>JAAUXT010133342.1_pt1 | contig 26133 bp, 25 predicted proteins | sample 7278171 | NCBI WGS metagenome assembly JAAUXT01 (sample SAMN14350112, study PRJNA611818) | marine sediment metagenome | isolation source: surface marine sediment (1.8m) | place: French Polynesia: Moorea | collected 2018-08
CCCTCCCCCCCCGCAAAGAAAAATTTTCCAAATTGTCCGGGTTAGCGGGATTGGGACAAGTGCTGTCCTGCCTATGTACGCTGCCCGCGGCTGATTGTCTACTTGAAAGTCTAGTTTATGATTCAGATGGTGAACAGGTGTCTTTCCGCAACATCAGTCTCTCACACAGAAATTCTCAATGCGTTGTATTTTCCAGACGAGTCCGAAGACAACACTCTCGTTGCCCCAAGCAGTTGTGTGATGAGTTGCGACCCCAACGACGCAACACTCAAGCTGTCTAGAAACGCCAAGGAATGGATCAGACACGTGCACAGTTTGTTAGAAAGGTGAGTGGCGAGCAAAGTTTGCTTGAGGTTTCAACTTTTTGAGGTGCTTGGTACTTGGTCAAAAATGTTATCAGAAATTCACACATCCGGCTATTGCTGTCGCTCAGTTTTGTCCTGCTACACATTTTGACAGACGCAAGAAGAGAATGATACCAGACTCAGAGCTTGGATATGCGGTTTTGTACTGCTCTACGGAGAAATATTGTAATCCGACCGAGCCAGGTACAGAAACACGGACACTTTTACACACCACAAATGTTTTCTGTTGCGAAATCAGAGAAAACTTAGTTGTCGCCAATGTACGATTGCATTTCGTTCCAACAGTGAGCACCGCGGTGGCAGCACACCTTCCGTCGCAGTCTCTGTCCGTACGGCCGATTGAAGATGAGGCATCACAGCAAGTTCACGTCGCCGACACGCTCAACACAACGTAAGGCACATCGCGCGCGCGCGTGTGTGCGTGTGTGTGTGTGCGTTTTCTTGAACCTGCAGATCACGTGCCAATTGCAACGTGCGTCATGACAGCAAAGAAACCTGAGTGACGCGAACCGAACCATGCTTTATTTTCAGGAGGAAAAGCACGATGAACGCGATCAGAGCAGACGTATCTGTCGTTGGAGATTCTTTCGTTGCAGACACTGAGGTACGAGAGAAATGTGTACCATTCTGTGTGAAATCTGATGGAACTTTGCCGACTTTCACGCACGTAGTACTGCTTCTTGCTGAACTGAGACGGCTCTTTCCGTGTGTCTTGGTAGATGTCGACTGTTGGAACCGCACCTCGTCGCGCTACCCGTTCGACCTTCGGGAACACGACGCACGTCGACGAAACTGTGATGCAGAAGCGTAAAAGGTATTTTTGTCATTCTCAGACACTCAGAAGGAAGATGATTTATCATCAGCTGCGAGCGCTTGTGTTGGTTTGCCCGCGTATCCGTGTCAGTGGCTGCCGTCTGTGGAAGGTTGCTTTGTGGGAGTGGGGGTAGCCTGGTATTTTTAAACCAGGAAGAAACCAACACTGGTGACCAGGGTAGCCGAATCTAAAGCACCAGCGGGAATCAGAAGTACAGTCTGTTCCCTTGTGACATTGAGCGAAACAAACCCCCTTCACCTCAACCAGATCCGCGCTTGATTTCGCACGCTGCTGATGTCTGCCTGTAGAGATCCCGACGCTGATTCCGACGTCGCGTGTCCTCAATCGAAGGTGGCGAGAAGGAATCCGCCGAGGAGCTCGAGGAGTCCTTCTCCGAAACCTGCAGCTGCAGGTTCAGTGCCACATGAATCGTTTGACCGAATCTCATACAAACCTGAGTCGATCGAGAAGTGCCAGCTGATCGTCTTGGTTTGTTTTGCAGAATCTGCACCAAACACGGGAAGGGGCGGCGTGACAGCAACAACTGTGAAAACTGAGCGAGGTTCGCAGAGCGAGTTGTTCAGTGCAGAACCCTCCACAGCACGAGAAGACCAAGAATTCGTCAAACTTGCGCCTTCTTCTCCTGCAAGATCTCCAGTCAAGAAAGCGCCAAGGGTTGAAGTGGACATGAGTCAGGATGCCGATGCGCTGTTCGACAGTCTCCCGTCCCGACGGCCCCGGCGCAGAAACCGCACTCCGACTCCAGAACCAGTCGCCGTCGAGGCGCAAGTGTCGTCCCCGGCCCGCAGGGGTCGTGCGGGTGCCGCGTCCACAACCAATGACGACGCGGATAGCAAAAACCAATCAGCGCAGAGAAAGAGCCCGCGCAAGCGGAATCTGAGCCCAGCGCCAGCTGCTGTAAACACAGAAGCTCTCAGAGGAGGCAAAAAGGAAGAAGTCGTCATTGATGCAAATGCAAACATTGACGACCTCTTTGACAGCATTCCCACTCGGCGTGGGCGGAGGGGCCGGGACAGGAGACCGAGTCCTCCGCCTCCAGTGACACCGTCCAATGTAAAGAGAAGTAAATCGCCGGTGCCGGCAACAAGAGGGAGTCCGCGCAGAGCGCCGCGCCCCGAGGAGCCGAGCACCTCCACAGCGACCATCAAGCCAGAACCTGTGACGCCCGCGAAGCCTGTTGCGACGGAACTTGCGGCGGCTGAGACGGTGGGTTACAACAAGATTGCTGCATTCCAGACGTTTTGCACAGTACCCCCGCTCCGGACGAACACATCCCAAAGTACACGCACGCACCAATGTCCCACTGCATGTTGACTGTATCTGTGGAATTATCTGTGCTCGGTGAAAACAAGTGTGGTGGTGGTGGTGTGTGTGTGCAGTCTTTTTTGTGTGTCTTTTGGCAGCGTTTAACAAAAATTCACATGGCGTACCAGCCATGTCAGCTTCTGTATGTTGGTTCGTCTTTTTCTTTGTAGAGTGACGCAAAGTTCATCAGAAAAGGAGAAGTTCCTGTTGGGTTCCTGACGGCAACGAAGCCCGTCGCTGTGAGTTCCTCTTCCGTAAAATGGACAAAAGCTTCAGCTTGTCCTGTGTGGCAGGCAAGGCGAATCAGTGGGAATTTTTCACAGCGATGACAAGATAAATCCCGTGGTTTCCAGGATCAGAAGTGTCATTTGGACCGAGATTACGTCCCGGAGGAGCCAGTGGAGCGCGGCAGCATTCAGGTGCAGGTGGCGTCACTGACGGTGCCGCGCCCTGCCGGCAGATCAACCGGCAGGATCCGGCGCACCGACCTGCAGGACGGCACGGTCACATGGAAGGGGAGAGTCGTGAAGAATTTCAAGAAATTCAAAAAGGTGTGTCTTGATTCATGAATAACTTCAACCTGTTGCAGTCAGTAGACGTGACTGCAAGAACTCTTCCGTTTTCATTTGTTGTTTCAACCAAGTTATTTGTGAACAGGCAAACAACCAAACTTCAACAGATAGATCTACATTTCTGTTGTCATCAGATCCTGATTTGCTGTCAGTCCCATCCTCTGATGTGTCACGTCAAGTGGCTCACGTACCCGGAAGTTTGATTCTGAACTTCAGACGGGGCACGCTGGCGCGGGCGCACTGCCGCGCATCATCGGCGGGTCGGACCTCGTGCTGCACAAGGAAGCGCCGAACCGGGAGCGAGAGGAGTGGCTCCGAGAAATCGAGCGGGTGAGCGCGCCTCTTGTGGTATCAAACTGTATCCTCAATGTGGGGCGCGTATTTTAGATTCCAAGTGGTGCAATCAGTAGAACATCGCTGGGTAGGTGTGAAATCAAGATTGACTGGCGTTATTGACTCGAGCGCGAACCTACTCATCCTATGTTCACTCATTTCTCAGTGTTCGAGCATTGACAGTGAGGTCTTTCTTTTCAGGCTGAAAGTCAGCAAGATGAGGAAGCAGCCAGAGTCCAGCAGTTGTTCGAGTGCGTAGTGTTCCTCAATCTGCATCTGCCCAAATTGTTTTGATGAAACCGGTTCGAAATTCGCAATTTTCAAGCTTGATCTTGCACGTCTTCTTGAATGGCTTGTGCGCTTTTGTTTTTCAGCTGGGAGCCGGCCACGAGACGAGAGCGAGGGGGGCGCAGATAGTCGCTTGAGTGTCCCGGTCCGACTGACCAGAACTTTCTGCGATCACAGTTTTGTTCGTTTGTGATTCCCTCCACACCAATCCACGAACAAAAACGACCACAAAGAGTGGAATTTTGTTCACTTTCATTTTTTTCAACGCTTCTTGTCAAAAATACAAGTACTCCTTGTATAAATATGCCGTTATGTAACATGCAAAATGTACAAACCTTGTTCACAATTGGAAAAGGCAACAATGTACAAGGCATCAGGTTATGAATGAACAAAATTCAGCATCATAATTGGTTTATTCAATGCTTGTCAAAAATATAAATACTCCCTGTAAAAATATGCCGTTATGTAACATGCAAAATGTACAAACCTGATTCACAATTGGAAGAAGGCAACAATGTGCTAGGCATCAGGTTTGAATGAACAAAATTTAGCACCAGAATTGGAATGGAGAGAACAAGTGCCTTCCGCGAGCTGTTCCATTCGGGAACTTTCAACTTTTTTCTGAGACCCATTTCGATACAAACGGCCCTTTCCACTGCTGACTCCAACGAGTTTTACCCTCTTCGTTACCCTTTGTGAGGTGTGTACCCTTGCACATTTGGAGAATGAGCAAATGTTTGAAAACTGAATTCAGGTTTGTAAATCTGCGCAAAAATTCGAATGAATTTTTGTGTTGTGTTGTGATTACAAATCAGCAACAAGGGTTTTCGGAACGGAAGACGAGAAATATTGACCAGGACGCACACAAAGTTTCAAATTCTGCGCTCGGCTGTCCTTTCTTGTCCAATTTTTGGATGTTTCTCTCGACAACAGAAATTCACCCGAATGTTTTTGTCACTTGCTTTGGTTTCAGTTGTGTTTCGAAGCTTTCAACTACAAGTACAGCTGTCACGTTCAAATTTTGTGTGTCTCTTATGAACTACGGCTACAATTTGTGCACTCAACTGTGGATGCTTTCACACTTGCAAACTGACCAAACAAAACCTAACACAACAAACCGTAAGGGCTGCCTTATTTCTATTCAGCTGAAAGAAAGATTTTATAGCACACACGTCGCTCTGACAATGGCGAACTGGAGCATTTGCGCTCAGCGCCAAACTATTTTGAAATTTCTACAGTTGCTACGCAAACTAAACTTAGAGACTAACAACAAGAACAAAACGCGCGAAGTTGAAGTTACGTTCAACGCTAGCTGCAGAATCGCGAAGCAGTGATTGTTGGCGGAGAGTCCCTCTCACTGGAAACTCCCGAGGACAGTTTTGTGTTTCAAGTTTGTGTGTGGAAAGGCCTCCGAGGCCTGTCTTCCAAGGCACGGGCAGTGACGAGAGTCATTCTTTGGGCGACTGCTACACCTGCAAAGAAAACAGACACGAGCCTTGAAAAACGCCCACTGGCCGCAGGATGACAGATTTGAGAGCAGCTTCTGTGGTTCGTCCTCGGGTGATTTACATTCAACGTGAAAGGTGGTCTTGTTCCATTGGATGGAGATACAGTTGATCTGTCGAACGCTTGCAAGTCTCCAGGCTGATTTTCGTTGTTTTTCTGTGCAACATACGAGAGATCCTCCACAACGAAGGAGAGCTGGAGATTCACTCACGTCGGTGCTGAGGAGGTCTGAGTCTGGGAGGGTGGTGGCGGTGGAGGTCGACACCGTCAGCGGCAGGCTGTAGTCCGAGGAGACGCCGCTGTCGCTAAGCCGCACGACACCGCTGCCGACGCGCTTGCTCGGCCGTCCGAGCGTCGTCTGCGTGAATCCATCGACCATACTGGGCGGGGACGAGCCACCGCTGCCCAGGCTGATCCCGCTCTCTGAGAACAAACATTGCGTTTCACACGAAGGCCACGCGATCACAACACAGAATGGGATTTGCCAGAAAGTTGCAACGCGCAGGACTTTCGGTGTTTGCACGCGCTGTCTGCAGGCAACGAATCTGACAAATTCTTCCTGCTGCTACGTCTCATCTTCATCCACCACCACCAAGTGCGAGACCACGTACCGTTTGAACAGAGTGTGAGCGAGGTCCTGGCCCCCGGCATGAAGGCGACGTCCTCGGGCATCGTCTCCAGCCCGGGGATGGTCATGGCGCCGAAGCCGGACGAGTGGCCGCTGCTGGACGACGAGGAACACGATGACACCGAGATGATGGAGTGCGGTCGCTTGGCGCCGTTCTTCAGGTGCTCCACCGATGACACAGCGATCGAGTTGCGCGAACGCGGAACTGAAACGCACAACACTATGATGGCGTCAAGAGACTCAAGACTCAATCGCGGGGAACCAAATTCAGGACAATTCCCATTCCATTGAACCACAACGAAATGCACTTTTTACACCAAATTACGCCAAAGAGCAGTGGTTGTGTGATGTCCCTTTGGGGAAGAGCTCCCAGCGGTGTGTGGCCAAAAATTGTTCAGGCACAAGTTAACTCGGCGAAGGTGTCCTACTGTGATATCCCCCCCCCCCTTGTCAACCATGTAGCAAATTTGGCCAGAAGGCCACTGGCGAGCTGGCCTGGGACTATTGATCCACTAATGTGTTGTGACACGAGACTCACTTCTGTGCTGGATGTTGACGAATCTGTCGTTGATGTTGTTCTTGCTCGGCTTGATGTCGAGACACGGCTTGTTGCCGATCCCCATCCGGGCCATCTCAGACAACCGGTTCTCTGCGGGAAACATTCGCCTTGTAAATCCTTTGAGCTCGTGCGAGAACATCAATGCACTAAATCTGCAACTGCATCGCGAAAAGTTCAAAGCAGGATTTTGCACGACGGAAAGCAGGTGACAAGTCAGCTCGCAGGCCATTGTCCGGTACACTATCTGTCATTCTCGTTTCTCGCCCACCACACAAGATCCATCCACCACACAACCGGACACACAACACTCACCCCGATTGAGGATGGCCTGTTTCCACAGTAACCGAGAGATTTCCATGACCCAGGCGTTCTTGATATCGAACGACGGCGCCTGCAGAACGTAAGCGCCCCCTGCTGTCCGCTTCCGGAACCATATCTCGAACCTGCAACACCAATTTTGTTCACCTGAGGCAACCAAGTCTAAAATCCGTCCCGCACAAAGTAATTATAGGCGACGTAAAGCACTGCAAGCAGTGGAAGGGAAGCGAATATGGAACCAACTACAAGCAAGAATACATTGAGCATTTCAACACGACTTTTACGTTCAGCATTTTGTTGTTTCAAAAGCAACAAATTTATCATGGTGTAAAGGGAGGCCAGTCTTCACACTGGGGCCACAGAAAACAACAGACACACTAATCACGTCTAGTGTCATGCACCAAGTGAAATTTTCTTGTCGTACCCATAATCAGTCATTTCTTGCGTTTTATAGTTTGTTTTTCCAACACGCGCTTTCGTCTTTCTGTTAGTGAGAATAAATTAACCTGTCGTCAATCATACAAACACAAACACAGTCGCACAGACAGAGACAGACAGACCACCAGCTGCACTTACATCTACGGGGAAAGTAACAAATGGATTCTGATCTTTCCACAGATGTTGGGCGTGCAAAGTACAAAATTCAGCAACCAAGTCAGTGCCATTTTGCGCCCTGAGCCACAAGTTATTGTTTCTCCATACCCGATTTTTATCCAACAGACAAAACGCGTAACAAGTGACAACGAACAATGGAATATTAAAATGTTGCATCTGAATGCTTTTTACCACACCAAAAACAGGAGAGAAGAACCGACCCGCGGAAAGCAGCGCCAGTAAGTTTTCCAACAAACTTGCAACTTTTGAACACGAACAATTTTCAATGTAATGTCCAGAAACTCACCGGAATGGACTGTCCCCGAGGTTTTCCGTTAAACCCATGTCTGACGTTTTGATGCTGCCCTTGTAGACGTAGACGTCGTGTCCTGAGGACGACCGCTTCGGCTTCGCAAAGAGCAGCAGGTCCTCGAACAGGAAGATGCGGCGCAGACACTTGCGGCGCCCGTGCCACACGAGGTACTCCTCCTGCCGCAGGAGGCGCCCCTGCTCCTGCAGGTTCACCTGCAGTCACAATGGTTCCTTTTATATTTGCGAAAAAAATAAACAACGCTTTCCTCAAAAGGACTTCCGGACGTACTTGAAAGCTTCGCATCACACCTGGTTTACCCGCACGAGAAGAACGCCAATACTGGCATGAACAGGTAACTTTCAATCTCAAAAGTTGGTCGGTGATGTTAGAAACGGAAACATGTGACCCCACGTGGACTTACGTCGCAATGCCTGATGGAATCCATCGCGAGAAGGTCGTTTCCGTGACGCAGTTGGAATTTCACCATTTCCACCGCAGACTGAAAAACAAATTCAGACTACTGGTCACTCGAGATTCAAGCAAACAAAATTGCAGGAAAGTTCCACAGTCACAGCAACACAACGTGGGAATGGCCTCTGCTCGCTGTACGGAAACAACCACTCACGGACAGGTCTGCGAAGTCCTGCTGCTCGTTCTCGGGACACTCCTTGAGGATCTGCTTCAGCAGCAGCGCGTACTTTCCCATCCGTTGTACCGGCTTGAGCAGGTAGCTCGACAGATCCATCCGGTCACCCAGGCTGACCTGCTTCTCCTGCAGAAATCACACCAGTTCAATTGTGTCCCAGCATTTGTTGATGGGCGCTGCACCGTCGCTTGCAACACAAGATCTCACAGAATGAACTGTCGCGACACACAGGACATTGTGTTGAAAAGTTCCAATCCAAAAAGAAAGTGGTCACTCACCCTGAAGAATTTGGCACCCCACTCTGTCATCAACTCATCGGACTTTGGTTTGTTCTTGTTGTATAGCGCGTACAAGTAGAATTCATTTGCCTGCAAAGCAGAGAGGAGGAACGAATGTCACAGCAGCAACGCACATCAAATATTGTAGAACTCAAAACCTCCCTCAGACCACTCCCTAGAATTCGTTCATTCCTCCAGAAAGTATTCTATTCTCACGTGTTCGAGGAAGACGCGGGCCACATGGACGGGGTTGTTCTCGCACCGCTCCAGCGCGCGCAGGAAGTAGCGCGAGTGGAACGCGTGGATCTGCTCCACGTTGCCGAAGATGACGTTGCGCTTGCCGCGCAGCGCCTGTGGCACGTCGTCGCGCAGCAGCTCGGGGAGGTAGTTCTCGATGACGAACTGCAGCGAGCGCACGTAGTCGCGCTCCGTCTGCAGCATCTCGCTCATCACCAGCGCCAGGTTCCTGCCCAGAGAAGGGAACGTCAATCAGAAGACATGTCAAACAGAAGATAGTGCGTGGCTTTGCTTCGTCCAAAACACACGTTTCCACGTCAGGTCCACCTCAGAAAACGTGTGCGTAGCCGCAACTGTGGCAGCACAGCACATGATGACATCCAATTTCGCACTACACCCCTCCCCAAACTATTGCTTGTCACTTAGTGGATGCAGCGGAACGGGACACAACAGCAACCATCGCAAACCTCACTCTCACACTTCTTCTGTGCGCACATGACCGAGCGTCTGCTCACCGTTTTCTTTTGATTTGTTCAGAGGTCAGGCTGAGGTCGGACATGGAGTGGTATGACGTGAGGCCGGGACGCGTTGGTCGTCCGGAGAGGTGCGTGTTGACCGGAACTGGCGTCCACACGAACTTCCGCTCGGTGCCGGCGCCGTTCGTAGCGTTCCCACCAGTCGCTGCTGGCGCCGTTTCACCCTGAATCTCCTCCTCCTCCGCCAGGCTGCAAAGCAACAAACCACTCAACCCTTATCCAACCCCTTCTGTTGTTCAATTGTGCCACCCAAGCGCTGTTTCCACAAGTGTTCAAGGCCAAAAACATTTTTCGACGTCTGCTGGGATTTTAGGTCTCAGATCTCTGAGCAATTTGGATTCGAGGAAAGTACTGAATCTGACTATTGGTACGCACTGTCTGCTCAGAAAGCAAAAGGGGCTGACTGAACACAAACGGATTCCACGGGGTGACCGATCCCCCAAAGAAGTTCCGGCGACAAGCGTGACAAAAGCACACTCACTCATGAATACGTCAGGTAAAAATAATAAACGGACAATGATCCCTGTTTTGAGTCAAGAGTGCAAAATGAGGCCAACTTGTGAAATCTCGATGTTGCTTGCTTCAATGCTAAAGCCGGTGTAAATTCGGCACCAGCCATTCTTATCAGAAGAAAAGTCTCTGCATGAACAAGCAGACCTCAGGGGCAGGCGTGAAATCATAAAGGTGACGAGGAAAGACCAACCACGGTCTTCCAGACACTGTGAAATGTCGCTGGGACAATGTAATCAGCTCTGCGATCGTCGAGTGTCCGCGCAGATTACTACTGTCCCTCCCATTGAACTTCTATTCACGTGTGACATGCCGCGCATACCTTCCCAAACATTGCTCGTAGCGGTTCACATGCACTCAACGCCAGCAAAAACGAGTCAGTTTGATGAGAAACATCCGGCTCGGCTATGACAAATCTGTGCGACCTGAACTGATCGACTGGCCCGGCTACAGTTCGACACTTTCACTCCGCCACGCTATTCGCCGCCCCAAATCTGCAGCAACCCAACGACCGCATTGAAGAAGAGTGAACTGACCTCGGAAGCGACTCGGAGCTGCCCGTAATCATGCTGAGTGACTTGATGCCGCGCCCCGCGATGCTCGTCTGACTAGTCCGCGGCTCCACGTCCACGTCCGCCAGCGCCGACATCGCGGATCCAGACCGCGAGTGGCGGAGAAACTTCCGCTGCGGGGGCGATTTGCTGCTGTGCTTACTGCTGCCCAGGTTCGCCTCCATGTACGAACCAAAGTCTGTCGGCACGGACGCCGGAAGCTCCTTAGGCACTGACGAGCTCTTCTCGTCTCTGTCCAGGTTCTCCATGGAACCTCTCAGACTTTCCCGGGAACCCCGGAGACTCTCGCGGGAACTGCGCAGAGTCGTGTCCGACAAACCCTTGGGGAGGCACGCCACGATCCGGTTGGACATGTCCTCGGTGATGAGTCCTTCGTTGAAGAGATACTCCTCAATTTCACTGAGGTCAGTTTCCTTCACCGTGTCCCTGAACGCCGCCACCCCCGGGCTGTAGAGCGGCGCCGACGGCTTCCCCGAGTACGAGCGCCGCCGCACCGAGATGTTGGGCAACCCGAGCGGCGTGCTCGTCTGCCGCTGCCAGAACGGTTCGTTATCCTCAATACTCGGGTAGTATGTGGCACCACAACTCAGGTTGTACGAGCTCCTGCGGCGATGCTGTTCGTTTTCCAGCTGCTCGCGAGCTTGGTGTAGCGTCGAGAGGCGCACCTTGAGCAAATGCGCCGTTTCCCGACACCGCGACTGGGCCACTTTGCACTGATCCTGCAGCTTCTCATTTTCCACCGTCTCCGATAATTCAGTCATGATATTAAAAGTTTCCGTCGTAATCGGCGGGTGCTCCTTTAGGTAAACTGATAAGCTCGTCATCAGTTTCTCAACTTCCTCGGGTGAGCTCGTGCTGTCCATCTTCATACCCGCCACGTGCTTCATCGCGTCAAGAGCCCATTCGTAAGCCTGCAACAACAACGAGTACGTTACGAGTACATTATGAGTACAAAACAACTGCCTGATCCATACTGGCTGCACGCCCCAACTTTTTATCACAGTGGCTGTTTTCACCTTCTAAAAGTAAACCCGATGTGCACCGCTGATGCCATATTCTGTGACCTCGTATTTCTGCGAGGATGATGGATCGTTTGTTTGCTGTGCAAACCCCGCTTTCTGCATGTGCGCGCAGCATCCGAATGTCGTGCAGCGAAAATGGCATCGTGCGCGACATTCAACAAGTTGTAATTGGCCAAAGTTTCACCAGGAGGTCTCACATGAAATCCCACTTCCATTTATGAACCCAACAATAATCCCGGACACTTTGCGAGGCTTTAGTCGCATTTACCTTGTCCAGTAGATGATAGCACTTGGCTGTGTTTTCGATCTTATCCTTGAGTTCGTCGAGACGTGTCGTGAAGTGGCGCAGACGCGACTTGAGCTCCTTTGCGATCTCTTTGATTCCGGTCACTTGGTCGAAGTTGCCCGACTGCGTGAGCATCCCCGCCTCCTCGAGCATGTCATTTCCCTTCTCGATGTGAGTCTACAATAAACACAGACGCCTTTGGATTACAACTCCATATCTCCATAAGCACACACATAGACAACACAACAATCCACCTCCGAGTCCTCATGATAAGTGTCTCGTCTGAAAGTCTTGACAGAGCGCGACACCCAAGAAGTTGCGTCTCTTTCGGCGGGACCCCCTGGTTCGTCGGTTACTCGCTCGCTCGTCGAACTCTCCCACGAGAATCTCTTCAGATCCAACGCCAAACCAATTCCAAGTTCGCAGTGTTAATTGTTGCAGATGCAGATGTCACTGACAGAAACTGTTTAGATCTACATCATCAGACCACTTGTCTCTCACGAGCCTCAACAATCCAACTGTGCGAACTTTGTCATTTTAAAAACTTCAATGAGTCTGTAACTTCAAGCATAAATTTGCACCAAAAGCCATGAGCACAGGCAAACAAAGCCCGAGGCTGTGTAATTAGTCAGACAAAATTGTTGGCGTCCAAATGCGCTCCTTACACAGTTCAGTACAGTTGCGTTTTGCAAACTGATGTGCACACTCGAATATGGCAAATGTACGTAGCATCTGTACGGATTTGGCAACCGCCACTCAATCAGCTCAACCTGACACATTTAGTTTACTCATATGACTCACAAATGTATCAACCATTAAAACTTTTATTTCCGGACAAAGCCAAGGGCTGACTTTTTTTCAGCAAGGCACTTTTTCAAGCCCAGAAGTCCCCCTTGACGTTATCATCAACATCAAACATGCATTGCCAACCAAGTGTAACGAGCGATATTGTTTTCAACATGTTGGTTCCCTACCTTTTCGCAAGAGACGTACTCGTATTCCAAAAGAAAATGTTTTCACACACGAATCCTTTCAGCACACGCTTCCATGCTTGCTCAGTTTGTCACAGAAGGCAAATGACCAATCTCTTCAACCTAGCGAATCAGAGCAGTCTTCATTCATTCATTCAGTCCCATGGAACCTTCTACAGGAGGCAACACTCAATCATATCCTGCATCTTTGTTGGTTGCATGGTCTGTTGCTTTTCATGATGAGAAACTTGCAACAATGCCACACCACTCTCCGCGTGCCCATTTCCAAAAATGTCCATTTGCGGAACTCCCGATAATTGCTGGTCACAAAGAGGGGACACACTTGTGTCAGGTGATAAGCTCCACTTCCGCAGTTGTACGAGAACATCCTGTACGCGAATTCACTGTCATTGTGTCAATTTATTCCTTCTGGTGCTGTTGTTGGTCCGTCCGTCCGTCTAAACTGGGATGCAAAACTTAATGCTCAACCCGAGTGTGCCCCCCTCACAATCGACTATTGTTGGTGACTCGCGCTGCACAAACAAGGCAAGTGAGAAGAGGGGCTGATTCTTACACTTGATAGCTCACCTATCCTAGGCGCCCACAGAAACGCTAGAACGCACACGACAGAGAAGAAAACATTTGCAGACGCACTTCATATTCAGGTCCACCACATGAAGTCCCCAACCAGTCGTGCAAAACTTTCAACGCTCGCAATTTATCGCATCTGCCGGAAGATTTTCAACTTGGTAGTCGGCACAAAGCTCGATCCCTGCGATCAAACGTGAGACAAAAAACATTCCTCAGCACTTTTTCCCTTTTTCAAACTCCAGTTCATCCCTTTCTTCTGTGTGCACCACTTTGGCATCTTTATCTCCCACGCATAAAACAGGTTGACATTGGAAACTTGAGGAGAATACATCAGAAGTTGCACATCCTTCCACTTTTCCCCCTCTGGGTGTCTCGACCTACCGTGTGATTGTGAGTGAAACGCATTTCCAGACTCATATAGTCCCCAAATCTAGAAAGTCAAGATCTCCCTTTGAAAATGGTGTCAATTTTCACTGCTAATCGCATGTCACTCTTTCTGAAGGCACAGTAATTCTCTGTGCATTTTCCTTGTGTATCTCCACTTCAGGATTCAACCACCTTCCTCCTTGCCACACAATGCGTCGTTTCAAGAAGCAATAAATTTCAGCAATATCGCAACCTCCCAACAGGTAGATTGCCTTGACTTCTCTTTGAAGGTTACAGGTTGTGTTTGGGACCTTGTCTAACAGGAAACATGCTTGTAGTACGGTTTGCAACAAAGTGACGCACGACTTCGGTGTCGAATCTGTGATGTGCGTTGCGATGCAGCCACAAATTTTCCACGCAGCCCTGTTCCACATGGCCCTGGCCCAAAAACTCCGTTTCTTTGCTGCAAGACTCGCAGACACTGGGCACGTTTGGGCCAAGCGCTTTCCTTGTGACTCTCACTCAACACGAATTCGTTACAGTTCGTGTATGAACTGGCCTGGAGATCCGAGGAACCGGAATCGGTTGACAAAGGTAAACGCAAGAAATTACACACATACCGACGCGCAACTCGGGAAGCAAACAACTCCAAAAGCAAACAAGATGGATCGTCTGCTATTTTAGATATTTTCTGCAAAACGCAGTATAAATCACCCGAGCCATTCTGCGGCTCCACCAAACCGTTTGATTGCCCCAGTGATCTTTGAGGTGGTCTCCGAACAACAAACGTCAAAGCTACAAATCAAAATTTTAACTCAACCGCATTCCAATTGTTGAGGTTTGCAAGAAGGGCGACATGAATCTGCAGTGCTGCACATTCAAAAGTGCAGTGGATCAGCGAGGCTGAAGCTTCGTGAAAATTATTGGCGTTGTGAATCGTTATGTGGGTAATTACCACCCGAAGAGTCTAACAATCGAGTCGAAAATTGAATTTTCCCATACACGCCTGTTGCCGTGCTTTCAAGTTGACCCAATGCGAACCCGAGGCACAAAAACACAATTGCCATTTCAATGCAACATGTAACACAATTTCAAAAGCAAAATTAACTTTCCACAGAGGTACGACCTGCACAGTTCGATCATCAGAACGCAGAGGTACCAGACTCACGCCACGGCAGATATCACTCTTTGCTCAGGACTTCAGTCGTGATCATAATCTTTCCTTCCAGGTTTCTTTCAAAGATCTGCGCTGTGAAACACCACAAAGGGCGACACCAGAAGTGAAAGTTTGTGGATGACTGCCAAAGCCGCCGCACACGAAAAAAAAAGCCTTCTGTGTACACTTTGGCCCGCACAACAAGCCGAGAGTGGTTGCTCTGGTCTCACTCACCATGGCGGAGAAGTAGAGTTTGTCGAAGTCCTTCTGCTGCGCCTTGATGCCCTTGAGGTTGTCGCAGACGTCCTGGTGGTGCGCGAGCAGCTCCTCCCCGTCCGTCTCGAGCCACGCCATCACCTGCGGACGACGTGAAAGAAACTAGCTCAAGCCACCTCCGTCTCTCTTCCACTGTGGTGCTGTTTCAAGAGACCTGGCAAAATGTTTCGCGAGTCGTTTCCACCTTCACCGAAACACCGCCGGGCTTAGACTGGAGTGGACATCCCGACAGAGATATGTTACATTTGGCATTGCATTCAGTGTGCTGTGATGTCGTCCCAAAAATGACCGCTAATGATTCAGAAACACGCCTCCCCGTAGTACGCCTCCCGACCGGTTGTAATTCTTCCCAATGGAATCATGGACGATGTGGCTGGAAAACCCGCACCATTTCAAAATCCCCTTTCTACGTTGGTGGGCAGTCGCTCGCACCAACTGCTGCAACATGCTTCTTGCATTTTGCACGTAGCTTGTATCCTCTGGGGTTTGCTTCCCGATTTTGCTGTCAATCTCACAACTTCTAACAATGCTCGAGTTTCAAATCGTCAAGCAAGTGTACGTGAACAAGCTTTTCCTTTGCACAAGACTCGCAGCGCGTAACTCGTACATTTCTCGATCGGGCATGAACGGCATTTTGGTGACAATGGGTTTGTGTGCAACCTGTTTTGAATAAAAACATTAATTTGTGATGAAGTTAGCAGTCGAAAATACAGGTTTTGTCACAGGTTCGTCTTCTTCGGGAAATCGAAACATTTACACAACGCACATCAGCTAACGCAAGCACAAAGAAATGAAGAAAACTAAAATTTTCACTGCCAAAAACCACTTTGGCACAAAGTAGAAAGGAAAACTGCAAACCACAACGGGGAATTCCTGGAAAAAAATTACAGCAAGGACAATTTCCTCGATTTTGCGACAAGATGGGACCCGCGGCACATTGTCTGGGCCGGAGGCTCAGTCCGCGTCCCCGGGACCCGCCCCCGCCAACCCGGGGGTCAAGTCTCTCCGGGGCTCCCTCCACCCGCACACCTGTTCAAATGAACCCACTGTCCTGTTCCGCATAATTTATCCTGGAACCAGCCTTCAGACAGAAAAGTTGTTTGTGTCAGAGTGCAAACAATTGACTCGAAGTTTCACCGTCGACTCCAAAAGTACAAAGCGTGCAGAAGTGTGACGATGCCCGCACGAGGCTTTGAGTACTCTTTTCATAACGAAGTCGTTCGTATGACAATCACTCTTCATCGGATTCGTGTACCTGTCGCCACACAATACACCAAGTTTCCACATCAACATCCATTAACTGTCATAAACGTCAAACTGCATAATCAAAGCGACAACTTGACATTTATGTTTTCTCGTGTAGCTGGCGGCATGCCGTCTCGTTATTGATCGCTTTGCGGGTCATATTCAATCCCAAGTGACCCTTTTCCCACCAAGAGGTGATCGGGGACACCCAATCCAGACAACTGGAGCCAGAAAAATTAAATTTCCGCTTGAAATTGTATCGAATGAGCTCAACTAAGCAAATTCAATTCCCTGTTGTATTGTTTGGACGTTTGCGATCCTTTTGATCAGATTTCGAGTTGCGCACTAATCACTTGGAAATGCAAAAAGCTTGATGGCCCTGCACGCTGCGCGCTCACCACCCTGCGCCCCGGGCCTGTCCAACTGCACACAATTACGGGGTCCGACTCCCAAAAAGGGAAGTAATAAATTCGACTTTTTCACAATACAAACCCTGTTTGCGCAGCATCCAGTCTGTATTTAGAATAATATTATCCCTCGAGCAACTCAATTATTTCCGTTTCCAAAATGACTCTCGCTGCTCTCCCAAAAGAAAATCTTTGCAAAAGCAGAAAAAGTACAGGGTAAGAAATGTATACATCATGAACAAGCATAAATTTTTGCTCCGGCAAAAAGGAAAGAAAGACGATGTCTCCAGACTCTGCTTTTCCCAACTCAAACATGCACAACATATTCGACGATCCCCTGCTGCATCACGGATTCCGTCAAAGCAGATACATTTCAACCTGGAGATTCCCTGGGAACACTTCTCACAATTGGATCAACCGCGTCTATCAAGTTTCTCTTTCTATCAGGGCGAACACGATGAAAAGTTCAGACCAGATCAAAGTTCTCAATATCAACGGGACGAAAAACTCCTGTCTAATCTCACACTTTTAATAGCTTGATTCTGGGCAATACATCATACAATGGGGACTTCGGATGATGCTGTTCAACTCACAACAGACAAGAGCGATAGCACTCCAAGAACCTTTCTGTGATGAACTGAACAAATTAATTTTCTGCAGATAGAGTTGGTACCTTGGATGACTGCTCCTCGAACTGCCGCACTTGCAGGCACTGCTCAAGACGGTGCAGGCGCTCGTCAGCCAGTTTGGTCAGTCTGAACGTCGTCTCCTGAACCTGCGTGAACAGCTGCTCCGCTCCCGACATTGCGCACCTGCAGAAAGAACACACCGTCAAAAAACAGTCTCAAAGAGGGAGTGTCGACAACCATGTACTTCGCCAGTGCACCGAGTGTGGTTTGACCCGAACCGCGTGACGTGAATTCACCAGCGTCGCGCCCTGGTCAAAGTTTGCACCACATTAGTCATTCCCCCTCATTGCGAGCATGCCGCTACATACATAAATACGTTGGGAAGTACATTACCTTTCCGACACAGAACAATTACGCACGGTATTCCCTGAGCAAGTTCATAATTTGATTGTGCTCTTGTTCAATTGATAAATGTTGGTGTAAAAGTAAAGAATTGAGCTGGATGCATCAGAGCCATCAAGATTGATGAGGGTGTCACAGAGCGGCGCCACACTGTTGCGCAACCACGAGCAATGCCTTTTTCACCCAATTTACTCATTGCTGCGTTCCCTCCCTCGTTCCCTCCCTCTCCCCAACACCGCAGACTTTGTATCTGTTCCACATCTCCAGCTGTTCACCTCGAAAATAGCCTTCCTTGCTATGGACTTGTCGCAAAGTTTGCCTCGGATGATCTCGAAGACAAGAAAGCTTGCAACACAGCCAAATATGCGAGATCCTTTTTCGCAGTCATTCACAATTTCCTTTGCGGAGAACACAACATGTTTCACTGTCTCTCGTCAAATCCGTTTTGTCTACACCAGTCCAACGCTTGGCAAACCGCCGAAAAATTTGCCCTTTGTCTTTCAAAACAAAATCCTCCCAGATTATTTTGGCAAAGTTACACGTGTTTTTGTGTTTCTTACGTGTAGTCGTGCGAGTATTGCAGCGTGTCTCCCATGTTGCGCAGTTCGCGCAGCGTCTCCTCCGCGTCTCTCTGCACGTCCGCGAGCCCCGGGTTGTCGAACGCTCTGCGCACACACGCGTCGTGCTGCGCGATGAGGCTGCGCGCGGCGGTGACCGAGTCCGGAAACGTGTCGAGTCGGGCAAGCTCCTGCAGCGCCGTCAGCAGACACTGCCCCGCCGCGCGACACCGACCCAGGAATGGCTCCAACGCCTGAGAACCAATCACAGCGCCGCTTTAACAACCGCGGGGTGATGATAATCAAAACGCTGGTTTCAATAGCCGCAGCAAAGTGCGCGCGGCTGTTTGATCTTCAATTATCGCGAAGCCAGCTGCGAACAAATTAGCATCGAGTCTCATCTGTCCACTTGTCAAAAAGTGACTTTTTGTACACAAAGCAAGTGCCCAGAAACCAAATTGTCAAGCCCTTTTCGACCAAACTTGCAGTGGAACGACAAACTGTCGGCTTGGTTGACCTCACCTGACCAGATCGACACCTGCACTGAGACTAAAGGTTCGTTCGTGCCCGCACATGAACGCAAATCCAACTCAATTTCCCACCAGTTCCTCTGTTAGAGTGTTGGCCATGAGTTTGCAGTTGGTTCAGTTTCTATTGCACCTGCACCATCTGCATTTTGCCCCAGCAACGATACTTCCTCCGATCTTCAGCCAATCAAGCGAGCGGTGCAGCCTCGCCACTCGATCATATCCCGGTCATCAACGCAATGTGTTGCAGCAACACGCAATTCTTCCCGATCTCTCCGTGTACACAAGGACTTGCTTCTTGCACAACATATGGGACAGACAATAGACACCAGCAACACATGCCAGGTATTCCTCGGCAGAATTCCTCAAGACAAAACATGTGGGACAAAGTCAACTTATTTCATACCACACAATCCGTTCACATGCAGAGGTCACACAATTCTTCTCGGGAATCCACTTTGCCAGGCACGTTCTGTAACGTGCGGGTGTGCAGAATTCGGTGTCACAAGTGCACAAAGAAACGAAGAGATTCACGATCTTTGTGTTGTCTGGAGGCGAACACGCTTTTTTCTTTTTCACACTTTTGAAACACAACGGATAATTTTTCAGCTCACTGGGCCCAACGATTTCTTCTTTGATGAAGCGTCCACACCGCGCAAACAACTCGCACAACTCTCTTCACAGAAAAAGTTTGTAACAAGGTTCAGCCACGTACGGCCACATATTTTTCAAGCCCATCGCGAATACTCCAGCAAGAAGCGGAACGCACTTGCGAAAAAGAAAAAAAATACGTCGCGTCGCGTCCCGACGCTGCATCTCACGCTCATTCCTCTCAGAGAGCGACCGCAATGTTCGAGTTCAAACACAACTGGCTGCGTTCAGTTCTGCTATGCATCTGTCGGAAACTGGCCAACTGGCGGGTTTTACCGATCACTGCCATCGTCTCCGAACGATTTTGAAAGGACGGGGACCCGAGTCGTACGCACCAGGCGGAAGGCGTTCCACGCGTCGTGTCGGTCCTGCAGCTTCCCGCCCATCTGCGCCGGGAGACTCTCCAGCGCCACGAACCGGTACAGAGCCTCGGTACTCGTCAACAGGTCAATCTGCAAAGAACAAAACAGAACAATGTCAATTGTTTTGTAAAAGCAGAGAAAGGTTCAATGAGAAAAAAAGCATCCACACTCTTCATGCTGTCCTGCTCTTCAGGGAACATGTCGCAAACGTCCATGTGTCCATCCTCAACTTGCACTCCCAAACATCACAAAAACATGTGAAAACAAACACCTTTTAGTGGTCGGAGTGTATCCGTTCAAGATTCACAAAATGGGTACATTTTGACACGCTGGATCATCTGTCATACTAAATTTTGATGAAAAGAGGAGAAAGGAGATGTCTGGCCGACACGCATCAACACCTTGGCTGATGTACCGTGCAACAACAAACGTGAACTTCTTTTCAGCCTGCACACCTCAAGTGATCATAATTGGGCGTCAATGTTTGACAGTTGTTTGACATTCATTGCAGTCGTAACACCCAGGTGGTCCAGCTCCAACCAGGCCCGCCGCTTCTCGACTTTCTCAATGCTTTCAGGAAACATCTGGGTTCGCACCCGATCACTCCGACGTTTTCTCATGATAGACAATCTTCACTTGTTCACGAGCGATAAATACATTTCCACTTGAAACAGGGTTCTCGCCCAATCTGCTTCCCGCGTATCAACAGCTGTTGCAAACATCGATACACATTTTCTTCACAGATTTCCGATGTTCATGCAGTTTGATACGAGTAAAAGGCACTATTTGCCGGTCATGACTGAGCAGAAATAGGTCAGCCTTGCTGTGAAGCAAGACAAGAATTGGCAAAACTTGAGGCAACTGACTGCGTGTTTTTCGTGGGTTGATACGAGCGTACGAGCCGCGCCTTTATTCAACACGCGCAACTCGCAACAATTTTTGTTTGTTGCAATCGTCATCGGCAGCTGGTAACCCAATTGCCAACCTCCTGAACAACGAGACGGCTGATCACCTCTCTACTTCGGCCAGTGTAAGTGGGTGTGGTCACCCTGCGCAACACCCTGGCACAGATTGACGTGTGCAGCTCGACAGCGTTGTATGAAACGCAAACAGCTGCCGACTTGCAGATCTGCCGAAGATCGGCGTCAGAGATACATTCACAGGGCGAACAGGTGAATCTGTATCTGCTTACCCCGGTGCACTATTGCCGAGATGGCTGACACGTGTGGCAACAGCATGAGTAATTTAGCCAGCACGGGAAGAAAAAGTTCTGCCTTCTGTGGGTTTTTTGGTCAATAAAACCTGTTCGTTTGGCTTAAACTACACCTTGCTGCCTTGCTTTTTGTCGTTCTTCTTCGCTTACGCTCGTACTCGTATTCTTCCACTCCAACACCTTGCAAATCACATTTCACCACCAGATAGCGCTGTGCTGCTGGTGAACAAAACCGAGGCCTCCGTTTCAGGATCGACCAACTCAACCGTGTGCTTCACGGAATGCTGACGTCTCTCAAATGATGATCCAAGATCTTCCTTGTGCGACACGAAGGGCAAACTTCGATCACACACGAACGTCAGATAAGAGTTCGTGTCGCCCAAGATGACGACACCAGGAGCACTTGTCGATGCAGACCAGCATAATTTTTTGGAGAAAAAATAAACGGCCACCGCGTCCTGTGTCTCATGCACAGGACACACAGGACGCACGGCACGCGGTAACCGGGCAATAACACGAGGTCGCGTCAGAACGAGGCGACGCTGGTGGCGTGACACGCATGCCGACCGTACTTTGATGTTGAAACGCAAAACTTTTTTGACGTACGTACCTTCACGTTGACGCCGGGTCTGAAGAGCGGAAGAGCAGCGAGTGCGGACGCGGTCCGCCAACACGTGCACGATTGCGACGCTCCCGGCACAACTCGCCTGCAAGCACAAACATTTGTGACGACTGCACAAAGTTCCCTTTCTACGAGCACGAGAGAACAAAACATTTGTCAGGAAAACGCGTCGTCGATTCGCACGAAGAACTGCAAGACAGAAAGCTGACCAAAGACACGGGTGAACGTTCACAAAGAAAACACACACACAAGAAAACACACACACAAGAACACACACACACACACACACACACACACACACAATTGCTTGATCTGAATGAGATGGTTTTGCAACGTGCGAACAAAAGCTGTACTTTCTGCTGCTTCACTTTCCTTCAACCAACAGTTGTGCACCTTGTTCGCGCAAGTTTCATCCAATCCCGCAAGCACAATTTGGAACACGCCAGTTGACAACACAAAATCGGTCCCATTGCAGGGTCTGCAACTGGCAGGCAACAATCGGGTCACCTCCCTCACCTGGGCCGGGAGGCGTTGTGTATCCTGCAGTTTGATGCGTGTCGGCACCAACCGATTTTTTCCTTCACAAAGGATTGAAGCAATCAACAGCAGTGGTTGAAAAACCACAAACCTGGAGTTACCGTTTCAAATCCAGATCAAATTGAGGCTTCAATTCTCTTCCATCATCATTATCCACTCCCTCCTTCCACAAAATTGAAATTCGTTGTGCCTTCTTTTTTCAAATCAATGTTTGGTTTGCACAGGCAACTGAGTCATACACTGTAACCGAGGCCCTCTAGGGCCATTACAGAAATTTGCTGCATGCAAAAGGCGCAGCTATGACTCACTCACCTGGACAGCAATTTGCCAAAAATTCAAAAAATGCGCGCAATCGCTCGCGCACTCTTTCTTCCCAGCAGCAAGAAACCACCCAGATATATTTTGTGTCTTCTTTGAATTGTGGAAAGTACACAGAAGCGAAGTCACTGACAAATTACGGTGAAGTAATTTCTCAAACTGTATCAACTTGCAATATGTCCTCGTGGCCACCTGGTGACGAGTTACTAATAATCACTCAGAAGGCTCAATTATTTTGTCAACGTTCTGCCGTGTGGTCGTGTTTCCGTATCCCCCAGATCACAGGTGTGCTTTCACAGAAACCACTTGGGGTTGAGTTTCATTCGCCCATGGCATGACTTCAAGACTTCCTGAATACAATGCACCAAACTTACAATATCCCCGAAAGGATATCTCAAAAAGTTCACACTGACGCACCTCAAATTTTTCAGTGCAAACCACTCAATCACTACACTTTCCTCCGACGAATTCTGCAATGTTTTCGTGCAATGTACTGAGAAACATTTCAGCAAAACTCTAAATTTGTTTGACTGGACTTTCGTGTTTATCTCAACCATTCACACCAAGCAGATGCACCTGGACTATTAGAGAGCACGCGGTCTCGCCAGTCCGAAACATCTGGACTGGTGATCAACCATCAACGGAAGCCTAGAGGCCAAATTAACACTGATAATGCAGGCGAAATCCAATGAGCTTCCTATCTTGAAGAAATCACACAACACACACGCACACACACAACACACACGTACACTGAAAGCAGTCGCAAGTACATTTCAAGGAGACTGATCCTTCTCGTTAGAGTGGTACTCTTAGGTGTCCAGATCTTGACGAACAATTTGCAGACTCTACTCTGCAAGAGCAACCAGCGTGAAGCGAACCAAATCTATACTTCCCCGCGTACCAATGGTGGAAAACAAAATTTGGTCCCACACCAAAGTGGAGCCACTTCTGGAAACCGTCAAGCACTCACACTTCACACCGCAACATTTGGTTTGGGCTGAAAATTGTGCAAGTTTGCACACATCACTGTTTCAAGTCTTAGGGTCGGTTTCTCTGTGGGATGTGGTCCCCAGAAAAGAAACAAAACAACAAATAAACATGTGCTCGTGAACTGACACAGGAGAATATTTCGGTCACTTCCACCGGAGAACGACCCGACGGATCCATCGGCCAAATTTTGACAATGGGAACCTGCCCGAAAATTTAAACTTCACATGCTCACTTCAAGTGGCTGCAGGCATCGTTTTCGTATGTATCCAGACAAGTCTTCCTCGGAGCTGAATAGATCCTTCTCAATCGGCTTTAGAACCCTCTCATCGGTCCAACTGCTTCATTCCACGTCTAGTCGCCATATTTGTGATGAACATCAGGAAACATTTCGTTGGAACAATTGGATATATGAATCTCCTTCTGAATGCCTCTGCACAACAAAGTCTTGATCGTTTCCACACACATACAAGAAATGTTCCGATGTCCACTTCAGAACTCAGCACAACAATAAACAAGCAAGATTTCTGCTTTGTACCAGGAAAAACTTTTTCGAGAGTTTCCTTGGGTGCTGTTCGATTTGCTGATCCGGATCGCTGTTTCCGATGGACAGTACTGCTGATAGGCTGCAATCCGTCTGGCAATCTGTCTCATTTACGGATTGCTGTGGATCGATCTGGATCGGCCAAAATGCGTTTTATTTGCAGCAATCGGTGGTGATCCGGATTGGCAATTGCTAAAATTACAAATCGAACGACGCCTTGGTATACTTTGCGTCCATCCGGGTAGATGTAGATCTACAGTACAGATGTATACACGTCACACCCACCCGCTGGCACCCGGGTACATTAAATTGGCACAAAGGACATGTCACACGAAATTGAACAGACTGCTTGATCCACATTGACAGATGAAAGTGTGAGATTGTATCCGAGGCACAGTGAATATTTGTAATGTTTGTTTCGAGGGGTAAGCTCCCCTTGTGTGCACCTCGCTCCAGGGAGCTTGCGGACAAGTTGCGGTGATTTGACTGATTGAATATGAGCAAAACTTGGGCCACCAGGAACAAACACACACAAACATACAGCCCCAGACACATAAATTTTCTTCTTTCACATTGGTTTACATTTGTCACCTACAAATAATTCAGAATTGGTGCATAAAAATCATACATATGTGAAAACTATGACAAAAATAAACTGTGACCAAAAATATTCACTTGAAACTTACTCAATATTTATCCACATATCTCTCTCATACATTAATGTGACTTTCCAATTGATAAAAAAAGTTCTTGATGAGTGGAAAAAGTTCAATTTGTATACTTTTCAAAAAGTACCAAAATTGAATCTTCACTATTGGTGACCCAAAAACTCTCAATATTTTGGAAAATTACAAATCAAATGCACCCAAAAGATGCATCAACCAATCCTCCACATTTGCCTTATTTATATTTTTTGTGAAATACTTGTACTTTCTGAGCAAGTTCACATTTCCTGAAATGAAACCAATGAAAACAATATACTCCAAATTGACCTTTTTGCACTTAAAAACAGGGCATGCTTGATTCAGAACTTTTTATTATTTTTTTTTGTATGCCATCTTCAACTCAGAACAGACCAAATTGAACCAAAAAGCCCAAAGTTATACTTGATTTTTATTTCAAAATAGCTGTTGACAGGATTTACTTGGGTTATGCCCAAAGATAACTTTTCTGGCTTGACACCTAAACTTTAGACTTATAAAAACTATGTAAAAAATTTTGAAAATCATAAATTATATGTATCCAAAAGATCTACACTTATCCTCAACATTTGCTTAATATACATCCTTCATCAAATATCTATACTTTATGAGCAATATCATATTTTCTAAAATATAATGAGCCAAAAACCTTACCTAAATTTAACTTTTTTACCCTTAAGAACTTAGCCACACTTGATTTGGACCATTTCCTTTTTTGCACTGCATCTCAAACTAACAATAGCATAAATGGACCCAAAAAGTTGGAAACTATACTTATATTTCATTCCAAACCCCTTGTCCATAGGATTTCTGTCCACAATGCCTTGAGGTGATTTGTCTGGCTTGATACTCTCCGGCTTGAAAAGACGAACAGTGCCAATCCGTCAAATCACACAAAAAGCCAGTCATATGCTGTGGCCCATAGGCGTCCGTGAGAAGTTCAGGGACAGCTTCGTTCTTGCCTCAGACCAGTCCAGCACTTATTATTGGAAAGAGCGTCTCACTGTCACGTACTCCGTCAGGAGCTTTGAAATAATTTTGCGACCAATTTTACCTGCAGGACCCTGCAAACTCAACAGGTCTGTTACAGCCATTTTTGATGGTGGCGTAGCCGGCCATCTGGGTGCCACTGACGGCTTAAAAGCCACAAGCATTCATGTGTGCATCTGCCCACACTTTGGAATGTAACCTCCCTCCACCCAGCCAGCCAGACCCCCTACCCACCCAACCAGACCCCCCACCCACCTGGCCAGACCCCACTACCTACCTGGCCAGAGCCCCCACCCACCTAGCCAGCCCCCCCCCCCACCTACCTGGCCAGACCACCCACCTGCCCAGCCCCCCTCCCACCTGGCCAGACCCCCCACC
>JAAUXT010050384.1_pt1 | contig 26132 bp, 28 predicted proteins | sample 7278171 | NCBI WGS metagenome assembly JAAUXT01 (sample SAMN14350112, study PRJNA611818) | marine sediment metagenome | isolation source: surface marine sediment (1.8m) | place: French Polynesia: Moorea | collected 2018-08
CTCTCTAGATCCAGGACAGGGTCAGTCTCTTGTTCTGACACCAATGTGAACCAAATTAGAGGAATACTTCCTTTTGGTTTGTGTATACGTTCTGCCGATCAACAACGTCCTAATATTGTGACGCTGACGTCACACCTTGCACAAACTGGCGGGAAGCAAACATAAAACATGTGACAGGATGTCGGCTGCTCCTGAAGAGTTCCAAACAATCTGGAGCTTCATCTGGGACGAAGGAAAAGGTTACAACTTCAGCCTTTTTAGTTTTGGATTGTTTCTCAAGAACATTGAACCCAAGACGACTGCTTGAAACTTCTGAAATGTTCCCAGATTGATGCAGAGCAAGCGATTCCGACCATATTTTGTTTAACTTGTCTCAAGTGGTTCAGATCCGCAAAAGGATGAAGAGAGTCAAAATAGAGTCTATATTTCTTTGATAGATCTTAGAGTCCACCTGTTTTTGTAGTCTGGTTTGCACATGTTTTGAACTATTCCTGACAAAATTGCTTTCATGTCAAAGCTCGTTTGAACAAACTGTCAAGCGTTCGATCTCTTCTTCAGTGTGACCATGATGAAAGCCGCTCTGATTCTCGGCGCATCTCGAGGCATCGGTCGTCAACTGGCGATCACCCTCTCCAGAAATGGTTACAAAGTTGGCATCGCCGCCAAGACAGTGGAAAGCACGCCGGAGCTCCCTGGATCCATCTACACCGTTGCCAAAGAGATTGAGGAGAAGGGAGGAACCGCACTGCCCATTCGATGCAATGTCCGAGTGGAAGATGAAGTCGATTCAGCTGTTCAGACCTGCATAGAACAGTTTGGCGGGTTGGACTTCGCCATTTACAACGCAGGTGCTGTCATGTGGGCCAAAGTTGAAGACACTCCTGTCAGGAGATTCAACATGTTGCACGAAGTGAATCTCAGAGGCAGCTACTGCATGATTCAGAGTGTGCTTCCTCACTTTCTCAAGCAGAAGAGCGGCAAAATTTTGCTGGTCTCGCCACCTATTTACAACAGGTTCGTTGTGACAAACACTCGACACGCGAGGATTCAAAATGTGAAATTTGCGTCGAAGCCGAAAGTTGAATAACAAACCGATGTCTCTCAACAAACAACATTGCGGAAAAGGTTCTGCCGAAATATGAAAGCTCTACTGTTCGAGTTACCAAAAGCACGAACGTTTTCCCAGTTCGCACCGCGATTTTTGCATTTTTAGATTTTTCCGAGGCAAGGCGGCGTACGCTGCGACTAAAGTTGGAATGACGGTTTTAATGAGTGGCTTGTCCATGGAACTTATTGGAACTGGTTTGTACCAAAGAGCTTCGCATTGCGCGTTTTCAGCTTGTAGCCACACCCAACAGGAAAAAGAACAGATCGCGAGATACTTTCCTTTCTGAGCAGACATGTTTTCTTCCAGGTGTTTCTGTGTGTTCACTGTGGCCCGCTACACCGGTAGGCAGCTTTGTCATGGAGAAACTTTCAGTCCCGCCGTCTCTGTACAGAACCCCAGAAGTCTTCGCGGACGCAACGCTCATCGTTGGAAAAGAGGAGAGCAACAAGTGAGTTCAAATCTGACCTTCCAAGTTTGCTGAACCGGCGATAACGATATTCTTTTCTTGGGGAGTGGGGGGTCGTTTTGGACTGTCAAAGGTAATTTCAGTTCATTTCTTTGATCTAAATTTGTAGATACAACGGGAAGGCTCTGATCGACGAAGATCTCTTGCGATCAACGGGGGTGACAGATTTCACCAAGTACAGAGCAGACCCCTACTCGGAGCCACGACGAATGATGCCACGGAATTTGCCGTCTCTCGCGGTGGAGGACGAGGACGCCCCTCCCGTTGTGGGAGTCTTCAGAAGCTCAGACGACATCCAGAGCAATTTGTAAAGTTCGGGCACCTTCGCAAAATGCCCCCAACTCATGTTTTGTCGCAAGCTTTTGTTGCGTATTTCATGACAAATGTGCCTCATTTCAGACATGTTTTTGTCTGCAGTAGATAGTCTGGCTGAAAGAAACAATCATTTGGTAACGAAGGCCTCAAAGGCGAGGGTCAATTCCGACGCGAGTCCGTCGCACAAATTTCAGTCGTATCAGAGTATTTCTTCTCGTTTTCTGCCCCATGCTGTGCATCCAGTGCTTCGTTCCGTTTGTGTCCAACAATAGCAGTATTTTTCCAAACAAGTTTTGCAAGTGAATACAAAGTGAACTGTAGTGTGAAAGGGTCTTGTCAATGGCGAATGAGATTTTTTGACCACAGAATACAAACATCTGGTTTGTGTTGGTGCCTTGGCAATCGACAAACAAAACAAAACGATTCTGGTTCATATGTAGGATTCTTATCTGTGGTGTTTAAGTGACAGGGTATGAGGAAATATAGTGCCTTTACGTAACCCAAAAGCCTATTTTTGTGAAAAGCGTACGTGATTATACTTTGTCAGAAGCGGTGCAAAGATCCCCCTCAAAACAACTTCAATCTTGCCGACTGCGTAGCATTGTGCGAAACAAACTATTTGAATCTGTTGCAGTGGGGAAAGGGTGCCACGTGACCCTTTCCTGAGTTGAATTCTTGTTTTTGAAACTCGAACAAAGTTCTTCTGTCACCGGGGCGCGTGCTTGAATCAATCTTTGTGTACAAACTTGGAAACACCTTCCTCCGTGAAAAAGTTGACATCCTTGAGCTCTTCGGGCATGAACTGCTGTGTGTCGCCCGGCTTCACGGTGTGTCTGTAACCCTTTCCACATCCTAGAAGTCAACAAAAATCTAATTGGTTCCCGGAGGAACACTGCAAAAAAGGAAGCTGTTCACACACACCAACAATCTTCAAATCCAGAAATGTCACACAATTCAGAAGGTGCAGACGGTCCACCTAAATTCTTCATCAGTTGTGTGGGTGCGTTTCTGAGATGCAGGGGAACCGATGGTTGGGGTCCCTCCCACTGACTGATGCAGTTCTTTGCCAGAAGCATGGCTTTTGTCGACTCACACGATTTCGGTGCCCTTGCCAGATATGTGACGCAGTGAGCCAGATTGATCTGGAACATAAACCTTTTGCAAGCAAACTCGAACCCACCGGTGCAAACTGATTAAACGGTGTCTGCGAAGTCTAAACTCACAGAGCATTCTGGTCTTCCCAGGAAATGACACGCCTGAAATGTAGAAACTGCAAGCGGCATGGCTTGAGGATCTGCTAAACCTAAAATGTCAATGATTTCTCACAACAACCCATCACGTGGTATTCGCGTTTCTTTGGTTTGGTTTTCACGGTACGATCATATGTTGCAATATTTCGCACCGATATCTTCACTGGCGGTGACGACGAGCCGACGAGCGATGAACAGTGGATCTTCGCCCCCTTCAAACATACGCATCATCCAATACACAGCTGCATTCTCGTCTGAGCCACGAATTGACTTCTGCAAAGCTGACGCGCAATTGTAGTGCTCTTCACCTGTCAAAGAAGGGACAATGATTGATTAAGATTGCGCTGACAGTTCAGATCTTTCATCGCCTTTGCCCAAGTGCAACACTGTTCACCCAGGTGTAAGACACATTGAGATCAAGCGTCAGCCGAAGAGGTGCGTCTTGGCCGTCGGGTGTGGCCTTTTCTGTCAAACCAGGTGTGCTGTTTGTGCATCTTGGTACCTGGCGGAACTCGGTGCAAACAATGTGGGACGTACGATCGAAAGCAGACTTTTCACAACCGCTATTCAATCCACAATACAAACAAACAAAAAAAGTTTCGGATCGACGTCGACTTACCGTTTCTGTCGTACTGTAAATGGGACTTCAACATTGCATCCTTCACATCTGCCACTGTGATAACTGAAACATCTTCATCTTCAAAACCCGAAATTGAACTGTTCCTCGTTTTTGACTTCACGACATTTTCCAGCGCGTTCAGAGCTGCCCTGGCGTCCCCGTCAGAAAAGTTCGCAAGAGTTGCTATGGCGTCAGGTTCTATCTGGACGACATGCCTGAAGAGAGCCAAGAAAACAAAATATTGCGCTGCGCCCGAAAAAGGACAAACTCAACAAAGCGAAATCAGTTTGTTGAAACAATTGGATTCCGCACCCATCGCTTTCTGAATCCGCACCCGAGTGCTGCGGGTCAGTTGTCATGGTGGCTCCAATCTCCCGAAGCGCGCGTCTCAGAATAGTTTGAATTTCTTCCACGTTCAGCTTCTCCAGAGTGATCACTTGACAACGACTCAGCAACGCATTGTTCACTTGGAATGAAGGGTTTTCTGTTGTTGCTCCAATCAACACAATTGTGCCGTCTTCCACGTGTGGCAGGAACGAGTCCTGCACATCACAAGAAACACAACTTTCTGGAAATCACCTGATTGCAAACAGTGTCGTTACGAACATTCACATGTTTTCCTGTGGTGTATAGAATGCCTGTCGTTTCACCTGCCTGTTGCAATTTGTTGAATCTGTGAATCTCATCAACGAACAAAATCGTTCCACGTTTCGTGAGACTCAATTGATTCTTCGCAACTTTCACCACCTCCTTGACATCGGCTATTCCAGAAGTTGTCGCAGAGAGCTTGACAAATCTGGTGTTGTGTGACTCTTTGCATTGATGAGCAATAATTTTCGCGAGGGTTGTCTGCAAGAGAGAGAGCATTTTTGGTGACAAAAAGTTGTTTCGCGCAATGTGGAACATTCCAACAAATCTTGGGTGCAACATTCACCTTGCCACAACCAGGAGGTCCCCAAAATATCATGGATGGAATTTTGTTCGCTTCAAAGAGTGATCTCAGCAGCTTCTTGCGTCCAATGGTCTGCTCTTGTCCCACGAAGTCTTTCAGTGACGTTGGTCGCACCCTTTCTGCCAGCGGCACATTGCTGCTGTGTAGGTCAAAGCTTGCAGTTGATGGTCTGTTCTGTGTTGATTTCACGTCCACTTCTTTTTTGGAAACTTCCGCTGAGTTTTGTTGCAGATGGATCTCATTGGACTTTGCGCCAAGCGTACCTTTGACTGGAGTTTTGGAATCGGACTTTTTCACCATGAAACCCCAGTCAGCTTTCTTGGCGGGACAACTTTTCGTGATTTCACCATCAACTTTGACCCGTTTTGCACAGGGTTCACCGACGGAACACTTCAAGCTATCTGCACGAGCGGTTTTAGTTTCACCTTTAGTCTGATCCAAACACATATTTACGTGTGAATTTATGTTTGTAGGACTCAATTTGAGCCCACAAACAGGACATTCCACATCCATGCCTTGAAACGTTTATTCCGGATGAGAGACGCGGTTCAACTGTGCGCGGTGGAGAACGGTGACTGACCGAAAATGGCTCAGCACTTGGCCAAAGTCGTGAAGAAAGCACCGAAAATAGGTGCAGCTATCGGCAAAGTTGTGGACAAAAACGGTCACTACAAAGCGGTAAAAGTGAAGGTTGAAGAAGTAAAATTTAATGACTTCTTGAACATGGTGAGAATCTTGTAGATTTTCGCAGACACAACCACGCCGAGTCCAGTCGGAGCACATTGCTCGTCCACAGGTGCAGATCTAGAACTGACCACCGTATCCAACGCAAAATGTATTTGATCTACTTGACTGGCAGATGAGTGTGAGAGTCAGATTTACAGTACAAACAAGGTGACAACGAAGTGATTTTGTTGTGAGGTGCCATGCTGGTCAATGGGCGATAATTGAGTGACGAGGCAGTAACATTGGACAAGGGTGTCTGACAGATATCAATTCTGTCCTGCAGAAAGTTTCTGCAGGCAAAGCAAGTCCTGTTCACTGCAGCCACTCGTTTTCACAACGGTGATGTATTCAGTTGTCGACTGGTGCGGGACTAAACCAAAGTTTTTTTTCCTTTTCAGTATTTTTCAGAGTACCCCAGAATCTGGGCATCAGACGAGAAATCGAGCTGCGAAGTTGGAGACATCGTGTACGTCAGGAAATTGCAAACACCGACTTTCGACCGAGTCCACCACTACGTGCATCGATTGGTGTTCAGACCGGGAGAAGTGATAGACCCGGTGACTGGCAAACGATGCAGGGGACCAGAGTTTATCAAGGAAGATATGAGAAATAACTTTGGACAATTGCTGCCTGATGAAGAAGCTCCCACGAACCCCCTGTCTCTCCAGAAAGAGGAATCCAAGACGAAACAGTAGAGTCGTGCATTCTTAGTCGATTGACATTGCCAGCAGGTTGCAAGGGATGGTTGTTGCGCCTGCTTCGAGAGAAAAACGTTTTCTTCACGCTGTGTGCACATCTGTGGATGAATAAACCGACCAAGAAACACTTTGTAACTTCATTGCGAACCACATCATTTCAGCAACTTTGCAGAATGTGTTCTCTTCAGTAATTCGATCCAATATCAGAGGAAATGTGAAAACAACAAGAGATCAAAGATCGATGAGCCCGCGGTCACAAACAGGCAGTGAGATTTCAAACGAAACGAGAAGTTGAACATGTCAGTACTCGTGCAAAGTGCTGCAAAAACGCGTATTTTTTGTATTTTTCTTTATGAAGGTCTTTTCTTGTGATTTTTTGTTTGTTATTTTATTAAACTTCAACATACACGTGAAAACATCTTTTCCAAAATCAGGAGAGATTTGGGGGGGGGGGGAAAGCTGTCAATTTTGGCCATAATCAGACAATATATTTTCAAGTTTCTCCAAAATTTATGAAAAGTAGGAGAAAAAGATGTGACAGGGGCCAGGGGGATCCACCCCCAACCCATCTTTCTCTCCTTTTCCCCTCTCCTCTCTCTTCTTTCCTCTCTTTTTCCTTTCATGCCCTTATTCCCTGTGACCCCTCCACGGTCACGCAACATTGACACCGACATCGAAATCAAATGCAAAAATTGCAGAATACACTCGCTCTTCCGTCGAGTGTTTCTTTGGTTGCAAAACAAATTGTCCGACTGTCACCACCAGATTCTTGATCAAAGGTGTGCGAACTACACTCGAGAAGCGCACCTTCAAATTGTCGAGTCGCGTGTGTTGACGTTTTGGGGGTTGACCAGTCAAAACCCTCATTGCGGACAAGTCACTTGTCAGAAGTACCTTTGTTGCACGACATATTCATAATCACGGAATCAGACGTTTGGTTTAAAAGCGGCGCACTTGGAAGCAGCCAAAATGTCCTCAATACTTGCTTGTTCCTTTATTACGCTTCTGCCCTGTTTTTATCAAGTTTGTATCCAATCGAACGGAATTTGGTCGCCCGAGTTCTTGCAGACCGGTGGTTGAGTCAGGCAGTCGAACACAAGCTGTGTGTGGTTTACGTTGGCAGTGACACGAACCACCAACAGTGAATGTACCTGCAGCTCAGTGCATGGTCAGAAACCGAGGAATTCCCTCTCCACAGCGGCTGCCATTTCTTCATCCACAGACCCCACACTTTCGTTGAATTCGGAATTGTCACTCGAACTCGATTGGTCGCTGTGTTTGAATATTCTGTGCGGTTGGTCCACTTCTCCAGACGCGACAGCTTCCAGTTCCTCCTCATCTTCCTCCCCTTCTTCTGAAGGCAGCTTTTTGCGAGGGTACTTCTTCTTCAACTTCCACCCTCGTGGGAGATCACCACTCAAGCTTTCCTCACTGCTGGATTCCTCTGCCACAGCTCCCAGCACCTTCTTTCTGAGAATTTGCTCATTGACTTCCGAATCGTCACTGTCGGGTTCATCCAAGATGTCTTCCACTTCTCGATCCATACTGTCCAGGTCTGCCTTGGAGAAAGAAATTAACGGGCTGAGTGTTTCCGAAAATTGTCTCTCCATGTTTTTCTGGGTGGGCGTTTCTGTTTCTTCATCTGCTCCTTCACTTTCCTTTTCAGATTCCTCGTCGTCCTTTGTCAGCCTGCTGTCCTCGTCTTCCATTTCGATTGTGTCATGCAGTTGTGCCTCCGGACTGTCGGCTACACTTGCCGCTGTTTTGTCAGCAGTATCCCTTTTCTTCTTGCTGCGTTTGCTGTAGTCGTCGTGGTTGTGACTTCTTTTCCTTTTACGCTTTCTCATCTTTCTCAAATCGGGACTGTCGCGCACCACCAGTGTTCCAGAGTGTTTGGGATTCAAGCGGAACAAACGTTCGTCCACTCGTTCCCACCTGTCATTGCACGTCCACAACCAGTCGACCGTCAACACGTGAACTCCCTTTTGTTTGACGGCCATCTGCACCTTCACTGTTCCCAGCTGTGCGGCAATCACGTGTGTGGTGGCATTCTCTTTGCCTTTGGGCACAAACTCTGCCTGTACATTTGCACCCAGCGCCTTTGCCACTGTGAATGCCCTGCTTCGCTCTGGAGGCATGTTCCTGGGAAAGACACCACTGAAAAGAATGTTGGCTCCCTTCAAAATTTTTCTGCGAACATACGGTATGATTTTCTTGAGGTCGGGCTTTTCCGCCTTTCCTGTGTTTTTCGTTTGGTCGTACACTTCGTAATAGGCAGTGTGAACCTTCCGCAAGATATCCTCCAGATAGAGCAGATAGTCGTCTTCGTCTTCCCATTCGATCAGCTCATCATAATCTTCATCGCCCTTCAAGCTGACCAACGAGTCCTGAGTTGTGTCGTGTTTGCTTTCACCATCCAATGCTGACTGTTCAACAGTCTCCTGCGATGTGTCGTGTTCACTTTCGTCAAATCCAGCCGAGTCTTCGACATCCATCTTGAGTTTCTTCACTTCAGTTTCAAGATCCTGATCTTGGGACGCTGGGATACCTGGCTCAACTGGCTCGCCAGATCTATTCGCGTTGTCGGACCGCTCCGGTTCACCCTTTGCAACTTCAGGTGTGACATCTTTGCTGGATTGTTCTTTGTCATGTTCTGTCGTCACTCCTTCCTCAGAACTTTCTGGCTCTTTGTTCTCCACCACTTGGCGACAATCTGGGCTTTGTCCGTTGTCTTTCGTCGCATCTTTGTCACTTACTCGTATGTCATCGTCACTTTTTGTCTTTGACGAATCAACGCCCGCAATTCCACTTGCTTTTTCACAGGAAGCAATCACTTGCTTCAACGTCCCAGTCGTTTCACTCTCCTCAGACTGCACACAGGCGTTGTCCCCACTTCCAAGCTCGTTGGCACTCTTCATTTCAGGGATGCCCTGAATCGTATTCTCAGGTTCTTTGCCACTTTCAAGAGAGCTGGACGAATCACTGGAAGCCTTGTTCCTAATTTTTGGCACTCTGATTATTTTCGAGTTTCGTTTTCGTCCAACTGGTTCGTCTTTCTTTAGGGCTGGAGGAGCATTGATGTCAGCAGTACCTTCGAAGAACAAGTAAGGCTTGACATGCACGACGTTCGGTTGGAAATTCCACACGTCTTCGCGATCGTCGATGATGGCTACCATTTCATCCCCAAGGGGGAAGAGCGCTCTGTAACGAAAAACAACACCTCATGTTCCCGAAAAAATAGGCACAAAAAATTATCTTCACTGCGTCTTGTGGAGAGTTCAGTAAAGTCGTCGTTTCAGCATTCTGGCATTCAACGTAACATTCCTTTGGTAGATAAAACACACAGCAAAACTATCGTCAGACGATGAATCACTTGTTTTGAGGAACTGGTGAAATCAGCGACTTCGCCCATTCACAGATGTGAAGAGGTCCGTGCAGTCACCATTGATGCCGAGCAGTACTCATGCGGGAAAAAAACCGGAGAGGGTCGCCTGCTACATCGCTCCGAACCCCGAGCAAACCAAACTTTTGTTCTGACCCTCACTCTGGGTCGGAAGTTACAGCTTCCCAGAAATTGTAGCTATCACCATACGACTGCCAAGTGACCGTTTTGGGGGAGTGTCGTGCAAAAGGAGCATTCTTCAGCCCCCAGTCCTTGACCAGCGTTCGCTGGCAGTTGAGTACTCACCAGAGTTGCTTCAGAGCCTCTGCCAGAGCAGATTCAGGTGAGAGGCTCTGAAACAACTCTGAACACAGCTTCCAGCGCTGACAAAAAAAGCGTGAGCTGTACTCCCTTGTGCAAGAATTTATACTCAAGACTGAGCACAAAATATGTAGCGACGCAAATAAAGGAAAACATCAGTATGCCAGGTGCGCTTGAGGGGCAACCCAGCCCCAAGGCCTGAGCCCCAGAGTGAAGTGAACAATGGCACCGAGGCGGGACCAGCCCCACCTGACGGCACGCAACAGGAGGGGTGGGTGAGTTGGGTTCCAAGACCTCATGATACTGTAATTGGTACTCAGTAGCCATCACCTCTCAGATTTTGACATATTCTCAGCAGTCTTGGCTGTTACAAAATTTTCAGTGGCTGTCACCTCCTGTGGCCAGCCATATCCAGAATACCGGGTGATCACTCTTTGCCGATTGGTTCTTGGCACTGCACATGCACCGCACAATGCTCGTTTTCTTACTATGTTGCGGTGAAACAAAAAACGTACTTGAGATTCGCTGTTTTGGAGTTTGGGCTGAAGCATTCGTCTCGCGACAAGATACGGTGTGAGAATAGGTTCCTTTCTGGGTCCAGGAAGTTGGCGATCGTGTGGGCGTACATCCGAACTCCAAACGTGCAGATGTGAAGCTCGTACAATTGGGAAATACGCTTCAGGAACGCTTCACAACCCGGACGTAGCTTTGTGTGATACCACATCTGCATGTTTCGGCCACCTCGAAGTTGGAAATGGTGCACATCCTGGAAAGACATGTCGTTGTCATAGAAACTGAAGTACAACAAGTCCCTCAACCTTTCGGAGATTAATTCTGTTTTGGCTGGGCTGGCAAACACAGCAGCCGCTGAAGTGTGCGTGACGCACCAAATCGGTATGTTTCGTCTCCTTGTGTACCTTCAAGTTGGCAGGAATTGTATCGTTTGTGGTGTGGATGAGTGTTTGATCTAGATCGACCAGAAGTGCCAACTTTCGGTTCCTCAGCATTCGGTCTTCATCCAGAGTGGCAATACGCGCAGCTTCCTAAAGTAAGAACAAAGTTGTTTCAATTTCCATAGACGTCAAAGTCAACGACAATTTCAGTTCGATCATTCAGGCTGAATTCGACAAGAACCGCTGAAAATGACGCAACACTTGACTGTTCTCACCTCTTCACTCACTATTAACTCCGGGATGCTGGCAACCATGGCCACCGATGCAGTGTTTTTCTCCTTCGGAGCGTCGCGCCTGTCAATTTCAAAATACAGCCGAAAATGAACAACAAGCAGGCAAGGCCTGTTTGTTGAAAATGAACGGTTACTTTGTCCGACCAACCAATGGTCACGTACGAGGATGAATTCAATTCTGAGTGCTAACATGCTTTGCACTGGTCAGTGCGGACAACTCAGTCGACCTCGGAGGCGCGCCACATCAGACTACATTTGTCGAGGTCAGACAGAACTGTCGGCAATTTGGCTGCTCCCAGACAGTCTTTTGCACATCAGCGATGAAGAGGGTTACTGAGATCAGTCTCCACTTGCAACAGAGGATAAATATCCACTTTTGTGTGAAGATGGGGTGGACATTTGATGAAATGAAAGCTGCTCTTCAAACCTGCTACCTGACAGTGTTGTGTGACACAAGTATCCACCGCTGGATAAGGGAGTTCTGTGCAGGGCATGACCACATCACAGACAAACCAAGGTCAGCAAAGGGCAAAACCGGATGCAGTGCAGCCAACATCAGAAAAGTGGAGAGCCTGGTTGCTCAGGACCGCAGGATTACCATCAAGGAGCTGGCTTTGTGCAGTGGGATTTCAAGTGCAAGTGTCCAGTGCATCCTGAGGCATGACTTGAAGCTGAAAAAACGTTGTTCCACCTTTGTCCCGGCGGTGCTAACAGATGGACACAAGCAGAGGCACAGAGATATCTGTAACTTTTTCACCAGGCTCAAACATCAAAACCCAAGAGTGTTCACCAATGCAGTAACCATGGACGAATCCTGGATCTATGTGTGGGATCCAGACAAGAGGATCCAGTGCATGGAATGGTTGAGGCATGGTGAGCCTCGCCCCCAAATGCCTCGCCGCACAATTGCCACTGCCAAGGTGATGATACTCACTTTCTTTGACAGCAGGGGACTCATTTATTATGAGTTTGTTCAGCGCCTGCAGACGGTCAACCAACAGCTCTTCAGAAGTGTCTTCAGGAGGTTCAACACCGCCCATGCCAGATGCCACCACACACCAGTGTGAGGGGGCGCAAGTTCATTCATCTGGATAATGCTCCTTCCCACAATGCCACCCTAACTGTCAATCTCATCAATCAGCTTGGTTGGACCCATCTCCCGCATCCAGCTTACTCCCCTGACCTTGCCCCAAGTGACTTTTGGTTGTATAGCAGACTTAAAAAAAATCTCAGGGGAGTGAGATTTCCATCTTTGGAGGCATTGAAGGATGCTGTTGCAGATGAGATCTCCACCATAACAGCACTGGAGTACAGGCACTGCATCCTCAACTCGTGGCCCAAATGCTGGAGGAGATGTCTCGAGGAACAGGGCAACTACTTTGAAGGACATGATTAAGGATGTGATTAAAATCAAACAGAGACAGATAACAATTTTGACAGTGTTGCGGGGCATCAATGTTATTGTTTACATTCTATTGTTTGCCTGAACAATGTGCCCATTGTGTGCCACACGTGCAAAAAGTGAACAAGGTTAAATGGCTTCACCTTTGGTGAACATGAAAACACTCAGAATTGAATTCATCCTCGTACTGCAGAACACCACCACTGCGATTGCACTGAGACTGCGGCTCGACAGAATGCCGCAGGCCAGAAAAAATCTTTCCACGTTTCGAGTCTGATAACACAAATTTTAACTGAAGTTCTAACACAATCTGCGCCAGTTTCAGGAGTGGGCAAACCAACCCCCGTTTCGTTCAAAGAAACTGTTGCTTTCCTATTTCTGATGCTTTCGAGTGTCTCAAGAACGTATTTGGCAAACAAACCTGCGCAAGTCGGCGCCGCATTCTGCACACATGTCTTTCATCACGGTGGGGTGTTTGCACTCTTCAATGAGGACGATGGGATCTCTGCAAAACACAAAATGTGGATTGTCACGCAGCCATTTCCGCGCCCTCACACACGCACCACGAACGTATGAGGGTGACACGAAATGAGAACAGAAAGACTTGTCAGTCATGTTTGCCCTTTTGTTACGATCGGCGGAACAGAACAAGATTTGGGAGAATGTGTCGGTCACCTTTGATGTCAACACGAATATGATGGACATGACGGACAAGACTCTGTATCCTTACCTCGAACCGTGCTGTAAATATCAGGTTGTCAGTCGGTGGTGACAAAGTGGCGCACATGCCGAACCGCCAGCATTGGCATCACCCTCACACCCCTGTCCTCACCCCCCCCCCCTCACCCAGAATCATATCAGTCACCCCTGTGGGGTTGGGACGCACCCTTGTAGTCAGACTATATCGGGCAATTTCATGCCGTGAAGTGTGAAAGTTTTTCACAACACAGCTGTCGTTGTGTGAGTGAACACTGCGGGAAAGCGTGGTTCTTACCCCGGCATAATTTCTTGTTCTGGTGAAACCAACAGTTCCAACACGGTTCCAACTCCTGTTGCCTTCAACTTCAACAAAGTTTTGCTTCCTTCAACTTCGTAGAATGCCATCAAGGAACCAACATACACCCTGGTGCCTTTTTTTACCTTCCATTTCGTAATTTTTCCAGGTTTACTACCTGGAAAACTTGTGGAAGCCATTGTTGACTGGGTGCGTTGACGTTTCACACTGGTTTCACACAGCATATCTATGAACTATGAACATGTAGCGAAGGACAAAGTTTCTGGGCAAGAGTAACTTCCGCTGCTCTCAGAAAAATACAAAATCGACTCTACTGTCTGCTATTTACGTTCTGTTGAGATATACAGTGATTGATTGTTACCATAAACTTGTCCACTCATGAAATCTCTGCACAATGTGGGAGATCTGTGAAAACAGGTTCAAGTTTGCAATAGCATTTTTATGCCGTGTTGGGATTGTAGCTTCTAGTTGGTTCACCGCGAACAGATAAACACATCAGTAGGAAAATAGTTTGTGTGTGAAAATGTGGCAAAAAGACGAATACAGGATAAATGTCTCTTTACACAAACGCTGAAACCGTCAGAGAGGTACGTCCTATTGTTTCTGTTGGTGAGACATGATGAATAGATCTAATGTGAAAGCTCGCAAGAAAGCAGACCGATTGGGATTCAGCGCATTCAGACACGTCGTCAAGCTTTTCGTCCGGTTCAGTGACCCCCGCCACCCCACTCCTGTGCAAGTTTTCGAATGAATGTCAAGCTTGCTGGAACCTGCACCACTATGAATTCCGCCAAACTGAACGGAGCGAAGACTATCTTTCTCGTGACGGATAACTGCTCTGGGGGGTGGGGGTGGGGTGGCGCTCAGTACAATAATTTGAGCCTGTGAGGGAAATGCTGTGCCGTCACATCCCCACCTCGGTCCTGTATCCACTGCGAAGCCTCATTCCATGGTAGCATTTGCAAGCAAACAAAGAGAATCCACCACATGTTCTTTGTTATCACTCGGAGCCATGTGTGTCAAGGCAATCGATCGATCTGAGAAAACCAAGAGGACTGTGCATACACAGCAATCACGAAAGGAAACTTCCCATTTGTTGTTGTGCAGCAAGTCTTTCTGACTGGTTGACACACAAAAGCTTTCACTGGATCCCACCATGCACCGAACAGTGCGTGCCTCAACTGGTGCAAACGCAGCTTGTTGCGTCGGTTGTGAGCTCACGGAGCTTCAAAACAGTCTGTCGATGTAGCTGTGTTGCGTTTTTGAGGCAGGCGAGAGAAACAAACAGTTGGTTTTCGATACGCAGATGTTTCACCATCAGCTTGTTCTCACTGCTTGTCGATTGCAAATTCGTACAAAACTGAAGTAAACAGCTTGTGGATTTACCTGTTTGCTTTCACAAAATGCAGATTGGAGACAAAAAGATGATGAAGAATTTGAAATCGGAGGTTGTAGCGGGGATGAGTTATCAGGAGGTGGAGTTGACCCTGCAAACCAACCCACAGACGGGACTCAGCAGTCACGAAGCTGAACACAGAAGGAAAATTTACGGCCACAATGATTTTGACATATCGGAAGGTGATCCTCTGTGGAAAAAGTACATGGATCAGGTAAGCGTCTCATTCTGAAAACGAATTTTCTGGAAGGGGCCTTTTGGGACAATCTGTGCGTCCATCCTCTGTACTGCAGTTCCAGACCAATCTGCCGCTTTGGTCGAAGAAGTACCACTGTCGCAGTTGTCAGCCAGTCAGCAAGGTCGCACTGCAGGATGAATTTGAGGTGTGTCACACTGTTATGTTGCAGTTCAAGGACCCGATGATTCTGCTCCTGCTTGCTTCTGCTTTTGTGAGCGTCATCATGCGGCAGATTGACGATGCTGTCAGCATCACCGTGGTGAGTTTTGGAATCAGTGGAGAGCTGTGTGTGAAAACTTCTGGTGATTTGATCTGCTTGAATTTTGCTCCTTTGAATCTTGCAGGCGATAGTGATTGTGGTGACAGTTGCCTTCATTCAGGTACGTTTCAACACGGAGATTTTCCAAGCAGTGGTGATCATGTACGTTTTGAGGGGCACCGGTACATGTCGCTGATGCGTTCTGCTGCATTTCAGGAATATCGTTCGGAGAAATCACTTGAAGCTTTGACCAAACTTGTGCCGCCCAAGTGTCATTGGTATGACCCTTATCCGATTCATCAGCGACAGATAATTTCTGAACGAAAGTACGGCTGACAAATTACAGACGCCCAAAATTTGGTGTTTTGTAGCTTGCGCGATGGCCATCTTGAAACATTCCTTGCAAGGGATTTAGTTCCGGGTGATATTGTGTATTTGAGCATTGGCGACAGAGTTCCTGCTGATATTAGGTTGTTTGAGGTGAGGAATATCAATCAGTGGTGCGACGCTTTCAGACCTGTTCCTTCATCGGAACTGCATCAATTTGAGGCGTGATGTCCATTTGTTTGCTGCTTCAGGCATTTGACTTGGCCATTGACGAGTCAAGTTTCACTGGAGAGACAGAGCCAGCTTCAAAGCAAGTGGACGTCAACAATGGTTCCAAACGTAACCACATATCTCAGAGAGACAACGTTGCCTTCATGGGCACTCTCGTACGGTGTGGAAATGGGAAGGTGAGGTGGTCCGTGGCCTGTGGTCTTTCCTCTGGGGAATGTCCACGAATTGATTTGATCCTCAGTGGAAGACGTGACACTTTCTAACTTCAGGGGATTGTCACTGGCACAGGCGAAAACTCAGAGTTCGGCGAAGTTTTCAAAATGATGCAGGCAGAAGAGGTAAAATTTGGCTTCAACAACTTCAGACAGCAGAGCGAGTGGGGAAGAAAAGGCGAACAGAAGATATCAAACAAACAAGAACAAGAAACAAATGATTCTGAATGACAAGCAACACTGGCACTGCGTTGAGGGAACAAACTTGGGTTGGTGTGTAAATGATTACCATGCGTCGTTTTCTTGGTTCAGGCTCCGAAGACCCCGCTGCAGATCAACATGGGCCAGTTGGGGAAGCAGTTGTCGTTCTACTCATTTTGTATCATTGGTGTCATCATGTTTCTTGGGTGGTTGCAAGGCCGACATGTTCTGGATATGTTCACCATTGGAGTCAGGTGTGTATTGCTTAGTCACACTGCGGAGATGACTGTAAATGTGCGAGTCGCGGGAACTGCGTGTGGACTGGAGTTAAAAATTGGAACGAGGGACGCCATTCCAAAAGAAAACGAAGCGTTGTTTTTGTTTGCTCAGTTGTATATATCTGAAATTTGTTGCATGCAGCTTGGCGGTGGCTGCAATTCCCGAAGGGCTGCCGATCGTGGTGACTGTCACTCTGGCGATTGGGGTTATGCGCATGGCACGACGAAAAGCGATCGTCAAAAAACTGCCGATTGTAGAAACCATAGGTAAGAAGTGTGTGTGGGTTGCATTCAGAAATGTTCAGATTCAGTTTCTTTGGGCTGAACGGATATTTGTCCTCAAGTGCGTGTTTTGCTGAGAGTTGTTTTGTTTCCGCACTCAGGCTGCGTAAATGTAATATGCTCGGACAAGACCGGCACCTTGACCAAAAACGAGATGACAGTGACTCACATCTACACTGCAGATGGCCTGCTTGCTGAGGTGCGTATTCTTTCAGCTGTTCGTTACTTCAGCAGTTCAACCAAAGCAGCACAAACACAAAAAGTATGCCAAAGGCAACCGCTGGTGGGATGTACTGTTGGTAGAAAAACAATGAAAGTTGTCATTTTCCTGTGGCCAACAAAATCTCCTGTGGCATTTCACCCAGCAGCTTCGTTGCGTCTTGGAAATTGTATTCTCTTACTTGAGCCTAAGACATCAGAGGACTCCAACACAACAAGAATCGAAACGGTCTTTTCATTGGGGCCGGCAGGGCTCGGCGAATGTTTTTTTGTAACTGACGTTCCTCCGAGGAAGAATGTGTTATCAACGTCTCTTGCGAACAAGGTTCGCAGAAAGAAATTGTACCATCAGCACAAAATATCTGTGCATTAGTTTCTTTTTCCCAAGCGGTCAAGGGTCTCGGGCAGGCTCCTGAGTCCCTGATCTGTTGTAGAAATACCGTGTTTCAGTTTGAGCATGATCCGATGAGTGGAAGTGGCAAGATCAGCCAGCAAAGCTCCAGACTGGCTGCAAGCAAAAAGTTGTTCGAAATAAAAACAAACAGAACCACGCTTCAGACTCTCTATATCCTTAGCTTCGTACAAAAACAAACGAGCTCTGCGAAATATTCTGCAATTCCTGTTGAATTGATTCAGTGGTGGCTGAATTGTGCACAAATTTTAAACATTTTGTGTCATTTTTGACCTAAGGTCACTGGTTGTGGTGCGGTAAGCGAAAACGTAGTTGTCTGTAGTTCGAGTGTACGCAGGGTCCAGTCGTGTGTGTTTGTTATGCATGGCTTTCTTCTGGACAATTCTGCGCAAGAGATTTGCAGTGGACACTTTGCATGGTGTTTGGTCACTCTTTTTGGCAACGTGAATCGTATTTTCGATCTCGAATCATCAGATGCCTGTTTCTTGTGCATTCAGAAGTGGTGCAACCTTCTTGTGTGTTTGTTAATTTTAAAATTCGTTCACATCATTCTCTGATTTTGCTGAACTTTTACTGTGTTTCCTGTCGCCGAGAGCATTTGTACGCTGGTCTTATGTTCTTGCGCCAGTGTTCGGACTGCTCTTTGCATCTTTTCGTCTGCATTTCCTTGTGTAGTGTTGTAAGTTTCTCGTTCGTGGACACATGACGAATCTGGCGGATGTAAGGAGGTATTTGGAAGTCTAAACGATGACAACAAACTCGTTCCTTTCTCTGGACCCGATCATTCTTGACAATACCTGTGCTGCGATCTTGGTTTCGATTAGTTTCTGTTGAAAGAACTGTTTGTTTTGCACCGTTGGTGCGTTCTGAACCCAAGTGACAGCAAGACTGTGTTCGTTGCAGGCGACTGGTGTTGGTTACCAGGCATCAGGCAACGTCAAGTGCAAAGGTGAAATTGTGAGAGATGATTCTCATCCGTCCGTAGCTAAAGTCTTGGAGGTATTTGATGTTCATTTTTGCTTCCTGTTGTTTTTTGATGTGTTGCCATAGTGATGTAAATTTCGGGTGATATGATCTGGAATGGAATTCTCACTTGCGAAGTCTTCATCTCGAATTGATCGAAGGGCTCCTCCACGCAGGTTGGAGTTGTGTGCAACAATGCTCAGATTATCGAGGGGAACTTGAGAGGGCAGCCCACAGAAGGATCGCTGTTGGCTTGTGCAATGAAGGTGAGATTAGTGGCAGCAAAGCACTTCAGTCTGATCTCGGATTCACGCAATCTCTGACTTGGATGCATTGGATCTGCTTTTTCTGTTCAGATGAATCTGGAGTCAATTCGCCACCACTACACACGTGTTCAGGAGTGGCCGTTCAGTTCGGAAACGAAAACAATGACAGTCAAATGTTTCTCGCGCTACAAATCGGAGGAGGAAACCTACTTCATGAAGGGCGCAATTGAGCGGGTGCTTCCGCTGTGCACCAAGTACTTCTTCGGTGGCAACGAGCTGCCCATCACTGCTCAGCATCAGCAAGCCTACCTGACGCAGGCCGCCAGGCTCGGGTCGTCCGGGCTGCGAGGTACACACACACACGTGCGCGCGCGCGCGACGCCGTCGTGGGACACTTGTGCAGTTCAATGGTTCCATGACTGTGATCTATGTCGTGTTGATTGCAGTTGTGTCAATGGCTTACGGAAAGAGTTCGACGAAGATGGTGTTTGCGGGTATGGTCGGAATTATCGATCCACCACGCGAGGGCGTCAGGGAGGCGATAGAGACGCTCAGCGCCACCGGCGTCTCCATCAAAATGGTGACTGGAGACGCCGGGGAAACTGCAATCGCCATCGGTGAGTCAGAGATCGAGGAGACACCTTGGCTTTGGGTTGTCGTTTGTAACATCTGAAAGTTTGAATCTGAGTCAGACGGCACAATCCGCACTTCAATGGAGTCTCACGTCATAGTCTTCAGTTTGCGCGAAACAGCTGGTGATGAATACATGTTCTTACAGCGAGTCGACTGGGAATGTATGCCCAAGGCTGCAGCGCTCTGTCTGGAGACCAGATTGACCAGCTGGACATTGGAGATTTGCAGAAGAACATAAACAGCATTTCAGTGTTTTACCGAGTTAGTCCGAGACACAAACACAAAATCATCAAGGTACAAAAGCTTCATTCGCTGCTGTTGGACTTTGATTTCAATTTCGTGCGCCAGAGGCACACAGATGGATGGAACTACAAGACCGACTTCTTGTCGTTTTTTTTTTCGGAACAAAATCCCGACAAAAGGCAATCGTGTTGAGTGACGTTTATTCCTGTGGCAGGCGCTGCAGAACAATGGGTTCATGGTCGGGATGACGGGCGACGGCGTTAACGACGCCGTCGCGTTGCGCAGCGCAGACATCGGCATCGCGATGGGCCGAACCGGCACCGACGTCAGCAAGGAGGCGGCGGACATGATCCTCGTCGACGACAATTTCACCACCATCATGTGAGTGGAAGCGCGCCCCCGGCGGCAGCGTATTTGCAACGCTAATCTGTTGGTCTTTTGGTTTCTTCTGACGAGGAATAACTTTTGATTTTCAGGTCAGCTATTGAAGAAGGAAAAGCTATATTTCACAACATCAGGAATTTTGTTCGCTTTCAGTTGAGCACGTACGGACACTTGCTGTTTTCTGCATCAGTCTCAACAGTGCGACTTTCGAATGGATTTCGGGATGAAAATTTGTCTTCTTGCTTTGTCGACTAAAAACTGTGTTTTCTTCAGGAGCATCGCTGCTCTGACGTTGATTGCTCTGTCGACTGTGACGGGGATGCCCAACCCGCTGAACGCGATGCAGATTCTGTGGATCAACATCATCATGGATGGTCCTCCTGCTCAGAGGTGTGTGGTGGTGTTCGGGTGAGAACGCTTCAGATTTGCTACATATTTTGTTGAAGATTAGTGGACCAACCTTTTCTTGGAAATTATCGTAGCCTTGGAGTGGAACCAGTCGATCGGGATGTGATTCGACAACCACCTCGGAAAACCAAAGAGCCGATCATCACTCGTCATCTCATCATCAACGTCGTCTTCTCCGCCGTGATCATCGTCGCGGGGACGCTGTGGATCTTCTGGAGAGAGGCAAGCCAGTTTCGTTGATTGTTAACGAAGTGCATCTTGTCTGAAGTCAACGGAGTAAATGCTGAACGCACCGGAATTTATTTTGGTTTCAGACTCTGGACAACAAAGTCACACCTCGAGACACAACAATGACGTTCACGTGTTTCGTGTTCTTCGACATGTTCAACGCTCTGAGCTGTCGTTCTCAGGTTTGTTGGCTTCTTCCGCACCACGGCACGAGTCTGGTGGCTGTCGTTGCATTTTCTTCCCGTCGGGTCCGTGACGAGGGTGTCATCCAGGATTTTGTTTTTGGACGGAAATGGTGACCAAAGCAAATTACCGCTCCACTTCAGAAAATGTTCTGAACTGCAGCAGGGGAGAAGTTATTCATTTAGGATCTTTCACACAGAATGTCACGTGCTATTTTTGTGTCAGGGGTTTTCCAGCATGCTTGGCTTGTCCCAGATCATGGCCTGTACTGTCTGGGTCATTCGGCACGGGGCTTGTCTGCACATCAAGGGGGTACTTGTTGTACTGTAAGTTTCTGTTGGATCAAAATGGGTCATAAATGCGATGAATTCAAACGTTGTAATGTTTTCAGACCAAATCTATTTTCACCATCGGCCTGCTCAGCAACCGAGTGTTCATCGCTGCAGTCGGAGGATCTATCGTCGGTCAGATGGCGGTGATTTACTTCCCGCCTCTGCAGAAAATCTTTGTGACAGAAGCTTTGTATCTCTCAGGTCAGGGCTGTTTGGTGTGTGTTGAACATCGTTTCTTTTCACGCGGGTCCCTCCACGCCTGGGGAAAATTTACGGTCGAGAGAAACCTGTTTGGTCTTGTTTTTGCAGACATTGTGTTGTTGCTGTCGGTGACGTCCACAATCTTCATTGTCTCCGAGATAAAGAAGTGGATAGAAAGACAGAGGATGTCTCGGCATCGAACATTGTCTGGCCAGTATGTTGACATTGAAGACATCGTATGATGTGAGTTGGAGTGTCACTGACGTCTTTGCCTGTGCAATCAGGATTGTGAAGCTATCGTTGCTGCGCCAAGGCTCCAAAACGTATGGTGAGATGTTCGACGTTTTTATTTTTGAACGCTGGTACTCAACAACACAGCTGAACTGCCAAGGTAAGGGCCTTAGTGAAAGGTGATGAACCAGTGAGTGTCTCAAAGTCTCACCTTGGTCAACTTTAGCAGGTCGGAAAATGAACAATGTTCGTTTGACTGCTTCTGGTTGCCGACTGCAGAAAACGTAATCAGGCGCAGGGGATCGCCAGAATTTATGTGCAGATAGTTCCCAACAAAACAAAGACTGAAAGATAAGTTTGTGAGAAAAATATTCAAATTGTTATGATTTCCTGACCTGTCACTCTGGGACTGCTCAGTCGCGATACTGCCGACTTGGAATGTGTGTTTGTGAAGATGTGGATACCTGTCGGTCTGTTCGCCGTTTGCTTTGAGTATAGTTTGAGGACTTTGGCTTGGCTGGTAACTGTTTTGGTCTTGTGTGCGAGGATCTAAAAATATACCCTGATAATCCCACCCCTGAATAGTCGAGGCCCTACCACCCCCACCCATAACCGCCCCGCCGCCTTCCAGCGGAAGACATCCCATGCACAAGTTGAGGATCCCACCAGGAAATTTTGAGCACATTCGAGGTCATGCGCCAGGTTATTGAGCGTCAGAAGGTTGAGCGCAATTCTGTTGGTACGATTGTTGCTTTGTTGTATTTCTTTCGCTCAGATTCGCAAGTAGTGCTTCAGGAACTCCCAACCTTAGATTGTGGCCATTTAATGCGGAGCGAGCGCACAAACCTGTGCTACTTCTTGTTTCACTTGTGTAGTCAGATGTTCCAAAGCTCAGTATTATACAATGTTCGTCGTCCGACAGACACCAGCACATTCCTTTTTGGTGTAAAGTGGCTGCGTTTGCACTTGTTTGTTTCGTCGTTGTGTTCTCAGTCACCACGTAGACAGTTGGAGAAAACAAGACTTGTGCGTTGGGGCGGTTCAATTACCTGGTCTCATATATTTGTCTGTGGTCCAATTCGAGCATCGTGTGGGTCTTGTGTAAAGTTGTTTCACTTGTCAGAATCTGTCTCTGTAATCGCGCAAGTAGATGTACACTGCGGATTTCTTTCGACGCGCGGTTGCTCAGGTCTCAGCAGCGGCCACTCGTATTCAATTGCTGTATGTAGATGCCGTCCGACATGTGAACAGAGGACGAAATGGAAGGTGAGGCAGTGAGGGTTGGTGTTCACCAGGAGTTCTGTTTGCAAACATGGAACATGGTGGTGTTGTCAGCATTCCGTCGAGCTGCGGGCTGAACGGGCTAAACGCAAAGAAACTTCATTGCTTTGCCCCCAATGGTCAATGCTGCTGTAACCAAACCAATAGTTGGTGGTTCCTTTACCCCCCCCCCCTTACTTATGGTTCGTTCAGGGGAGGGGAAAGCAACCAACCGTTGCATTACCCCCCCCCCCCCTCCCTTCAGTAAAGTAACCAGTTATCGGTTTTGGTAAAGCAGTGGTTCGAAGCAGGTAGCCAACCAGCCACGGCCTGCTTGCTGGAACAATGCGCGTTGTGAGCACAATGGCTGCTGTACGGTGCCGCGGGCTTGTTGATCTTTGATCTCTTGTGTGGTTTGTCAACACAGCCATCCCCACTGCCTCGGTGTTGCATTTTCGCTTGCAACACAAATTGAGCTTGCAGCCCTGGAAATGCGCAAGGACAAGTTTTTGTTTGTGCACGATCTGATGTGGTCAGTATCTCGTGCCTGTATCGCGTGCTGCTGTGTATGTCGGGAAATGCAAACTCTGTGATAAGCACACTGAATCGTGTGAAAAATAAAGTGATTGATCACTGTTTATGAAGTGTTGTTGTTCTTTGGCCCGCCTGGATCTTTTTGTTTTGCATTGAGAGTAACAAACCTGGCGATCATCCCAGGTGTGCTTCAGAATTTCACGCAACAATTTTGACCTACGCTGGTGAAGCTGGGGGGGGGGGGAAACCTTGTGAAGGATCCAGTGGCCAACCACACGCCTCTGTCACTTGATTTTCACTTTGAATGCTTCGAAAAAGCAGCTGGTCACATTACGGTTGTGCTCATTTGAATGCGGTTCGTGTATCAGATCTGAGGTATACTCTGCGCAGCATTTGAGAGCCGAACCGCAAAGCTCCGGCATGAAATGCGACACATCTCGTGTGAACATGACAAAGGTTCGCGCGTCGTCAACAAGGTGATGTTCTTGTTGCTTTATTACAAACATGAAAAATCTGCAAACAGTTCACAGCTACAGTACTGCTCGACGAAACTTTCCGTCCCATGGCAAAACTTGTTTCAGATCTAAAATCGATTTTCACATTGGCGAGTACCCGGCATTGTTCAAAGAACCAAAGTCAGAAGCGAGTTGTACGGTTGCACAGCAAGCGTCCCGGCAACGAGTATTTTCCGGCACACCGAGAGGCGGCTGGGTTTTTCTTTGATGGATCTCTTCTCAAAGGCATCCGTGAAGTACGTAGAGTTACTATTTGTGTGAACAAGTTTTGCTCATCCCTGTTGCACCCGGCCAATGTGCAGTTTTCATTTCGGAAATTACCCCTTCAGTCTGAGCATCGTTCAGTTTTGCACCACAAAGATACAGAAAGACAAAATATTCACAGTAAAAAGTCGGGCACCTTGGAAACATGAAAGACACACCGCAACAGAGAAACGTGTGACCTTTAAACAAGAGTGCAATATTGTAACATGAGACACAAATTGATTCAAACTCGTCTCACTCGACCGTACGGTCCAAGAAGAACACGACTCACGGTTATTCTTCAGATCGACGCCGCACAGAACATGTTTCGTGCTGGAATGTGTGATTCTCAAGTTTGTAAGAGCATTTCAGCAAAAGAGTTGTGCAGAATAATTCGATCAACATGACCCAGCAGCAATTTCAACAACGGCGCATCGAACGTTGCAGAACGGGATCGAATTTTGAGAAAACACTTCGCAGGGGCGTTTGACCCTGACGTCCAGTGCGACAAAATGCGTCGACGTCGCGTGTGATAAAAACTGCTTTGCCAACAAGAATCCGAATTCAAGATACACCGCAACCAATGCACAAGCATTGAAACGAAACAGACGGATTCGAAGTTAAAATTTTGGGCAAACAATAAAATGTTTGCATTTCGAGCAAATGATCAAATGATGGGGTTTCCAACAATGGAACAATGCAAATCAGCAACAGCGCAAACCATATAGCAACACCAAATGTTGACAAAATAGATTTGGAGAGCTTTCCCTTGTCAGATCAAAGTTTTGGCATGACAGCATCAAACACAACACGGACCATTTTTAAGAGCTCTCCATTTCAGGGCACAGCATATTCATGACTGACTGAGACGATTTGATACCGCGAATAAACTCCTGTCGACTGAGACGGTCGTCTTTGTTTTTGTCCAATGCCAAAAAGACCTTGAATGCACTGTCTTCCGCAGCAGCTCGGCTTCCCCATCCCTTCGCTTTGTAAATCGCCTGAAACGTTCATACAGGGACATGGTTCAATGCTAGTTTCACTCATCAAGCAACTGCTTTTAAGTGGCAACAGACCAACTTGCTTTTGTGATATTTGCTCCGCAACACACACATGCAGAAGCAAACATATGCACGAACACATGCACAAAGAACATTTGAAACTCTTTCATTTGACAAGACTTGACAAACCCAAATGATGTCGACGGCTTCTTTCCTCGAGATTGTCCCATCTCCGTTGGTGTCGTACAAGTCGAATGACCAGTTGAGTTTGTCGTCCACGGAGCCTCTCGCTGAGATACTCATTGTGGTGAGGAACTCACTGAAGCTGATCACGCCGTTTCCGTCTGTGTCGTACGCCTGTCACACGAGTTATTCTTGCGTATTTCAGAATCAACGTTGAGACATCTATTTTGAGGTTTGGCTTCAAAGCCTTGGGCTGACAGCAACTCTGAAGCTAAATTCACCCAAAACTGAAACACCCGAGCTGGTTCAATTCAAAAGAAACCGCTTGGCGATTCAGCTTCTACACCTTGCTTTCCCAAGTTGTTTTTCCTGAGGCTTGTGCCTGAACCCTGGATTTCCAGAAGTCTTCCCGTGTGCCTTACCTGCTCTTCCCCAAAAGTGTCCCACACAACAGGAATCACATATTTTCGTGCATTTTTGCCAAGTTGGTTTCGAACCCTTGCCCTTGAACTTGTGCCCTGTATTCTTGTTTCTAGTCTTCCAGATTTGTTTTTGTCGCGTTGGGGGGTCATTTTTCTGACTTTGTGCGCTTTATGTCCTGAATGGAAAATTACTTCACCGAACAAGAAAGCACAACTGTGTTTCACGACCCTGATATGTACGAGGTTCTATCAACTCAAAGTGTCTCTTACCATGGTTTGCCGTGATGACCGCGAGCAGCACGCAAACCATGGTAAGAGACACTTTGAGTTGATAGAACCTCGTACATATCAGGGTCGTGAAACACAGTTGTGCTTTCTTGTTCGGTGAAGTAATTTTCCATTCAGGA
>JAAUXT010113465.1_pt1 | contig 26128 bp, 26 predicted proteins | sample 7278171 | NCBI WGS metagenome assembly JAAUXT01 (sample SAMN14350112, study PRJNA611818) | marine sediment metagenome | isolation source: surface marine sediment (1.8m) | place: French Polynesia: Moorea | collected 2018-08
AATGTGTAGGAAATATTCACCCTTGTTTGTCCTCTGACAACATCACAAAAGTTCTGAACTTCCAAGAAAAATGCGCATTTGTTCATTCTTTTTGCGACCTGCCTCGTATCGAAAGTGACGCAGACAACGCGCGGAGAGGTGACGCACCAGTAGAGCTGGTGCGCGAGCCGTATGCTGAGGACGGAGCGCTCCAGCAGAAACCGCGCCAGAGACGAGTTGTGGTAGCTCTCAAACTTCAACGCCTGCAAGAAAAGACCAAAATCAAAATTGTCAGTTCGTCGTCTCCCTTATTTTCTTCCCAATCATACATGACACCGTACCCTCGATGCCCATCTCGGAACAACTTCATGTTGCTGATAGATGCCACTGCTGTCATGCCATCCCAACAACAACGCACTCTGTCACGACATCGTGTTTACCATATTTGGTCAAAATGACCTTTGGAGTGGAACGACCCAGGAAGTGTTTGACTCAGGTAATGCCAGGTGAAAAATACGTTTGTTCTCACGCAGCCAACACAACAAACACAGATTGAGCACAGAAAGAGACATCCAATTCGATGAAGTGTCAAGGTTGGCGTCGTTTGGAAAAGGAACACACTGTTTCTTTTTGCGGAGACTGAACAGGTGTTGCAGGTAAGAAAGAGAGCAACAGACAAAAACAAATTTTCAAATTTGAACGGAGAAAGTGTCCACGTCCTCGTATTTCTTCACCGAACTTAAAAGAGCTTTTCTCGGCTGACACAAAACAGGCAAGAGATGTAACGGTGCCAGAACTGGGCGATGTCTGATCAACAAACGAAATTCCACACCTTCGATCAAGCGTGACGATTTCATGTGACCAGTTGGATCTATTGTCACAATTTCAAACGTGGATCAAATGCGAATGTTGACGATAACAAAACATGTAAAATTTTCCCATGGCTTTTCAGAACGCTGGCCAAAAGCCAACAGAGAGAAGAGGCTGTGTGGCTGGATTGGCAAACCATACAAGTGAGCTGAATTGAGATTCGTGTTCGCTGAAATACGACTACTCGTGTACAAACACAGAGGTGGCTTTCTAACCACAAATAACCGGATCAGTATGCCAGAAAACATCCACGTGAAGCCAAGAGAAAGCAAACAGTGATATCGGGACTGATAAACATCTCAAGAGAATGCTTTCCTTTTGAGTCATTTATGGCTCATCCAACTAGATTTGGCATTGTTATCAACGGTTCCGCACAGTTTACCTGACAATAACCACGACACTGAGCGATCGTTGTGCTCACAAGCGAGAGAAGCCAAACAAACAAGATGCCAGCAAACAAGAAACGTTTCAACAGATCTAAAGAGTCTCTCAAATCAGACTCGGACAGATCCAAGAATTCCAGCGGTTCCAAGGCAGCATCGGAGAAGTCGAAGCGATCGGACCTCTCCCGAGAGTCGGCCGACAAGTCCATGGACTCGGACAACAATCCGAACGCTTCGGCCGACATCGACGCAGGACCTGTGAGAACTCCTCTCAACGTCGAGGTCAGCGGGAAACTCAATCTGAAAATCGTGCTCCTGGGCGACTGGCAGGTCGGGAAATCCAGCCTCATCGTCCACTACACAACTGGACACTTCGACCGCAACGACAATCTCATCGGGGAGAACTGCACAAACGACAAGGAGATGGTGATCAATGGAAAGACAGTGACCATCACGTTCCAAGACACTGGATACAGCCAGACGCCTCACGTCTGGAGTGACATGCGAGACTCGTTCGGCGCTGACCTGTTTCTCATTTGCTACTCCATCAACAACAAGGAATCGTTTGACAACGTCACCGCCAAGTGGCTCCCGGCGGTGGACGCCAACTTTCCCCAGGCGCCGCGCATGCTCGTCGGGTGCAAGAAGGATCTGAGGGACACAGTGTACAGCAACCGAAAACTCGCCAACATCGAGCAAGCAAAACAGAGTGCAGCCAAGTACGGTATGGAATACAAAGAAATTAGCCTCATGGACTCCGAAAGCGTGCACGTCTGCATGGAGAGAGCCATTGAACTTGCCCTCCGGTCCGTCAAGAAAGACAAGAAGGACACAAAGTGTGTTGTTTCTTAGCGTTTCAAAAAGGATCCACCAGTGTTTTTCTCACCACTGAAGAATGTTTTCCACGTCTTTCATACCAGGAACAGTTTCAAACAGCCCCAAGCGCCACACGCAACTTCATTGCGTGATCTTGTAAGCGACACACGAAATAGCTGAATCCGTTTGGGATTGTTTCCATACATTTCGCCATTGTCATCTAGTCACAACAACTTTTTGCAAGATTGCTCAGCAACTGTTTCTCGCTGACAAGTGAAGGTCAACAATTTCCTTTCCTGTGCCACCACCGACGATACTGACAAGAAAGTTGTGGTTCCAATGGACCAGACACACTTGTGCACTGTTACCCCACACCATAACACGCACACGTTTTGCAAAGTGAATGTTTCACCAGTGTTCAACGCTCGCGTCGTTTCGTTTGATCTGGAGAATCTCAAAAGTCGGGCCGTGTTTTCGTCTCTCGTCAAACTCAGTTCTGTTCAGCCGAAATTGCTTGCAACCGACACCCTAACTTGCTGACTTTCTTTGCACGTTGCGTTTTTCTTGATAAATTCTAATTCTGAGAAAAGTCCTCGTCATGACCCGGTTTCCTTGATACTTTGCTGTGATGCGTGAATAATCACACTTACTTGCACCAGTTGAGGCAGATAGTCGCACAGTTCGTCGTTCGTCATGTGTCGGATCCAGTGAATGGCTTTTGTCCTCACGTGACTGTCTGGAAAACTGCAACATCCAAACAAAGTTTGCTTTCATTTTCAGTTGGAAACTAACACGAAGACTTTTCTGTCTATTCTTCGCGTGTTCGGCTGCAAGTATTCGTTTCATATTCTTTTGTTTTTGACCATGTAAATAATCGTCGAAATACATTCGTTATCGTTCTGAAATGCTTTCATGGCGTTTTGCGCGTCCTCCAACCCACCCCGACCCTGACATGATTGTGGTCAGATTCAAGAGGGATTTTATCTCGCAAGAAATTTCCGTAGTCTGCCGCTTTCTCAGTCCTCAAATCAAGGACGTCACGCGAAGGCCTGACCTGACCCTGCTTCCGACACAACTGCACAACAGCAGCTGTCAAAACACTGACCAGGGCAAGAGCAGCTCCATGGCCTGGATCGGGTTGAGCGGCGACCAGTCCTGGATCATGGTGTAGATCTCCTGCAGACTGAGGAAGTCCCACCGCGGGGTCGCCTTCAGCACTTTAGCCAGCGCGTCGGGGTGATTGTACAGAAACGGCCTCTTCTCCCACAGGAACTCCAGCTCTTCCGGCGTCAACCTGGAAACACATCTTCTGTTTCATTGTGTTGCGATTATTTAAGTTTTGAAGAAATTGCAGGAACCAAGTGAGGACATTCAAGCATGAAATGTCGAAACTGCAGAGTCTGCACCTGGTGATGGAATCTTTGTTGAGCATCAGCTGCAGATTCTCTTGGTCCGTTGGATGAAGTGCACGAAAATCTTGCTTCATGCTGATGAAGAGAACAAAGAGAACAGGTTTTCATTTGAGCACCTGTTCAATCCTTCAAGCAGCTCAATGGACTTCGTGTTGTGAAATGTTTTTACCTTTCGCCAGGTTCCATCACAGTTGGGAAAACAATATCACAGTCGAAATCTGGAAGATTCACCTGGAAGAACATTCAACAGTTGCACTCCAATGCAAACGCGACTGCGTGTGTGTGTGTGAACAGGTGCTGTTTGTGCAAGTCGCCAAAAATACCGCAAAAATGTCATTCAGCATGGTCAGTGAATCTGTGTACACTCGCACTGTTCATGTCTCAAATCTCAAGAACAGCAGGGTAGATCTACCTGCAATAGAACCGTGTTGGGTGACTCCGTGTTGGATTGCGACGTGCCGATCTGGTTCGCAGATTCACCGACCCACAACCCCAGCAGCTGGCTCCCCTGTGCGCACTCACTGCAACGCAGAACAAGAACACTTGTCAGTGTTGGCGCACACACAAGATCCCGCTTCACATCGAAGCGCAACAATTGGAAATTGGAAGCACCCGTTGCTGCAGTTTTAGCAAAATGTCCCAGTCCACAGCACACCACTTTTACAAGGAGTGAATTTCCTTGCGACACAGCCGATCCGAAAATTTCATTTGGGGAGGTTTTGAACTCACAACTTGTGGTTGAAGACCTGGTGCGCGACCCATCCTAGCGGGGTGTTGACGTGGTTGATCTTCTGGCCCTGCTCCGCCGGGTACACCTTGACCCCGATAAGCGTGAAGCAGAGCCTCGCTTCTCGCGGCAGGAGACACAGAAGCACGTTCTCAAACTGGATCCTGCAGAGCAGAGAAGTGCAGCAGCATGAAATCTCATCGGACACAACTGGGATTGTGATGTTCTCGTTCACTGCCCACTTCAAGGGTGGAGCAGGGGGCAAGGGCTGAGAGGCCCGGCCCTCTGACCAACAGAAAATTTTGAAACAGGCGCAAATTTGTCTGTTTTTGCATATCATCCTTTTCAAATAAAAAAGATATCCATCCCCCCACGGGGCAGCCCCTCGGCCAAGTCCTGGACCCGCGCCTGAACTCACCACTCGTCCCAGATGACGGTGTCTTGGAACCCGTCCGACTGCATCGGCTTCACTTTGGTGAGGATCTCCTGACTCAGCTTCCGGCCTCCGTGGTACAGTCCACAGAGGACGCGGAAGTCGTCGAACTTCTGAAACCACTTCGGGGGAATCCTGTGCACTGTGGCGATGTGCACGATCAAGTTCTCGGGAACGTCGATCAGAGACACTTTTTCTGAAAAGTTTTTGCAAAAGAATTTTCACGGAGAGAGAATAGAGGAGAGCAGAACGAAAGAAAACGCGTGTCTGACACGCAGGACATTTTCCTTCAATTTGTCTTCGGTTCTCTTCAGTTTTCTCCGGTTTTGAATGAGACGTACCTTTGACAACGTTGGTGACGGATTCAAATCTGAAGTCTGTGTGGTAAGTTCTGCAGTAAAGTTCGATCAGATTCTTCACACCTTTCGTAACATCTTCCAGTGCCCGGTGTAGATCGTCCATCTCAGCCAACCTGTGGGACGCGATATGAACCCAGAGCGATTTGGTGACGGATCTGCTCAGATCTGTTCACGAATGGGCCACTTTCATCGCGAAAAAACAAATGCTTTCAAATGAAATGATGTTGTTACCTCTTCACTTCACTGTCAACAACAGAACCGGCGCTGTCGCCGTCCGGAGTGACGTAAACGAACGCGTCCCTGTTCGCGGGACTCGCTGGTTGCAGCGTCTGCAGAACGAACGCAAAAGTGACAACACAGCTTCTGATGTGAGATCTGCGTGACAATGGTTCAATGGAACAAACGCGTGAGATACGGACCCTTTCTAAAGTGATGGACCTGAGGCGCCTCACAGCGCGGATGATCTCCACCGTCTCGACCCGGTTCAGCGTGGCGCAGATCGCCTTCACCGTCTGCACCACTGCGTGGCAGTGCACCTTCCCACACCCCAACTGCAAACAAATCAATGTGTTGACACAGCCACAAAAATGAACTGTAGAACCAGATCTTCCGTGTTCACCGTGTAAAGAGACGCAAGACGTGACATTTGCCCAAAACAATTTTGCGTCAACAATTGAGGTGCGTCTTGCACTCTTTCCATAAATTCAAGGAAACCTTTGTTGGTCTGCCACAAAAGAGAAGCAATGTTGGCGTGCGTCTTGCATATGAGTGCAATACACGGGGTTTTGCGGCTTGCAGTGAGTTTGAACATACCTGCAGTGCTTGGTCCCTCAATTTTTCAACTTCTTTGTAAAACGTTTCCATCAAGATATTTAGCTTGTCTCTGCAAAGATATCATTGTCACAACGATACACGGCGCGTCACACAAGAGCAGAGCGAGCAACACGCACAAATTCACAGCTGAATCCACGGCTCCAGGAGGAGTCCTTCTCACCTCGTCACCTTGATTTCCCCCTCCACCTCTCGTGGCTTCGGTACAAACACAGGCTGCCTGTCGTCATCCGCCTGAAGAAGAATACCACAATTCACGGCACCCGCATTCAATCAACATGTGTGACAAACACCATGTTTTCCTCCCTGAGGTGGCATCTTTATGCTGCAACTTACTGTGCGAAGAAGTGATCGAGGGATGTCGCAGAGTCGGTACAGATTCAGACGGATGTCTCTGTCCACCTTCAGGCAGTTCTGAACGTACTCATAATCGCCCAGGATTGCAGTGCTGAAATACCACGTACCGGTACATTGTCAACAAATGAACCAAAATCAAGCCGACAGGAAGAAAACTAACTTTTCCGAACGACTCAAGGAGGAAGGAATCACAACTCAACAAGAGCAAGATGAGCACGACGTAAGAGACGCACGTCGCGCCAACGCCAACGTCGAAAAAGAGCACCGTTACCTTGGCACTGGACAATCACGAAACGCGATTTGAGATTGGCGTTGGCGTTGACCGTTGTCAAGACGTCGTGCATAAATTTCCACTGTACTCACTTGAGGAAGTACTCTGCTTGTCCGTGAACCTTGAGAATGAAGTCATCGACCGACGTGCTGCCCAGATCGTCCGTCAAACTCAGGATCACGTGACTGATGACGTGCTCGACGGACGCGTTCACTGCGACAACAACGACACCAAGTTCTGATGACGACGTCAGCTTCAAGCGAAGTCTCGAGAAGTGTGTCAGACAGACACAAAATCAAACACATGCAACAAAGATTTCATTCTCGAAACTGATCTGCGGAATGACTTGTCTGGAAAAACAATTTTTTTCAAGATGGAGAAAGATCAGCTCACGATCGCAGGTGAAGATGATGGGTTCCGAGCAGTACTTGGTCATCACCACCACCTTGACTGTCATGTTCTGATATGTGCCGTGCCTCATCCTGGGACTGATGACCAGACCCTTGTTCGTCACGGGGTCATCGTGACTGAACTGCCTTTTCAACCTGCAACGAATAAAGAGATAAACCTAAAACTGAGCAAAGACGAGCAGAACATCTTGGAATGTGAAATTGGAGCTCAAAATCACCACCAGCAACAGCACGAGATTTGGAAAACTCAGAATGATTTCATTGTGACGATGGAAAGGCTGATTGATCAAACAAGAACACGAAAGTGTAGAATACGCGCGTCCAAGCCTTGAAACCCAACTGGAATCATGCGTAAAAAGTGCAATGCCAAAAGGGAAACAAGGAGGGGCAGGCATGAAGAGCTTACATTTTCGACGGCAGGGACAGGCATCGCACTTTTTGGCCACCCTTGCAAACAAGAACACGCATCGACATGGACACGCACGCTCAGAATTGCCTTCCCTGGAAGTGGTGACAAGTTTTCTGGAAACGGTACAAGTTTGCTGAATTTTTGCTGGAGGGGGGCGGGCCGGGGCGTCTTCTGACTTTCTCCTGGGAAGTAAAATAATTTTCTTGGGATATTGAGAAGTTGTTGCAACGGGACGGGGTCTGGCTTTTTTGGAGGAAGTTGAAACTTTCTCGCAAAATTTTGAGCAACATTTCCAACAACCGCCTGTGAGAAATTCGCACTCAAGTAAAATTTGCACCCTCTCCTCTTCTTTTCATTTTCTGCAACAAGGTCCCATTTTTATGGACGATACACAGGATAAGTACCGCTGTTTGAAGAAGGACCAGGTTTCAAACGTGTGACTGTGTCCACACAGCCACCGGTACCGACAGTGGACTGGACAAGACGCTCTGCCACAACACGTTCATGCAGGTGGGCATTCGGCCACCCAACGGATCTTCACCCTGTGTGCCACGAATCATTCCTGACGCATTCAAGGGTGAAAACCCACAAGCAGGCCACATCTTACTGGGACTGAATCAAACACTTGTTTAAGTCCAAGAAGAAGACCAACGGATCGCAGGTTTCTTGACAGGTGGCCTCAATTTTTTGGAGGCATGCCCGTTGAAACGAGAAAAGCAGTCACAAGAAAAACCAGTGTAAATTTCGCAGTTTCTCGAAACACACGTTTGTCGCGATGTCACCACAGCTTCTCGTCAAAATCAAACTGCCAAGTTTCAAGTTTCCCCTGCGAAGGGATCCCAGAACGAGAGACAAACGAAGAGCGCATTGGTTAATTGAACAACAAAACGTTCAGTCCAGTCCAGCAAACTTCGACTTCTTGAACGGGCAACGAAAGAATGCACTTCAAACGGATTTTGATTGCAGCCGAGTCACTTACTCTTTCAAAACAAGCCCATCGACGCTGCAAAGTTGTGCAAACAGTTTCAACTTGTTGACAAGCTCACAGAAACAGACATTTCAGAAGTGATCTCAACTATCGATTTTGACGGTCGATCCCCATGTCGGATACGAGCAACCATTGTGATACCGTTCACAGGTGCATCATCCACTTTTTGTTCTCCCTCTTTGCCCGCCGCCCCGCCCTCCCTCGCGCACACCGCTTTCTTCCCTTCATCTCCCAACTACGAGGCGGAAGCGCAGAGCAACCGCTTGGATTCGGTTCGTCCACAACGTGAAGTGTTGTCACGTGTTCACAGTCACCGTGGTGACGTTCAGATGCTGATTGGCAACGCAAGTCAAATCTCAGTGGCTGTTTCCAGAAAAGTCGGGCTAATAAACAGTGAAATGTTCTTTACCTTGACACCATCTGGCAGAAGGTCTGTATTTCTTCGTCAGCCGTTTCTCGAATGTGGTGCAGCATTTCGTATCTCGATTCCTGCCAAAAATGGAAACACAATGAACACACAGCCCAACGATTCTGACGCAATGACACACCGCTTGGTCATTCTACCCACCTGACCCTTCACCATGTGTGAGTTTCGTCTGAACAATTTCTTCTCTTGCTTGGCTGCTTCGAGTTGAGCCTGCTCTATCTTCTGTTGCACCTGCTTTTCCTCCGCGTTCTTCTTTCTGAGCAGCGCCTGCCTCTGAGCCTGCTCCTCCGCATGCTTCGCTCTTTTCTCTTCCAGTTCTTTGGTGAGTGCGTCGATCGAAAAGGGATCTTGCAACGCGCCTTCAGCCACGACGGGTTCCGACGTTGGCGTTTCGGCGGGTGACGGAGACTTTTTCACCATTTCATTGATCTTCATCAAGGTCAGCTGCTCGTAATGCTCCTCCTCGGGGCTTTTCACGGCCAGGGGAGACGGTTGTCTCAATGCTGCGTAAATGTCTGCGTTCGGTTTCTGCAGCGGGAGGGTAAAGCCAGCAGCCTGTGCTTGGGGCGTCTCCGAACTGTCAGCAGCCGCACTGCCTGACGCAGCAGCACCTGTCGTCTCCGGAGACGGCTCCGCAAAGAACGACACGTTCAAGTCCGCATCAGACATCGGCGTTGGCTGTTCCACGGAAGTCAAAGGGTCGAAACTTCCAAGAGTCATGAAATCCTCATTTTCGTCCAGGGAGAAATCCATCAAATCGGAAATGCCGGACAAATGCTTCTCCTCCTGGTCTTGCGTTTGCTGGGCCCCAGGACTCTGCACCCGTTCTGACTGTACATTCGCCTGACTCGCTTTTGCGGGCAGAGGTGGGGGCTGTTGACTCATAATTTTCTGAACTTCAGAGGAAGGAGACACCCCTCGTTGTGTGAAATTGTTCTGGGAAGCTGATGTTGAAGCACTCAGTGAGCTTCCTGTGTTCAGTCCTCTCGTCGTCTGAATTGTGTTGTAATTGCCGATTCCCAGTTTTGCAAGAGACGATGACGATCCCGAGGCGGACGACCAGTCATTCTGGTGTGCTCTGCCCAAGGTGGATGTTTGCTGGCCGTCAGTCCTGGTGTTCATGGTGCCAAAAGAAGAGGTCGGTTGAAACGGATTCGAACTGACTCCGTACGTCGGGTTGGCGTGAGCTGCAGCTGCAGACGCACCGGCGGCGTCCGACTTCTGGGGCAGCCACGCTTCAAAGCCAATCGAATTCAATGGCTGCGTTTGGCTTTGAGACCTCCCATTGTTGCTGTGAAAAGGATCCAAACTGGTGATGTCAAAGCCAAAGGGATCATTTTGATGGACTGGTGGAGACAGTTTGATGAGGGGTTTGTCCAAAACATCAAGTGCAGAAGTTGCACTTGAAGACTGTACACCGGCTGCACTTCTGGCATTGGGCCCAACCGAGGGCAGAGGCGGTGGAGGCAACTTGCTTCCGTTGCCCTGAGGGACAACATCCGGTCTTGGGGGAATGGGCGGCGATGTTTTTGTGGACATCAGAGAAGGCATGGTTGGGTACAGTCCTGAACTCGATGACGTCCCAAATGCTGCGTCGAAAGGGTCATTCGGTGGCAACTTGGTTGACGATGGGCGAGGTCTGGCAATACCGGACACACTGGACCTGGCCTTCACCGGATTCTTCAGGCTGGGCTGTGAGTTGGACAGGCCAGGATCTGACGGACTCACACCCACCAAAGTGAGGGGTGATCCGGTCAACGACCTCGAGGTGGGTGCGTCCAGGGTTGCACCAACGACCGGAGGAATCATGGTTGTGTACAGGTGACTGTACTTTTCCTTTCTTCGTCTTTCATCTTCTTCCACAGTCATCAAACTCGCTTTGAGCGCTGCTTCCAGGGCAGCTTCTTCATCGTACTCTTCCCTCGCCATTTCTCACCAAATTCTGCAAAGTATTCCGGGACATAAGACAAAATGTTGCCACGAAACAGGTGTTTGCACTTGGCGTTTCTCCAAGACAACCTCGAACTTCTGCTTGATTACAGACACATTCCCCTTCGGATTGCACCAAAGAAAGTGTTGGGGGGGGGGCGAGGAAACAGATGGTGGTGACAGCCACAGCAGAAGTAACATTCAAACTGTGGTGAAACGCTGGTATGGAATGAAAACAGCCACCAGTCGATGTTGGTCCGCGGCACAACTGACAAACCCCAGATTTGTTTGCCAGCTGTGTGAGCGATAATTTGCGATTCACTGGTGTTTGTCATCCAACATTCCAAGGACGTTTTCCGATTCAATGTTCGCTACGAAACTTCGTTGTCGACTAGATCTAGTGACCATCCACTCAACTCAAAGATCAAACTTCTGAGAATTTTGTCTGTGTCACAGAAGGCACAAAAATGTCAACAGAGGCAAAAAACACAAAAAGAGGTGGTCCCCGACCGAACACAACCGCTCCCACCGCATAACACAGCTCAAAATGTCTTCACCTCCACAAGGCTATTCCATGCGACTATCCAACATCATATGCAGCACACGTGTGACGAAATGTCAGTCTGGCTCAGAGAAAAGACTCGATGAGAAAAAATATTTTGCTTCTGCAAGTTTCTGCCCTCTTAACCAGATGCATTGTGGGTCGGGGGGACGTGATGTCAGCTTCGCTCTGATTGGTTCCTCTAACCGTCTGCTTCAAGTCTTTCTCGTTCATTTCTGGACTTTTTCAGCTTTTCTGGTCTAGGAATCTCACTGATTTTTGTATCAATTTTCTTTTTGATTTGAATTGTGTCCGATGGAGAGGATACAAGCGATTATGTTGTTTTCTGTCTGTCATAAACCTTTATGCGACGTGTGCTACAGGAGACAGCGAATCACGTCTCGTCTCTTTCCATGGGAAGGTGTCACTTCCGAAAAATCCACGTCGAAAATTGTGTTGTTGAAGAAATAACAGATTTTCTCCAATTGTCCTGTACTTTCATCACAGGTAATCATCATGTCACTCGTGCTCGCACAAGCTGAGGTCTGGAACGCAGGAGAGTGAAGAGTTTGAGGCTGAATTTCTGGATGAGATGCAAAGATCTGACCAATGCAGCAATTGCGTTTTCATTCTTAGGCTGTCATGAAGGCGTTTGTGTGGCTGGCTGTGGTTGCTGTGTTGCCTGGAGTCTTCTGCCCGCCGGTCGATCCAAAGCCGCCGGCGCCAGCGGAAGAAGAGGAAGAAGTGAAACCCGTGCAGGAAGATGTGGTGAGTGTGCCTGCAGTTTGGAAAGGGCTATTCCACCATTCAAAATTGGGCGGTGTGAAGTGAAAGCCAAGCAGATCCTCGTTCGTCTTGCAAGAAGCTGGAACCAAGCATTGTTCTGATGTTTGCCTTCTTCCCTTGAAGCAACAGTTCTTTGTCATTTCAGAATTTCGGTCTGGAATATGAGCGCTACTTGAAGGAAGTCGTGAATGTTCTTGAGACTGATCCTGTATTCAAGAAGAAATTGGAAGAGTCAAACGTGTCGGACATCAAGGTAGGAGATTGGTTTCCTCGGGATTTGTATTCTGCACCATCTGCCTTGCGTTCCACGACTGACTACTTGTGTGGTGTGATCACATCGTGGGGACAAAAGTGTTTCTTGAACGAGGTAGATCTGGTGAAAAACTTCGCCAGACATTGGGGTCGAAATTTTGTTTCATCATGCATCTTTCACACTTGATATTCCGAAAGTAATCTAACATTGGCGCTTGCAATGCTGCAGTTCTGGCTGTTTCCGTTGGGTGCAAGGTCTGGTTCCCATTTGTGATGTGAGCACTTGCAATGACATAAATTTCGACTTTCAATGCTCCACCCGAACCCACTCCTGAATTTGCTGTATGAATGAAAAGACTCAAGGCGTGGTTACTCGGACGTCGTGACGCGCCTTTGTTCGCACACGGGTTTGTGACAGATTTTCCATTCGTCCTTTGGCAAGGATTTTGGTAACGCAATCGAAGTAAGTAACAACATTCCCTTCTCCCTTGCTGCCACTTTTTCGTTGGTTGACGTTGCGAAACTTGTACAGCTGTACCCTTCCTGGCCATTGGCCTCCTGGAAGACAGACCTTCCGTGTTGGCACCTGTTTCTTCACACAATTTGCGTTGGGTTGTGGCAGTCGCAGTTTACGCAACGAAACGTGTCACGGCTTGCAGTGGGGCGGTGTATCTCCTTTGATGCAACAGAGTTTGGTGAAAGGCATTGTGAGCTTCAGACATAAGATCGCGTTTTCCCAGCTTTTTCAGCAAGTTGAACCCCTGACCCGTTTTCGAAGTTTCCCACCGAAGTGTCAAAGACCAGCACCACCCTCGCGCTTTAGAGGTTGTGGGGCCCTGTGGTGAACTGTACATCTGTTTTGTGCCTGCACTTTGATTGATTGGATGCTTTCCGCACATCCATAAAGAAAGCTCAGCGCGTTGACGCCCCAATTTCTTGCACCGGCAGATCAACGATTCATTCTTGACTGTGTTTGCTTCCACGCGCATTTTCTTGCAACTTTGCAGAGTGGAGACATCGCCAAGCATTTGGATTTGGTCTCGCACAACGTTCGTTCCAAGCTCGATGAGCTGAAGCGACAGGAACTTGAGCGACTGCGCAATGTTGTGCGCATGCAGATTCGACAAAGAAATGGTGAGTGTACTTTCCGATTTATTTTTGCTTCAGAGGCAATGGTCACAAACACTTTACTGACCAGTCACGAAACAAGAATCTGAAACGCAAAAACGTGGGGGTGTGAGTGTTGCTGTCAACCAGGGATCACTGACGCTTTGCTCGAAAGAGATCGAAAGAAGTGAACTTTAAACGACTCAGCCACGATGTTTCTTGAATGTTCTCATGGGGAATGGCTTTCACCAACTCATTACTACTTACTACTTCAGATCAAGATGACGGCGGTAACTATTAAGTTTAAAGCTTGAAACTTCAAAACGCAAGTTGAGAACGTGCTTTTTAGTTGTGACTAGCATCACTTACCGTACAAATTGGTTCGTGCACGGTCGATCGTCAGCGCTGGAGTGCATAAGTTTTCCCTGAAACCACACTTGGTGCAGCCACCAAACAGATTTGAACCCATTAATTAACACACATCATGTATGAAACACTCAAACCTAACGTCAGCCTGTACTTTTATTCGTGCACTTCGCCAGAACGCAGTTCTCTGAAGGACAGAATTCGTGGTAGTATCAGTCGGTCTCTGACATTCATTTGTCTGTTGATTGACCTTCACCTTCCAGTGTGTGACTTTCATCCTGACGCTCCTTACAACTTGTACACAATGACTTTGCCATAATCTCCAAAGATTGTGATTTGCAGTTCCTAATTCAGCTGGTGATGGTGCACTTGCCTTGCTTTCCAAATCTTCCTTTGCGTGAATTTGTCCCTGACTGAAATAGTTGTGGTGTGAAATTTGATATACTGGAACAGTTCACATTGCTGCTGAGAATTTCTCTGAGCCAGATATAGCCTGCCGGTAGATTCTACACCACAGTACGCAATGCCAACCACAATCATTTCTTCGTTCTGGAGTGAAAATGTGGACCTTTGTTTGTAGGTGTCAAGAATTTTGACCCGATGCAGTTGGTTGCACACATGGATCATTCCAATTCACAAACGTTCGAAGTCTCCGATTTGGAGAAGCTGATAAAGCAGGTGAGAGAGGGTCCGAGGCGGAAGACTTTCTTGATAAAACGCATCACAAAACAGCAAAGAAATCTGGGGAATGACCTGTGAATCGAACTGCATGGTTTTGTTTGTGCTTTACAGGCAACGGTCGATTTGGAAGCAATAGACAAAGAAAGAAAGGAAGAATTTAAAAAGTATGAGATGGAGAAAGAGTACCTCAGGAAAGAAAAATTGAAAAATTTGGACGAAACGGCCAGAAAAGCTGAAGAAGAAAAGTACGAAGAACTGAAGGCCAAACACAAGAAACACCCGAAACTGCACCACCCGGTAAGGCCTGAACATTGGCATGAGAGCATGATAATGTTCCTTTTGTGGTGGCTTCACTTGTTTCTGTCACTGGGACGGCATGTCATGCGCCTCTCACACAACACAGTGTTTCCTGTCTTTTATGATTGAATACTGCGATAATTCGATCGATGGACGAAGGCCCAGAGCTCGGACCTCTTACGAAGCACAAGTCCCACAGCTGCTGCGCGATGGCGAAACACGACACGCTCGTGTGACACATTCTCGTGTTTTCAGGGAAGCAAAGACCAATTGGAAGAAGTGTGGGAGGAAAAAGACGGTCTGGATCCGGACAACTTCGACCCCAGAACTTTCTTCAAGTTGCACGGTAAGCCAGAAGTTTGGAGCAAAATAATCTGACGTGGTAGCCTTTCCAGTTCCAGGCGATATGCCTCGGATTCTGTGGTTCCAACAGCGAATGTTTCAATGCCTAGGCGTCGACACGTATCTGCACTCCTGGCTGTTCTTGTTTTCAGATCAGAACGGAGATGGCTATTTGGACCAGTGGGAAGTTGAAGCTTTGTTTCAGAACGAGGTAAGAAAGGCTGACAAAGGTTTGTGTGGTGGCGTTCAAGCTGCCTTCGACAGTTTAGAATCGTGTGCCGTATCACCTTATTTGGAGGCACCTTTCTGCTCGAAAATTGAATGTCACAAAGAGGTGAGGGGCGTCCAGTGAGTGGGTTCCAGTTTGTCCTTTTTCCAAACCGAACTTGGCATCAGAAAGCAAGGGCAAATTTTTGTGGCGCGTCTGTCACCTGAGTCGACTGACACACGGATGGATACGGTGTTGAAGCTCCGTGTTTGATGCACTTGGCAGTTGGACAAGGTGTACGACCCGAACGCACCGGAAGACGACATGATGGAGCGGTACGAGGAGATGAACCGGATGAGGGAGCACGTCATGAAGGAGGTCGACAAAAACCACGACGCCATGATCTCCTACCAGGAGTTCGTCGACAGCACGAAAGAAAAGGACTTTGAACAAGACAAAGGCTGGGATGTAAGTACTGCACTGACGGGCAGGATCGGTTTGAAACCAAGATGACTTGACACGAAAGTGTCTCTGTTGTGGAGGCAGAGTGACAGGGATCTCCGCACCCGTGTGATGGCCTGTGACATGAAAATCGCCTGTGTTTGAAGAGACATTTGCTCGTTCTAGACATTAGATGATCAGGAGTTGTTCTCGGATGACGAGCTGCAGCGTTTTCAACAAGAGTACGAGGCGGGGCGACAGCGAGACTTGCAGAGGCAGCAGCAGCAATTGCACCAAAATGTGCCCGGAAACGTAAGTTTGGTCAGCAACCCCCCGGTTCTGATGGCCTTGTTTTCTGGTCCTTGATCCTTACAGACCTTGGACGAAATGGAGGACGACCTGTATACGAAAGAGGAGTACGAAAAGTTTGAAAGGGATTTCGAGGAAAAGAGGAGGAGGTTTTTTAACGATCAGCACGCGCAACCTGGAGAAGTGAACGTAAGTTGCAGAAACTGGTCGCTCCTTCGGAAAGGCTCGGGTTGTTCCGGTGACGGTTATCTGTCACCAATTTCGCCTATTTCTGTTGAGATTCAGTTTTGACGTTGATTGGTATCAGCAAGTAACACGAAATTGTAAGTGTGTGTGTTTGTGTGGGCGCTAAGTGTGTTGCTGAACGTGCGAACGGTTCGTAAAGTGTCGTTGACGTCCATTTGCAACAGATGCAGTGGGAAATTTGATGTCGTTGATGAAGTAGTGAGAAGGATCTGTCAATCCTTGCTTCATCTTGGCACATGCAGACCTTTTAAGCAGATGTTAGGTGTGTCAAGATTCACAAGTTCGATCTTTTTGACTCACGATCGCATTTTGGCTCAAGTAACGTAACTGCTGCACGTGCCAGGATGAAGCGATTGTTGTGTCAGAGAACAATGATGGTTCAGGAAACCAACGGAGAAAGAGACCTGGAGTAAGTGTTTCTGTGTGAAGCGTTTTGTCTTGGTTTTCCTAAGTTCACGTTGACGTGGAATCGGGTTGAGCACCTTGATGTGGATACGGTGTTTCGTGCGTCCGGCTGGTTGAAAATAACCTGTCCTCACTGATGGAAAAGCAACATCGGGCTCGCAACCATTCTGTTCTACAACAAGAACACTTGATGAGTCTCCCACCTGAGCTCAAATTGTGTCAAATCAGTATCAACCTTCCGTGCGGCTGACTGGGCAGCAAAGAAAGTTTTCTTCGAGCTAATCACAACGACCTTCTGCTCAGGTCCCTCCAGTAGACCCGCGCATGCAGAGGCAACCAGTGCCGCCCCACATGCAGGGTCAGCCGCCAGTGCCGGGTGGTCAGCCGCTTCAGTTCCAGCCTGGTCAAGGTACGCTGAGTGAGAACTCACTGATAAGTCTTCGTCTGTGGAAGAAAGGAAACCTTTGTTTTGGAAGAAACGGGGATAAGTTGGTGTTGTCTTGACCTCCACGTGAACTGAGTCCAGATTTTCAGTACTAAGTTGTGAGATGTGGTTTGGTGCTGGTTCGCAGGTGCTCCTCCTCCAGCCGCCGTCCACCACGATCAGCAACAACAGTTCGTGCAGCAGCAACAGCAGGACGCTCTCGCGGCGCAGCAGGCGTTGCAACAGCAACTAGCCGCGCAACAACAGGCTGCAGCACAAGCAGCTGCAGCACAAGCTGCTGCTCAACAGCAGCAGCACCAACAACAACAGCAACAGCAACACGATCAAGGAGCAGCAGCACCTCATCCTGCGGAAGGGCAGCCGCAGCAGCACCACGATTCCGCGCAGCCCGGCGGCGGCGCGCAGCCAGTAGCGGCGGGAGACCATCCGCCACCGGCCGCCGCCCACCAGGGGGAGGCGGAGCAGCCACAAGTGCAACCACAACAGTAGCTAAACATCCTTCAGATCGGGTGTTCTTTCACCGTATTCACCCGTGTGTCAAAGATGGGGTGGGTCTTTTCTTTTTGCGTTGACTTCACCATTGTTTCAATGGGATCCAGACGAGATGTGTCTCTACTTGGGTGAGACTGACACACGGGCGAATACGGTGCTTTGCAAACCCAACTTGTTCTTTTTGGAACTGGCAAATGATACTCATTTAGGAAGCTTTTGCTTGATTTGCGCGCAACGGTGCGCCGCCATGTCACTTCAACGAGTTGAGACAAATTCTTCCAATACCTCCTAAAGTTAAGAACAGACACATTGTGGAAATGATACGTCCAAATGGTTTTTGCCGTTTGTCACAAGAAAAATGGTGGTGGTTCGATCTATTTTCCACGGAGTCATTTGAAGACCTTCCCTGCTGTATTGTTACCTGTAGCACTTGCGGATCGATGTCCAACGAGCAATGCAGGAGAAGAAGATGTATTTCTGTTGTTTGGTGGTTGTTTGTTGCTTGTTTTTGTGACGCATCTCGTATGTGGAAGGTGCGTTGTTTGAGTTTCGAAATGTTCCCACCAGTTGTTGTGTCTTTTGGTATCATGAACATGAGATCTCTTTTGGTAAGAACACAAGCCCCTGTCTCGGTATGCTGACCGCATTTACTAGAGATTGCTCAAGTAGTGACAAGATCGCTGTTTGTTGACGAAAGTCTTGGGTTGGAGATTATTCAATTCAAGCTTCATCTCCTGTTGACCTGTTTCGATTATTTTCACTATTTTGCTGGTACTTGTCACTCCGAAGTGTTTCAGCCAGTTCGGTTTTCGACGACACGTTGAAGATTTGTGTGAAACTGCAGTGCAAACCTGATTTTTGCCCCCTGTGGTTGACAAAAGCTTCGGCGCGTCAGCCACCTGTGAAGTCACGCCTACCCCGCCCACCATCACCATATCCGGGTCACGGCTTTGTGGAATGTCCGAGTGACCGTTTTCGGCTGGATGTCTCAAAAAGGCTGAAACAATCAGGTTGCACCTCATTTTCAAGAGATGAAGGACGTGTGCGAAATTGTTTTTTTTGTAACAGTGCGATTTTAATGCTTGTGTCTAGATGTACTATTTTGTGTGTAAACAGGTGCATTCCCACAACCGTATCCTTCATCAGATTCTGCGAACAATCAGGCTCCAGGGGGCGCCTCTGGGTACCCTGCGCCTGCGCAGAAGCCGCAACGAAACTGGAGACCCTCTGCGAATCAGTTCGCGCAGCAAGGCGATCCCAGTTCTTTCAACAACTCCAATCCGAGCATGCAAGATGGTGATCAACAGGCTTTTGTCAGTCTGTCCAAATACCTTGACCAGATGGGGGCCGCAAACCCAAATTTGACGGGTGGGTTTCCCAGTTTGCAAGAGCTGAGCAATCAAATTCCTGGTTATCCGGCTCAGTACCCAGATCCTGCAGGATACCCCCGTCGTCCCGGGGGATACCCGAACACGGACACATCCAATCAATTGAATTCAAAAGCTGCCAATCAACTTCCTAACCCAAAACAGCCCCGCCCTGACTTTGTTGCGGCTCCACCACCAGATCCGGCTGGTCAACGGAACGCCCAGTTTCAAGGAAATCAGGCAAACAACCCACCTGCTCCGAACCCAAATCCCCCTTTGGCTGGATACCCTGGGCCTCAAAATATCCCTGACCTGTCCGGAAATTTTAGATTGCCTGACCCCAAGTTCCAACCTGGAAACCCAAAATCCACACAAAATTTGAATCCAGGGAAAAGTTTCAACTTGCCATCTGGTGGTGCTCCCGAAACCTTCGAGAAGCCAGTATCTTCAGGCCACGCAGACATGCAAAACAAATTTCCGAATGTGGGTGTTCCTCAAAACACCGCTCCTCCGCCGAACCCTCGGCCTCCTGTGAACGTTCCAAACTCTGCAAACCAGAGTCCAGATGGTGGTGGTGTTTCAGACCGAGGGCAACAACCGCCATATCGCCCACGATCTCCGCAGGGTCTCAAACCGCCACTTGATGGCGCTGCGCCAAAATCTGATCAGGCGGCCGTCAACCAGATGAACAATGGCAAATAAATAGTGTTCTCAGTGTTTCTGAAGAATATGATGTGAACCTTTTGTGTCGAACTTCGACAAACGTTGGGGTTCCGTTTGTGTAAACTTTCGGTGAAAAGTAGAAGCAAAAATTGGTCAAAGGTGGCTGTCAAGTTTTGCGAGTGCAGTCTGAATCTCATTGTGTTTGTGCGATGAAGATCACAATTGTTTGTACAAATGGTCTGTAATCTGTGATATTCGAATTCGATCAACCGTATTTGCTACGTGCTGAAACCAAAATGTGACTCTGTGCTACGGAAGCAGATAGAGCGTTCACAGCACGTGCAATAAACAAGTGAGTTGTCTGGTCCAGGATCAGGATCTGAAATCATCCTCTGAATCCATAAGAGTGGTTCTCGGGTTTTTCAAACACGTTCGTCTCTGTCTGCTCGCTTGTTGAATCATTTATTCTAATCACTGAAAGAGTTAACTGCACAGAAATTGCCTTTCCGAGCATCAATAAATGTTACACAAAAGCAGCAAATCATGATTTGTGTGGTTTTGTGCGGTCCAATTCCGTCCGCTGTCTGCACAGTCCATCAGCACTTCACTTGGTCGTTCCATTTGTGCATTTGTCCACGTTTCATTGTCTTTTCCACTTTTTGGAGTTCGCGTCGGTCTCTTACTGACCGGACAGTTCAACAAAGTTTGCGCGGATGAAATGCAGACGAGAACTCGATTGTCTTTCGCCGCAACTTTCGTATCTTCCAGTTATAGAAACGCAATAACTGACATCATCGGGCACTGCCAGATCGTGGATTCCTGTCAACGACAACACAATCGTGTGGAGGCGTGGTTTGAGAAGCAGATGTCTTGAATTTCTCGGATGGGCGTTCACATGATTTGTCATGATTTGTTTCATTTGGAGAAGAGGCAAATTCTCAATGTTCTGCACTCAGCCGGAAGGAACGTCTCTCAGCTGAGACTCAACTGGAAGTGCGATCGAAACAAGCACCAATCCTTTTCGCAATGCTTCAGAAAAAGCATTGAATACATCAAAACTTTTTTCTTTGCGTTGAGCAAAAAAACTTACTTTTGATTGTAGAGAAGAATCAAGTTCTGCACCGCCGTCAGGGTGGATTGGTCGTTTTGCCCCGTGACGACATGTCGGTCTATGACGACATGAACAGCGTCGGGCTCGCTACCTGCAACAGCGTGACAGGTTTCTCTCAGTAACAGCACTGCTCAAGGACAGTAAAGCACAGTTTACAAAGGAAATGGACTCCCAAAAACATACAGCTAAACTGAGCGCAGTTTTCCTTGATAAAGTCCTCTGGAATGATCGACAAGCTCCCGAAGTACGCTGTTCTTGCTAATTCTCGAACAGAAGCCTGCAAAACAAAATCCAGACTTGGTACAGTTACACCACAAGGTGTGCGGCTGCGGGAATGTCCACAAGGGTGGGCGTTGTTGGCGTTCCACTTTTGCAAAGAAAGACGATCTTTCCTCCTCCGGTGCACAGAAACCTCAGCCAACTCCCGACATGAGCAACAGGACCCTTGTCTGGGAAAGTAGTCCACCTCTAGCCGGGAAGATTTAGTTTTGACATGAGACACTGATGCAAAACTCACCCCTGTCAGACTATATTTTGACAGCGACCACGACTTGTCTTCTTTCATCGCACTGGCAAGTGCTGCCACTCCCAGTCCAACAGCACATATCAACTCTGAATGAAGAAAAACAAAATCACAGATTGAACATGAAGCTTTCCTCTCTAGTTCAAGCACATTCGTGAGAACAGGTGGGAACTGAAAGGAAAACGATGGCAACTCACTTTTCTCGTCAACAAAATGTCTCAGGATTTGAGCCAAATCCTGGTTGTGCGCCAAATCGCTGACGGCTCCGGGGGCAGACGGGAGGAGAATCGCTCCGTACCGACTTGCTGCAAACATATGGTGACGTTCTCAAAGCAGAACATGAATTGTTGACGTGCAGATTCATACTTTTGAGTGAATCCGTCAAGTTCACACAAGAAAGGCACAAAACGTAGCGAAGGCGATGAAACAAACCGTCGATAGATTCCAAGCTGATGGGCTGAGAGTACGACTTCGTTCTGAATTCTGCCAACCATTTCCGACTGGTCTCATCCTGATCTACAAACTCGACGGGACGCGCCTGTGTGGGCGATGAAACAACAACAATGAAGATGAAGTTTTTGTTGGACAGGGCGCGCCTTGAAAGATCATACACAACATTGATGAAGTTTGCCGTGGGCCACGCCTGAAACGTGTCCAGTCGATCTGGCACGAACTGCACACGCGTCTTGTGTTGATTTCACTCACGTTTGGAGACGTCAACTGGATGTTGAATGTGGAATGAGTCAGGTTGAACGCCTGAATGAACGATTGTGTGGACACTCCTGAAAGCAATCGAATGTGTCGTGTTCAGACAAACAATTCTCTGTGTTCGTGTTGCGCACAGTCGAGCGCTTTTCTTGTTTTCGTTGAAAGAGCGACAAAACGCAATTGTTGTAGTGATATCACAAACACGTTGATTGGTATCTCAAGAGAGACTGACCCCGGGGGTGGGAATCTCTGTATTTATTGACTTGGTGCTGCCATCTTTGGGCATGGTTCTAACATTTGAGACTGGTGTGTCACACCACACTCCTCCCCCACCAGGGGGCGCTGGCCTTGTTGACCAATTTTAAATATTCTGAATATTTTTATATTTAATTATTACATACATTAGACAGGGAATAGATGCATAATATCAAAATTCTGCTATTTTGCTGGAAATTACCCAGCATTCCTCCCCCCCACAGGGTTATCACGTGACCCCTTGTGGTTCTGGCTCTCTCTTTGACTGTCATGGCATCAGCCCAGAGGGGTCTGCATGAGATCACCCGTGAGGAACTTGATATTCTCAGTTTCTTGAGGCAAAACATTGCCCATAAACTTGCCATCGAGGCACACCAGCAAGGCCATTCGAAGACCCACCCCTGGGTGGTCCAGGCAACCGTGAGGTACTTCAACCTTGGGCCGACAAGTCATGGGAATTTTGACTGTCTCGTGTGGGCGGTAGCCCACGGACAGTAGCCGGTAAGTGGTTCTCAAGTCACTCCACATGTATCAACAAGAACACTTCGCAGTGCAGACACGCGCCGAGCCTGCAACATGATTTAGCTCCCATCAAATTTAGAAGGGCAGAAACAGTCTATCTTCCTGGTTTCCAGGCAATAGTCGTTGGGTTTAAATGGATTGGGAATGTATTGTAGATCCGCCACTGCCGTCCCCTTCTCCTGTCACTCATTGTGTTGTGGGTGTAAACACTGGGCGATAATAAAAGCTTCGTCTCTGATTCTGCTGATGAGCCCGATTGTGTAGAAGCCATTGAGATTTTGACGTGATGTGAGAAGCCGTCACCTTCTATGGCTGCACTGAGCACGATGAGGCAGTTTCCTCGAGCTGAGCTCATCACGAAATGTCTTCCGCAGAAATTCACAAAATTTGGGGTACAATGAGTCAGATCACGTGACTCGTGGCGTCGGTGCTGACAAGCCGATTGCAACATCTCCGCTGATGAAGTCAATTGTTCTAACGATCAAATCTGAAATCTCCCAGAAAAATCTGTGCTCAAACGCGTACAAAGGTGACAACAACGAAACTGATGTCTCCGTAGGAACGTGTATTGTGTGTTAAATTTGCGTACAAAATTCAACTGAATTGAACGAAATCTTTCCGGACTGTTGATTCTGGAAACAAAGATTTGTCAAATTCTTCAGAAAGGTACGCGCGACCCGACGCGACCTCAACAAACGAATTGTCTTCATATATTATCAACCATAACAACATTCTTCAACAACGAACTCGGTGCCGGCGGCTTCATTCAGGCAGCGACTTCGGTCTGGCTGCTCTGGCTCAGCTCCTGCAGGACCTGCACCTTCTTGGCCGGAGTCTCGTCCTCTGCAGGCGTCTCGTCCTCCACCAGGGCGCGCTTCTGCGGGTTCACCACCGCCACCGGAGCGTCGCCTGCAAAATCGCGCAGACATGAACACTTTACAGTGTGGACACGCGCCGAGCGAGCCGGCAATACGGCAAAAAACATGTACTGACTTGTGTTCGTCTGAAAATTGCCACGTGTGCACGTGCTGGCAGTGTATTGCGTATCCAAAAGTGCGTCAAAGAAGGGTCCCGACCCTCCCGGAGGGGGCTGGACTTTCAACTTTTCAACAATTTACCGTGAAAATGAAAATTAGCACCTGCAGCGCGAAATTGGGGTGTGCGGATGTCAATTAACTTTCTGGGGGTCAGATCCCCCGCTCCCTTTTCACAGAACCACTCACCCTGACTCAGCTGGACATTCTCCTTCCGACTCTCGTCATCCTCAGCTTCTTTGGCGGGCTCCGTCACTTCTGCAGGCTCCTCTGTCGCGGGTTCCTCTGCTGCAGGCTCCGTCACTTCTGCAGCTTCGTCCTTCTCCGTCACTGCTTCTACCTGCAATTCAAAAAAAGCTGCGAGCTCACAAAAACAGAACACGCAAACCCTGTCGAAACATGACACCAGTGCTCTGTGGTGTTTCAAGTGAAAATTGACCCCCCCCCCCGCCTCCCCTCCCGGGGTGGGGGTAAGGTTCCAAGGTCTGGTTTGAAGAGGGGGCGGGCGCGACTTGAAAATTTTCACAAATTACGGGCGCAAATTTATTTGGCGTGAAGGGGGGGGGGGAGATCAGGTGGGGAGCGGACTCTCGCTCCTCAGAAATGAGAAATTTGTGTGAAAAGAGTTTTGTTCACATCTCCAACGCACCTGGGCTTCACTTGGCTCCTGCGGCAGCTCGACCTGCGGCGCGTCCTTCTCACTGGTCTGGGAACTCATGATTCTGAAGAAAAATAAGCTGTAGATCATCATCAATTTCATCACAAAAGTATTTGGAAAGATAGTCTGCCAATTTTTGTCAGGTCTTTTCGCAGCTTTGTTCCTGGACTCAGCAGCTTCTTCGGATCTGGTTGTGCACACCACACAATGGAACAAACCATGAAGAAAAAAAAACTCCTGCAATTTATTGTCGAATGTGTGACTTCAAGCTGGTGATTGTCACCTGGAAATTTGGTTGAGATACGTGAAGTTGAACAGCTTCTTCTCGCAGCAGCTGCAGCAGACGATGTGAAGTTTTGGCGGGAATAGGGAAAGTCGCTGCTTTTGAAGCGACTGGATCACGTGACGTCGTCCAGACCGGCGGCTGGTCCCCTCCCACAGAAAAAGAATTTGTTTTAATTCAACAATAGAACTCAGAACATATGTTTTGTTGGTAAATAACACTTGAAAATTATAATATACACAATTGAAGTGATAAAACAAATTTTCTATGAAAGAGTACCACCGACACCCGACCCAAAACATCACGTCGGAAAAGGGGGGAGGAAGCGCTGCAATTTGTCACAAAACCATGTTGGAAACGGTGAATTTCACTTGTCTCAACTGCCTTCTGAAGGTTTGTAGTCATCAGTTCGGTACACTTGTCTTGACCAGTCAGGTGCATGTGACAGGTAGAACGTAATACCTTTGCTTGGATGGAATTTCTTAATTATCGCTCACTGTTTTGCTGCTGTATTGAGGTTTCTGTGACACAGAATACTCGTCGGTTTGAATCGCGTTGGCGCTCAGTGACATTTCTGTCATTTTCCCACCTGCAGGCGAACTCCAAAGACACCATCGTTCGACTGTGCAACGAGGCTTTCCTGCAAAGGAATGAAACCAGTCTTTCGGGGGAAGTGTGCTCCAGGGTCGGAGAATTGCTTTCTCTGGAACAAAATGAAAGCCGAAAGGTCTGCAACTGCATTGTGTCTTGAAAACAAGAGAAAAACACCACTTGGGATGCCTTAGCATTCAGTTCAATCCGTTGAATCGATCGTGTGCGAGTAATGACTGTTTGGTGGTGTACCTACCACACAGGTTTTGCAAGCACTGAGCGCTCTGACGAAAAATGCGTTGTATCTGTCTTCCACCGAGCCTGCAGTGATTGCTTCGTTGTTCCCAGGTAAGTGCTCTGATGGGCAACTTACCACCCAGTACTCTTTTGTGACTGAACGGAAGAAACGTGATTTCATTCAGTGATTGCCCCTCCTCGTCCGACACACGTCAGCAAGAGTTAATATTAGGCTGTTTTAGCAGGATGCTCCGTAGCCGCAAAACGTAGATTAGCCGCAAAACGTAGACAGAACACGTAGCTCACAGATGCAAGTCACCTGTTCTGAAAAAGTCCACAGGTGTGAAAATTGACAAATTCACATTGTTTCCTGTAGTGATATCACAAACACATTGGTTGGTGTCTCGAGTGAGACTGCGCTCAACAGTGGGAACTGCCCTATTTATTTTGTATACAGTGGTGCCATCTGTCCAGCGGTGGTTCTAATTCGCAGCTGGTGTGTCACACCACACTCCCCCACCAGGGGGTGCTGGCCTCATTGGCCTTTACAACCAATTTTAATTATTCTGAATATTTTTACAATAAATATATATATATATATATGTATTAGACAGGGAATAGATGCATAATATCAAAATTCTGCTATTTTGCTGGAAA
>JAAUXT010013886.1_pt1 | contig 26126 bp, 36 predicted proteins | sample 7278171 | NCBI WGS metagenome assembly JAAUXT01 (sample SAMN14350112, study PRJNA611818) | marine sediment metagenome | isolation source: surface marine sediment (1.8m) | place: French Polynesia: Moorea | collected 2018-08
ACCCGTCGGAGCCCCGTCGCGTCAACGTCGCGTGAAAATCGCTATTTCGACGTTCAGACGCGACGTTCAGCGCTTTCAAACGTCGTGCTTAATCTGCCTAATGAGCGTGTGCTGATTGACTGTAGTTGAGGCCGCGGCTACTCAGATCGCGCTGAACATGCAGGAAAATAAATATTGAGGTCCCCTCGTATATCCTCGTAGGCGTGTCTATGTCGCACACTCCCACCTGGTCCACGAGTGTAACACACATTTGCCCAAACTGAAACAGCCCAACAAATCTTGCCACAACCGGACGAAGACCCAAGTCTGTGCAACCGTGCACACACACTGAAAATGTTGGCCAAAACATGTCTGGCGATTTCATGCGCTGACGACGGAGAGAAAACGAGCTTTCTTTCTGATACCTCACCATGAGATGAAAACGCGTCGCGATCACGGTGACCTCTCCACTTCCCATCAGCTGTTGAAGTGACATTCCATACATTCTTCAAATACCTCGCGCTGCCTGGCGACAAGAGCCAGTTATAAATAGGTGTGTTTTATCGAACAATCCGAGAACGACGAAGCTATCAAAAATTCGACTGGGAACTTTCAAAATGGTCCAGACGACCAACAAGTCTCTCCTCTTAGTCGCAAAATGAACAATTTTGTGCAACAACCCAGCCACATGCACAAACAACTGCGAGAGAAACTGTCTGTCTGCACACACAAATGAGTCAGCTTGTCTGTCTTTGACACGTACAACCGGCTTCAGTGACCGAAATAGAAAGCTTACTCCCACAGCACACAATCGACCAACAGGCCACAAAACCTCTCCAGACAACCAAGAAATAACTCACCAACACAGCAACAGCAAGTTTCCCCTCAATTGATCAAAATATTCCATTATTTTACGACTTCTTTCGGCAACACCCCCTGATCACGAATTTGACACATGATACGTCATCAGACAGCCCTTGCTCAAAAATTCCATTTTCTGAACCCACTTTCGTCCGTGGTCTCCGTATGTTTCCTGAAATATTGTAGAATCCACCAAGAATGGTGTTCCCGTGTGCAGTTTCTTGCTCCACAAACGAATTTCCTTCGTATGTGCAGAGATTTATGAATGAAAGAGCACTTTTTGCTGGTGATGTAATTTTTCCGCACTTGAAGACCCGAGCTCGCCCCGAAACCGGCAGCCGACCCACTGCCTTTTGTCAAATATTTGATGGCTCCTTACCATTCTCAGGCTCCGTGTACAGTGCGTGGCATTCCTTCAGGATTCTTTCATTGATACTGAGGGTGTGGGAGTCGGCCACATTCGCTGCAGCTCTCTGTCTCACCTTCCCTGACATTATCTCTGAATGTCATGTAGGGAGGACTGCAAGTGTCAGAAACGAAATTTGTAACCAGCTCCCCATGGTAAATATTCTGGCGAAAGACACCCTATTCTCCATCGTAACACACGTAAAGTTTTACACATGCTTTAGGCTACCACACAATTTTGTAATATGAATGACAAGCGAGTATCTGTGCGACTTTTGCCACTTTGGAAACACCCATTGTCCGACCCGAAACTCCCGACGAACCCTTGCCTCGTCAGCTGATTGACTTGCCGGCAAAGTAAGTTCATGAAACATGTGCAAGTTACCTCTTCCCCAGACAATTGATCATTTCAAAGTACGCTACAACACAGAAGAAACACACCTGTTCAGTTTGGAAGTCTGCTGAACTTTGCACACGAAGTTTTGAAGTGAAGAAAATTGTTTCGTTGCACTTCTCGTCGAGTGCTAATGACAACTTCCGGTCATGGCTTCCCTGGTGCCCGATTACGCTTCGGACTCGGAATCCGAGGCCGATTCTGACACCAATATGCGAGTATCTCTCACAAATCTTGTGTTGAAAATATCAGATTTACAACCAATTGTGCAGAACTAGTTTTGTAAATGAAATCACATGTTGACAGACAGGATTCTCTTCTTGAAACCGGCACATCCAAAACCTTGTATTATCGTCCATTAGCAACTTTGTGCTGTAGCTTTGTTTTGGGGGTTTGCCTGATGATTACTGTTGCGTTGAATCTTCTAGGAATTGCCCCTTGCAACTGAATGATGTCTACTTTGCAGAGAACAACAACCGTCACAACTCCCAGCGCTGAACCCATTCAGTGCGGACCTACAGGGCAGTTCAGACTCTGACTCTGAGGAAAACAGTAGTGTAGCAGATGAAGGGAGGTCAGAAGAAGAAAGCGAGAGCCAAGAAAGACTTCCTAACCCTCTGGCAGACGATATTACTCCAGGAAAACTTCCGTCGCCGACGATTGCCAAAAGCTTTGCAGCAGGAGTTGCTGGATCAGTGTTTGCAAACCCGTATCTGAAGGCTGAAGAAGCGAAACAGTCTGTTTTGGAGAAACACGTCAAAATGACCAATTATGTGGAAGAAGAGACGAAAGAAAAACGGAAAAAGCGTGCTAAAGACAAGCGGAAAATCTGTCATCGATTCCTGAAAGGAGACTGCAAGTACGGGAAAAAGTGCAGATTTTCTCACGACTTGTCAGGTGGACAGAAAGCTGACGCGAGTCAGGACGAACTCCGAGATGTGAGGAAACATGACAGCTACGGAAATCGCTCGTGGAATGAAGCTGTTCCAAGTGAAAGTACACAGAACGATGATGACAGCTACATGGCCGAAGCGAAAAGAAAGAAGCGATCAGGCATAACTGAGCATTTAGCACCACCTAAAAAAGCCATGAAACAGCTGGAGCAACAAAGGGCGACTGAAAGACCATGGACTGTGCAAAAAGATTGAATTTTCTTGTTCGCGTTGAATCCGACGTCGTTCTTTTCTCATTCGCGTTTCGGTTTGGGAGCGTTGTGTTCACGATGTTTCAAGCCATTTCGAACTGCTCAACAAATAAAACAAACACACCCGAGAAGTGACCTGAATTATTCTGCGCGAAGAGGTGCACTTCTGATTGCCCTTAAACCCCTTGCCTGAGGCCCACTTTGTGTGCCATTATTTGTCTGTAAAAGGCACACAAAACAAAGGTGCAGGGAGGGACAAAAATGTACAGCCCAACGGAATGACGACAGCATTTGCGTATTTTGCTTCGCATGGCCAGGAGTGTGGTCAGTAACATCAGTTGCCAGTGACCAGCTCGCCTGTGTCACAATAACATGTTGCAAGAATCTCAGAACAAGAAGGCTGCTACATTGAACAGCCTGCATCTGCCACCTGCACGACGTCTCGGACCTCTGACCAGAAGGCTCAAAGTAACATTTTTGTCTTCCTGCACCTGGGTACTTGTCTTCGTCCCAACTTTTTGCACAACCGCACGCGTTGGTGAGCCCGCGTTTTATGCGCCGGCAACAAGTTCAGCCGGTGACAATCGCAGTGATCAGGGGTGACTACCACCAAAATTTTTGATTTCCCGGTGACTGGCTACCTGGAGTGAGCACAACTGAGAATTCGGCGGCACTATGAGACGCGCAGGCCTTGTTCGATTTCTTGTTCGTGAGAGGGTCGTGGCTGCATTACCTCTGAGCAAATGCAGTGGACGCGTTTACTGATTGTCAGGCGGATCAGAACTTTTTGTCTGAAATTGGCGGGGGGGGGGGGTCAGAGAGCACGATCACAACCCAATGCTGATGATTGATTCCATTGAAATGTGAACGCGTGTGGGTGCAATTGCCAGAAATACAGCACGGGTGCAGTTTTCTGTCTCGATTTTTGTGCCGTATCTCGTTACCACTAAAGCCAGCGTTTGCCACTCTCCTGGACGCGGGCTGAAAGATTCCTTGTGATTTCTGCGTTGAAAAAATTCAAATCCAGACCGCGGTTGAACTCAATTGGTGCGAAAAGAACTTGCACACAGTGAACTGCCCAAGCATTGGCAGACTCCAGTCCCCGCCAAATACGGCTTCAAGTGTTCGGGCTTCGCTGCCAACACAAAGCAAAACACAAAACACAAAAGTGTCTTGACAAACTTTATTGTCCCCCAGTGATACAATGAAGTCACGATGTATCTCCCGCACTGAAAAGAGACGGTATGATGTGGAACCAACACCAGTCCGAACAATATTACCGCTAAAATAAGCCAGTGAAATACACAGCGAAGAACTACTCATCATAATATCCACAAGAAATACAAGGTTGTCACTTTTGCGAAGCCCAAGATGGACCAACATAGCTGCCGTGGGCTGATGTTCCACTGGAAGTAGATGTTCGTGCGAACTTCTTCAGTGAAAAGTTTACATTGTCAATAACAGTAGTTCAATGCTGTACAAAATGCTTTCAACATCCCGACTGGTGACCTGCCGGGTTTGGTGGTTGCTTTTTCGAGCGCACAGAAAATCTAAACATTCGGTACATCGCACAATACGACCCCAGCCGAGTCACCCCCTTCTCAGTGTTTGATACGAACGACTTCGTGGGTGAAGAGATGACAGGCTCCAAATCACTCAAGGAATGCAACATGCACTGTCGAGAATGTAAAAACGCACTTTTTGTGCTTCAAATTTGGAGACACCAAACCTGCAACAAACGACAGTTTTGAACACAGGCGCGTCCGTCCTGCAGCAGGTGGGGTGGGGTACCTGGGTGGGGTGGGGTACCTGGGTGGGGTGGGGTACCTGGGTAGGGTGGGAGGACCAACCCAGACAGAACAGATCCCCCAGGACAGCAATATCGTCCTGGGCATGCCCCACGTTGTTGCTTCGAAGGAAGCGCCTGTGTGAAAAGCAGCTTCAGCTGGTGTCAAAACAAGACGATGATGGCAACCATTTCTGCGTTTGAGCAGAGTTGACAAGTGTTTGCCAGAAAATATATTTCCGGGATAAAATGGTCAACAAAACAGGCACACAGAAACCAAATCAACACGAAACGCCAGCCAGCGACCACACACCAATTCCACCGGTACAGAGTAAAGCTTCAAAATTCGGAACACACAAGTAATACTTTCCGCAGTTCTCAACAGCGAACAAAGCGTGGTAAAAATCGCACAAAATCAAATACAATCGTGCTGGTGCCAGTAAAAAGGCAAATACTTGCGACAAAGAACAGACGTTCTCGTAACGATCGCCCCCCTTGCCCCAACACGCACACAAATGCAACTTCAGTGCCAACATCGTTCCTTTGGTCACGAATTCAAGCCCAAACAATTTGGAGTTCTTTTCAACGAAACCGAGCTGAAAGACAAGGAATCGAAAGGAATCCAGAATCTTGGCAAAATCACAATCAATTAATTTGGCTTGAATCCCACTTTCAGTACAAGCCAGAATTCAAAAAGAAAAGGGGCGGGGGGGGGGGAGTATTTCCCTGCCGACACTGATTGAATCAAATCTCAAAACAATGTTTTCTCCCAACAGACACCGTTGAAGTTGATAATGCTTTTGTGGTTGGAGAACTGCGCAATGGCTGCACGTTCCCATTCAGAGATTTCCTCTTTCTGCTTGGTCAGCTTCGATCGCTTCGAACAGGGACTTGAAATTCCCAGCTCCAAAACCCTACAACACAAGACAAAATTGGAGTTTCAAGCAGAATATCAACCGCGCACCACTCGCGGTGCTCACACAAACTGACATCTTTTCTTTTTTGTAACTCAGCCAAAGGAGTGGGCCTGGCGGCCAACTTGGTTGGACCGTGTGACCCAGTTTCAGCATGGACTTGCGGGACCCCACCCTGTAAGTTTCAAGCATTTCTGCACTCATGTTCAACAGCCAGAGTACAGGAAACGAACCTGGCAAACTTACACACAAGGGGGGGGGGGGGAGTGGAGGTCGGGGGCAAGTTACATTTTATTGGAATCACCATGAAATTCTTGACAAATTTTGTTCTGGGCCTTTGTAACTTACCCCACCCGCTGTCAGAAAGTTACGAAAGTGCCCCGGACACGCACGGATACAGGGGTAAGGCCATTTGAAAATTCGACGTCAGAATGCATTTCGTTGCAGCATTCTGCTGTTGTTGCTGAATGTTTATCACTGATCGGTCTTCGTCGAACAACATAACTCGAACGATTATCCCACTGGGAATGAGAACACTCTTGAGGCCAACTTACGGAATGATTGTGACGTTGAATCACTTCAAGGAACAGAGTTGGACGATCTTGCATATTTTTGGAGAATATTTGCAGGAGGTAGCCGTCGTCATCGAAGTCCACCAGAATGCTCAGTTTTTGCAGCTGGAGCAAATGAACATTGAACATGTTTCGGTGTTCTTGATACAAACTTTGAAATGCTGTCAACAGCATCGGTCAGTGTGTTGAATGTTTCGACGTGACAGTTCCGTTTGGTGTTTTGTGCTTTTTAGACACGTGCAAAGTCAAGAACAAATCGTGCCCGACTACAGATAACAACTGTCAAAGGAAATCAACGCTGATATTTCTCACCACATCAATGTCTTCCTTCACCTTCACGTTGGACAATTTCAGGCGGGCTTTCAAGTTTTCGTAATATTTGTCCGGAATGTCCAAGAACCGTTGTCCTCTGGCTCGCAAGTTCCTGATCTGCAACAAAAAGGTAACACAGACTGTAACGCACACCAAATCAGTTTCACACAACGATCTGACATTCTGACATGCATTTTCCTTTTGGTTGACAAGGAACAGTTTGTTTGAGTAAAGACGTGCTGAGGGGATATCGTGCTCGTCTGCACGATTGCCTGGTCTGAAATTTTTCATCTGCTGTGGAACTGGAGCAACCACAACTTCACTCGTTGCACCCAGTTCTTTCTGCTGGTAACTCGCACTCAAGACCAGCGTATCGTCATGAGAGGTCTGCAGTGAACATCTTATGCGACACTTACTGCCGATATAATATCTGGCGTGTTGAGTGCTATGTGCTGGACCCCTGCGCCTCCGTAGAAATCAACGTACTCCTGGATCTGACTTTTGCGCTTTCCGGGTGCCGGCTCATTGATCGGCATTTTGATCGTTTCCTCGAAGTTGGTGACCACAATGGACCGCAGAGCTGAATACTCTGTGGACAGCTGCTTGTCGTCCACAGACCAGAAACGGTGGAACATCAGGTTTTTTTCATACCTGGCAAAGACAGAGGGAGGAGAACACAATTGTTGAAGACCAACGCGTTGTCACAGAAATATGACGAAGTCGGAAATGGGACTCACCACGCAGCCACTGGTTCCATGTTCAGATCCGGCTGATTGCCCACGACGTGATCAATGAAAGACAGTCCAGCTTTGGGGCTGAAAAAAGACGTTGACGCGTTTCTTTTTTGGCACAACCATCCGGTGAATTTTCTGCTCAGAACAAAGCAGCATTGTCACGACCAAAAGGGACTCATTTTTCGCCTCAATGCCCCCACCACCAAAATAAAACTGTTTCTTCTCCAAATTGAAAAGGCTGGGATTGAATGAAGCGCCTGTTATGGTTTCTCATTCTAATTTTGTGAAAGTTTCCGGTAACGATGTATTAACTTACAGCACTTTCGTCAGCGGGTCTTCATATTTTGGCTTCACGTATCCAGGCAGAAAAAATCCTTTGTACTTTGCTCGCTCCACAAACGTGTGAGTAGTATCCCCGTACGTCTGCACCACTGCAAACCGGATTGTTCCGTCTTCGTCTTTCTCTTCCCAAACGTCCTTCACAATTGTTGCGCCTCTCTCTCGGGCTTTCTACAAACAGAAATAAACTGCATGTGCAGGCACCTTCCTGCAGGCAAGTTGCAAACTCAAATGTCGAGAAACAACGTTGTTCTCGTTCTCACCGCCAAAATGGCATCCAGATCTTCAACTGCAAAGGCAATGTCTTTCACCCCGTCTCCATGCTTGGTCAAGTGATCACCCATTTCTGCAAAAGAAACATGGATCGTATCAAGCTTGACATATATTTTTTCAACAGCCGTGACACGCAAATCGGTGCGTTTTTTTCTGTGTGTGTGTTTTGATGCTTGCCTTTTGGGCAGTCCGGTTCCAATTGTGATTTGAAGACAAATATGATCTGAAAAAAAAAAATCAAAACACTGACGTGTTGAAGAGTCGCAATTTCGTCTTGCGTTGAAAATGAAAGCTCAAGACTCCAGTCTGCGGATCATTAGAAGTGGCAACTTTCTCAAGTGGGGGCGCGGGGGGGGGGGCGACACCGTATCCACCCGTGTTTCAGACACCTTTTTGTCCTTGTGCCACCTTTGAGGGGTGCGTCTTGCACATGGATATGAGTTTATTGTAATTTCAATGTGATCCCAAACCAGAAAATCAAGGCAAATGTTGGGGTGGGTCTTTTTCTTGGGTGCGAGCTTTTTTTTACAAGGGTGAATACGGTGGCCTCTATTTTCAAGAACACAGTGTCTTCCATCCTCGAGAATGTGTCAAGGGGGTGGGGTGGGATGGGGTGTCGTGTCCTCCAGGGACAGGGGGTGAACTGCCATTGCCTTGAGAAAGGTTGCGACACACATGGCAACAGCATACTGGTGACTGACTAGTGGCCACCAATCAGAGCTCAAGTTAAGAGAAAACAAATAGCCAGGCTGAAGAGAATTTTGACTGAAATCCAAACCTTGTCCTGTTTGATCGCGTGAGAAGCAACTTGTCGACTTCCTGTTTCCAACCCTTGGTATCCAAAGGGTTCGAAGCCGAACCGAACACAATAATGGGCCGCTGCCTGAAAAGAAGAGGCGAGTTGTGTTGATCATCCAATGGCAACAAGTCGAACACGAAACGAAAATCTCACACAAGACACAAACCTGTTTTGCATTTCCGACCCAAAAAGTAATATGGTCGAAAGACAGGAACTTCCCCGCGTCAGGCTGGAAGGCAAAGAAAAAGTTCGGAAAATTATTGCTCAGAGGTTGAAGTTATCAGCACTATCTCGGAACTCGCGCGAGATCAAAGAAATCCAAAGCAGATAAAAAATAAAAAACGCGACATAAACTTTTTCCATTTATCTCAAAAGTGAATATTTCTTGTTCACAAATACTCAAGCGAAAGAGGCTGCTGGACAAAAAGTGGCGAACCACAATCTATGGAACTCGGCCACTGCGACGTTGCTTCGGTCTGGGCGGGGGAACAGAGTTAGATCTGTTCATTCAACTGGAGAAAAAGGCGATCCAAAACAAAAGCTGATATCTGGTCATCCCACACAAGGCACAAAGCTGGTCTGGTGGAGTCTTGGTTCGAAAAGAATGTCGGTGCAGATCTGGACTTCGTCAGAACTGCGACTGGTTGTCAACTGGAGCTGATCCACTGAGCGAAAGACGAGCAGACATTTACCAAAGTGTCAAAGTGCAGAACCCAAGGTCTCAGTTCTAAACGTCGGATGACAGAAATGGCACAAATGCCAATCAAGCTTCGTTGGAGGACGAGTGAACATATGTCTCCTTTCCAGCCATTTGTGACCGACATCAAAAAGATTTACGAGCGCCGCCATCACACACAAAACAAGGTCATTACCGAGCCAGCTTGTTCCTCAGCTTAACAGCTCATGAAGCAGCTTACCTGCTCTCCCTTATCCGTGTACGTGGTCTGAAATATACAGGCAATACCTTACTGTGCTTGTTATTTGATGATAATGACGCAAACAGTGGTAAAAACAGCGAAATCTTGATGAATCTCAACCCACCATGTTGCTTTCCGCGAGAGGAGACCCAGAGAGGTTGGAGCCCGTTGTCCGAGACGCGGTGACCGCAGTGACGCGAGACTGTGGTCGGAGGCGAGTCGGGCAGGAGGCTCGGCTGAAGGTGTGACGCTGCCGTCCAATCAGGCTTCGCTTCCGGCTGTTTCCCCTGCCCGGCAGCGGATGTCACGTGACTCCCGCCACTAGACTGTGCAGCACGTGGCATTTTCAAGTTTACACAAGACGGTCGCACGTGTGTGGCATGCAAGGTTGTCACTCTGTCATCAAATTGAATGGAACCTCAGTTCTTGAAGCGCGCATGTTGTGTTCGGAATCTCAGTGTTGCTCTGGTCGATCCAGGTTGGAGGCCGCAGGCCCCGGGGCACCTCTGAAACCCCGTAAATTACGCAATTTTGCGCCGTGGGTTGAAAAGAACCCACTTCAAGTTTGGAAGTGTCGCCCCCCCCCCCAAAAAAAAAAAATCTCCCGCCAACCACACCCACCCACTTCTGTTTCTGAGCCTCCAAGGGTTGGCAGCCAATACCGACATTGCCTTTTCGTGGTAGAATGGTTTGCATGCAATGTCTGGCAAATTGGTTTGACCAAACTCCGTTCGAAGACAATAAAACGGCACCAACACTGAATGAATTCTTCAGCAAACAACATTTCTTCAGTCGTAACAAAACACCCCAAACAACAAAAGCAGATCTGATGTTGGTCTGTTGGCCTGGTGCATCTCCAGTGTTTTCATCTTTTCGTGTTCATTTTTGTCACGCCCCTTCCTCATCGCTTGAAAGTCCGTCAAACTTTTTGTTGAATTCTTCCTTTGAAATCTGAAATTCAAATTGTTGGTGACTTGGATGTTGGTTGTCTGAGTGCTGTGAATGCGCTCGTGTGTCTATATCCACCTTCGGAACAAATTTTTTGTTGGGGCTTGCTCAAGCAACAGAAGGTTTACCTTTCCCTTCTTCAGCTTCTTGACCAGTCGCGCATCATTGGCCAATTCATCGAGCTCATCTTCTCCCATCTCTTGAGACTTGCGCTTCACTTTCGTCTCTTTCACTTCTTTTCGCTTTCTTTTTCTTTCCTTTCTCTCCTTTTGCTTGGACCAAGCTTCGGTCTGACACTGAAATCCAAACACTTTGAATAAATGCCGAGGGAGGTTTCACAAGTGAAAGATAATGACACTACCCATGAATCCTGAACAAGATCTGACCTTCGATTTTCGTTTTTTCTTGTTTCCAGACAGTTCCCCATTCTCTGCCATTGCTCTCAGTTGGTCTTGCCTTTGCTTTTCCCTTGCTTTATCTCTGAGTAAAAACAAACCAGACCGATTCCACAACAGAACGTTTTGAGACGGGAACAAGCGGTCTCGAACACCAAAGTACGACAGTTCAGGTTTCCACTGCGACTCTGTTGACAACACTTGAATTTCCTGTTTGGACCAAGGTTACTGTAAGTACCTGTATGGAATGCTACTGTAATCCATGTCAACTGGCTGAAAATCTGGAAACGATTTCCCCTTCAACTCTGGCATGCGAGGCAAGTGCAACAAACCGAATCCCCGAGCCAATTTGGCAAAGTCAATGTCTGCAAATGTCAAAAACCTGAATTTTACGAAGTGATGAGAATTAGACTTCTGTCCTTTTCAACTGATACAACCTCCGCTTTCACTTCGGCAAGGTGTGTACGTTTTTGCACGCCATTCTCTCACCTTTGACTCTGAAGATGAGCCTGCATTCATGTTTTGTGTACGACTGAACGAAAGACACGAACGCACGCAGCCCTTTCTCGTACATCATTCTGAAAAAATAAACAAAATTGTTTAAAATCAAGCCATGTATGAGACTTGATGTTGTTTTTGTGAACAGATGCACATCAAGATTTGAGTGTTGCACTTTCACATACAAGGCAGTGAAAGCAGGATCTGCTCACCTGTCTCGGACGGACACCTTTTGAAGTTCCCCACACACATCCGAGACAGTGAAGTCGACATCAAACTGTTGCAGGGGGACCTGAGAACAGCCAATGCTCTTTGTCACCGTCAGCAGTCTCAACAATTTTTTCAACGGAAGTTAAGAGTTTGGCGTCTTCGGAAGATGCCCAGAGGCTCCATTGTGAAAACTGGCTCTTTGTCAAAATCGCTCTCAAACAAGCAGTCTGCATGTTTTCTTCCCAATGCCCCTCTCACAAAGGTTCTCACCTTTTGATTGATTGCCACAAAATTGACGTACGAATCTTCACTTGGTGTAAGAAATACCATCGCATTTCCCGTGTGCCCAATTCTCGCAGTTCTCCCACATCGGTGCACGAAAGAGCTGCAGTGGAAAATGTGGTGCCAAAAGGCAAGTTTTGTACGTGAAGACAGGGTTCTCACACTGTACAAAAATGAAAATAGTTCCTGTGAAATCACACAATGACTTTTCGAGACCTTTGGTCGAGAAAGGAGTTGTGTGATTTCACAGGAACCCTTTTTACAAGGTGAGAACCCATTTCTGCCACGATGCGAGCACACAGGACAGGTTTTGCGATCGCAGAGTTGTAGAAAACAAGATCTTTGACACTGAGCACGACCAGCAAAAAGTACCTGGCTGAACCCGGGGGATCATACTGCAGGACCCAGTGAACGTCTGGGATGTCCACACCGCGACCCATCACATCCGTGCACACCAGTACTCCACTGACAGGGAAAGACAGGCACAGTTGGGTGGTGTAAATAATAGGAAATCTGTTCCACTGGCAAAACAAGGCAGCGCAACTGATGTAAAGAGCCTTCCACAAACCTTTTCAGAGATCTGAACTCAGAGAAAACCGCGTTTCGCTTGTCTTTCTTGCCGTGGATAGCCAGTATGGCGACATCTTGCACCAAGCTGCAACAAGAAAAGCGTAAAGAACATGCGGATGTGTTCTTGTGCCACTGTGGCCGCGGCCAAACAGAACCAAAACTATTGAACTCACTGTTGCAATGCTTTAGAAAAGTAATCAACACATGCGCATGTACTGAAGAAGAGCATGTGCTTTTCAGCTCTGTGCTCTCTCAAGAAGGCCACAAGAGTGCTGAACTTCTGATCACTTTCAACAATCTGCAAAAGGACGATGTCATCACAACTTGTCTGCACGATTTGTGTCACATTCTGCAATTCAACATCCAATCATATTTTCAATTCGTTTTTTCAAAGCAACCTTAGCTACTCACAGCATAGTAATTTTGCAACGTTGTCGGAGTTCGCTGAGTTGCGTGTTCAGTTGATGTGTTTTCGCCTTTCTGTTTCACAGTGATACGAACTGGGTTGCGAAGTCCTGCGCGAATGAGCGATTCCACTTCGTCAGTTTGTGTGGCGGAGAAAAGACCAGTGCGTCTCTGCTTCGGTAGATAACTCAGAATTGCATTCAAACTGAAACAGAGACACACGAAGTTTCGTCGCTGGTGTTTGAGCATACCCGAGTTGTTGCTGGTTGCATTGTGCAGGAACATCGCACTTTCTGAGAGCGTACCTTGTCTCAAATCCCATATCCAATAGTCTGTCTGCTTCATCGAGAATGAGCACTTCCTGCAAGTGCAAACAACAAAGACTTGTCGGTGTTGATACTTGTCACAGAAAGCTGAGTGACTCATTTTCACGTCCCGTCTCCCCTGTTCATGACACTTCCAAATGAAATCTTAGGCGGCTGAAATCTTTGAGCTGCCCTTTTCTGTGTTTTCTGGGAGGGAACAATCAATTCAAAGTTTTGACCCGTTTCGAATCAACAAATCTGTGGTACTTTATGAATCTTGACTTTCTGTTCGGTTTTGAAAACGTAATGAGAGTTACCAAGGACTTGACGCTTGCAGCCAAGTCAAATCCTTCTTGCCGCCTTTTGAACATGTCTTCCAACCTTCCTGGTGTGGCCAGAATGATATGCGCACTGCAAACAGGAATCAACGTTTTTGAAATTTCTTTCAAATTCGGCACCGCTCGTAAGGACCACGAAAACAACATGTTACCCATTGTCCTTGAATTTCTGTACATCTGCAGCTGGATTGCTTCCGCCGACGAGCAACATCTGAGTAAATGCGGGTAATCTCTTGGTGAAGTGTGAGAGCACTTCGTCTATCTGAATAGCCAGCTCTCTCGTTGGTGTTATGATGATGCCACCAATCTGCATGAATGGCAAAGCAAAATTTGCTCAGGAAGGAACACAACGACTTGTTCTCACGAGGCGCTTCTGTGTGGCCGAAATTCCACACGCCAAAATTGCTTTCCGCAATTGTGAAAAAGCACATTGATTTCAACAAGAGCACGAAATGAACCTCTTTCTTTCGAAGTGATTCAGGTCTTTTCAGCAGCTTTTCCAGAAGTGGGATGAGGAACGCCAACGTCTTGCCACTGCCAGTCACAGCTTCGACAGCCACATCTTTGTTGGTCATGAACAGTGGAATGCAAGCTGCCTGAAGAGACATAAAAACCTTGCTCGATAATTCTAGGAAAGTGTGGAGAAAGATCTCACTGCAGCTTTACGATGTCATCCCGCCAACCAGTGAGACTCCCCGTATGAATCATCTTGTGTAGTGATATCACAAACACACTGGTTGGTATCTCGGGTGAGACTGGACCCGACGGCGGGAACTGCCCTATTTATTTAGTACACAGTGGTGCCATCTGTCGAGCAGTGGTTCTAAATCACAACTGGTGTGTCACACCACACTCCTCCCCCACTAGGGGGTGCTGGCCTCATTGACCTTTACAACCAATTTTAAATATTCTAAATATTTTTACAATAAATATTTGTATATATTAGACAGGAAATAGATGCTTAATATCAATTTTGTGCTATTTTTGCTGGATATTACCCAGCATCCCTCCCCCCAGGGGCTGATCACGTAACCCCTTATGGTTCTGGCTCTCTCTTTCCAAAATAGCATCTGCCCAAAGGTTCATCACACTGGAGGAGACAGATGTTTTGAGTTTTCTGTGCCAAAATATTGCACGTAAATTGGAGATCGAATCCGCAGCACAAGGCTTGGCTAAAACCCACCCTCATGTGATCAGGGCAGTGATTCAACACTTCAACTTAGGCCCCACCTCGCACCGGAACTTCGACTGTCTGGTCTGGGCCATTGCTCGTGGGCAATAGCCGGTAAGTGGTTCTCAAGTCACTCCACATTGGACACAAGCGTGTCCGTCCTAATTTGGGCGATAATACAGTGATACTGGCTTTTTCTCATTTCAATACATTGAACAGATCCATGTACCTGAACCGGAGTCATGCGCCGAAATTGTAATTCCTTCAAAGTTCTTTTTATATTCGTATTCAACGGAACATTCAAATTTTTCCACGTCTGATCCATCCCAACGAGTTCGCACACTTGGTCAGTTCGAAATCAATCTTTTCACTTCGTCTGAGTGTCTAGCCCAATACTTCGTGTGGGTTCCAAGTAGACAATTCCAGCAAGCAGCAACACACTTTCCTCCAAAATTCCTTTGTTGTTGCTATTTTTCGTGTGTGGATAGAAGTTACAGTATCACCTGACTTGTGTCTTTTTTGGTTTGTTTTTTCTTCCAATATTAAATATTCCTATAGGGCTTTACCACTGGTTCCCGGTTACAAACAACTAAGAAGCATACTCTACAAAGTTGGTGGTTTTATTTCCACCGCCAATGACTTGTTTCGGTTTGGACTTATACCAACCTTCTGGCCTGAAGAAGCTTTCGACTCGAGCGTACACTGCTGCGAAACTGATTCAGAATCGTTTGTTCCTGACCAGCCCGTTCGCCCAGCTTTCCGGCAAATGCATGGACGTGACACAAATGTTCTTTGTTGAGAGACTTGTTTTCCTTGGGGACGTTGCACAACAACGTCTTGGAATCGGAGAATAGCCCTCAGATGTACATGTATTTTCTTCGAAGGATGACAATCGTTCCTGGTGAGTGAACATCAACCTCTTTTATTTGTGTTTTGCTCTCAAGAATCAAAGCCCACACAATGGGCAGAAGACAGTATTTTCAGACCCTCTGGCTGCTGTGTTTTGTGCTTTCCGAACAAAGCAATCAACAAATTGATGCTGCGTTTCGGTGATGAAGGATTGAATTTTTCAAATTTGTTCAAGTTACATCAGAGAGTATTGAAAGACAGGCACCGGTTTCAGCACCGAGTGCTACATGGCTGCAACAGCAAAGTTGACAGGTTCACACTTGTGTTCTCGTTTCGAGATTCTCGGTTCGTTACGAACGATGTAACCGAACAAGAAATTGCCATTTTTGTCCGCAAACAATTCTTTGGAAGGCAAAGCGCAAGAGATGGACACGGTGTTTGTGCCCTGACATGGGTTTCCTGCAATGGCATCCCCATCAGTTAGCTGCACCGTAAATGTTGAAAAACTTACATGTGTAACATTCACATACTGCTCCCACACGGAATACATTCTCAAATACTGTGCAAGATAACTGCACCGCTCGCTCACTTCCATGTGTTGAATAGAACCTTAATTTACTGAACTGTGTTTACGTAAGAATACAATCTGGACAGGATATACAAATGAAAACAAGATGAGCAAATGTTATACAGCGAATCATATACACATGTACACGAAACAAACGAAGCTTAACAGACAGCACGATCGACTTTCAAGCAGAATGAAGTCACAATATGTAAGACAAAAATAACGAAGAATATAAACTGCAGAAGCGGATATGCAATAAAACGAACAGAGGCTTCTGTTCAGTGGTGTTGGCCACACTGCATGGAAGTCGTTCAGACATGAAGGTCACACACATCACACACACTTCTCGGCCTTTCTGGAGTCTTTCCCAGTTACGTGCACTATGAAGACTGTTGTACTTGAGTGTTTCTCACTCAACCGAGAAACGCACCGCTCAGAGGCAAACGACAACAGAGCTCAATCTGGTTCCAGCTCCTTCACAAACTTCAAAAGTATGGGCACTTGTGAACATGAACAAGTTAATGCCAGCAGAACACGGGTTTGAGGACGCACATTCCTGGAACTATTAGTGTGTTGCGCGCAGATTATTTCTGATGGGATGATGTACCACACCCTGACTTTCTGGACTAGACTTCACTTCTGACAGATCAACTCACTGCGATTGAGATACCAATGGTGGGTGCGTTGTGGTGCTGAGAAACACCATCTTACATCGTGGCAAGTGACGCACATGCAACGAAATGACACAAATTCCTTCAGTATGGTGGCGGACAATGGCATCAGGCGATTGACTTGCTTACTTGCGCCAAAACATAAAACAAGACGAGCCCTTGTGGAAGAAATGCAGTTAAACTGTGTGAACAAAACTCGTGCGGTTCAGATCACCACCAATCACAGAAAAACTTGAGCCAACTGTGCATCCATTTTGTAACTGATATGACACTGGCCAAAAGAAAGAACTTTTTTTTCTTCAGAGAAACGCTTCCCAGAACTCCGACTTCTGAAAGCAGGTTACACATTTCCACACACTTCATTCATCGCAAGATGGTCAGCTTCGACAACTGTTTCAAACGAATTCCCCCGACACGTCATCATCACCGTCGGCCGACGAGGCTTCCCTGGAGTCACCCTCATCTGCACCGTCGCTGTCATCTTCACTTTCTTCGCCAGCCTGGGCAGCGACGCTCTCAATTTCCACAATCCTCTCTTCAAGTGATCGAATGCGTTTCTCCTGTGCCCGTACTGTGTTCTTCAGCAATTTGACTTCATCCAGCAGACCTCCAACATCCACATTCTGAAGACAAACGGATGGACAACGTTCAGTGTTTTTTTGAGACAGTGAGCTTTTTATAGGGTGGAAGTTTGAGCGCAAAATAAATTGAATCGACCACAGCAATCTTGTGGGTACAAATGTGTTTACAGTCAACAGAGGGGAGAAACATCTTCAAGTTCTGGGGAAAACTTTGCCAAAGGGCAAGTATCTTGTCACGATGCATTCAAACAGCAGTGAAGTCTGAAACGGAAGAATTGTGAACTCCCCACGGTCAAAGACGACAGGAAGGAAAAGCATGGCGTCCCTACTGAAAGGGTTAGGGCAGTTAGTGAAAACGGAGGAAACTCCATGCAACACGTCACTGTCATCAGGCGTGGAGGGAATGACGCGGGATCCAGACGAGGTGCACTTTCCAGCTACGTACGTCATTTGACACCAAGCTGCCACAATCTATCATTCACCCAGAACCAATATTGAATGCAACTTGTACATATTCACAATGAGCACCAAAATTTGTCAACAGGCACACCCAGTCACATTCCAAAGGTCTCTTCACACTGGTTGAAGGTTGGTTCTCTGTGAAAGCTCACACAGGAATTTGTTTTTATCTTTTCTTTTTGTGATCTGAGAAACGCACCTGTCGCGGAGAATCGGGTTACGGGTCAAAAAAAAAAAAAAAATGAACTACCGGCAACAAAACCAAGGGTTAACGTGTAATTACAACATCAACGTGCCAGAAAATGAATCACTGGAACCACCCCAAACACCACAAATGCACGGAAAGACCGCAGCCCTTAAGTGTACTTTTGTTAAAATTAGCCTTGTGATCTTCCAACGTGAGTTGCACAGAACCATTGCCAATCAAACTTATAAATCACACAAACATTCAATATTGCTTTGAGTGTGCACAACAAAGGAAAAGATTTCAGATTGAATACACAAGCAAAAACAAACAAGGAAGGAAAAAGTCATGAATGCACCATTAGATTTGACCATCAGTCTTTTCGTAGGTGGCGCATTTTTCTTCTAAGCATTTTATCCTTCGTTCGTGGCCTTTTACGATGATTTTCAACTTTCTGATATCATCCAATATGTTCTGGATATCCACTCCCTAAAAGGAGACAAAACACCACTTAGTTGAGGCTTACCTCACCTAAATTTGTGCTGTGAACGACGACACACTGCTTTAAAGCACTGAGAAAGTTCTACTGTGATCATTGCACACTGATCATTTCGGCAAAACGAAGAAAAACAAAACTTCAGGAGACATATCGCTCCAACTAAAAATTTGATCATGTCAGACAGTCAGAAATTCTGGACATATCTTAGAGCAAAATTATGTGTGACAGAGATTGAAAGCAAAATGTGCGCAAGAACAGAGTTGGCGCTGAGGCGGAATGAACTTACGGGCGGAATCGCGGCGCCGGCGTTGGGCGTCGGGGCGCTGGCGGGCGCGGACTGCGGCTGATGACTCGTGGCGTTCGTCGTCTGTTGCACCGGTCGGCTGGGAGCAACCTGCTGCTGCTGCGACGTAGGGGGTTCTCGCTGCTGCTCTCGCTGTTGCTGCACAACCTGAGCAATTTAGCGAAATTCATCCTTCGTTGTATTCACCAGCGACGCACGAAAAAGAGCAGCACAGCGAGACACAAGAGTGAGGCAAAGATTGATTCAATTTTTCTACTTGTTCAAAGATTGGGCCATGTGGAGGATAGTTGTGATTTACGTTCTGCGACAATTGCAGGTGATGTTCTTTTGTTCGGAAACGAAGGATGAGGATGAAACCCTCTTTCAGTGCGTACGCGCAACATCAAACAATTCACAGGAGAGTGGACGTCCTACTCACTGGCGCAGGCGCTGGTTCTGCGGCACGGGCTGGCGTCGGGGCTGAGCCACCTTGGGACTTAGCGATTGGTTTGGCCAAGATGTTGGTTTTTTTGGCCACTTTCACAGGCTGGGTACTCGACGTGGGCTCGTAGCTATCTTTCATCGATATCTGCAATGAGGGTCGTCGTGGTGTGTGCGCGCAGACAATTGGTCTCCGTGTTTGTTTCTAACATTGCAACCACAGTTTGAATTCTGAACAGACGACAGTCGTTGAAGGCAAACGCACCAACACAGGCGATGCGTTCTTGCCGTCGAACCATTCCTCGGCGGTGATAGCTGGGATTTCACCCGGCGTGTCCGGATACAAGTCGTCTTGAAACAGTTCCGACTGCAAACAGAATTCTCGAAATTTCAACTTCGATGATATCTATTTTCACACGGATCAAATTTTGTGCAAACGAACTTCGAACACCACACTTTGTACGAAGAATGAATGGCGTCTGTGTCACCTTTCTGGGCACTGTCATCGGGATAACTTCGCAATATCCTTTCGTCAACAACTTGTAGAATCTGGAAGGAACAAAGACACGTTTATGTGGAGTGGCAGCGGATTCGACGCTGCAACACACGCTTTGGGGAGCCCGCTTCATTCAAGGCAGTGATTGTGCGAAGGGCGAAGCACCATGTGGTAGTGCAGTATATGGCAGCTGGACTGAAATGTCCCCTGCCCCCTACCAACCCCCCTCCCCCTACCAGACCCCCCCCCGCCAGAGGCAAGACCCCCTCACCAGAGGTGGGACCCCCCCATCCGCAGACAGCATGACTGGTGGAAGACAAGGAAGAATTGATGAACAAGCAAGAATTGACGACAAGGGACTTCGCACTGCAGTTGCCTTGAGCACTGCTTCTTGTTCAGCTAACGGCGCCTTGGTGGCGTCACCTGGTGATTTCGCAGTGGTTGACGTTGACGCCTCGTTTCGGCAGCATGCCCATGCCCCGCTGCGGTTCGGAAGACGAGTAACTGTTCAGGTAGTGGACATAGGGTGCCTCGTCCGTGATTTCGAAGTACCGAATCACACTGTCTCCCTGGAACAGAAAGAAAGCGCTGTCACGTGACTATTGATCGCAAATTTTTGTGCACCGAAGCACGAAAGGAGAACGCAAAAACCTGTTCGATTCCAAAGCTCACCTTTCCACAGAGGTATATCATGTTGGTATCCCCGTCATAGAACGGAAATATCACTCCATTGCTGGTGTCGATTTCTTGTGTTATGACGTTCTTCAGTTCCTGATCAAGCAACGCAACAAGCAAAAATTCAGAACGAATATGTTTCCTGAATGTAATGCCAAAATGAGCGAACAAAACTTCGTTCTGTTGTCGCAGAATGCAAACGGTACTCACAGGGGACCAGAGAGCGTACTGGCGCTCACTCATGCGTGAGAATCCTGTCGTGAAGACATTGCCGTTCCTCAGGTAAACCACCTGTTGCGGCTTTGCACCTTCGTGCCCCTTGGTTTCCTGTCCAAATCAAACTTTATTTGAAAAATAGAGTTGCGATGAAATGTGACTCATAATAAATCTTGTCTTGCACAGTTTTTGTTCAGGAGCCACCCTTGTTCGTTTGTTCTCACGAAGATGGCCACAAAACGTCCTGAAACAATCGATCTGATCCGCATCCTGGTGCAGGGTGCTGAGTGACAACTTACGTGTACAACTGTGGCTGATCTGGGGTCAATTATTCGTAACATCTTGTCTTTGCACGTCGTCACGATCCTGGAACCGTCGTAGTTCCACGAGGCACACAGCGGTATATCTGGGAAGTCCAACTCGGCCAGGACTTCACAGGTACCCACATTCCATATGAAAATTTTGTTGTCCGAGCCTGCAAAAAGTGTGAACATTGACGTGCAGTTTTCGTTTCTTCTGTTTCCAAGAAATATCTAAAGTTCGAAATTCGTCAGGATGAGACAAAAACTGGCCCCGTTTTTGAGCTCATTTTCAACTCACCAGCGCTCAGCAGAACATTTTGTGCAGACGGATGCCAGGCGATCAAGCCAACTCTTCTTTGGTGCGCAACTAAATCGGCTACTGGATCTTCAAGGTGTCTGCTGAGTCCTCCCTCAGGAATTTGCCAAATCTGTCGATCGTGGGGCAAAACATATCGAAGCCGCTCAACTACGAACAAGAAAACGATTTGAAACAATTCGTGTTTCAAGTGTTCAGTACCTTGATTGTGCAGTCTTCAGACGCACTGGCAATCACATCGTCGTTGTGTGGGCACCACTGGATGTCCAGCACTGCCGCTTTGTGTCCGGATACCATGGCGACGTCGCGGTCCACTCGCCCAGTCTGTGGTCACAACAGGAAATTCAAAGCATTTCTTTTGTGAGCCTACTTGGCGGCGAACATTCTCGCAGATCTACACGGGGAATTACAACTGTCCCAAGACAGGACACATCAACAAACAGCACTGGGCAAGAACAGACCTATCTTTCAACGAGTGTACATGGTCACAAGGAAGTGCATTTGAGTTCTCTCCAACACTCGCTGCTCTATTCAAAGTTTTGCCTGCACTGACAGGTTTGACTTCTGGGCAAACGAGCTCTTGAAACACAAATTTGGGATATCACGCCTCTTCAGACTTTGATGCCTGAATATCCATCACGTCAACATCATCTGAGTCCGATAAGCGGGAAATTATGCAAAGGTATATTCCCTCACACCTCTGTTCAAACATTGCACTCAGGGAGATATGAGCACACGTCGTGTGCAAAAGCAAACAAATGTCATTTCAAAGAACTTTCAGAAGATCAAAACGAAACAAAACTAAACGTTTTTGAAGTACCCTGGGGCCCAGGCCAAGGCTGCGAACAACAGCGATAGGACCCAACTATTCAGTTCACACATGACAACTCTAGCTGTAGGCAATACGTTTTGTGACACCAAAATGATAGATACGAGAATGAGAATTTTGTGCTTGAAATGTGAATAATGCAGAATCTATAGCTCGAAACCTCATGATGAAATACGCAGTTGGGAGGAGAGTTCTTTTTTGTGAGAAGCTATCAAGCGATCTGAGAGAAGAGTTGATTCACGTACACGGGATGAGTAACACTCAGCTGAGCCCAACAGCTGTTCTGAAGCTGCATGAATCTCCGGTCTGAGAAACGAAGCTGCATTTAGCATCGTAAACACCCAGTGTACTCACTAGCAGACAGCTTCAGATACTGCGAGTTCCGTGCTGTGGAGGGTGGTTACCATTTCCGACGGAATGTTACCATATTTGGTTTCAAAATTTCCCCCCAAATAAGCTTCAAAATTGAACAGTACTACACTGTAAAATATCTCGCTGAAGTCATGCGTGCAGCAAAACACGCGACCAGTTTGTCTCTCCAACATCCGTACTCGTTGCGTGTCACAAAATATCTAAATGCACAATGCAGTGTCGTCAAACTTTTCAACCAGCTGGTAGAATTGCTTTTGCATGAACACCGAATGTGGAAAACGGTACAATGGCACTATCCCCCTCCAAGTTCGTTTGAGAACGTGTTGGGGTGGTCGCCTGACAACAATGTGTTACTGGATAGCGAGGGGGAAGGGCAATTCCACCACATAGCGTGAGCGTATTTTGGCAATTTGTCCAGCAATGGCGCCTGTTTACATTTGATCTTCTTCGAGACCCAAGTCCAGATGTTTGAAACCAGCATGAAAAGGTTGTGGAGTTTGATGAAGGTAAATCAGTTGCACTTTCAGTCTGAAAACAAAACCTCTGAGAGGGCCCGGTACAGCAACCATCAATGACTTGTAGTGGACTCTGGAGAAAAGTTCCTGTTCCAAATGGCGTTCCCCTGAGATGCTCTGATGCGGGTCGAAATTCCACTGCTTGGTCCTTTCTTCACGTGATTCAATGTCAGCTGTTGAAAACGATTGACCACCCCCTTCCCCCCTCCAAACCATTACCCCCACCCCGGCCACAACCCCACCCACCTCAGCCATTGCTCACCCACCTGGGTCATCCCCCCTGAACTCAACCATTTACCCCCCACACACACACCTTGGGCATGCCCCCCCCCCCCCGTCCTCTCTCAGCCGTGCACCCCTCTCCTTGAGACAGGCGGTGTGGACGGCAACATGGCGCGCGACCATCAGGTTCCCGCTGCCTCTTGTTTTCACAATGGAATGTCAGGAACGAACACGTAACTTCATTCTGCTGAATTAAACGGAATGTTTTCAGTGACCTCAGGCTCAGGTCTCTCTCTCTCTCTCTCTCTCTCCTCTCTCTCTCTCTCTCTCTGTGCTTCCTCAAACACACGTGTGCATGCAACACAAAATGAAGAATGGAAACAAAACGCAAAATGGGATTCTTCCTGTTGAATCAATTCCACATTCACACCAGACTCAGCATGATCTGTGACAACGGTGACATCAGATGTGGGAACGGAGAGCCCGAACAATCAATCAACCTCCAAATTCTTGAAAGGCTCGACCTGTCATCCACATTGGCAAAGCCTGCCTGCTTTTCTGCGCGTGTCAAGTATCAATTGGGAAAACCAAATCAATATTGTAAACACCGCAAGTCCGTGATACGCCTACAAACTCGAGTCCGGAGACAAATGGGTCACTTCCGCGGGTCGCTCGCTCACCTTCTCGAGGGGCAGCACCATGAAGGCACCGCCTCCAGCCGCCTCCGCGATGATGGCCACATACTTGGGGTTCACACTGCAGAACGTCGAGTCCCACGAAGACTTGGTAATTCTGATATTGTCATATCCTTGATCTCTCTTCAGAGCTTGACCAAATACATGCCGAAACTTACTCTGCCTCACAACCCGGAAAGACATCTGAAAGAAACCACCCGTTCTCGGTCATTCCATCATTTAAAATTCTCTTGACCAACTTCAACTCGAACTGTAACTTATTAAATGTATGCTCCTTACTTTGAGCGAAGTCGATCTCAATTACGATCATGAATAACAAGGCAAATTCCCCAGACAAATCATCAAGACCGGTGACAGGAAAAATGGTTGAGCATCTGTTTCCGGATCGACGCGCCTGCGCATGGCGCGCGCACCTGCTCCAGTTCGGGAGCGCGAACTGGGAGCGCTAAAAATTAAAAACAAGCAAATAAAATATCGAAAAAAATGTTTTTCCCTGTCACAATATTTTCATAACATCGTTTTGTTGTGGTTCACCTGAAGGCATCACATCAATGTGATTTATGCTCGATGATTGCGAGTTTCACAGGATGTTTCCCGAACTTTGTTTACAACTTTTGAGCGCATGGTGGTTTGGAGCGGGAATATTCACAAATGTTGAGACAATTCAAAGACCACACTGCCGAGTAACTTCGCTTGCACACGACAAGGTAAAACCTTGTTTGACTGTTTTTCACTGCATGACTGAGGAAATTCGTGTCTGCGAAAATCCCTGATCTCTTGCAGTGTCCAGTTGGCGGGGCCGCCCCCAACCAAATTTGCAAGTGCGCTTTCAACGCTCTTGGCGGTCGGCAGAAACATAACTTTACTTCTTTCCTTCTGTTCCAGAAAGATGTCACTTTGTTGTCCAACGGAGGAATTTATTTTGTCTGCTGCAAAGTCAACTTCTCTGAGTTCCATACAGTATTTATGGTGGGAGCAAAATTTTGCATTCAACCAGACTTGAAATTTGTTTGAATGACAAGCACAGCCAAAGTTCGCCAAGCCAAATGTGGGCCCCAGAGGTTGACCGGGCAGTTACAGCTCTTTCTGCCCTGTGCATGGATCCGCACCTGAACTATCTTTTTGACGAAAGCACCAGATGTAGGTCTGTCTACTTTGGCTTCGCACCTTGCATTTTGCAGTCTGAGCAACTGTGGCATTGAAGCTCTCGATGCTGACGTGTTCTCGAAGCTCACATCTCTGACAGCCTTGGATTTGTCGGGAAACGAGTTGAGAGGCTTTCCTGAGGGTTTTCACATGAAGAGAGTGATGGAGCTCGATGTTTCGAACAACCGACTCATATCTACATCCTTCGTTGGAGGATTTCCCCGCATCGAGGAAATTTACCTGGACGGTAATCCCATGAATGTATGTTGTGCTGGTGTCTTCCGTCTTGCGATTATCAACTGAAACAGTTTACCATTCTGGAAAGAGATTGCCTCACGCGATTTTCCGGCACTTTTTATCTTCTCGTTTTGTCCAACAGCTGACTGTGTCTCAATCTTCCTCAGAAGGAGCAGAGATATTTGGCAGCTTTGAAATGCCCATCGCTGAAGTATATTGATGACTTGTCTGTGGACGTCTACCATAGTCTTATCAACGACAATCGAGACAGACTCAGATGTCAGGTGAAAATCTTCAATGTGTTTTGGTTTCCACTTGTTGGCGCAACTGGCAGCTTCGGGTGTTTTTGCAAAGAACCTCAAATTGACATATTAACCTGTCAAGTGGTGGAAACCGTCACAAAAGCGTGACGTCATGATTGCATGTGCCCTGCACGTGCGTGGAAACACAGATTGACCGTTGACGATTGAAGGCCACGTTTGTTGCATGACCAGATTGAAGGTGTGTGGGAAGCAAAATACAGCGACGACTCGTTTGATGACGAGAATGAGGCGGTACGCACTTTCATGAAAGATCTGCTGGAAGCGAAACTGGAAGGTGCTGTTCATGGCATGCCCCACCTTCTTCACTTTGTGGTGAGTGGGAACCTTGTCTTGAGTTCCGTGCAAGATTTGTGTGGTCCGAATCTCGATTCTTGCAAGCCAGAATATGACCCATATTCTAGATCCTTTTGGATGGTCGCGTTACCAACTATCTAGGTGCCGCTGACGACTAGTAGCATTCATGTGTGCGTCTGTCCAGTCCCCCACCCAGACCATAAACCCCCACCCAGGCCGTGACCCCCCCCCCCAGGCAATGAGCCCCCATATACATACACAATACACAAACATACCAAACAATATTTTGTCAACAATATGCACAAATCATTTTGGGGGGGGGGGGGGGGGGGGGGGGGGGGGGGGGGGGGGGGGGGGGGGGGGGGGGGGGGGGGGGGGGGGGGGGGGGGGGGGGGGGGGGGG
>JAAUXT010019052.1_pt1 | contig 26120 bp, 29 predicted proteins | sample 7278171 | NCBI WGS metagenome assembly JAAUXT01 (sample SAMN14350112, study PRJNA611818) | marine sediment metagenome | isolation source: surface marine sediment (1.8m) | place: French Polynesia: Moorea | collected 2018-08
ATTCTTTTGGTTAATATGTAAATATTGTAGTGAAATAATGTGTAAAAGTTCCATTTGGTCAAATTTGTTGCATTTGGGTGTGTGCTGAATGAATTCCCAAGTTGTGAATGTTGAGTGAAAAAAGTGAGAATTTTTGATAAAAAAAAAAGTGACCAAAATCAGAGTGAGCGAAATCAGAGTGAGCGAAATCAGAGTCACTGAAATAAGAATTTCCTCAAATCACCGCGAGCTCCATGGAGCTATTTTTTAATGATTTTCGTCACATTGGAGAGGGGTTTGATGACAAAAAGTTTGGTGGCACTTTGGTTGCTGAATGTGGCCACAGAAATGGCTCTGTGGCTGAAAATAGTTCCCAGTTTCAAGAGCTAGAAGCAGCCCTATCTACAGAGAGAGAAAAAGAAACTGCTGGGGAAAGGCACCCAGACCCAGGTGACACCCAGACCCGGGGGACATGCGAACTTACTTTTCGTCCTGGAAAACACAGAGACGGTTCCAGCTCGTCTCAGCCACAACTCACTGGTTGGTTCTGAAACCTTCAGGTCGGCCGAAGGAGTACCTCCTTCCGTTCCTTCGTCAATGATGTCCAAAGGATGGTTTTCTCGTTGACACAATTTTTCGCCGGAATGCAGCAATTTTGATGCCTCAATCTCCAACACCTTTGAAATCCAATTTCTTTTTGGAGAGTTGGACGCATCCATGTTTCGAACAAGTCGATGTGAAAATGGTTCCGCCTTGCTCTGAACAAAGCCTCGTGTTTTGTGTGACATTTTGTTTGGAACCCTGCCTCAAACTTGACACTTCTATGAAACCCTGACAGCGTCAAAATAATCACCGACTTCTCGTGTTTTTGTCACTGAAAGCTTCCGTTTGCGCAGGCAGTGTTCCGACTGGATTCTTATCGAAGTTATTCAGCACAACGCATTCATTCGTACTCCTGCATTTCACTGCCACGGACTGCGCACAATGCGTGCACGGTTGTAACAAAAACGAGCAACCGACCTCTTCAGACAGGAAGTTCTGACACGTTAGTTCTGACAGGCATGGCTTCAAGATTCCTTTGACACACGTACATCACCCATTTAGTCTCAGTGCATCTTTTGTGTGGGCACGTTTTGGTGCTTTCCAAATGAAGAGGAGGCGGCCAGGTCGTCCAGCTGTCAATCTGCCATGGCACGGCAGAAATACCGCAACAGAAGCTGAGATTGATGCAGGTTTGCGAAAAAGGGACAATTTGATTCCTTGCAACTTGATGCGTGCGAAGTGACCTTCAAAGATTTGATGAAGTTTTCTTGCTGATTGGGAGTCAGGATGTGACACTCAACCCAATTTCGTACAGTTGATTTGGTTCTCAACTGGACGGCAAACAAACACGATGAACACTGCCAACACGGAGTGGTTGTGAACGGACACTGCAGCGGTGCAAACGCTTCTTGTTTCAGCTGAATCTAACGCATACACGCACTGTTGCCACGAGAACCTCCAGAGAGATTAGTTTCCATCCAGAAATCGAACATCCATTCAGACGGTATCCGCTCAGCATCCAACATCGCGCACATTGCGCAAGTCGTCCTGGAAAGTTTGATCACTGCTCTGCGGACGGAACAAACGCAAACGCCAACAGTCCCCAGAATGCATTGATGCACTATTTTCAGGCTGCTGTTGAATCTTTTTTGAACAACAGAATGTTCTGTTTGAGTTATCATTGTAACAATGCCATTTGTTGCCAAAATTCAAGTTGATCTTCTTGAGATTGAATTTCGCGTATCCTCACGCGAACTTCTCTTTTTGAAAAGAGAGCCAGGGCAACTTGGATTCACTTCTGGGAGATTTGATCTGGTGTTCTAGGGGCCAGGTTGTTTGTACAAAGGTCTATGTGTTGTGTTTTAGATCGTAAAATGCCCAACCTGCCAAAAGTGCAGAATGGCAAATTTACAATCCTTGGAAAGAGGTTTCTGTTTTGTGCTGATTTTGAAAGTGAGCAATAACATTTGGTCAATGGTGTATACTGGCATGATGATTTTCAGCGTTTCAGAGTGACTTTTTGTTTCCTTGGCACAATGAGACTTTTCGCTCATTTTTAGGTGACTGAAATTAAAAGTCTGATTTTGGGGGGTTTGAATCGCAGTCACACCCACTGTGTTGCGCAAAAATGTAGAAGATAAAAAGTCAGTGGGTTGAAAGGGGAGTTTGCTTGTTCCACGCAGCTCACCAACTTTCGTCGCATAGCGATCATTGCCCATTGGACAATATATGTTGACAATACTTGCGACTTGCGCTGTTCATGCGCACACACAAAACGGGGATGTTTCTCCTTTGGCTTGCGATGGAAAACACTGCTGTTGGATATAGTTTCACACAAAATCATCACATCTCTCTGTGAAATGTTGCGCGATATTCGAATGTTTTTTCCAATTTGTTGCGATTGATTTGCTTCTGGGTCATTCGACTTCAACGACGAACAGTAGGAGCCTGTGCTCAACAGCAAGGCTTGAAATTCCGGCCTGTTGATCCAGAAAATGTGGAGAAGATGCAAAGATACGCGTCATCAGGTGTATCATATCATACGTGTAATTGCAAGCTCACACCCGAAACGACATCCGGGCTCGTGCAGGTACATTGGTGTGTGCAGCGTTGCCTGTGAAGCAAGCGCGAATTGAAATCACCCTGAAACACTGTGCAGCTTTGCGAGTACAGCCTGTTTCTTGAAGAAAAAGTTTTTTTCCCCAAATTTCTCATTTGTCAAGCACCCTGAGTCAGACTTTAGACAGCTCCCACCAAGAAAGATTCGATCAAATGAGGCGACAACACACACTTCGCAAGGAAGCACAACGTCTCCAATCACCTTGCACTGCAGGTTTTGACGTTTGAATACCCCTCAAAACTGGCAACACTTTGCAATGCGCAACTTACTTTCATCGTCCAGCAAATGTCTTCTGGACGGGACCTTGATGAGCTTCATCGAGGCCTCGGCGAGCAGCTGGGCCGTGGACTCGCGTTCGCCCCCGACCGGGGAGTTGGGGCAGCTCAGGCTCCGCCGCCGCCTCAGCCGCGGCGCCGCGCCGCCGCCGCCGCGACGCACCTTCCCAAACGGGTTCGTGATGTCCTTCTTTTTGAGGCTTTTGTGCCTCGCTTTCGACCAGTCACGTATCCACTCAAAGTGAGACTGGTTGATGTTCTCCTCAATATTCCCAACTGCAACGCGCCTGTATCTGTTCCGTGACATTCTGGAAGGTTCGTCCGGAGTTCCAGTTTTGTTCACAACAAACGCGCAGTTGTCTCGCTATGACTTGATCTCATTGTTGGTCGTTGCACCGTGAATTATTTGCATCAAACACATCCGACCTACCCGAATGCCAGTGAACCTGCCATTTTGATATCAAGTTTTCCTTTCTCCAAAAAAGCTTTTTTGCCGGCGACAAGAGCGACCACAGCGAGTCCAGAAAAAACACCAAACAAGAGGTCCATGCCGATGTGGACGGTGCGGTGGCAGCTACAGTCCAATGTATGCGTTCCAAAGCACATGGCTTTGGCGTGTGAGGAGCAACTATAGGATAACACAGGATACTCTACGTGCAGCATTCAGGATAAACAATAGGCAAGGTAGCGGAAGGCATAGTGCAGCAACGAACCAAGCTCCACCAAAGCCTCGCGGATCACTCCAGCGCTTGCAGCCAGCACTGCACATACATTGTTCAAGTACGGCCACGAATTCAACGGGGTTGAAGAACCTATTTTGACGTTTGTGTCATTCTCTCGCACACCAGTCGAACGTGCATTCTTTCTCGGATGAAATGGTAGTCCAATCATTCTTTTCTGTGCATTGATCAAAAGGGAGACCGACATCAACAGGTCTGCGCTCCCGCACCAATCAGTGCGTTTGATTGACCCAGTGTAACTGGCATTTTTGACGACCCTCACTCACACTTGAAATTTTTAGACATTCTTGAAAACACAAGGATCTGGGCTATGATCGCGAAAAGTTTGGTGAGAAGACACAAGGGAAGCGACGCAGTCTCAGGAAACAAGAAAGTGATAATGAGGTGAAAATGAAGCACAGCTCACTTTGGATGGTTCGCATAGCACGTTTCATCCGACAGCTCTCATCGTGCTTTCAAAGCAAAAAAACAACAACAAAAAAACTCCAGGACAACAATAATTTCTGTCTTCCTTCCTGGGTTCACCAACTCCACAACCTGAATTTGAACAGGATGTTAGTTTGGGTACGTGTCACTGGCAAGGACAACACACCACGCTGGCAACAATTCACAAACACACATGTACACGGTACACCTATTTCCAGTGCGGATGAAAGGACCTATTGACATCCAGAAGGGATAAATAACACAGCAGCAGTAAATCACTTTCTTTTCGTTCAGTCTGGGCTGCGTCCCGCCATGTCTTCTGAACTGAGTGTCATGCGGATGCAATTTCCACAAAAGGTGAAAGTGACCCATGGCAGTCGCTGCAGACGCGGACACTGCAGGTCGTTTCAGAACACGTTGTACTTGCGTGAAGAGATGTGCAGTTCACTTGAATGCAACCTTCTGGGATGTCAAATTCGAATGTTATCAAAGGCCTTTGCTTCTTCAAACCAGATGATATTTAAATTAGCCAAACACATTCCAATGCTTCAAAATCTGTTCCAACAGAGAATTTGTAGAGTAACTGAACGTTGGGGTGTTTTTGTTTCTGCAAATAGCGGTCAAAGCCGACTTGAATTCGCCCAAAAGTTTGCAAGGTGGTTCGGAACAGAAATCACGAAGTGGGAACGTTTGTCTGTCACCATTCTACAATTTTGTTCATGTCAAATTCGTTGCCTCCACTTCGTTTGTGCACAACGGCGGACAAACTTGTATTGTTGGGCACACTGCCTGCGTTGAACAGCTTTCCCTTTGTGTTTTAGAAGCAAAAGAGAATGTCAGACCTGCGGTTTGCAGAGTTGTGATTGAATCACCTGCAATTGTACGAGGATGGACCTCAGGATACCAAAGCTTGTTGCCATTGAGTGTGCACCCGACACGCGAATACGGCGAGTGTGCATCTCTTGAGGGTGACAGCCACAAGGCCAGATTGTCTGTCCTCTAACGGGACCACGACATTGATAGACATCCACAAGTGCACAGGTGTGACGAGACCAATTCGCTTCCGGTCACTTTCTGCACGGCTCAATTCCTGCACAGATCCGAGTGACAGTTCGCACAATTGAACAACCCACTCAGGCCCAGACGCTCAACGTCGTGCAAGTACTCTCCTGTGATCCTCAAACCCGCCAAAAAGGCGAGCCGAGGACCCTCCAACCCGAGAATTCCGAGATTGTCGCACTCAGTCATCCACGCCTGTGGACATCAAACTTCAGAAACGTCTTTCAAGGTGAACATCACAAGTGGAATCAGCAGGTCCGCCCCCAACTATGACAAAAGTTCATTTGTGTTCTTGTTTGTTTTCTTCGATAAAATAGCTTCAACCCCTGCGCTCTTCCGTTGCATCTCGCAAAAGGACAGAGAGTTTCCTGTTGAAACAAGAGTTGATGTCGGATACCGCGGGGTTCTGTTCAGTGGAACTTTAGTGCATAAATCACTCACACAAATCCCAGCCAGGCCAAGCCGCTACATGTACAAATGTGTCCACGCCAAAATAGTAGAAACTACACCCAACTACACACACACACACACACACACACACACACACACACACACACACACACACACACATCTGTCACATCGCGACAGTGCCGTGATGCTCCTGCACGTTGCAGAAGGAAACGTGACGGTACCTGTGCGAGGTGGAATCGAGAAAACTCCATAGCGCCGGCGTCGAGGTCTCAGCCTCCTGAGCGGACCTTCGTCATACAGAGACTCCTGCAGCCGAGTCCGAACCGAGTGCAGCAGGGGCTCGGTCACACCCGAGTACTCGCTGCAGGCTGGTGGTGTCGTCGGGCAACTTAGGCTTTCCTTCCTGCAGTACGTGTTGCCCAACGGAGATCCCAAATACGTCGCGTTGTCCAATTGGACGTATTTGGTTCCGATGGGAAGTTTGACTGAGCGCAGTTTGGACATGCTGCCACTGAAGGTGACTGTGGAGAAAGTTTGGCGTTTGCATCGAGCTTGTTTCTAATTCCACACGTTGCCTTTGAGCCTTTGTGTGCGCACCACGAAGGTCATTTCTGGATCAGTGAGCTCCCTGTATGGTTAGACAAACGCTTTTATTTACGTCCATCACCTGTTACATGTGGAATGACGAGCGAAGTGGCTCGAAACCGCGCTCCATCTTCTCTTTGAGTGTCAATTCCTCGCAAGGTGATGGATTTTGTCCCTGCGTGATCGCAAGTTGCACACGGGCAACTTTTTTCTGATTACATGTTTGGGACAGAACTCTGAACAGTACTTTACTGAAAAGATTTAATGTGCTTTGAAGCAAAAAGGAAACTTTCCTTCCGCTTCTGGGAGACGTCAAGACGCTCGCTCGACAACCTCCGTTGTCCTGAGTGTTATGTATGGGAGTGCTCAGGCCAGCATCGTTCCAGAGCCTTCAGTTGGCTGAGCCGGTTCGCATCGTTCGCCCAGAGAGGGGAGCCAATCCCTCCCATCTCTGTTGGCCGGGTCGCAAAGAATCAGTCACACACATGTGAAGGTACAGCTTCAGAGGAGAGCGGGAAAGAATCATGTGTGATCGAACCGGCAATCGAGGGTTCGATTGAAGGTGGTTCGATTACACAACATGAGCGCGAGTGCAAGTCCGTGAACGCTTCCAGCATCCCTGCCCATGCGTACAGGACGAAAACAAACACGTCATGACGTCTTGTCTTGCCTTACGGGGTCTGGAGTCGTGGAAACCACCTGGCGAGAGCGTAAGCCAAGGTGTTTTGTTTTGTGCCGACCACTTTGTCACCGTTGGAACCTTTGAGAAAATACGTACGCACTGAAGTTGGCAATTCACCAATTGATGTGATTCGGTAAAACGCATCAATTGTGCAGGGATAACCATCTGGGAGGATCTGGTCGTACATGTCACCCACATTGCAAGTAAGAACAAACATTGAAACAACAACACGGAAACGAGGTACCTTTGCGCGGCTCCTGCTCGTGCGCTTTTTCCCTGGGAAGCGCGTGCCCCACCATGAGCTGCTGCGAAACTTGCGCCAGGAGTTTGGCTGTCAAGTTGAAGTCACCGTTGATGGGCGTGGACGGACAGCTGATGCTCGTTCGTCTCCGTTTGAACACATTTCCCAGAGGGTTGCTCAGATGTTTGTGCTTCAAACTTTTGTGTCTTCTTTCCAAGAAACTCATCATCTTATTCTTGAAACAAGTGTCTGGTTGTTACATCTCGCTGCTTCGCAAATGACTCCACTACGCAGATTGTGAAAGCAGCTTCTGCACCAACTCTGAACGCAAACTGTTCACAGAACGCACGGCCGTGGTGCGTCCAGTGTTCACTGAGGACTTTGATTATCACTGAGCTAGGTGTGAAATCATTTGCTTTTGCAGGTGATCCGGATCCAGGTCGCCTCCAGGAAAACAGACCTGTCACTGTTGGATCGCCGAGCATGATCGTCATGCTTTTGAACTGTTTCTCTGTCGTGTTACCCCCCTCTGATCAACACCAGCTCAAAGCAACGAGTAACTCAGTTACCATGCGGTTGTATTTGTGTGCGAACCACATGATATTTATAATAACCTTGGCAACATGTCCAAGGTAAACGTGAATTGCAGGGAGTTATGCGAGATGAAGTTGTACTGCCCGCCGAGATGAGAGCAGGGTGAACAACTCGGCTGCGATAGACAGGATCGTGTTCCTCTCCCAGCACCAGCAGAGTCAGCATGTGTGCAAAACCTGCAGCAGGTGGTTCTTTCCTGATGAGTAAGTCAGGTGGATTCTGCACGAAACTCATTTTGCGAGAGGTGTGGATCTATCCAAATCAAGGAATGGTTTTCCCATTGACTTCGTGAACTTCCTCTCGAACTGGGCGCGCACTGCACGTCAAGGTCCCGCGCTCTCGGTGCAGGGAGGGACCAACGCAGACTTCATCTCAAGACTCATCGAACTTCAAACATTGTAATGGAAAGTACACACAGTGTGTCATCTTCGCAACAACCTGCCAACACGATTTGCAACTGGATCGATGGCTCACCCGAAGATCTCGAACTTCCTCACCACCACAGGTCAAGGTTCCCCTGCCCTGCTCCCCACCCCCCAAAAAACCCATCAACAACGCGAAATGCAACAAAGTTTCATCGTTTGGACAAATGAACTCCGAAAATTTCCGACATTTGGGCTGAATAAGGTTCATAGAACGCACCTGAAAAGTTCAGAACTTTTACATCCAGTCCACAGAGCGAAAGGTTGCCGCACAGTTAACTGCGGCAGGAGCATCAGACCCAGAAAACAGAGAATCGAGGCTCACATGCGGGTGGCGGCGTCATGGACGGAGGAGTGACGACGCCCTGCCTGCGGCCGCCGGGTCCGGCGGCGCCGGAGAACTTGGCGGCGTGGGAGAGGCGCGACGACACCTGGTGCAGCACGGTCGTCGTCGCCACGAGCGACATGGACGGCGGCGTCGTGGGGCAGCTGAAGCTCTTCCTGCGCTTGCCGTACGCGTGGCCGAACGGGTTGCGCAGGTTCGCCTTGCTGCCCTTCCTGTGGGCGCGCTCCTCACCGTCCCTCCGCTGCTGCTTGGAGCGGAGGATGTTCAGCCGCAGAGGTCTCGGCATTGTGGCGTTTGTCGAAGATACAGTCGTTCGATCAAATTCACAAATCAATGTTGGGCCGTTTGCCTGTGTATTCTTCTTCAATCCTGTGCAGAAAATCCGTCAAAAACAGAAGTCTCCATCTCATCCGCGGCAAACTACGTGCGTGCTTGCAAAATCGAGCTGCCATAGATGTACAATGAAGAGCAAGAAAGTCAAGATAATTACCACTCAACGCTCTGTCACCAGATGAAAAACGATGCGGAGGAAGATGACGCACCAAAGCCCCATATTTGGTGTCAAGTTGCACACGAGTGACATATCAGAAAGTCCAAACCTTTCTTCACCCATGACAACTGATGGGTTTTTTGACACCCATTCTTTATCAAATCTGTTGTTTGCAAAAAGTGAAAAAATGTTCAGCAGAGTCTTGCTGGGTTTAAAGAAGCACAGGCAACCAGCGAACAAAATCTCAGTTTTTGTGTTGAGGCAGCAAGCGTGACGCGAAACAGAAAGAGACGAGAAATCTTTGCACGCACAGACAACACATTCAATGGAATTCAAAATCATAAATCGCGAAAAAGTTACTAGGTCAGCCAACTTTGGTTCACTTACGACTTACACAAACACGAGAACCATTGTTGACATGAACGCTGTTGAGTTCATCACCCAGTTGAGGAACTGTGCAAAGATGGAAAACCAGAATCAACAGTCAAGACTGACAAAGTCCACAAAAGGAAAGGTGTTCTCCGCAGGATTTTGTCAATGAAAATCCGAGATCCTCGGCCCTCAGCAGTGTTCGCAATTGCCTGCACTGCATTCTTGACATCAGCGTTTCCTCGCACTGCAAAAATCTAAAGATGACCATAAAAAGCCGCCATCAGCAAAAACACACTCGATTATTTTGGGGGTTCAGGCCTGCTCCTGACCACAGGGATGAGGTACCAAGTGCCCTTGCGGGTTCGCCGCAGGGTTCGACCACGATGTTGACCTTGGGCCGCAAACTTGACATTCAGATCTGTGCACCACGAAACAGGGTGTTCGTTTGAAGGCCTTCACTTGCTTCCCTTTTGCAAGTTTCCATCGACATCAAGGGCAACAGACGGGACACAACGCCCTTTTTGACTCCAAAACGCTGAGGTCCGTTGAAGAAGCTCAAAGAATTCAATGATCTGCTTCAGTAAACAGGCGCTGAAGAAACTAAGTTGCGGCTTCTGCCACCTCAACACCAACGACGGGCTCCATCAGAAACGAACTTCTTCCCGGTGCATGAGAACCTGCTGTGGGAGAATTTTTCTCAACTGGATTCTGTGAGAGTTCGTGAAAACCACGGGCAACCTGGAACGCGTTTCGCTCTTTGTCGTGCGCTCGTAGACCGACGTTTTCTTTGTTTATCGCAGAAAGGACAAAAACGGGCAAACAATGGGGTGCTTTTGATTCGTCAAGAGAAGCGGGTTCCATATGTTTGCATCAGAACCTGTGCGCTGAGAAACTGCGTTGCTCACAAGGCTGGTAAAGGTTGCAATTTCCTCTTGAAGGCTACGCAGGTGATTGAATTCAAAGTGGACGCCTTCTGTGACAGCAGGAGAGAACGCGACGTCTTGCCGCGTCTCTATTGTGTCGCGAACAAAGCGAAGGATGAATCCCAATTCCGCGGAGGATGTGGAGCAGACACGATGGATTCTTGACGTGGCAGCTCGTTGCAGTTCGTGTTCACGCAAGGTTTTCCAAAACTTGCATGGAGGTCCTTATCTTTTGGAGAAAAGGCACTGTCACTGTCGCAAGCTTTGGTGCGAACAGGAACTGCAAAGCAGTTCATAAACAAGAGTCGTACATTGCAGTTTACACCAAAGCTTGCGACAGTACCTTTTCTCCTAAAGATAAGGACTTCCAAGTTTCCGCAATTGTGATGGCGAGTCGGTTGCTTGTGTGCGAAAGTGCTGAGCTACAAGAGGAGACGCAAGACGATCCCCTCTGGAGCATTTCTTCATTTACGGAACAAAATTAAGACCACAAAAGCGTTCCCCACGACGGAAAATTGAGCTTCGGCAAGCTCATTTACTTCTGCAATTGTGGTTACATTGACTGGGAAAACAATACATGCAGTCTTCGATACAGGTTTTTTTTCGACGTGTCGCCTGCGGAGAGACAGATATTGCTTGCTCTATTTGCATGGACCAGGTTGCGGCTTTCCATGGTACATCATGCATGGCTCCGCTCTTGGACACAACCAAACTTCTTTTGACTGCCAATCCAACATCACTGACATTTCGAGGGTCCAGACAAGGCCTCCTGATCTGCTCGAGTCTTCCGTCTGTCACGATTTTAAATTGCACCCCGCGTTTATTGTACAGTGGGTGTTCTTCTCCAGGGTGACCCTCCTGGGAAGATGTTCTGGTTTTTGAAAAGCCTTGGCTTCTTCGTGAGGGGTTGGGGCAACAATGACTTCACCACACGGAGTTCTGGTACTTCTCGTAGTACTCGCGAGCGCTGCACTCGGGCATGTCGCACGGGTGCGTCTCGTGGAAGTTGGAGTAACTGATCTCCTGGCGTCCGGACTCGCTGCGGCTCGTGTGCATGCTCATCAGCGTGTGTCCCCACAGCAATTCACTCGGCAAATACGAGGTCCGTATTTGCGTTGTCATCCCAGAAGACTCGATGCAGCCTTCCAAAATTACGATGATTTCGAAGTCTTGGGTGAGCAGTTGTTCGAGGGAGAGGTCCCAGAGCGGACTGCCCGAGTCGATGTGGTGCACGATGCGGATGGGCCAGGCGAGGAAGATGAACTGGTCGTGGTCCTCCGACTCGGCCCTGATCTCCATGTGGTGCTGGTGGAACGGGATTTCTTCGCCTTCTTTTGTCACTGTCTTCTTCACGAACATGGCGTGAAGACTTGCCCCTGAAAGTGGTCGAAATGATGTGTAAAACCTGTTCTGATGTGTCCTTGTGGTTGCATTCGGTCTTTCTTGGACCATTTTACCCTGCACGGCTTGAACGAGCCACGAGCGAACACATCCACACAAGTTCGCAGCATCCTCAGACAGACGTCGTGCACACACCCATCCTTTCTGTTCAGAACATTTTGGGGCGGATCTGGGGTGAGGAGAACGCTGAATGAGGTTTGAATCCACCCTGACGCCTGCTTGTGTACCTATCAGCTGGGAAGACCTCATGTCGGCGACCCTGAAGATGAGGCAGTACTCCCCGTTCCTCCTGCAGATCACTGCGTTCTTGCTGAACATGATCGTGTTCGACCGATGTTTTGGTTTCGCCAATTTGGCAAAGATGATTCCGGCCATGACGCACCTGCAATGACAGTTTTTTTTCACAGGTAAATTTCGAACAGGACGCTCAAGCTCTGGCGTTGACGTTCATCTCTGCGGTGAAAGATAGAAGCAAGTCGAGCGCGATCTGTTTCGAAGGTTCGACGTGCCAGCAGAGGCAGAGTTCTCTGCAGGTGGGCACAGAACTTGCGGGACAACATGACAGAGAGCGGACGACCAGAAACATGACACAACACACAAACTGAAGCCAAGACCCATACTAACTGAACAAGCACACCAAAGATGGACTGCAACATGAAGAGTGCAAGTGTCGGCTGACAGTACGTGGTCATGGCTCTTGTTCCGTAACCTGCAAACATGAGGAGACGGAACCTGCAGCAGATGCACCCAACAAACATGCCACGACAATGTGTTCACCAGGATGACAATAATGCTTCGTTTCACAGACGGTGCGAGATACCTATGGTGTGTTGGGTTTCGATTGAGAAGAGGAGAGCGGAGTAGAAGTCGTCGACTTGGTTCACACATTTCAGCTGTAATTCCGTCTTCTCCTCGAGGTCGCCATGAACATACGCCACCAGGTACCACAGCCCTGCAACCGAAGCACAGCGGCGCTCGTGTTGCCGGACACAATGTCGGCTTCAACTGGTCCCCGGCACCGAGCAAGTCAAACAATGTTCCGAAGAAAAGGCAGTTCGGTCCGAGGACAGGAGCAAAGACCAACAAAATGGGCATTCGATGCTATTTTGAGCGTCGGGGTGAAGCCCTTCAGTCTCCAAAGAACTCAAAGAAGCTTCTGTTGAAATATCCGTGCGTGGTCTCCGTTTCAACGACACTTGGGAAACCTGACCTCAAACAGAAGGGACTTCAGAGATAAAATTACCCGCAAAAGCCAGCCAGCTGAACACAAAGGCGAGACAGAAGACAAAGAGCACCCATCTCCACTGCATGTCCAGTACGGTGGTGAAGATGTCGAGCATGAACATGTGGTTCTTGGTCTTGATGTGTTTGAGCGTCAGGTTCGGGGTGCCGTCCTTGAGGATTAATCGCCCGGTCTTCCTCCTGGCGAAGAGGCGTCCGCGCCGCGCCACGTCCCGCAGGGTCTTGGACAGGTAACTGGCCGAGCCGTGCACAGACTGCTGCGTGGCGTATTTATTATCAGGCAGGTCCCTCCCTGCGCACGCCTCGTCCAGGACTTCGGCGTTATTGGACAAATCCGCTTTGGATTGCGGCGGGTCGGCGCGCAGATTGAAATGGCCGCCTTTAGCGTCGCGTGGATTGATGGATAAGATGTCATCAGCCAAACTGCCGTCCACATCAAAAGACTGACACCCGGAGACGAGTCTCACTCGAGGTCTGATAGAAAGCGACTTCTGAGCCGAAAGCAGGGAACTTCTGCGCCTGTCCGCATTGTGCAGAGTGTTTTGCGAGCTGAACAACTCTCTGAGGGCCAGACGGCTGCCCTGCGAGTCCGTCGTGTGCCAAGGCAGAGCTTCGCTTTCGGATTTGACAATGGCCGCTGAAACGACTGGGGTCGTTGGGACCTGTTCGGTTTCAACGTTCCCGTAGTTGATCACCGTAAACAACTTAGAGGGCCTTCTGCTCGTAGCACTGACAGAACCAGTTTCATTGACCACCGTGAGTAACGCCGGTTTGTGAGCCCCCTCGGGGTCGTCCGGCGTCGGTTCAACAATCAATGGCACATCCAACGGCACTTGCCCATTTGCCTTGGCAACATCCACTGTCAAAGACGGTTTGGCTTTCTTTGCAACAGGCTCCATATTTCGGAATACCGACTCCATATTGGCTGAATAGAAGTCGCTCCTGCTGATGTCGGGTGATTTGGTGATGGTAAATCGTCCTTTCTTGTTGTTCGCTCCCTCGGGATTGTTTCTCTGGAGCAGTGGGGCGCTTTCATCATGGCGCGCTGGCGCACTGCTGGCTGCGTCTGTTTCCTCTGCGTCCTCCGCTGAACGACGCCGCAGTGAAGCCGAGTCTGGACTGTTCGCTGGAGACTCACTCGTCCCCGAGTCGGCACCAGACAAGTCGCTTCCGGTTTCCTCTACGATCGTGTGCACGGGAAGATTCGCCATGACCTGGGCCGAGTCCTGCACAAGACCGACCCTGTCGACCCCACTCAGTGCTCAGGTGTGACAGTGGTGGGAGGACACAGAGAATGCGACACGTTCCGCCCGTACCGTTTGTGGAAGGTTCGTTCACCCGTGACCTTGTGAAAAGCTTCTTGGACAACCACAAGCTCCAACTGGTGTTTGTCTTTCATCGATCACTGATGTTTGCTACACATTTGCCAGGTTTATCCTGGAAACCAGCGGCTATTGATCCGTATCGCTTACAGACGGAAGAGCACCCGCTCCCTGTTCACCTGTGTCTTCTCATCTCAGAACTTACACTCGCACGACCTCCGTCAGCAGGTCCCAGGCGAGCAAAATTACAATGCCAATAGAGTTGAGAACTCTTATCTTTTACACGTGCAGGAAAACAACTTGTCACGGCAGAGGATATTTTTGACAGATAAGGCAGTCAACAACGAATACCTGGTGATTTATCACGAACTTCGACCTAGCTTTGTCCTGGTTGCGTCATCTGGCGATGTCCTGTTTCGTCAGAAATTTGCTGATTTTGACAACAGCACAAAGGCTCAAGAAGACAAAACAAATTGTTCACAACACCAGACGACGATTGCCCTTCAACAACATGCGACTAACTCTCGCATTTCCACCACCCGGAACCTGTGTCAATTGCAGAATTAGATCTACGTAGATCTAACTGTCTGTTCAAAGGGAGGACTGCTCGGCAAAGACCCACCTCAAAAGCTGTTGTGTTCACTGGTCCGGAGTTCATAAGCGGCGCTTTGTGACGAACCTTGGTCGGGCTGAGCCGGCGCCGGGGCGCGGCCGCTGAGCCGCCAGACATGAGCAGCGCCGCTCACCGCAGAAAAGCGCTGCACGCAATCTACGTCAGCCGCCTGGCCTCAGCAAACAGCGTTTTGTTGGACGACAGCGGTTTTCACAAGGAATCAGCCGCTGCAGTCAATGCACGGCTGACAGGCGGTCAACAGGCACTTTCGCCTTCAATTCCACAGACGAAACCAAAGATCCATGGGAGGAGACTCATGCCCCTGGTGCTCGGTGAAGTTCGGTCTCCTCGCAGAAAATGACCGTTTTATTTGGGTGAACCCGAATCTGGACATTTTCGCGCGTGGAAGACAAACATAAGTCTGACGGTGGTAAAAAAAAAAGACCATACACCTTCCCATCTGGAACACAGCCAACGTCAACGCCAATTCATGCTCATCCATCAACGGTGTCAGTTTCACTGAAAGACACGTGAAGAAACTTGATGCCGGAAGCCACGTCGCCCCGTGAACCCGCCCAGTGCGCGGGGCCGGGAATCGTTACACACGAACCTCGCGCAGCCCGCGCGATGGATTCGGCTTCACGTCGCAGAACCAAATCGAACAAGGAACCGTTGTGTTTGATGTTTTCCTTCAACATGAGATTCATCGAGGAAAATATGTACAACAGACGCAATCGATAGGAATTGTCATTCGCACACTCGGGTACTCAGCTGAGATGGTGTCAAGCCTTCGCATCTCAGATTTGTTATCTTGAGTACGATTGTCTCAGTTTTGCGACCAGTCGAGCAGGAAAATTCATTTTGATGTTTGTTTTGCAGTGAGGTGTTGTTTGGGACAGCTGAAAGGGCACAGAAAGGTTTCAGGGACCCTTTCTTTTCGACTTCTGTGAATCTGCGCACAGCAGCTGCTTTTCAGTGTGCACACCCGCATACGAGTCTTTGAGAATCTCAGTTGTCATGATTTCTCGAAGGGATTGGTTGGTGCAAGCGGAAGGAAACGTCGGATTCATTTCAAGCTGGTATCACGAGCAACCACCATTTTGCTGTTGTGGAAGAGTTTCGCAAACGCATCAACGCAAAGTGGCAAAGGTGCGCAAGTTCCCGGAAATTTTCGCGAAGCAGCCAAAGCAATAACGCCTGGAGCTGGTAGTCCACGCACAATATTTTATTCCCGAATCTGTCTCGTTAGGCGTCTGATCAGCTGCTCTGACTGACACGTGTGTGTCAAGGGGCAAACTGGTCACGAGGCCTCCCAGCCGTTTGCGTCAGCAATTTTGTCACCAGCACTTGCGGGTAAGATCTGTCTACATCTGTGCCATTTTTAAAGGGTTTTACCGTGGAGTCTTCAAGATTGAGGTTTGATCTTCGAGAGCAATCCTTGAGCGTTAACTTTGTGCTCACAGCCACATGCATGTAGCTCGTGAATTCAAGCATGGCGCGTTTTTGCGCTCAGAGTGAACCTTCGTGGAAATTAGTTCTGTTCAACTGTCAGTTTTCAAAGCAGCTGTGGCAAAGTCTCGACGCATTGTGTTCATGAGACAAATCTCACCGTTCTCCCTGCGAAACACTCTCACTGTCCGAGAAAAACTTGCCTCACGAGTTGTTCATGCCACTCCAGATCAGACCACATTCTCCTCCTCAAGCAACACATTATATTCCGCGTCATGTCCACTTTTTGCAACTGAGAAACAAGCTTCTGCACGAACAACGATATTGATCCGTTCGTGTTTTGCGTCATAACGGGTAGAAACACGAAAAGACCTCGTCACATGATGAACAGTTATTGTGCACATAAGTGGCTCGTGTATGAACGAGGAACACTTCATTGTTTGCGGCAAAGAAGGAGTTTCCGCAGAAAGGTGTCTGTGCGCTCAGGCAGAACAGCCTGAACCTTTGATCTTCAGGGAAATCTCTGGTTGGCGCTTTACACCATGTGGAGCAATTCCCAAATAAGATGTGAAACATGCTGGGATGCTGCACACCGACACTTCCGACCCGAGGATCCCGCTTCACGTGTTTGTGAGACAAGCACGTGCCGAGTTTGGATACAAACGAAGCTCGTGTCTGCCTGAATGAAGCTCTTCGGCGCTGGAAACTCCATCCAAATGTGTTCAAAATGCCACAAGCGCAGGTTTCACGTGGAGGCACGAAGCCCCGCGACGTGCGGGCGTGACAGGCCTTCCGGGCGCCGCTCCCACGAGCACTCACCCGCATTGTGCACGTGTCAAGTGTTTCCCGTCTGGAGGCGTGTGCACCCTATCGCCAAACAATTGTCAGCCGAACCTTTCGGCTGTGAGACGAGACGAACACCCTTTCACTCCTGTGTGCGGTCAGTTCACTGCCATTACTGCCAATCAGGAGGAAAAAGCGATTTATGCCGCGTTTCGGATGCCATGCACCAAATGCCATACTTTATGTTTGACAAGACAACCTGGTTGGAGGGGAAGTCGCAACTCGTCCATCACATCGCAACATGATGTGGTTCAGTTGGGAATGACACAGAGAAACGTTGACGACTCGTTCCATTTCGCGAAGGAACGTCATTGCCCAGCGATTCACCAAAACCGATCTGCACACTGGAAGCACTCAAACGTTTCTCTTCAGACACAAAACAGTTTTTGTTGACCTGACCGACCCCAGCGCGCTCTCCATTTGCGACATTTCAAGCTTCGACCTGGATCAACAACTCAAGTGCAGCTCCACAAGTGGGTTTGAAAACTGTGGAGAAGGCTAATCACACAAGTTTTGCTGAAACAGCAGCAAAATCCAGTGAGGTGTCCGATTGCACTGGTCTTGGGGAGCTCGGACTTCAAGGTGAACAAACAGAGACAATCAAGTTGAAAAAGAGAGACTTCCGCTGCAGTTGACGTCGATTGGCCAAGAACAACACAACAGCTGCTTGAGACTGACATCGTTGCGTGCAGGTCACACACGATTCCGGTCTGTCCTACACTCACGCACATGAACACACACGCACACACGCTCGCACACCTGTGCCGTCTCACACACAAAATTCGGAAAAGTGACATGGTGGCATGTGTGCGTGACTTTGAGCGCGCGCGACACGAAGAGTGCAGGATGTTTTCTGCATCATTGATCCTGAAGCCATGCAACTCCTCAGATAGGCTTTGGCGTTTTTGTTCAAGTGGCTTCTTTTTCACTTTGACTATATGAGGATCGTCATGTCGCCTTTAAGTTTGTGAAGCAAGGTGCCCAAACGAAAAGCACTTTGAAGCTGCAGAAATTCGTTTTACCCCTTCAGCTTCAGCGTCCAAGCGATTCCGCCGTTGGCTCAAAGTGCATGAATTTTCTGAAAACAGAAAGTCGCAGCCAAAAGGTCTTTTTGGTGCCGTGACGGCGACTGTGTGACAAAAGCCTGTTGAACAAAAGAAAAACACTGAAACCTCATCAATAATAAATGAACCCAACTTAATGCACTTAAATTGCGTCAAGGCAAGCTTTCTTGTGAACAACAGAAAGTGACACAAAATGTCCTTGGCCACGGAGGCTGGAATTTCTCGCAACCCACGGTGAGGCAATGTGAGTGAATGCCGTGGGTGTGAACTGAGAGAGACTGCGGGGAGCCAGGACGTCGAGACCCTCCAGCTGCGCTCGAACGACGACACTGGTACTGACCACTTTGTTGTTGGGTACCCGCAAAGATGTTGGAGGGAGTCGTCTCCGCTCCACAAGATTCAAGGTGAGGGATGGCAACACAGGTTCTTGGTCACTTCTTTGTCAACTCACTTGTGATGTCAGCTGAATGAATTGATACAAGCCTTGATCTGAGGTTTTTGTTCTTTGCTGAAAGTGTCATCCTTGTGCGGGGTTTGTAGCGCAGCCGCCACCCCAGGTTCTGCTCAACAGAAACGTACTCTCTGTGCAGAATAACCGAAAGATCAATGCATAATTGTCGGATGCTGCCTGAGACATCATCAGCAAAGTCTGTTTGGGAAAGGTAGAGTGAACCAAAATGTTCCCATTTTCGTGATTCGGTACAGGTGTCCAGAGTCTGCAAGTGATCGGGGTTTCAAGTACAGCTAAGCTGAGATGAAAACAATGTTTCGGACGGCCCTTCCTGCATTGAGAGGTGTCAGTGACATTCAAGGCTGACTTCCTGACGGAACCACCGTCACCGCATCAGGACTCGCTGTTGTGTGTCCATAACTTGGCACTGCAAGGGAGAAAACCCCAATCTCGTTGGGTCTGTCGTGCTTTTAGGACGTGATGTTTCGTGGGTGCTCACATGACGGATCTTGCAAGTTTGCCTCAAGCTGCAAACTGTCTTTTATTAATTTGCTCACACATTCCATCTTACAATTGAACAGCACTTCCTTCTTTTCCACGACGCCAACAACAGGAGCAGATGTGAGGAAAAAACGACGCAGTCGAGGAGTTGGTCGGGCCGCCACGCCTTTGGTGTTGTGGGCTTGTCACTCACCTCAGGCACAACCAACCCGAAAACAATGTTTTGCTCCCAATACAATTTGTTTTTGGGGTGGATTGGCGCCACAAAAAAATTCGCATAGGATCAGGGATCAAATTTGTACTTGAATTTGTTTTTCACACCAAACATTCCCGCAAACCACCTGATGTCAACACCTTTGACGTCCAGGATTCGTTGCGTCACCGCGCTCTGCAGCAGATCTGCTCTACAGCAAGTTCGTCGCTATGAAATCTCCGAATCGTGCTGCTCAGAAAGCGTTTCAAACTAAATCTAGAAATCAATTTCCAGACAAATGTGTGTCACGTTTATTCCCTTGGGACTTTCCACTCGTTCTTCAGATGTCAGCAAAAACATCTCCAAACTGCAAAACTTGAAAGCTTCTGATGCAGACATAAACAATTCTTCAGTTTTGCCCAAAAATGTGCATTTCACTGACAAAACTCGGGTCATTCCTCACCTTGACGTGTGAGTTGTGTGCAACTTCGGGTTGCCAACATCCAAAATTTCCACACACGAAGAGAAAAGGCAAAGGTGAAGTGTGTGGCTTACACGGTGGCACAGCTTCAGAAAACGACTCGGCTTTGAAGGGTCGAAAGGGAGAAACTTGTGCCTGCAATGAACAAAAGGGCATGACATCTTCACCACGCAGAAATGAAAGTTATAAAATTATCGACAAAAAAATCAGGAAGTTGTCAGAAAAAAATGTCAGAGACAGTTGGCAGAGATTTATGGAAATCAATAAATCACTTTTGCCACACATTCGTTGCGTGCGTACAGTGAACTCTCATTGAAGCAAAATTCATATCTTTTTTGTGTTTTCCGAGAAACATTTTCGTCCCATCGACTTTCTTTATCAATTGTATGACAACACGACATTTTCGTGTTTTTTCTTCAGTGATCTGGGAAGGTCTCCCCTGTCATTTGCAGAGAAGAACCCAAGTCAACAATCTGAAAGAAAGGAGAACATTGCAGTCCAAAGCAAACTGAGAAAGCAGACGGATTTGGAAGAAAGCGGCAACTGACGCTTGTTTGTGAGGAAATAATTAAAGCTCGTCGATGAGACGAGGTGCAATTGCGCGCAGAGTCGCGCTCAGCTTCGCTCCACAAACATGACTTCACTCCGAAGAGGCGGCGGCGCGCACTTCCACGCGGATACAACCCGACCTCGACACACGTGACGAGGGATTCCTCGACAACTGCGCGTCCAACTCGGATATTCTGGAGCAGTCCGATCATGGCATGTTCATCGACGAATGTCGCAAGTTGACTGGCTTGCACAAGTTAAAAATGTAAGTCTGCATACAAGTCTGCTCATTTACATTTTTGGCCTCCATTGGCTGTATGTTTGCAGCTCATTTCTACAGTGAGTCCAAAATCAGTGTCAAGATTACATGTGTTCCCGGCGCACAGGGAGCGTTGTGCAAGTCGTCACATTCCTCCGCGTGATCATCAGTGCGTTCAGAGTATTTCCCCTGGTAAAGGTTGCACTTGCAGACACACCCAAAAATACGATAATGATTTTGGTCGCGCAACAACACAGAGTCAGGTTCCTTTCATGGAAGTTATTACCAGAGAAAAATATGGAGTTGCCAAGGCACTTTTCCGTCAAATTATACAGGAGGAATTTCTTTCGCCAACCACGCTGCTTCAGGTCAAATAATGAGAGGGCGATTACAGCTTTTAGGAGATTGCACTGATTTTGCAGGGTGGCAATGTGGATTGATTTATCGCGTGCCTATGGGGTTAACCTTTTGCTTAATTGGCCACAAGCTCTTTAACCGAGGGAGACAGTACAAAACGTAGAGCACACGCCCGTCTTTGCGGGCTCGCAGCATTTGAGTCCAACTGCGCACAGTCGCAGGACTGAAGCGCCGTGACGAAAGGCGGACAATCGCTCCGACTCGCCCTCCACCGCTCGCTGGAACAGCTCTGCACACAACACAACAACTGAAGCCTCAGCTCGAATGGTCTCGTTAAATGTCACGTTTCAACCTTTTTCATCATCTCAACACCAGAAGAAAAAACGCTGAACAAGGGGATCAGCTTTTCCGTTTTGCAGGTGCAGTGGGATTTAGCTTGAGAATGTGTTGGCTTCACTGTTGTCAGGGCTCAAACTGAAACCACCTATTCTGAACACTGTGACGATAGAAGTGCATCAGAATCGTACAGAAGTAACACACACACACACACACACACACACACACACACACACACACACACAAACTTCACCGACGCTATGGAGAGAACAACACTGCACTGCCAATTTTCAATCTATTCGAACTACCCCGGAACATTCTCAATTGGACGGACTCCGTTGTCCTCCCAGGTGACTTGTCTTGAGCAGCTTTGTTATGTTGCATCCAGGAGCAGGGCTGGGGCCACCCTGTCCTGTCTGAAGTTCCTGACTGGAGTTTGACTCTGGGAGGGGGAGTTTGTTCCACCTTCATTTTGTCTTTCCACGTGGTTGGTGCCTGTGGCGCAAACAAAGCACGTCTTTTGTGGTGGACCGAGAGGTCCTCGGAACCTGGGTCACGTTGGGAGCTTCAAAATTGCACTGCAAAATTTTCTTGCTGCCCTTGTGTTCTACTGTGTGTTATTGCATTGCCACGCAACTTGCACTTCTCGTTGGATGTCACTCTTGAGTCATGATGGAATCTTGCAGACTTCGTAATTGGAATTAAGATCAAATTTGTCATTCCTTTTCAAGTGGCTGCCACGCTGCTGCCATGATGTCTTTTGAAAATCAAGCAGCTGACAAGAAAGCGCTGCTTGCAAATGTTTGTGAGGTCGTCTGGACAACGAGAGATTCCAGGCCGACAGTTTCTTTGCCAAACAAGGCTGCTCATAAATTTCTACCAGAATGAACATTGGTACGCTTCCTAGTATCAAACAACCAGCAGATAACATTCTGAACAGCGCAGAATCTTTCCTTGAAGAAACAACATGCAGGTAATGCAGAAGAAGCATTGAGGACAGGTGGTTCTTGCTGTCACCGTCTCCTGTTCTCACACAAAAATAATTGCAATTTTTCATCTGTCTTTTCGTCATGCCATGCGTGGTTCACATTTTCGAGTTTCTTTGTCAGGCACCAACTGAGTCAACAAACTGGTTTTTACCTGTTCTTTCCGCTCAATTCAACGTTTCATTCCCGCACCTTAATTTGACTTCCAACTGTGTTTGTTGTCACTGGGAACAGGACGTTGAGTGGTCGATGAACCACACCACCTGCGGGGCAGTCCGGAATCTGGTTCGTTCACACAAAATCCAATTGTTTCTGGACAAAGTGCCGACAGCGAAAGATGCACCTAGTTTTGTTCGGATCTGGAGTTTTGTTGCGGATACAGAGGCAAAACCACAAGGGCACAAACAAGTGTTTTAATTTTCACTGCAACTGAAAGCAGTCTGAATCAGACAAGTGGCCGTTTGAGGTGTACCAGTCTACAACACTGTTTTGTCAGGACCAGCATCAGCTGGCAAGCTCAGCTGACGACCAACAGCAACTGTCTCTCAAACGTGAGCGAATTTTGACTTTGTTCGAACAAACCAACAGGACGTTTTTGTTGAGTGCAATCGCAAAACGTTGTGCAGAGCAACTTTCAGTGAAAAGGACACCAAGTTGAACGAATTGATAGCAAAATGCCCAGAGTGGGGCAGAAGACCTGGTCGTGAAACGAAGTCATCGAGTTCTGCAGACAACTTGTTGAATGTTGTGTTCGGTCTTATTTTGATTGTCTCAGAGCTGAACCTTTTGCTCTGAAGCAAAACCAGCCAGAGAACGCGCTGCTTCATTCCTTCGGCGTTCATCATGACCCTGGATGCAAATGTTCTTTTCGTGTTATGTTGGTGGACATGTGATGTTTCTTTCAATTAAATTTCTGAAACCTGTGTGCTCTCAGGAAAGACAAATCAAGCGGTAAGTTCCAAGGCTATCAACAATTTTCCTGGCTTTCGCAAGAACAACGATTTTCTGTTGCGTTCTTCCTCCCGTGGGAACTAATCGGTTTACTGCAAAAACCGGAGCCAATCGCAATCTGGTGAAAGACTAGTCATGGCAATCAAATCACGAAGATAGGGAAATAATCATCCACTTTTCTCCCTTGAGAACCAGAGCGCAGACCAAGGGAGGGAGCCGGAACTGAACACAGAACGCACTCTCAAAAAGAGATTCTTCCGCGCGGTTCTGTTCAATGTTGCCGTTCCGTTGCTGAGCGGTTTTGCGACAAACCCACAGTAGGATATCCCGCCCGGCTCAGTTTGGCTGAGCGAAGTTCTGTGCTATTTTCAGGCGTTCAAGCGTTCTCACGTTGGTGATTTATTGGAATCTTTCACCCAATACCAGAACTCCAATGAATCAAAACAGGGAATCATGCTAATTTTCCGTACCCTGAGGAAGCTGACCTCAGGATCACACCTTCGGGGTCAAGTGGAACTGGGTCAAATGATTGCAACTGATCCACCATTGTTCATTGTGGAGGTAAGAGGAAAATGGATACCTCCCGCATCTACTCAGACCTCCGAATTTGATTTGGTTTTGAGTTGAACGATCCCAATTTCTGCGCACCTGTACCAAATTTGGTTTTGGTCAAAAGGAGTTTCATGGCTGTGTTGTTTGATGATTGTTGTTTGGGACCAGGGATCGTGGCTGGATTTCAACGCCGACAAAAATAACGGGTGCCTCCTTTGGTGCCTTGTGTGGCAAGAAATTGTCTGCGCAATGTTTGTTGCTCTTGTTCATTTGCAGCTGATTCTTGTCAGTGAGATCTGCAGGCAAGCTCATTACCGCGCCGCGAGTCGCCTTCCTGTGAACGCCCGCCGCTCGGAAACACTCGCTTCCAGCTCATTTACACACAAGCATTTCAGATATCTCGCTCATTTTGTGAACAAAAATTGCAGTTTTACCACCCTGAGTGATTTTTATCACCGACCATATGTTCTCTCTGCCCACAACTCTGGCACCTGCCTGCCTGCACCCAATCCTGACGTTTGGCCTCTGTCTCTGACACGCGAGTCGTGTGCGCGAGCGTCCAGAGCTTTTGAATTGGTCAGCAGAACGCAAATAGATTCCATGCAGGGCGGTGCAATTGCCAGTTGACTTTATTTTTGTCAACGGAAGAAAGAGCACTGACTTCGTATGTTTACGCACGTACATGTAATCTCTTGAAACGCACTTGAACTCGCGCTTTGTTCACGTCCGCATCGATCGTCGAGCTTCCCGTGTCTCCCGGAACTGTCGGCATTGGCAATGTGACAACAAGGCGGCGGCAAGTTCGGTCTCCCACATATGATCTTGCGGATTCGCATGAATATGTACATGTACCTCGCAGAACAATCTGCTTGGTGCAAAAAACAAGCGAAGTTGTGCGAGGCGTTTAATTGGATAAAGGCACCTGTTTCAACACAGAGGGAAGGAACCTTCTCAGTGACAAACGCGCCTTTAGTCCCCGGGAAGATGAGGTGGCAAGTGGTGGTGCGCGCAGGAGAGAGAGAGAGAGAAGTGTTCACAATTGGATTGCACTGAGTTTTCCAGTTGAATCTGATGAAATCAATAGAATCCTGGGAACCAGTATGATACAGAGGGCAGCTCCGCGATGGTGGAGTCACACGTGAATCCACAATGTCAGAAATTTCAGTACATTTTGAGTTGGATAAATGAAGAAGGGAAGGCCAAGACAAGTACAACGAACTGGAGTCCAAAGGATGTCGAGTTCAACTGTGATTATTGCCACTCAATCGCGGAAAGCCTCGGGCAATCCGACTCCGGATTTGACAGCGTCAAAAATGCCAGACGTACGCAGTGGCAAAAAGTAAAAATGTAAGTAGAACGAGAAAGTTTTTTGCACGAGGTGGAACCCATTCCCCCATAACATCGCGAGATATCTGAACCGTTGTTTTCGTCTTCCAGCTCAACAAGTTACGTTTGTGCTTTTTGTGCGAGTTTTGGGCCCTTGCAGTGCTTGCACTCAAAAAAGCTTGATTTGGAACGCACACGTAAGTCTACGCAGGATTTCTGGCAAATTTCTCTTTGTCCCTTCTTGATTCCGTTGCGTGCGTGATTGTCTCAATCAACTTCTGCAACTCGCGCGAGTTCTCGGTGCAACTCACAAAGTTGCAATGTGCCGCAATTGCACTTGACAGAAATTAGCCACAAAAAATTGGATGCAAACAGGTTTGTGACGCTTTGGGTTACATTCGAAATGGTGTGCGTGTGTTGAGTTGCTGTGAATAAAGGAACAGACTGTTTGTTTCAGTGAAGAAAAACAAAACCAAAGCCCCCAGAAACTGGCCCACAAGCAGCCATGTGTCCCATTGTGTTACATGGGGGTTTGCCCTGGACGGGTGGGCGTATCCCACTCGCACCCGGCACCTCACGCTTCCATCTCAAACCCTCTTCACGACGCTATCAAACTGTGCGCTTAACACACACAAACAAGTCCAGTTATGAAGGTATTTTCCAAAGCTTTTCAATATCTGAGCCTATTCACAGGATCTCAGCCCAAATCTCCATTCAGTTCTATCTACGGGGGGGGGGGGGAGGGGGCAGGACCGCCTCCATCCATTGCAAGAGAGATTACGCATTGACTGAATAAAATCAGTCCGGATAAACTTGTCGAGCGATATGACAAAGAACAACGAAATGTCGCAGTCTGACACATCAGCACTGGGAGTCACACTGCCCACACAATGGGAGGGTCTGTTTAATATTCTGGATTGAGTGAGATTTGAATATCTATCAATCCAAATATCCAAGTTCTGATGGCAGGTATTTCTCAAGTCATGTAGTTGGAGTTGGTCACAAATGGCATTCTATCTAGCATCTGCAGGCAACCC
>JAAUXT010052060.1_pt1 | contig 26115 bp, 25 predicted proteins | sample 7278171 | NCBI WGS metagenome assembly JAAUXT01 (sample SAMN14350112, study PRJNA611818) | marine sediment metagenome | isolation source: surface marine sediment (1.8m) | place: French Polynesia: Moorea | collected 2018-08
ATTGTAAAAATATTTAGAATATTTAAAATTGGTTGTAAAGGCCAATGAGGCCAGCACCCCCTGGTGGGGGAGGAGTGTGGTGTGACACACCAGCTGTGATTTAGAACCACCGCTCGACAGATGGCACCACTGTGTACTCAATAAATAGGGTGGTTCCCGCCGTCGGGGGCAGTCTTGCCTGAGATACCAACCAGTGTGTTTGTGAAACCACTACATGAGATGCCATATACACAGTACATTGGCCATAGCAGATTGCCTTTGTGACACTGTAGTCAGCCTCACATACTAAATCTCCAGATCTCCATTCAGTCCTGTCCGGTGGGGTCAGGATGGGACAGGACAGGGATGTCTTGGTTGAGGTGGCACATATGCCAAAATATTTTTGGTGAGCCACTTAGTGCTCTTCCCTGAAGGGACATCGCACAATGATTACACCCATTGAATTGGAGCTTTTAGTGCTGGCACCCCGCCCTTGTGGATCTGCCTCTGCAACTCTTGTCTCTTTGGGTGTGGTCGGAACTGAGCTCACTGACATGCAGGCATGAAACAAAAGACTTTGTGGTGAAGGGCACAACATCTTCATGTTGGTTGATAATCGGGTGAGGTTGCACCATCTACCCCACCCACTGGGTGCTTTTCCCGAAAAACGCATGTTGAAGGCAAACAGACCAAGATTTTGGTGTCACAAAATAGAACCATAGGCTCATCGTCTCCAGCGCCGCCGATTTCCCGCCCTGTCCGCTTCGCCATCACAAAGCGCATCCTGAGAACGGCTTCACTTTGATCTAGAACGTGCAAGGGCATCAAAACGCACGTGTGTCTTCCAGCCTTGACATTTGCACTGAAAACACAGAGAAAAGAGCATTTCCTTTTGCGTTTCTGAGGATACCATGGAAACAGACGTTTCTGCTGTTTGAAGACATTTCTGGGACACACACGGTGTTTGGAAGTTTTTGAGGTTGGAGTTTTCTTGGGTCCTCTTACACAGATCATTATCCGATAATAAGGCCAGGTTCACACTGACTGCGTCACGCGTTGCGTCATTCAGCGACGCAACGGGTGCTGCGTCGCTGTTGTGACGCAAATGACGCAAGGATGGTTGACGTTGTGGCGTGACGCACCCACTGTGAACCAGGCCAGCGATAAAAGTACAATTTCCTCTGTGCACTGGTGTGCACTGGGAGATGACACGGATACACAAGTATTTATGTGCTATTGTAGCACTTGTACATACTGTCAGTTTGCTGATAAAATTGAGGTCGGTAGCTTCTAAAACCAGGTGAGGATTTACAGCAGGAATTAAACAGAGGACACGGGTGTCACCGTGAGTGTGCGTGCGTGTTGCAGCACGCATACTTCAGTGCATCAATCGGGCCTGTTTCACACTGTGTGCGTCAAGCGTTGCGCTTTCAGCGGTGTGTCCAGGGTCCAACATTGCGTGAGTGACTTGTCAACACGTTTGGTGTTGTTGGTACCTTGGGTTAAACAATGATGCAGTCTTGGTGCGTACTGCTGCAGAACGCATGACGCATACAGTGTGAACCAGACCTGCAAAGCGTCAGTGCAGTGACGTATGCGTCCGTGTTGCAGATTTGACGGAGTAACCACGTGACGGGACGCTGAGTGACGTCAAACGGCTTGACGTGACGCGACGCGGAGTTGGCGTGAGACTATGAGAATGCCTGAACAGTGGACAACGTCGTGACCTTGATTGACGTGAAGTGACGTGAGGAGACGTGAGGAGACGCGGCTGTGACGTGACGCAAAGGAAGTACTTGGCGTGGACACGTGTACTGCAGACAACGTCACAACGTGAAGTGACGTGACGCAAAGTGACGCAACGTCACAGTGGCGACGTGCGGAAGTGACGCAAAAGGGACCTCATTCAACGTGCACACATTACAGTGCAACCTGAAGTCACAATACAACAGCACATGTCCTGAAACAAAGTAACACAACACTGACATCAGCAAGTGACGCAACGTGACGTCAACAAGTGACGCAAAGTGACGCAGCTTGCGGCAACACCACCATTCTTGACCTTGTTCTGAAGGGACCTGGACAGAGACAGGACAGTTTCTTCAGACGCTGCATCAGGGATCAATACCCAATAATCAATCACTCCTGCGCCAGGCTGCTGTTACTACAGCACCACAGCTGTCTCCATAGCAACGTCATGTCGGACCCCGCCACCGCCGCTGCCACCGCTGCCAAGTACAACAAGTCCGTCCTGGGCATCGATATTGGTAAGCTCTCCCTCGGGATCACACGTGGTTCTGTCGTTCTTTCTTCTTTCCCTCTGTTCTCTCAATTGATCTTTCTTTGGTGCCTGTTCTCTTCGCATTCTTTTCGGTTGTTTTCTTCTATTTCCCTTCCTTTCCAGGATTCGTTCATTCGCTCATTCATTCTTCAATGAACCACTTGTTCTTTCTTTCTTTCTTTCTTTCTTTCTTTCTTTCTTTCTGTACGGTTTCCATTTCTCTTTCTCATTATCAATGACTCGTTCGTTCGTACCTTCCTTCAATGTCTCATTCCTTCAATTGAATTTTTCATTCATTCATTTGTTTGTTTGTTTATTCATTCGTTCCTTCCTTCGTTCCTTCAGTCATCCATCCATTCATTCATTGCTTGGTTGTTTCTTTCTTTTGACCAAAACTTGTATGCCTGTGTTGTGTACTTGTGTGTGTGTGTGTGTGTGTGTGTGTGTGTGTGTGTCTGTGTGTCTGTGTGTCTGTGTGTGTGCGTGGTGTGTGTGTGTGAGTTCGTGTGCCTCACCCTGAAAAGAAGACCACGAGTGATTGAATTCACCTGATCAATCCAACACCTTCAAAGCTCATCTCATGTGAACCAAGCCTGTGTGAACTCGCACACAACATGCATGTGTTGTGTGTACATGTGTTGTGTGTGTTTATTTATGTGTGTTTGTGCACAAGTGAGTGTGAGTGTTCATGTATGCTTTTCTATGCAAGTGTTTTTCTGGTTGTGGCATCTGTGGGCACATTCCTGCAAGTGGAGAGATAAACAGGAATGAAGAGGGAGAATGAGAAAAGAGAAGAGATGGAGAGTGTGAAAGAGAGGAGAGACCAGAGAGACAGCAAGAGAGAGGGGACAGAGACAAAGCATGACAGAGGAAGACATAGAGAGACAGAATGAGGACAGAGAGCAAGAGAGGAAGAGAGAGATAGAGAGAGGGAGGGAGACAGAATGGAGACAGATGATAAAAGGAGAGAGAGACAGACTGAGTGACAGAGACAAAAGTTGGAGGTGAGAGAGAAGATAGAAGAGAGACAGGAAGATAGAGGCAGAGAAAGAGAGAGAAAAAGGAAGGAGAGAGAGGGAGACAGATGAGAGATACAGAGAATAGATACAGAAGGAGAGAGAGAAAGAGGGAAAAGAGGAGGGAGAGAGGGAGACACAGGGAGAGGTGAGATACAGAGAGAGGGAGAGAGACACAGAGGAGGGACAGGAAGAGAGAAAGAGAATGAGAGAGGAGAGACGTGAAAAAGGAAGAAAGAGGGAGAGATGGGAGAGAGAGAACAAGCGAGAAAGGAGAGAGAGAGAGAGAGAGAGACAGACAGACAGACAGACAGACAGACAGACAGACACCTTTACTCTTCTGCAGGCACGACGACGGTGAAAGTGGCGCTGGTGGATGAAGAGACGCAGAGTGTGAAGAAGACGCTCTCCAGGTCAGTGTGTGCGTGTGTGTGCGTGTGCGTGCGTGTGTGTGTGCAGCAGTGTGCGTGTGCGCGCGTGTGTGCGTGTGTGCGTGTGTGTGCGTGTGTGTGCGCATGTGTGCGCGTGTGTGTGCGTGTGTGCATGTGTGTGCCTGTGTGCATACATGTGTGTGTGCATGTGTGCGTGTGTGTGCATGTGTTCCTGTGAGTGCTTTCATGTGTGTGCATCTGTGTGGGTATGTGAGATTTTGTGGTGTGTGTGTGTGTGCTGGGTGTGTGTGCCTGCACTCACCTGTGTGTGCAAGAGTGTTCCTGTGTGTGGGTGTGTGTGCGCGTGTTTCCATGCGTCTTTCCACGTGTGTGTTCGTCTGTGTATACATGTGAGTGTGTGTACTGTGTGTGCACTCACATGTGTGTACAGGGTTCAGATTCACCTGGTGGGGTGTGGGGTTGGGGGGTCAGGAGTGTGAGGTGCAGTGGTGGGGGGCAGCTAGAATGTGACAAGGCTGAGGAGCGGGTAGGGTAGTACTGAAGGCATGCAAGGTATCCAGAAGATGGGAGGGTGGGGAGCAGGGGCATGGGTGAGGGGGCAAGGATGTAGAGTTGTGCAATATGCTGACCCAGTAGGAGTTGGGTGAGAAGAGAACCCAAAAATTTGAACTTCACATTCTCCTTCCATGCACATTGTCCTCAACCCAAATTAAACCAAAAAAGCCCAAGAGGTGAGATCCTAAATTGATCCTGATCTTGACCATGAAACAAGTGTACACCTACTTTTGTGCTTTTGGTATACACTGCCTGAAGTTGATTTGTTCAGATCACTCTGGTTAGGTCGCTCAAAAATTGAGCTCCCTCAACAGCACAACCTCCTCAAATCACCTAAAAAGATGTGTGGAACTGGGCAATTGAACAGGCGGTATGTGCGACTGGGCGATATAACATGATGCGTGTGTGACTGGGCAAGACAAAGACCGAACGTGTGTGACTGGGCGATATTAAGATACGTGTGTATTGTTGGACGATAAACAACAAGCAGAAAAACTGGGTAATGCGAAGGAATGCCTGTTACACTTACAACAGAGACACACATGGAATTGAGTGATATTTGAGGCACACGTGTAACTGAGCGATATTTGAGGCACACGTGGAACTGAGCGATATTAGAGACACTGTGTAACTGAGCGATATTGCAGGGAGACGCACGCCTCCACGCACAGTGAGCTGGGATCACTGGGCAACGAGCAGGATGCGCAGAAGATCCTGACAGCTGTCCAGTTCTGTGTGTCAGGGCTGGCCAAGGAGGACCTCGTCAATGTGACCCGAATAGGTATGTGTGCGTGTGTGTACAGGTATGCGTGCAAGTGTGTCTACGGAGTGGGAGACTGGGATTGGCAGCGGGTGAAGTCATATAGTTCTGTGTGTCAGGGTTGGCCAAGGAGGGACTCATCAATGTGTGTCCATCTGTGTGTGTGTGTGTGTGTGTGTGTGTGTGTGTGTGTGTGTGTGTGTGTGTGTGTGTATGTGTGTGTGTGCGTGCAGGGAGGGAGGGGTAGACCGAGATTGGCAGCGAGAGTGGTTCAGCCATATAGTTCTGTGTCTCAAGGCTGATCAATGTGACCCGAATAACTGTGTGCGAGTGTGGTGACAGGTATGCGTGCATGTGGGGTGGGGAGTTGGGCCACAGGGTGCTACTGGGTAGTTTTGCATCTCTGGACTCGCGAAGGAAGACCTCGTGGTTTGATATCACAAGGATGGGTGTGTACGTCTGTGTAGGTGTGCCTGCAGTCAATGAGGAGTCAGGAATGTGCGTGTGTGTGGGTTAGGTATGCGTGTACATGTCAGTTTGAGGGTGGGGGAGAAGGGTGGAACAATGTTGGAGGAACAGCCACAAACTGCTGTGTATTTGGTGTCGCCAGAGAGGGTGTGTGTGCGTGTGTGTGAGTGTACGTGAGAGAGAGAGACAGACAGACAGACAGACAGACAGACAGACAGACAGACTGACTGACTGACTGACTGACTGACTGACTGACAGAGTGTGTGTGTACGTGTGTGCATGTGTGCGCATGAGCAGAGGGGTGAAACAGGTAGAAAAGGTGGCGCCACACAGTTCTCAGTCTTGGGCCTGACCTGGGAGGAGCTCATCAAGTTCATGAGGAGTGGTGCGTGCGTGTGGACACAGGTATGCGTGCAGGTGCATGTGGACAGGATGGGGTGAAGAGAAGATATTTTCAGCCGGCGAGTTTTCTCCATCTTTGGGACAAGAAGAACATGCATGTGCGCGCGCGTGTGTGTGAGTGTGTGTGCATGTGGATGTAAGTGTGTGTGTGTGTGTGTGTGTGTGTGTGCAAGTCTGTGTGTGTACGTTTGCGTGTGGCGTGTGAGACCCACTGGCCTTGGAGATCTCCTTGGAGATGCGGGTGTACAGTGTCTGTGTGAGTGTCTGTTCTTGTGAGTGTGAATGAATGAATGTGTGTGTGTGTGTGTGTGTGTGTGTGCATGTCTGTCTGCAAGTATGCATTCTGGTGTGAATCCGTGTGTGTGTGTGTGTGTGTGGGTGTCTGTCTGTCTGTCTGTCTGTCTGTCTGTGCAAGCACTGCTGATCCATTACGCATGCGTTGCAGGTATCTCAGGTCAGATGCACGGCGTGTTGCTATGGCGACAGGGTGCAGGGTGGAAGCGCAACCACTTCGGGCGGTATGAGCTGGGTGACGCGTCGCAGCTCTACACGTGGCAGGTAGGTCTATTATCGCTCAGTAACACGTGTCCCTCGGTGTGAAGGCATACTGCAGCCACACCCAAAGTCTGAGGTGTGTGTGTGTGTGTGTGATTGGAGGTGTGTGTGTTTGATGTGTGTGGGTTTGGTGTGTGTTGCTTGTGTGTTGGGATGTGTGTTGGGTGGCTGTGATGTGGGTGTGTATGTTGGGCACGTGTTACATTGGATGTGTGTGTCGCTTTGTTGTGTGTGTGTGTACTGTGTGTGTGTTGTGTGTGCAGTTATAATTGTTGCACAGCTGGATCTTGGATGGAGCTCTCCCACATTCTGGGGAGTTTGGTGGGTGTGGGGTGGAGATGGCATTGGGGTGGGTTTCACTCACTCTTTCTCAGGGCAGCCAGAGCAACAGTACAACTGCACTGAAAATTGCCTTCCAAAATTACATGTGCAACTTGTTTTTGTTCCTGGGTTCCAATTGTTACCCACAACAATCTTGTAGTGGTATTTGACCAAAAGCTGAATCCCTTGTGTGGTGAATGAAGCACAGTTGTGAATGGAGAAGCTTTTTGTCCAGTTCTAGCATCTTGCAGAAAACTGTATGGCTGTTGCTCTTTGGATTTTTGCTCAACTTTCACTGTGGCAGCAATTCTTGTGTAAGCCAAGCCATGGAACCTTAAGATTCCACTCACTGGCTGACATCAATGCTGAAATGTAGACAATGAAGTAGATGAGGTGTCTTATTGAAGTGAACACTTGATACCAGAATGGGTTATATATTCTTGCACCCCAAAAATCTCATTGAGGCATTTCACACAGGAAATTGTGGAAGGTTTCATCTTTCAACATTTGGACTACAAGTTTTCAGCTCCCATTGTCACTGGAGCAGCACTTAGTGATTAACCCTGGTGAAATTCAACACAACACAGCTCACAGCTCCCTTTTCACTCATTTCTTTTTTTTGACAGAAAGAAGTTGTTCATCTTGTGGACAGAGGTTGCAGCACTGCAGAACTTTGCTACTTTTCTGCTTGTAAAGATCAGACTGGATTCGCTGCAGTACAAACAAATTCAAGAACCTTCAGAATTCAGAATTCAGTACACACAAAGCAGCTGAGCTTCATGAAAGAGGACTTGTACCCATGGCATAATTTTTTTCTCAAGCAGTAGCAAAACGCCCTGGAAGCAGGAACATTTTTGTTCACATTTAAATAATTTTAAAAATTTTAGTGTATGACGAACAATGAGGGAACGGGATTTTTACCTCTCCATCTTATCAAGAGTAATCATCTTGACGGTGTTTTGCTTTGGCTTGCGTGTGTGTTCCTCATGGAAGGATAGTTGCACCAAGAATTCCTTGGCGACTTCCAATGAGAAGCCCTTTGAGAATCTCCTGAAAAAGTTCACCAGAAAAGGACTGTCAAGCCCCAAGAATGTCAAACATTGGCTGAGGTACAGAGACAAGTCTATTGTCAAAGCTTTCACTCAGGTTCATTGCCTCTGTGATTCGCTCAGCCTTCAGAAAACATTGATGGAGTTGCTGAGAGCTGAAAACATGGTGAGGATCCTGAGGTTACCAATCACCCTATTTCCTAGACCTTTCATCAGAATGCAAAAGTATAAAATTAAAAACAGGATACACAGAGTGACTGAAGTCCTGAGCAGTATTCAATCACAAGGCATCTCTGTCTTCTCTCTGGGAGCAATTGTGGTGCCTTTCAGGTTCAGTTACAGATTCACATTGCAAAAGGACCAGCAGCTGGTTATGGCTGTCAAAAAACTCACAATATTTGGTGTTGTCTCCTTGTGTGAATTCAATGCAAAAGTTGTTGCTGGAGGAGAACAGTTCAGCAAGATGCTCTTCTGTGGTCTCTATTCTGACCTCATGTTGTACCCACCCAGTAATTCTGTCCGCTTTTCATTGAGACTTGGTCCAGTCACAAACTTTTGTATGCAAATTTTCTTCAATCTTATGTCACCAAATATCATTCACACTGTAGCCTTCAGCGTAAATGAAAATAGAGAATTCTTCAGGATTCATTTGACTGCAATTTGGCCAGTCAAGGATGTTCTTCACCTGAAATACTTCAAGTCAGAGAAGTGGACCCAACTGCGTGTCAAGGTCACAAGTCTTGACTCAGTTTATCTCTATGATGGGCCTGGACTTTTGTCAAATAGGTCAATTATTTATGCCAACAGAAATGGCTTTTCTTGCTCAAGTTTCCAATGTGTGTTGCAAACAAAAAGTGCTGGGATACTTTTTGAGGTTTTATACATGTCCTTTGTCAACCTTGATAGCCCCTGGTCAACAGTTACAAAATCTGATACCAATGTTTCTGACTTGGCTCCAATTGTTAACCTTCAAAACTCATCATATTCAGGCACAAGAACTTACTTCTTCATCAGCTCACACATCACTGTTTTTAACATCTCTATTTTTAGCTTAAAATCTTGGGGTGAGCATCACCCAAACTGCCTTCATGCAGGACTGGCTCTTGACTATGCAAGCTCCTCAACCTTACCTGAAGAGGAAACTCTCTGTGATACAGAGAACTTTGTTCCAAGGTCATTGTATACAGCATCAAATGAGACAGTGTTAGTCCTTTATGGATTTGAACATTATGGAGGTGTCACAGTTTCTCTCAGTGTAACCATTACACACTGTCAAGTTGTGAAGATCAACATGTGTCTTTTTTTCAAGAATCTTTTGCAACAATCCTCTGAGAGGTCTCACATATTTTCAGGTCCATACAGAGATGTTTACCAGAATGTGAGAAACCAAGCCAGGCCTGTGGTTGTGTTGAATGCTACAGGATATCATTGCACAGTAGCACAGGTCTTCTCCAAGCCCATTCAACAATGTACACACCTGCCTCATATTGCCTTCCTGGACAGTGTAAACCAGTACTGGTTCAAGATATTCTTACATGTCATTTTTGAAGAGAAGGCCTTTCACCAGACATCCATTGTTGATTCTTCTTTGTTGAGGTCAAGAGGTTTGTTGGTCAGTGCAGGTCACACTTCTGAATCAAAACATTTGACAGAGATGAGTGAACTACTTCTCTCTTTTGATAAATCTGATATCTTTGAAAACTCAGAAACAGAAGTCTATGACAACTCAATAACACTGAGAGGAGATCAATGGCTGACAATCAACAAGAACATCTCTATTATTGAGTTTTCAGAAGGAAAACAAAATCTTCTAGATGTCCATTACAACAGCATGCGAAGCAGAATATTTGGAGAAGGCTGCTATGAGAATAATTCATGCCAAAGTATCCATGTGAGACCACCTAAACACACCAATTGGGTATTTCAATTTGATGCAGAAACCAATGTACCAATTCATGAAGACTCCCTGCATTTTTATGTTGAAATGGTTGGATTCAAGAGTTGGATAGACATTGTTTTTCAACCAGCACAGATATCAAGGACTGAAGGGGAATACTTCTTCCTCAGAAACCAAAAACTAAATGTCTTTGTTGAAAAGCCACAAGCTGTTCTTCTGTTTTCCATCGAAAAGGAACACTTGTTAAATAAACCGAAAATAGAAATTTCTGCCTCATTGGCAACAAAGGCAAGTGAACGGTCCTTCTTGTCCTTCAAAGTTGTCTGCTCTTGCAGGTGTGAATAAAAACAACACATGTTTTGCATTTGTAGGCCATCAAGTTCTATACTGCATGCATTGAAATATGTGATGAGTGCACATTGAATCATCTGATCATGTGGAGTCACACATTTGCCCTTTCTGAACACAGAAACTGGGTCGTCATTGCTCTGCCAGGGTCGTTGGATAAACTTGACTTGAAATCCACAGAATTGGGTCTTGTGTCACTAAAAATTAGGTGGTTCCCAGTGAAAAGAACTCCAGTTAAATTGGAATCGTCTCACACACCAGATTTCCCCACTGCAAATTGGTTTGAAAAAAGTACATCTGGTTCAGCAAAAGTGTCGAATGCCCCCATTTTCTTTGATGTCACTGAAGTGTGCAAGGGCTACAACAGTCACAGGTTTCTACTTTCACTTGAGGGAGTTATGTTTGTTTTCACAAAGTGTGCAGACAAAACCTTCTCAACTTCCACTGAATTTCTTCCTTACCTCAGAGCAAAGCCCATAGAAACCACAAATTTGTTTTCAAACCTGTTTTCAAACTTTTCTTTTGCAAAAATGTTTGTTGATATGTATCCTCAATCATGTCCAGTGAGACAACATCAATCAAAATTATTTTCATGGTATCAGAGTAAAGTTTTGTGCAGAAGCATTGACTTTGATCTCCCTGAGTTTATGACCAAAACTACCCAGGAGATGTTCCTGTTGCTGATAAAACAAGCATCACAAGTTTTTAGTGTTGATGCTGTTTTCTTGAATCTAAAGAGATCTTCAAGGTCCCAAACACAACAGATGGTAAGTGAAATTCTGTGGCTGAAGACAAACTTTGTCTTGCCCAATTCTGCTCTGAAAGGAGTGTGAGATGAGATGCATACATGTTTCAGAGGGAAAAGTACATGTGGCAGAGAGCACCTGTTTCATATCAGGAATGGAACAACTTTTGCTTTGGAAACCAAGGGTGCCCAACATTTGTCAAAATAAGTGTGAGGCCTGTCTATAGCTCATTGAGGGTGATTGAATCTCTGTTGCATTGCTCTCATTCAAGAATAACACAATCATGTCACTTTGAGGAAAACCAAACTGCTTTCAGTGCTGCATTGCAAGATCTGTCAAACTCTCTCCAACCATCTCAGAATTCAAATAAAAGATGTGTAGCTCTACTGATGGTAAACTTGGCTGAAGTACAATGGATCAGTGTTGCCTGCAGTGAGCCACTGCTCAGTCATGTTGTTTGTATGAGCAAGACAAGTAGTAGTGTATCACTCACGCCTGTTTCAGTGATGCCAGTGGAAAAATCATGTGAGACAAATGCTATACTTTTCAATCAAACATGTTTCACTTTCCATTGGTTTGGAAAGAAAGATCAGTTTAGTGACATTCAAATTATTTGCAAAAAAGAAAGTAAAAGTGGTTGTTGTCCTTCCCTTTTCCCAAGTGAAACAGAACATTTTGTTGTTTCTGTGTTATTCACTGCTATAAATTTGGATACCCTCAATTTTCTTCTTGACAATGGGAAAATGATGTCATATAACAGCAAAAATGTGTGGATTGGGAATTCTCTTGACATCATGAGCAGCACTTGGCATGGAAGCCAAGCATTTTTTGCTTGTACTTCAATCAGTGCAAACTGGGTCTTGGTCAGTTTACTCTTCCAGTGCAATGATTCCACTGTTATGCCCAAAGTGTTCCTTTATGATGGTATGGTTGATTGTGGTGGAGGAAGAGACAGAACTGATGAAACATTTGACTTTGGGTTTTTATGGCACATGAACAGTTGCATACCTCTGCTTCACAAAAGCAGACAGGGGTTGTGTCAAAGCTATGTCCAGCAAAACACAGAAATAGGTCCAAAAGGTGGCTCCAACAGCAAACTATTGTGTTTAGATGGACATGTCATTGGCAGTAGTGAGCAAAATGATCTTGTTGCTGATTGCGCTGAAGGAGAAGATGAATTCCAGTACAAGAATTTGCTTGACACAGGACACATGCAGGGTTGTAAAAATTTGACTACATTGCCTTGTGTTGCAGGGCTTTCCAAATGTTATCAATTCTCTGATATTTGTATCTACAGACTCAACAGTAACAGACATTTAATTCCATGCAGAACAGGTGCTCACATTCAGGAATGTATGAAATTTGAATGCAATAGCCACTTCAAATGTGCAGCATATTATTGTGTGCCTTGGGCATACACTTGCGATGGCAAATGGGATTGTCCTGCAGGATATGATGAAAGTGCATCAATGTGCAATATTGAGAGGAATTGCAGTTTCATGCTGAAATGCAAGGATTCTTCACTGTGCCTCCACACAGCAGATCATTGTGATGGTTATTCAGATTGTCCAGGCAATGATGATGAACTCCTGTGCTTTTTGTATGAGCTGCACTGCCCAAGAGGATGTGTGTGTCTCAACTTGGCATTGGCATGTCATAAACAGGATATGCTTTTGCTTGATTCAAATGTTGCTCACTTTGCCTCACTTTACATGGTGGACTGTGGCATACAAGAAATAAAAATCACCGAGAACAGTGGGAACATTATTGCAGTGAATATTTCAAGGAACAGGATTCTCTTGCTTCCTGTCTTCAGTCTGTATATGAAGCATGTGAGAGTGCTTGATGCTTCTCAAAATTTTCTTCAGTACCTTCAAACAAACACATTTTGCAGTGTGTCTTTACATAAAATTATTCTCAACAGCAACAATATTTCAAAGATTGAAACAAACTGTTTTTGTGATTTGTGGAATGTGAGTTTGATGGATTTGTCCAGGAACAGTCTCTTTTCTTTTCACCAAAACATGCTCCAAAATATATCTAAAATTTATGTGCTGAACCTTGCTGACAATCCTCTTACCAGTTTTAAATTGAGTGTGTTCACTGACACAGCTATTTCCATAGAAATACTTTACACAAATGACAGTAGAGTTTGCTGCCTGAAGCCTGAAGAATCTGAGTGTTTTCCTTCTGACTCATCTTCATGTAGCAGTGCTCTGCCATCAACAGGAAATCAAGTCACTTTTCTTGTGGTTTCTGTGATAATTATTTTGGTAAATCTTTGTGCCCTGTTTGCAACAGTTTTTGCTATGTCTGATGAGAGAAAGCAATTGAAGCAAAAGCAAGAGAAAGGATCCCCATATCACAGCATTGCTTGCACTATTTTCTGTACTCATTTTGTCTTTTGCATGTATCTTTTGACCATGTTTGTTGTCAGTATACATGAACACAGCACAGAATTCCTGGTAGGAAGAATGTGGAATGAGAGTCTTTGGTGCACATTCACTTTGTCTCTGCTCATGTTCCACTTGTTTGCTGAACCTCTTTTGTTCATGTTTTTGGCAACAGCAAGATTACAAGTAATTCAGCATCCTTTTGAATCCAGGTTTAAATCTGGACATTTTGTGATGTTGTGCTTAATATTTTTGGGAGCTTTTTGTGTTTTGTTCACCTTTGTGTGCTCTGTATTTTTTAGGATAGAAGATACAATGCTGTCCAAACTTTGCCTTCCATCAGGGGGAAGGAACCAGTATGACTGGGTCAGCAAAGTTGTTACAACTGTTGTCTTTAGTGAACAGATTATGGCCCTGGTCTTGACTTCCACATTTTACATGTTAATGAGCAAGTGTATCATGAAATCACAAGCTTCAACTGGGAAATCTAAGAGTATGAAACCTTTTTATTGTCAAGTAGTTGTTCTGATTATTTCACACGTGCTCAGCTGGATTCCTATCTCAGTCTTCTTCATCATTTCAACATTTCAATTTGAGCCATCAGAGACTGTTGGGATGCATCTTGTATCTTTTGCCAAACCAATTGAATGTTTCACAACTCCAATTCTCTTCTTGATATTGCTGAGGAAAAACAGGTAAGATTACAGTCAGGGAATACTCCTGCCATATTTGTATTTGTTGCCAATTGGCCAGGGCTTTGCTGAAAATGTCCTGTGTTGGGAAAGCTCTGCTGTGTACTTCACAAGTGACAACCAATTTTATTCCGGCGCAGCCATTTTGTTTCTCTGTGTCTGCGAGATATATGAACTCTGCAAAAAGCGGTGCAAAACACAATTCCTGAAAACAGTCTCAACATTGGTGTCATGCAAAATTCTGAAGGAATTTGCACATTTCTCTGCACCGAAAGTCCAGTGACAATCTTTAAACTTGAGTTTCGGTCTGACTGACAAAAATGTCAAACAGGTGATAACATCTGTTCTTTTCTGTGAGTCAATGGGGCTGAATGACACTGTGCAAGGGGCATTTTGTTGTCCCAACCAATCACACTGTCCTGAGTGTTTGAAGTCCACTGTTGTGACACAATCTCTCCTCATGCAATAAACTAACAGATCAACACTATTGGTCAGCGAGTTGCCAGTGTCTCCTGACAGTTGAGCCTGTGTCTCCTGACAGTTGAGCCTGTGTCTCCTGACTGCTGAGCCAGTGTCTCCTAACAGCTGAGCCAGTGTCTCCTGACAGCTGAGCCAGTGTCTCCTGACAGTTGAGCCAGTGTCTCCTGACTGCTGAGCCAGTGTCTCCTGACAGCTGAGCCAGTGTCTCCTGACAGTTGAGCCAGTGTCTCCTGACTGCTGAGCCAGTGTCTCCTGACTGCTGAGCCAGTGTCTCCTAACAGCTGAGCCAGTGTCTCCTGACTGACTACTGACGTCTAATTTGTCGTGTAAATCCTAATCCACAGACCTTTAATGGTCATGGAATCTTCCATTGATCTCACAGGATTTCTTACCCCACTCCAGAAAAGTTTCTTTCCATGCTAACTGTAGGTCTCATTGTCGCTGACTTCTTTCTCTAATGACCCATTGCAAAACAAGTTTTTTTTTTCTCAGTGATGAAAAACTGTTAACCATAGAGGTGAGAAATAGAATGCACAAAGAATCTTTTGTAGGTCATTGCATAATGGGCACTAGAAAATCAGCACTTTTCCTTTGAATGGCTTGTTTGGTTTCTATGAATTTGATATCTTGGCCTTGTGTAGAATTCTGAAAGTTTACCCAAGAACACACCTATTTTGTCTGAAGATTTCTTGGCACAGAGATGTACTGAGTGACCTTCAACAGTCCAACCTCGGGAGACAATGAAAACATCATTCTTTCTGTCCAGTTCTATGCCTTGAGCCTTGACACACTCAGGGTTGTTTCACTTGAAAATGAGGCATCAACATTGTACAAACTTCTCAGATCTTCTTGAGTGTAGGATTTTACACTTGCATGTCTAGAAGAACAATCACAACATTGGGTGGTTTGCTTTTCCAGTGTAATGACTACACAGTTACGCCCAAGTATTTTATCTATTTTCTGTTTCAAGAAATATGCAACCTAACTATCACAAGTCGAGATACAGCAATTTTCATTTGGTTGCTAAGGTGGTTGCCATGGAGGCCACTTGGGAATTTTGGACTCAAGACATAATTTTTGCCTCAAGCACTGCTTCACTTCAGTGTGGTGCTCCAACTGAAAATCCATTTTTATCTTGTTTCGTGCTCAAAATAGCATTTTTTTGACTTTTGACCTTGTTACACTTGTTGCTTGGGAAAGGAAACCAAAGAAACCAAATCATGTATTTATGAAAGTACATTCAAAGACCTTTCATGTGAACCAAGCATCAAAGCCCAAACACAAAAAGAAGCTGATATATATGACCATTTAAGTTCTGTAAATGGAGGGATGGGATAGGACAGGACATCTTCACCCAGGTGACATATTTGCCAGATTTTTTTTCTGTGAGCCACTCAGTGCTCTTCCCTGAGAGGACATCACACAATGACTGCTTTACTGGCAGCGGTGACTCTGCCCTGCAGGCAGCCATGACACATAAAGTAAAACTTGGAACTTGAAATTTGTTCCTGTTCCTTCAGGATGACAGACCCTTCTTGGGAGGTGAAATAAGGACATCTCTTTGCTCTCGGAGAAATTAGCAAAATACTCAGAAGTTCGCGCCGTAAAATTACTTGTTCGAGTGCAGAAACCTGCCAAGTGCACAGATGGTTTTTGTTTTCAAACCCTGACAGAAGTAACAGAATCAAGGAGGAAGTGTAGTCTCCACAATTTGGTTTTGTGTCGCCTCCAATGTTGAAAACACACTGTTGAAAACTTGTCACAAGTCAACACGATTCAGTAACTTGTTCCGACTAGACAGTTTGGCAGTATTTGCTGCCACAGAGGAAAATGTTCTTGATCTCTGTGTGAGATGCCACAAGAAATATGGAAATTTCTCTCCTGGATGGAAGCAATAAACACTCGGTAGAAAGAGGAAAAACTACATGTCAAGAAGCAAACATATTTTGGTTATTATGTTCTGTGACAAAAGCCCTAAAAATGTTCATCAACAGTTAATATTTTTGGTGTTGTCAAAACATGATGTCTGATTTTTACAAGGGAACATTATTTGCAGAAAAAGCTTTGAAGAGATTGAAAATGTGTTTCAATTATGTGTTGATGGGTTTCAATATCTGTTTCAATTATGTTTCATAATTGCAAGACAAAATTCATCAAGTCTTAATTTTGTCTGCAGGACATGTTGACAACAGATTTTTGTTGAAATAATTTTTGACAAATAGCATGTGCACAAACTCTCAAGTTTGTGATTATATTTGTTCACCACATTCAAGAGACACACATTTCAATTCAAAATGTTTTCAATTCAACAACTACTTCAATTCTGAAGGCTTTGTCAACAATCAACTTCAGCAGAACACCAGTGAGATTAGGGGCATAAGAGGTTTCAAATCAAAACTAAATTCACACGAATTCTTTTCTCAGATAAGCACTTTCTCCATTGGGCAGTGCACCCCCAGTGTGACAGTCCAAAGTGTTTTTTGCAGAGTCTATCAGTCTGATTGTACCAGAAAGTGCACCAGAAGGTGACAAGCAGACCAAACATCACTTTTTAACCTATTTTTGGCGCAAAATTGCCCTAGAAAGGGAATTTTTGGCAAAAAAATGGCACAACTGTGACAACTTCTGAGTAATATCACCAATGAATGCATGACAAATGCGTGACATGTGAAATGTAATGCTCCCTGATCCAGGCATGACAGTAACACTGCGAAAAAAGACAGTCATGGTCACTTTAAAAAAACCTTTTTTTTTGGAAAATACACTTCATACATATATTTCCTTCATAAACTGACAGTAACTCAACAATGGGAAGCATTTCTGAGTGTTTGTAGATATTTTTATTGGTTGGTTCAACAGTTAGCGGAAGGTGACAGAAATCTCACGGAGGTGCACCGCCCCACGGGGAAAGTGCTTATTTTAAATTCAAACAAAGTTATTATTTCTTAGTCAAGTGAAAGTGAGAATATTTTTCCTGCCAAGAAACAAAAGGGGAAAATTCTCTCTTGTTGTTGATTGCAGAATGGACACAAAAAAGATCAGCAAAAGTCACATGAAACGCAAAGTTTATTCAGCTCTTTGTGTGAGGCAAGTCGAGAACCTTTTGCTTTCACACACCTTCAGATCAGATTGTTTCTATTGGTTGGTTTTGTTTCTGAAAATTTAACATATTTGCTTTCTGCAGAATTTGAAAATCTATCTCAGAACACATAGATAGGTCTGAACATTTGTGTGGAGGTTCAGTCCATGTGGTGTCTGAATGTTTCATTACTGTCCAAGACAAGTCAGCATTGCCATGCTCAGTCACATTCAAAGAATCTCGGACCCTTCATCAACAACCAACTTTCCCAAAGAATGAGGCACAGAGGAATGCAGTTTCACATCTTTGAACAATCAATCACATTTTTACTTCTTTGTCTGACAGAATGGGTGTTTTGTATGAGAAAGGACACTTGCATCAAAAAGTTCCAAAATAATCACAGAGGAAGTCACCTGCGTTTTGTCCATGGAACTTGTGGGCAGGCAACGTCAAGCTATGAAAAGCATTGGCTCAGATACAGGAATATGTTTGTTGTGAAAGTAATCACAAAGCACACGTCCCTCACTGACGTCATTGGTGTGCAGAGAGCATTGGTGCAGTTATTGAAGGCAGGAAATATGGTGACAATCTTGAGGTTACCAAACATTTTGGTTCCCCGTGTGTTTCACACAGAAATGAAATATCTCATTTCACCAAAAAGATTTCGAATTGTGAGCTACAGAGTGACTGCAGTGATGAGCAGTTTTGAAGACAATGATATTGCTGTCCGTTCTTCTGTGCCTGTTGTAATCCCTGCAAGGTTCATGTTCATTTTCAAATTGCAAAAGAAACTTCAGCTGGCAGTTTATATCAAGAACCTCAGACTATTTGGTGTTGCCACTTGGTGTGAATTCAATTTGACAATTGTTTCCATGGGACAAAAGGAAAGACATTTTCTACTTTGTGGCCTTTACTCAGACCTTGATTTGTACCCACCAAGTGAGCATGTCCATTTCATGTGGACAGTGGCTGCAGTTTCAGACCTCTGCTTCTCATTTTTCTTCAATCTCATTGCAACAAAAGTTATCAACACTGTGACCCTCAGCATTGCCCCAATGAATGAATTTTACAAAATTGTTCAAACTGTGATACTTTGGCCAGTTAAGAAATATTCTCACCTGAACTTCATGAAGTCAGAGAAATGGAAACAACTTCAGGTGAAAATAACAAATCTTTCTTCAGCTGTTCTCTATGATGGCCCTGGCCTTTTGTCAAGAAAACTAACCATTTTTGCCAACAGAAATGGCTTCAAATGCTCAAGTTTTCAGTGTTTGTTGCACTTGCAAAGTGATGATGCTGAACAAATTGCTCAAGTGTTCTCCAGGTCTGTTTTCAACTCTGATCACCTTCAGAAGAATTTTCAAAAGCTGGACAAATATCAGGGCAACAAACAACCATTTTTCAATGTACACATTCAAAAATCAAACAAGTCAATCACGAAAATTTACCAATTCCTGAGTTCCAGGAAAATGGATTTGAATATTTCTGTAATTGAATTGAAATATTGAGGTGAAAATCATCCAACATGCCTCAATGCAGGGTTTGCTGTTTATCACAGAAGTGACTTCTTCTTATCTGAAATGGACACACTGTGTGATGCGACGCACTTCACACCTAGGTTCCTATACACAACATCAACAAGGACAGTTTTGGTCCTGTACAGTTTTGAGCATTATGGTGATGCTCAAATTTCTTTCACTGTGTCCATCACAAACTGTCAAATTGTAAAGATTAACCTCTGTCTATTCTTTGGGAACAAACTTGAGACAGGCAATTCCAACTTGATTTATGGTGAATACAAACTTGTTTACGAGAAAATGTACAAACATATGAAGCCTGTTTTTGTGGTGAATGCCACAGGGCACAATTGCACAGTTGCACAGGTCTTTTCCAAGCCCGAAAAATTCTGCACCAATAGATTTTGGGACCTGTTAGGCCCAGACTTCTCAGCGCATCAACACTGGTTCAGAATACACATGCATGTTCTTTTGGAGGACAAGGTCAGTCAAGAATCAGGTTCAGTTGATTCAGCATTGTTGAGGGCAACAGGTGTGTTGATCAGCAGAAGTTGCATTTTGTCATCAAAACACATGAGTGAGGAAGGCAAATCACTTCTTTTGGTAAACAATTCTGCCATTTTTGACCAAAGACAAAGTGAAACATATGACAGTTCAATAACTTTGAGAGGGGATCATTGGTTGGACAAAGAAAGTGTCTCAGTTGTTGAATTTTCAGAAGGAAAATACAAACTTCTGGATGTTGGTACCAATAATATGCAAAAGAGAATTTTGGGAAAAAGCTCATCTGGAAACCATTCATACCAAACAGTGCATCTTAGACCCCACAAACTCACGGACTGGATCTTTGACTTCAAATCTGAGACAAATGCACCCATTCATAAAGATTCGCTGCATTTTAACATTGAGATGTTTGGGTTCAAGAATTGGATAGACATTCTTGTTTTACCACTGAAGAAACCTGTGACTGGCAAATGTAGTTTTCCAATCAAATACCAAACAAAAAGCATTTTACTCAGAGCGACAGAAGCTGTTCTTGTGTTTTCCATTCAGAAGGAGCACTTGCTGAAAAAACTGATAAAAATTAAGGTGTCATTGGCAACAAAAGTGTGTAGTTTGTGTTCTTTGGTATTTGAAAGTTATAAAATCAATATGTCATGAGTGTGTGTGTCACATTGTTTCTTGCAGCCCCATTTTACCTTGGTGGTGTGACTTGACTTGACTTGACTTGAAACTCTCTATTTTGCAGCCAATCAGATTTTATGCTGGATGCATTGAGACTTGCAATGAGTGCACACTGAATCAGCTGATTATCTGGAATCACACATTTGCTCTTTCTGTGTTGCGAAATTGGTTTGTCATTGCTGTTCCTGGACAACTGGATAGTTTGTCAGTCTTACCCAACACAGTGCCACTAGAAATTTGTTGGGTATCAGTTGTGAAGACTGCAGTAGAATCAGAAAGTTGGCACAAACCCAATTTCCCAACTTCAGACCGCTTTTTTGGAAACAGTTCTCTCAAAGAGACAGCTGTGCCTGTAACAAAGAGATCAAACATCACATATTTACTGGACAGGGGTGTAATTTGTGATGGTTTTAACAGCCATGAGTACAGGTTTGTAATGTCTGAGGGCATCTATACGTATGGACAAAAGCTTCACAACTTCTACTCAATTTCTACCATACCTGTGGAAAGTGCCTGTGACTACAAGAACCTTTGCTTCTCTTGCTGAGCCCAGTTATGTTGACAACTATACTGACCCATGTCCAGTCTTTCAGCACAGGCCCAAATTGTTTGCGTGGAGTCAGGCCAAGGTAGCATGCAGAAGCATCAGCTTTAGTTTGAAAGAGTTCACCAGCAGAACTGAACAAGATAATTTTCTGTTGCTTGTGAAACAGTCTTCAGAACTTTTTGCTGTTGATGCTATTTTCCTGAACCTTCAGTTATCTTCCACATCTCAGGCCTCACAGAAAGTAAGTGATCTTTGTTGTAAGTCTCATGTTTTCTTTTCAAAAGTACTCACTATGACATCAGCTGACATGAGTGGCATTTCTGTTTCAGAGACAGATGTTTACCTGGTCAAAAGCTCCTGTTTCTCACCAGTCATGGAACAACTTTTGCTTTGGAAACTTGTCTTGCCCAATATTTCAGAAAATGAGTGTAAGACCAGTTTACATATCACTGAAAGTTATTTATTCTCTGTCTCTTTGTTCATATTCAAGGACAAAAAGAATGTGTTACTCACAGGAGAACCAAACAGTTTTCACCAATGTTCTTCAAGAACTAGGAACATTTCTGCAACCTTCCCTGAGTTTAAATAAGACATGTGTAGCTCTACTGATGGTAAACTTGGCTGAAGAACAATGGATCAGTGTTGCCTGCAGTGAGCCACTGCTCAGTCATGTTGTTTGTATGAACAAGATAAATAGGAGTATATCACTCACTCCTGTTTCAATGATGCCAGAGGAAACATATTGCGAGAAACATTCCATAATTTTAAATCAAAGTTGCTATACTTTTCATTGGTTTGGACAGACAAATACAAATGGTGATATTCTTGCTGTTTGCAAAAAGAGCAGACAATGTGTTGCTTTTCCACCTGTTGCCTTGGGAACCAAACAAAACATCATTTATTCGGTTTTGTTCAAAGCCTTGAGTCTTGACACATTCAGGGTTGTTTCACTTGAAAATGGGGTGTTGACATTCTACACTTATACAAAAGTTATGATTGATACTCTTGTCGATACTTTTCAGAACAACATGGGTGTGGGATTTTATGCTTGCATGTCAAGAAGAACAATTACAACATTGGGTGGTTTGCTTTTCCAGTGTAATGATTCCACAGTATTGCCCAAGGTTTTCCTGTATGATGGCAAAATTGATTGTGGTCAGGGAAGAGACAGAACAGATGAAACTTTGGATCTGGGTGTCTCAGTGCAAAAGAATGATTGTAGCCCTCTGCTTTACAGAAACAAGCAGGGGTTCTGTCAAAGCTATATGATGACAAATAATTTTGAGCAAGAAACCATGTCTCATAATTTTGTTTGTCCAGATGGACTTCTTATCCCTAGCACTCAGCTAAATGATCTTGTGGCTGATTGCACTGATGGAGAAGATGAAATGCAGTACAAAAGATTGCTAAGCACAGGACATATGCACAGTTGCAAATTTTTGAATACATTACCTTGTGTTGCAGGGCATACCAAATGTTATCAATTCTCTGATATTTGCACCTATAGAATCTATAATTTCAGGCATTTAATTCCATGCAGAACAGGTGGTCATATTCAAGAATGCAACAACTTTGAATGCAACCACCACTTCAAATGTCCAGCACATTACTGTGTTCCCTGGGCATACACTTGTGATGGCAAGTGGGATTGTCCTGAAGGACATGATGAATTCTTGTGTAATCAGGAAAGAAATTGTAGTTTTATGATGAAATGCAAGGATTCTTCATTGTGCCTCCACATAGCCGATCATTGTGATGGTCATTCAGATTGTCCAGGAAATGATGATGAACTGCTGTGCATTGTGTATCAGCTGCACTGCCCAAAAGGATGTGTCTGTCTGAATCTTGCATTGCTGTGCCAGAACCAGAAGATGCTGGTTCTTGATTCAAATATTGTCCATGTTGCCTCACTGTTCCTTGTAAACTGTGGAATAAGACACACAAACTTCTTGACATATCCCCAAAATCTCATCATTGTGAACATATCATGTAATAAGATTGTGCTGCTCCCTGAGTTCAGTCTTGGGCTAAACCATGTTGCTCTGCTGGATGCTTCACATAACTTTCTTTGGCACCTTCACACAAACACATTTTGTGGTATGTCTTTGCACAATATTATTTTAAACAACAACAACATCTCAAAGATTCAAGCAAACTGCTTTTGTCATTTGCTGAATGTGAGTGTGCTGAATCTGGCTGACAACAACATCAACTCCTTGCACCAAAACATGTTCAAGAATGTCTCCAAGATCTATGTGCTGAACCTTGCTGACAATCCTCTTGCTGTTTTAACAATGGATGTTTTTGGTGGCACAGTAATTTCTATAGACATAATATACTCCAATGACAGCAGAATTTGTTGCATGAAGCCTCAAGGATCTGAGTGTTTTCCTTTGGACCCATCTTTATGCCACAGTCCTCTGCCATCTGAAGGAAATCAAATCACTCTGCTTGTGATTTCCATTGCCATTGTTTTGACAAATCTTTGTTCTCTTTCTGGTACAATTGTTGAAATATCTAATGAGAAGAAACAAGCAAAGCACAAGCAGGGCAAAGGATCCCCATATCACAGCATTGTTTGTGCCATTCTCTGCACTCATATTGTCTTCAGTTTCTATTTGTTTGCAATCTGTGGTATGACCATCCATCATGGAAGTTCATATTTTCTTTCTGACAAATTGTGGAGAAAGGGTCTTTGGTGCACATTTTCATCCTTCCTTGTGATGTTTCATATCTTTAGTCAACCACTATTGTTTCTGTTCTTGGCTGTTGCACGGTTGCAAGTGATCCAGCATCCACTTCAATCTGGATTCAAATCCATAAAATTTGTGGTTTCATGGTTACTTGTTGTAATAGTTTTTATTTTGTGTGTGGCCTTGTTGTGTGTTGTTTTTCTGAGAATAGAACAGAAGATGCTCTCAAAATTTTGTCTTCCTCCAGGAAGAAGGAATCAGACTTCCTGGGTGAACAAAGCTCTGATGATTGTTGCTACTGCTGAACAGGTTTTGGCCCTGGTATTGATTTTAGCTTTTTACATAGTTATGAGCAAGAGTATTATAAAATCACAAGCTTCAGTTGGGAAATCCCAGAACATGCAACCTTTTTACAACCAAGTAGCTGCTCTGATAATTTCTCACACAGTCAGCTGGATTCCTCTCTCAGTCTTTTTCATCATTTCTACATTTCAAGCTGACCAATCTGATTCCATATTGATGCACCTTCTGTCATTTGTCAAGCCAGTTGAATGTTTCACCACTCCAATCCTGTTCTTGGTATTGCTGAAGAAAAACAAGCAGGATCAGTCAAAGGAAAAGAAGCCCCGATCTGTGACAAAAAAATCTGTGTCTGTGGACCTGACTTTGGACACAAAGTGGAGACATTCCAATGAGCCACTCCGCAATTCCATCAAAAACACCTCTGCAGAAATCTGTGTGACAGCTCAGAGTTGTTGACTTGTGATGGCAACTGTTGGACTCTTCCATGATGAAGATACACTGTACTCACCTTCTTGGTTTCTGTTGACTGAATGACAACCAATGAAGATGCAAATATTTCTTTTCTTGAGGTGTTCTACCCCTGATAAAATTGGGGCCTTACGGCCCTGCTCTAAATCCCAACGCCAATGGCTCACAACAGCCAGACTCTTTCCTGACTTGTTTGAGGTTTACAGTTCAGTGTGTCCTTCCTCTTTGCCTGATGTGAGGAAACAATTCTGAGAAGACCAGGTGAAGGATCCCACGTGCCACAGTGTTGGTTGTTGTGCCAATTTATCTTGTCAGTTTGTGTTTAGCGTTCAGCTTCTGTCTCTTGAGAATGTTTAGTGTTTGTATCATTTTCCTAAATTTCTATTTTGAAGTGGAGAAAAGGTCTTAAGTGACGAAAATTCACTTTTCGCCTCATTTATCAACTTCTCACACATTTGTGTTCTTGGCTGTTGTAAAACTAAAATGTATTTGACTGTTTGAATCCAAGGTTCAGCCAAGAATTCATTTATTTTACTTAAGAATAGGAATGAGTTGTGGTAGCTGTGGTTATATTTTGACAGTTGTGAGCTGCACACATGTTCATTTGGAGTGAACACACCATCCCAATTTTGCATATCTTCGTGAGCAAAGTTCTTTGTCTTGTTATTTGTTGTCCATGGTGCTCCTCTCAAATCATTTCCATGACTTATCATGAAGATATGTGTGATGGATGGAGCAGCCACTCAGGAGAAATGAAAACCAGAGGTAGATTCAAGGAACAGGGAGTGAGGGCAGGAGGAAATCATGTGAGTGTGTGAGATTGTATCTGCATTAGTGGCTCACCACCAGAGGGCATGGGCTGCCTGCTGTCACAAAGGAAAGAAGAGGCAGTGAAAGATTTGCAGATCCCAATTGGTGTTTGTTTGACAGTCATTTTTTCATGTCATGTGGCAGAAAATTACCTCTTGAAGAAAATATGGAATTTAATTGTAATCTATTCGTGAACTTTTTCACAGGAAGGCAAGTTATTTGGCGAGATTTTTAGGTGATTTGAAGAGGTTGTGCTGTTGGGAGCTCAATGTTTGAGCGACCTCTACAGGGCGACCGAAACAAATCACCTGCAAGCAGTTTCACAAATTTGGATCTGTTGGGTCTTTTTGAATTTGGGTGGGTCAAGGATAATGCATGAGCAAGGAATTTGTCAAGTTTTGAATTTCTGGGTTTGTGAGGGCCAAAAATCTCACATTGTTTGGTGTTTGAAAATCTTTGACTTTACGCACAAAGTGGGATATCTCAGCAAATACAAATATTTCGGTGAGGATAATTGTTGATGAAATGCAGCATATCCCTTGAATTTGAATTATATATTGACCGAGAAACAGGTTTTCACATGGAAAACTTCCTCGCTGCGACTGGGTCATTTGTTTCGTTCGCTCCCATTTTAGTCACTCACAATTTTAGCCACCTTCAATGGTGGTGTGACCTCCTCAATTGACCCAAAATGTAACACACGCTCAACAAAAAGGATCCTAGACAAAATAAAAAAAATGAGCTCTCTTCCACAAGCAAGACAGATTCACGGCCTGGCAAAACAAACTCCAGATATGGGGGTGTCAAGCTGGAAATTTGTTGCCGAATGCGAGAGTGCAACCAGACGCATCTGGATGGGTTTGCAGGGCCAAGGCATCAGACAGATGTCAGATGGCCAAACGAACTCAATTATCCGAGTGTTGGTCTGGAATTGTTTCTCCTCTGGGGAATGCGCATGCGCTGTGGTCACGCAATACAAACATGAGGCAGCCGTGTTGTGGGTGGTGAGGGAGGGATATGGGAGAGGGGTGGATCCAGGGCTGGTGGGAGAGGTGTGTTATGGGAGAGAGAGAGAGAGAGAGAGAGAGAGAGAGAGAGAGAGAGAGAGAGAGAGAGTGAGAGAGAGAGAAGGTACAGTGGAGGGCTTTGAGAGAGAGAGAGAGAGAGAGGGGGGGAGAG
>JAAUXT010108937.1_pt1 | contig 26110 bp, 26 predicted proteins | sample 7278171 | NCBI WGS metagenome assembly JAAUXT01 (sample SAMN14350112, study PRJNA611818) | marine sediment metagenome | isolation source: surface marine sediment (1.8m) | place: French Polynesia: Moorea | collected 2018-08
CCCCCCCAAACTCAACATGGCCCAAAGGGCCAAGTTAATATGCAAATGGCCAAAAAATCTTTCAGGTGAACACCGAACGTTTGTATGGACCACACGCTTTTTATGCGTAGCATTCTTGTTCTGTGGGTTTTGTCTCCAATAATCACATGAAAAAGCCGAAATGCACCTTTGTGCAACAAAGACCAGCAAGTCAATTTGCTCTGGATTTGCGAAGAAACGTCCGATTTGTCATGTCAAGAACGATCAAAAATTTTTTGTTTGAGGTAATTGTTCGTGCCAAATACTGCTCCCTCGTCGATGACATAGACATTCTGAATTTCTATTTTATTTGTTTGTTTGTTTTTGTTATCCCCCCTCCCATCACGTTTTGGCACATCAATATGGCCAGCTAAGTTTCTTGCTCCGCGGGCGCGCGCCATTTTTGTGAGCCCTTGTTTGGGGACTCGGAGTGGGTGAGAGCCGCACCTCACAAAAACATTTCTTGTGTCACCTTGAGCATTTTTCATCTGTGGGAGGGACGACTGGACTTTGAACATATGTGCACCACGTGGACATCTCCTTCACACCCCCGCCATAAGTCACTAAAACAGTTCAGTTCCTCTCGGCTTCTGGAGCTCATTTGAACGGTTTGCTCATCCTTTTTCTCAGGAATCGACGGTCTGCGCGTTCATGGGAATCGGCAACAGTGACCAGGAAATGGTTCAACTCAACCTGGAGAACAAGGTGAGTGGGTTCCAAGTGAAAAAAACAAAACAGCAGGAATGATCTTGAAGTTCGGTCTGAAAGTGGACAGAAAGACATTCATTCGGGGGAAAAGAAGCTCAAGTTTTGTCAAAAATTCTCCTTGCCCGTGCGGGTACTCTTTGGGCGACAGATTGACCACTTCGTCCCGTTGGGTAAAGAAGTCAGCCCGGCGACGCAGCTGAACTGTGTGAAAGTCTCAGCCGGGAACCAAGTCGTTCTTTCTGCTTCTTCAGCAAAAGAATGCTGTTTAGAATGAAGGGTACGGACAGACAATTGGTTATTGTCACATGTTTGTCGGTGGTGTACAAGGTGGTGTGTTATGACTTGTTGGGTCCTCGGGCTCCTACTTGTGCGTCTGTGGTGGGAACTTCGTTGGCTTACTTTCCCATACTCCATAATACATAATTACATGCTGTTCCATATCGATGTGTGTGCACAAATTATCTGCTCTGTTAGTTTTTAGCAAGCAGCAACTTTTCAAAAGTCTGCTCGAGTTCCTGTGTTCTCATTCTTGTCTTCAACACTGTGACCTTGTGTCCAAAAGCCCACACGCCTGACTTCGATCCTCATTTTGTGTGCGGCGTTCAATTTTCCCACCGTGCGTGAATGTGATCTGTTGAGAAAATCTCGGCTCCATGAGAAACTGTCTTGTTCGTGACATTGGTCTCACAACGGAAAGAAGATTGTTTGTTTTGTTCACAGGTTTTGATTGTTCGGATTGTTGAGGTCGAGGCCAAAATGGCCTTTCACGTCGACCTGAACTCGCGACAAACCGGAAGCGACCGTCAGCCCGACATTGAGATGCTTGCGTGGCGTAGTGTGTGCATCTGGCAGTGATAAACAAAAACTCTTTTTGGTGGAAGACCACGACGGTCGATACTGCAAAAGGGGAGTCACCTGTCCCTGCCCTTTTCGTTGGAAGGTGAATGAGTTTTCAAAGTATTGTCCACGTTCTTTTGGCTTTGTGTTTCCAAAGTGCCAAAGTCTGGTCCAAAGCTCCGTTTCCTTGACAGATAGAGTCTACAGAGGGTCGGTGAATTTGTTGCCACCAAAATCCTGCTGAAATGTAGTGCCTGAAAATCGTCGTTTTCTCACGGAGTGTTTGGCGGATTAGATTCAGCACGCTGGCAGCGAGGAAGAAGAAATGTTTGGATTTGGAAGCGGAGCACTCTATTTGCGCCGCAGTAGTTACTGTGTTAGATTGCGCTGTGGGAAAGAACAGATGTAGTTTCTCAGGCAATCCACAGATTATCAGCTATCAACATCTCCTCCTCAAACACACGTCCTAATTGTAGCTTTTTAGTTAAGATAGCTCCTCTTACTCAACAGTTAACGGCGAAAAAAAGTCGCGGGTTCTGTGGGTTGTTGTGGCCTTCTCCGTTCTGCACTCTGAGGGAGGGAGTAGTGGCAGGAACAGTAGCAAATATACTTGAGACATTGATGATGTATTATGTCGGGGCTTTCCTTGTGTTGTAATGGAGGGCTGGTAAAAGTCTGGGAAAACACGGCTGCAAGTTCTCAGGCTCTGTTCGCTGCTATCTGCATCTCTGTGTGCAGGCGGGGTTTACTGCTTTGCTGCAGCGTAAATCTGCCTCGCCAGGCATCGCATTATGACAATAGGGCTTTGAGATCATGGCGCTGCATATGATGTTGCAGACAAAGAAAGTCCATACAAAAAAAAAAAAAAAAACACGCGCACACGCGCACACAAACAAACAACACGAAGTGAACACCAGAGAAAACTCCCAACTTTTATCATCATAAGTGGACACACTCAACTACCTGGTGTGAAGGACCAAATTATCTGCAAGTTCGATGTGGCGCTTTCTGCGCTTTGCTGTTTTCAATGTTTGGTTACAATTTCTCATTGAATGATCAGAGAATAGTTTCTGCTTCTTCCGAGTCGTTGTGTGTTCCTCACAATCAAGATTCTGGGGTTTCTCGCGTGAAAAGAGGAAGAAAGTTTGAGTGAATCGAACAGGTCACGCAGTTCCCAGCATGAATAATAGACAAGGCTTCATCCTCAATCCGCACTGCTGAAAGGAAATATTTGACGAGTGGAAGGAATCGGATCCATGTCAAATGGAATTGACTGGTGTGTGGGAAAGTTGCAGGTTGGACAGAGAATCTCGCTTGGCGAGGGCAGGGAAAGTGGCGCTGGTGCAGGACAGTGTTGGCCTTGGATCGGTGTGGTACATATGCCAGTGGAGCTCGCTGTGTATTGATAGGCCTGGGAATCTGCGCCCGAGTTTCAATGCTGGGAATCTGTGCAGGCCAGCGCCACCCGTGGCAAGCACAAGTCCCACTCTAATGACTCCTTAAAAGCAGATCCATATTGGCGTATTGGGAAGGATGGAAAAGTATGCTGCAGTGCTGGTTGCGTTCTCACCCCTCGCGAAATGGGCAAATGTGACCAGTTCGTTGTCGAACACCTTTGCTGAAGTTTCGAGGCGTGTTCGTTTTCTCATACTTGGAGAACGCGGGGGGGGGGGGGTCGTTGCGCATTCGCATCGAATGTTGCGTTGCAATGCACGAAGAACGACAGGTGAACGTGCAACTCCCAAGGACAAGGGAGAAGAGTGTTCTTTGCACATTCAGTGTGTTGAAAATAAATGTGTTTTTATATTCTTCTTCAGAACTACTGTGCTGCAAAAACCCTGTACATATCGGACTCGGACAAAAGGAAGCACTTCATGCTGTCTGTCAAGATGTTCTACGGCAACGGTCAGGACATTGGAGTCTTCAACAGCAAACGCATCAAAGTGATATCGAAACCTTCGAAGAAGAAACAGTCGCTGAAAAATGCAGACCGTGAGTTTGGAAGTGTTTCACGATTTTGTTTGAAAGTGTTGAACGACTTTGTTGTCTGGGACGGGTCATGTCCGTTGCACATAAATTGGATGTTCAGTGCATCGCTGGACAAACAGCCAAGAGATTCACTGCACAATGTGAAGGAAACTTTGTTTGTTGCAGTGTGTATTGCATCCGGAACCAAAGTGGCGCTGTTCAACCGGCTGCGGTCGCAGACCGTCAGCACGCGCTATCTGCACGTGGACGGAGACAATTTCCACGCCAGCTCCACGCAATGGGGTGCTTTCAACATACATCTCTGTACGTGCACATTCCGTGTGACAAAGCGTCTGTTCTTTCTGTTTGTCGCAATGAGATGAGTTTTCTCGTGACTGCGTTTCGGTGCAAAGCTGAAGGACAAATTGTGGCCTTGTAATCATCATTATGGAGGGCAAAATCGATACTTTTTGTTCACAGCGCTCAGCAGTCAACGTCGCACTTTTTATTCAAACTTCTCCGTTGAAAACTTCCACGAGGTTCTTCCTGTGGGCTGCGAAAATCTTTTGCTGAACAAAACCCTGAAAGTCAAGCATGCGGTGTACACTTGTGTTTGCAGTGGACGACAACGAAGGGGAGGCTGAAGAGTTCACAGTCAGGGATGGGTACGTTCACTACGGGTCCACCGTCAAGCTCGTCTGTTCCGACACTGGCATGGCCCTGCCGCGTCTCGTGAGTACAAACTATTTAGCGCTTCGATCCGATTGCAGAATTGGTAAATTTGACAGTGGGTGTGAAGGACTTTTTGCACCCTCGCATTTTGTTCGTCAGCAAAGTTGTGTTGATTCTTTGGTCTTCCCAGCGATGTGAAAGAAATGATGGTGTGATGGTGGTTCCCACAGGGTAGTTGCACGTTCACCTGTTCTCAGGACTTTTGAGTGGTGCCTGCACGTACCATTTGCATTGTAGGTCGTGCGGAAAGTAGACAAGCAGACTGTGTTGCTGGATGCCGACGAACCGGTGTCTCAGTTACACAAGTGCGCATTTTACATGAAGGACACGGAGCGAATGTATCTGTGCCTCTCACAAGAAAGGATCATACAATTCCAGGTGGGAACTTCGTTTTCCGACAGAGACGCTCAAAACTAATTGAAGGCGAAAACAATCAGTTGAAATCCTTGCAACAGAAATGAAGATTTTGAGTGGTACACGTTGTTTCCTTGCAGGCGACTCCTTGCCCCAAAGAAGCGAACAAGCAGATGATCAACGACGGCGCGTCGTGGACGATCATCAGCACGGACAAGGCAGAGTACACGTTCTACGAGGGGATGGGGCCCGTCAAGGCGCCCGTCACACCCGTACCCGTCGTCAACAGTCTCAATGTGAGACGTCTTCCGTTTGGCCTCTGCTCGCGTAGCTTTCTTACACAGAATGAAAACACCAGAACCGCGCACAGGAGCACGTGCGCTGCATGACAGAAGAAAACGGATTTCTCTTTCACGTACACAGTTTGCGTTCAGGACTCAGGGCAATGCTCACTGGGTGATGTTGGGGACTTGAAGTCACGGTATTGCGCAAGGCGAGTAATGACTTGAAACTCTTTTCGTTTCAACACGGTTGTTGTTGTTGCAGTTGAATGGCGGCGGAGATGTGGCGATGCTGGAGCTGAGCGGCGAGAACTTCACGCCGTCACTCAAAGTTTGGTTCGGCGAGGTGGAAGCTGAGACGATGTACAGGTCTGTACTAGTTCGACCGCTTTGTGTTTGGAACCGCAGAGACCGCCGTCGGAGGCAGAAGGGTTTCTGCCCCCCCCCTCCCACACACACACCGGGTTGGATTCTTCCCGTAAGAAGAAAGCAAGTGTGCACGTCCCGATCTGTCCCGCTTCTGTTCACACCAGGACGATGCCACGCTGTGGTGTGTCTTTGTTTGCCCCCTGGCAGGAGAGCGGTGAGAGAATACCCCACCTTTCCATGAGATTTGCGCAAATGCTGTGGCAGAGAGGACTCGATACACTGGACTTGTTTTGAATCTTATCAACAATTCACAAGATCTTAGTGTGACTCGAAATTCTTCTATGTTGGGTGGTTGCGTGCTTACTGTCTACTTCTGTCTTGGAGGTCGTCACACCACAGAGAAACTGAAGTGCAATGCGCAGCTGCCCCATTGCCTCAACAGCAAAGACATGACACGTCTGCTGAAACGCGCTCGCCACCACCATTGCTCTCGCAATGCTCACAGCGCGTCTTCAACAGAAATGCTGCCACAGGCACACATTTGTTGTGGGCGATTTTCCAAGTCTTACGATGTCAAAAGTAGTTTCAAAAATGTCTCAGGCACACCAATCGGGGAATCGTGGGAGACGTCATTTTCGCTGGAACGTGGAGTTGCCTTAGTCAGGCGGATGCACCATCCCTTTACGAGGCTCTGAATAGCAACGTTCTTTGGGGACAAGTTTGACCCAACAAAATTGTTTGGGGCTGGAATTTTCACCAAAGTCGAGAAAGAGGGAGAAATGAACCCCCGTTTCGACACCGTCCTGGTTCATTCTGAGTGCGCACGTCACCTTCTCCAGATGTGGGTGCAGACTTGACTTGCTCATTCTGACACAAGTCAGTGGCCGCTTCACTGATTTTGAGTTCACCTCATTCTCCTGGCTCATCGTTTCAGGTGTGAGGAATCGATGCTCTGCGTCGTCCCGGACATATCAGCGTTTCGCTCCGGCTGGAGATGGGTGCGGCAGCCGCTGCAGGTGCCCGTGTCGCTGGTGCGAAACGATGGTGTCATTTACGCCACAGGACTCACGTTCACGTACACGCCCGAGCCGGGCCCCACAAACCACTCAGCGCAGGCGGACAGCATCCTGCGCGGTGGCAGCGGCGCGCACCACGCGAGTCGCACTGATCCCAGTCTGCCAACGTCACACTTTGTGGACCCATTGCTGGAAGGCGCTCTGCGCTGATGCTGTGGTTCCGGTGCATTCGCCACCCAGAAGGACGGCGTCCAAACTCATGCACGCAGCGATGTTGCTCTGTGATCATGGAAATGCAGCACTAACATGTTTGAGCTCTGTATCTGTACAGTTAAAAACTTCACCAACGCTCGCATTGCAAAGGGACAAACCCACAGTCTTTCTTGGCGTCAGACTGAAACTTCGCTGCTTGCATTTGTTTGTGCAAAGACAAACCGTGCTGGACTCTGTGGACGTCAAACAACAAAAAAGCGCACAGCTACACACAAACAGAACTGCAAGACCTGTGCCTACGAACACGTGACTTTTTGTATTTGTGGGCTTGAACGTGTTGTGACACTTTTGTTCAGAATAGCCGTTTACGGATAGGTCAATCTACTTAATTTTTGGTTGTACATACTCGTATGTACCGCTTGACCACAGACGAAACTTTCTCGTAGAGTTCACATAAATTATTTGGGTATCCCAGAGATCAAATCGAGTTAAATTCTAAGTTTGACACTTTTGAAACATTGTGTGGATGATTCGCGATGCATCTGGTTGATACTTGGCGATTGCGTGCGTTGTTGGTTTTATTTTTTATCCGAATGAAGACCAAGGAGTAGCAATGCAACCTGGGATGTGTGAAGACAGAACGTGTTTGCAAATCTCCTGGACTCGAACATTTTATGAAAGATTGAGGTATTTTCTCCTGTTTTAAAATCGGCAAATGATTGTGCGTGAAGGCGTTGTCAGTAACGAATGGCACTCGTCGACTATCGTCGTCACAGGTGTCCACTCGCAGAGCGTAACATTCCAGCCAAAATTATCCCAATCAGGCGAGCTTCATGGTCACCCTTCTTGGCGATTGTCCTTTTTCAGGGGGGAGGGCTGTTTTTACTTTTTTCTCAATTGGTTGCCATTTCAAAGATGTAACAAGACTCCACCGATTTGTCTGATTTTTCAGTGTACCTTTTTCTACCAAATTGAGTCGTCCAACTACATTGTCGTGCACATGGTGTTCCGAAATTTTCTCAAATTTCTGTTTGTCTGCTGTTTTTGTTAGCAGTGTTCTTTGTTTGCCATGGAGTATAGCTTTACAACATAAAATTCATTTTGCAATATTAAAATGGTATCTACCTCAGTTGGAAAGGCAAGACGAACGTTTCCGAAACGCAGATTTTTGTACACATCTTTTGCACACAAAACACAACATTTGTCTGCGATGGCGATTGAGTGAGTGTTTGATTGCTAGTCTTGAGGAATGACGTGGATGGTTGAACGAACACACTGCGGCCTCTTTCACGGACTCACACACGCAAGAGATGTTCACTTCTTGCTGTGTCTGCGAATGCGTTCTGATTCCGAAGCGCGCAGAGAGACTTTATCTGACCAAAGCAAACAGGCAATCACCCCCAAGATATCCAGATTTTGTTGGATTCTCTCTTCCATTTTGGCGAATTCACGTGTGAAGTACGCTTCCAGTAACGCGTTTTGTGTTGTACTGTATAGTCTGTAAATACCACAAATAAGCCGTTGCGCGAGGAAAATTTAAAGTATATTCCAAAATTTATTCAAGATTCCTTTTTTTTAACACGAAGTTCAGGTTTGGGAAGCATAACGACCTCTTTTATCCTTTCCTCATCACCCTTCACGAACAGATGTACAGTATGTGCTTTTGTGAAGAACGCCTGATGTGGAAGAACGAACAACGCTCGAAAGTGCCTCCAGTCTTGGAATACTATGGCAAATTGTACGTTTCACCGCAAATGTTTTGTGCAATACAAATATCAGACAAAGTAGGTCTGATATCTATATTTGTATTGGTTAGTCATATTTTATATGCTCCGTGTAAAATAATCCAAACTGTATGATAATGTGTACTTAGGAAGCAATAAATGTTTCTAAACAACGTATCTTGTAGTTTGTCGGTGATGCAAACGTTTTCTGTGCAGCTCTTATGAAATGTTGCGTGAATCGCACAAATCTACTTTTGGTGCAACCGATTGATTGAAATTGGGAAAGTTCGAACCACCTGTACGGGAGGCTTGCGAACTTGTTGGACGCGCAGGCCGAGTAAGTTCAGTGCCCCCACACCGTAAGGCGTTATTGTTTGTCAAAAATGCACAAGTGTGACCAAATCTGACTCAAAAATAAATCTGAATAGAAGTGTGCTTCTTGGGAAAACAAGAAAAGCTGAGATCAAGAGATTCGCAGCTTGTGTTGCTTTTCACCCAACCGCTTGCATCAGATGAGTGTGTTGAGTTTCGATTCAGAGAGAGACGCTGGATTAACGTGGCCTTTACCGTCATCTGTTTGTTTGTCTCGGTCTAGTCTGGACAGCAAAATGCTTCCAGTTGATGCCGCGATTGGAAAAACGTCGTCTCCAGAACTAAGAGCATCTTCAAACCTTGTTTGTTGTTCACTCTTGTTTCTTCTGTGTTTCTGGCGCACCTTTTTCTTGCGTTTTTTGTCGTTCGTCGCAGACATGTTTTTCGGTGCAATCAACTTTGAGAAAAAGTTCTGAAAAATTCCAGATTTTTCAGCGCTTCCTTCTGTTCCCTCTGCAGACGGGACGCACTTCTCGCAGCTGCAGTCACTGGAGGCAGCGGTTCCCGACGCACTTGACGCGGGCCTCGGGCTCCGTGGCAGCGCCGGCGTCAGGTCTGGCTCGTCGTGCGACCGCATTTCCTCGTGTGGAGTTGGATTCAAATTTACCTTTTCCCTGCCTTCGTTGCTGTTTTCAGGGGGTAGTTTGTTCGAAGTAATGTTGGACAACAGACCGTCCAGTTTTGCTTCAATCTTCAGAGAGGAAAAGGAAACAAAAGCAGTGATGCAAACACGGGTGATTCACAAAAACCTTGAGAACACAACACAAAAGCAAGCTTTGTTCTTTGTAGAAATACGTTCGAAACACACACACCTGAGCGCAGTGAATTCTCAGGGGCTTTTTCTCTCGAATGATACCAAATGTTGTTCTTTGGCAATTTTACTGCACTTCGATGGAAGGAGTGCGAGTTGCTCATTGTGCGAAGTCCTTACCAACGCTGCAAGGGACTTCGCACTGCAATTGCCTTGAGCACTACTTCTTATTACCTCTATTTTAGTTTTTGGCTGTTCTTATTGTATACATGTGTGTGTGTGTGTGTGTGTTTACCTCGCCTAGTCCTCTTTCAAGTGTTTCTGTCTTCTTGTCCACGTGGCTTAAAATTTGCAATTTGAAGCTGGACAGCTCTTGCTTCATGTCGTCAAGTTCACCTGCAAACGCATCGTCAAAAGTGGTGTCAGTGATTCTTTGGTGCACGCCAACCGTTAAAATTCATTCGATTTTTGAGGGAATAAACAGCATTACTTTCCATTGGTGATTGTTCTGTTCGTTGTGAATTGAATATAAATCTGTTCACAACACGACGCATCACTGTCTGAAAAAATTGAAAACAAACCTCTCAAACATTTGCAAAGTTCGTATTGTTGTGGTGTGTGAGTATATTTTTAATAAATGTATTTTTCTCCATCGTTGGAGAGATCATCGGGCACTCATAACCCGCTGTTTCACGCAAATAAATAAATTTGTGTCTGTTGTCAGCTGTGGGGATGTACGAGTATATGCGAGTATCACTGCACCTTGTAAGATGGTTTTTGAGCTTTGTTTCGTTCTTTTCCGTAGAACTGATTTTTCATTGCAATGCCCTTCTTCAGTCCGTCTTGAAGCTTTGCTTTTGTCTTTTGTGCTGTCGCGGTAACGTAGGTCATATTCAATGTACTCACACTCTGTAAATGGCGCAAAGCGACAAAGAATTTGTGAAGGGGTTGACAAATGACGAGTGCAGGCGAACTGATCAGCATTTTAAAAAAACGAACCAGAGACCCAGCGAGTAATCCAGTGTCGTCGACTTCCACCTGCATTGATGCGCCTGGTGGCGATGACCGGTCGCTCTTGGTCTTCCTGTCAAGTTCTCCTGTGCCCTCGGTTCTGTCCGGCCCTGAGGGGTGCTCTGAAACCTGGTCCATTTCATCTCCGCGCTCGGCTTTCACTTTGCAAAGTTTCTTCCAGAGGGAAGTGAAGAGCCTGACCACGGTCTTGGGGCTCGGCACGATGTTGAACGGGTACGGGAGACTCGTTCCTTCCTGTATGAACTCCAGATACAGATACACTCACGATCTTCATCATTCTGTTCAAAGGACAAACAACCTGACCTCTCCGCGGCGTTTGGGATTGGAAATTGGGGTGAAGGGCCCTTGATAGAGACACGACAAAAAGATTGTTTTGGCATTTGACAGTGCAAAACAATAGGGGCGAATTTCACATTCATTTGTGAAGAGTGACAGGAGTCTGGGATCCCTCAGCCGATTTGGGACACGTTTGTACCTCAGGCTCTCCGTGCACCCCTGACCTGGATCATGTCGAAGGATCGTGACATCATGGCGATGAGCATGTTGAGCAGCACGACAACGGCCGCGCAGTTGTAGGCGCCGTACATGACGTGGCCGACTCGCACCGTGAAGCCCTTTTGGTCTCGCGGGTCGAGCTCGGCCACGTTCGATTCGCCCATCCCAAACAACGTCCACAGCACCGTCGAGAACGTGGATCCCAGACTGAAGGTGCAAGAACAGCGTTTGTACCCGCGAACACTTGTCCACACGCCACTGTGGAAAATGCTTTGCCTCTTGACTGTCTGCAAATTCCTGGTCGGGCTTTCCCTCGATCAACAAAACAATTGGAAGAAGACTGAAACTGAGTCCCGAGTCTGGTGCCAAGGGCATCGTGCGTAGATACATACAGAACCCAAAACCCTAGCGTACGTTCCGAAAGAGTCCTCGGCGGCAGCGTGTTCCGTGCCGTGACTGAAGACTTCGACTCGGGTGCGCACATGGTCGGCGTAATACCAGTACAAGTTGTTGAGTCCAACGAGGAACGCCATCACCACGAAGGTCAAAATCACCATGAAGCGACTCACGTCCTGAAACAAGCAGCGCATTGAGACCCCCGACCTGGTCACCAGCAGCGGGCTTTCCCGGGTCCTGTGTGTCCCGAGGTTTGTGTTTGATTGTTGGGAGGTCCACAATCATCACAGAATGAACAAAAGTTGTCCACAAGAGGACTTTTGCTGACTCACAGAAATCATTCTCTGCAGTGAAATTTGCAGTGGTCCCAGGGTATCATTGGCCGCCAGGACGTAGAAGAGTCTGCAGAAGCTGAACACGTTAGCCACAGCAAACATTCCTTCAGAAACAATGACAGGGTCCAAGGTGTCCCAGTAAAATCGGTCTGCAACGAGCAGATGAACGTTGTTCACCAAAGTGTTCAGATTGTCGCAATGTTGAAAGAACTTGAAGATCTGCTTTCAGTTTTGCGTGAAAGAGATTCAAACAAAGAATAAGGAAGGGGTCCTTTTCACATTCCTGTCTTTAACATCTCGTCATTCAAGCAACAAAAGTTTCAAGCAAGGAAAAGTGGAGAAGCAGTGTCCTGGGGCGTTTACCTGCAATCAGCCAGTACCACTGGTATCTGGCTTCCGGATTTCCTGTGAGCAGTGCGTGAAATTTGCTTGGATGATTGAAGTACGCAGCAGCCAACTGAATCTGCACAAAATCGAACGTATTAGTACTGTTCAATGTTCTGAGTTCGTAATGTCAAAATCAGTGTCATTTTTAAGCCCACGGCATTCCGTCGAGCCGCATGCAGGTACAGTGCAATCGCGATAGTGTTGTTCTGTTTGTCTGTGGATGTGTACAGACCGTTGGTTTGCCAGGGGAGGGGGGTAAAATAACAATTTTTCACATGTTGTGCAGCCATGACCTGTTTGCTGGAACAATGCGTGTTATTAGTGAGCACGATGGCCGCTGTACGGAGCTGCGGGCCCGTTTATCTGTGATCTCTTGTCAGTTCTCACGATCGGTCAGTTTGCCACAGAAAATAAAATTTTTCTTGACCAAGTACTCACTTTAATGTAAGAAATGTTTCGAAGAGTGAACGAGGTGGTGTAGAGAACCAGAGACAAGTAATCTACGATATTGTAAATGCTGGTGAAGTAAATCTTGAAGCCAGATTCTCCTATTTGTTTGCATTCATGCCACAGCATTCCTGTGAAACAAAACTCAGCTGTCACTGTGTTGCACCACCAGAAAAATTTCTTTGAATTTGCTTTTGTCCAGATGTGCATGAGCGGGAAAGGACAATGCGAGATCGAATCATTGGGTGTTGCACCTTGGACACCTCGGACACATGTACACATGTTGCAAGCACATACACGTGCGCACACAGAGGATCACAACCACAGCCATCACAAAAATTGCCTTTGTTTCATCACGAAATTCCAGCCTGACGCGGTCTCTTGGGTGAAGTCACACAATCCCACCTCCCACAAGAGCTCGCCCACTGCATGAGGTTTCAAGAATGCAAATGTGAGCCCACGGTAGATCACCAAACACGACCAAAAAACATTCTCATTTTTGGACCTGACAGGAAGAAAAAGATGGCGATCTGCATGTAGGGTGGGCGGTGCTACCGCACGTGCGCGGTCACGAACAGAGCGACCGTCCTGCCGAGGGTCGTCGAGTTGAGATGCGGGAGGCGCGGGTTTCGCTGCAGCCACGACACGACGGAGGCCGCCGCCTTCTCCAGGTCCGGGTCGTCGGAACTGCAGCCCCAAAAATCGAAAGCTACCTTTTCTGCAAAGCCACATGTATTTGTGCCCGCCCTCTTTCCAATGATTTGAAAATACTTTACATTCTGGGGTTTCCAGTGGACCATCTGAAATAAGATTTGTGGGAAGGATCTTGGTGTTGATTTTTCAACAAACAAAATACTCTCTCGAGACGAATGTTTTTTTGTTTGTCAGGTTGCAAGAAGAACGAATGCCCACCCTTGATTCAGCAGTTCGTGGATTCTTCCCGTCGACGGCTCCTCCGTCAGCGTGGTGACCATGATCATGCCGAGAAACGTCGTGAACATCGCCAATTGTCCGATGAATTTTACGTAGGGGACCTTTGCAATTTTCCCAAACTGCAAAATGAATGGACGTGTCACGATGACGTGTCACAAGCGTGGGCGTTCAAATGTACACTCGTGGCAATGTCTTCATCGGAGTCGACAGTTTTCGGTTTTGGCTTTGTGTGGGAACAAAACTCACCTCAGACCTTGGGGCAATCCAGTAGGCGACGATAAGCGCTGGATATATGAAAACCAGCGGAATTGGATTCAAAGGCAAAATCCACTTTGGAAGTTTTTTACAATGGTGAAGAAAATCGCCGTACCAGTAGGAAGTCAGCTTTTTCTGGCAACTGGGATGAGCGACAAACTGCAAAGTAGAAATGTCCAAATTGCAAGGCCCAAATTCGAACTAAGTGTAAACCGTTTGACTGTAGGCTGATATCTGAATACGAGTATCATCCTGGATTTTGCTGTTTTTGTGTCTCTTTCAGATGTGGAAGTGAACAAGATATCTACCTCTTTCTCGTTGTGCTGAAGCGCGAGCTTCAGGTGGGACAGAACTTGCGTCTCGCCCGTCTCGTCCGTGTCGTCGCCCATCAACAAGACGTCGAGCTCCACGTCCCCGCGCACCTCGTCCAACAGCCGCACCAGCAGGTCGCCCAGCGCCCGCCGGATCAGCTCGTATTCCTCCTGCAAGTAAACCGTCTGACTGCACAAACTCAAGATCAATTTGTGAAAAATGATCGAAGTCTGTGCACGGGTGGTCCGCCTGCTGGGTTGGACTGGGAATCAGTCTCAACGACAGTCTCAAGTCTAGCAACAGCCAGACCAAGTCTGGTGCCGTGGGTCTGGGTCCAGCTCCACAGGTCTGGCTCCAGTTGTGTGAGTTTGAATCTGGAACCACAAGGGTCGGGGTCGGGGTCTGGTTCTGTGGGTCTGCTTCTGATGGCTGTGTAGGAGAGGAGATGGATTGGAAAGGGTAGTTCATTCACAGAAAACTTTGTTCTAATGCCCTTGCCAAATCTGTCAACTTGCACGAACTTTGCACCAAAACACTTATTCAGTGACTGAGGTTGAGCAACATGGTGAAAACATCACCAACTGATCGTGTCGTTTGTGTCTTTTCAAGTTTGATCCATGTCAGGTACTCCAAGTCTCTTAGCCCAGTTGTACTTGGTCTGGATCTGAATCGGGATCTGGCTTTGGGTCGAGTTCCGTGATGGGTCCAGTTGTTGTCTGCCTGGTTGCAGCCTCAGTCCAGCAATAGTTGGCACCCAGACCTGGGACTTGGACCACGAGCAGACCAAAGGCCAGACTGGCAACTGGACCCTGACCACAGCTATCGTTTCTGGATGTCATCATTGCAAATGAAGAACTCGGAGTTGGATGATGAAAGTCATTCACCCTGTAGTGCTTTTCCTCTTCTGCTGTTCTCAACAGACGTTTCTTGAGCATGATAGCGGTCAAGATGGGGTCATCAGATGTTAGACAGATGTATGACTCTGAAGCCAGTCCTTTGAAGGCATTCAACCTGCATTTGTCAAATCTCAGTGAATCCTTGGCCACCATTCTTGTACAGGTCTTACATTCGCAGTCGTTTTTGTGCGGTTCCTGTATCCTTTCTCCTGCAATTGAAATTCAAGTCTTGCTTCGGTCTTTATCAATTCGTCAACTCATTTCATCCAAGTCAGACGCAACTTGGTACCTTGCGACACAAGGTGAGACACGACTTGGTAGCGGTTCCGCTGAGCCGCCAACACGAGGGGTGTGGTTTCCGAAGAGAACAACGATTCATCGTTGCCTCTCGTGACCGCCAACACTGGATCAAAACAGACCTGCAAAAGATTGGAAAATGGTCTGGACCACAAACACTGGGCTTCTCCGAGCACACACCATTCTTTGAAAAGCATTTTCAAGTCCAAGATAAAACATGAGCTAACGCAGATCCAAGAAACACTCAAATTCGGGTGGTATATATTTTTTCGACGGGGAAAGCTGCTCCAGATGTGCCACGATGCCCCCCACCCGGGAGAACAGAGTCCGACACCAACAACACTTCCCAGGGTCGAAGGGACCCAGTCTGCACGCAGCCCAATGGATCGGACCTTGCAACTGGAAAGCAATTTTGTGGTGATCGGTCTTTCACCTGTTTGTAGGTATCATGTTTAAGTATGCGAAGAGCAATATCGTCATGGTCAAAATTGATGGCGAGAAGCAGCGCGTCGTACATCTCCATCGCGTCTACGCGCTCCAGCAGCAGAGACACGACCTGAAACAACCCGCCGTAAACGGAGTCCATCCAATCACACGAACTTTTTGGGCCAGAAATCGACCACAGAGCCTTGAAAGTTCAGGCACAGAGAAATCTCCGTGCACAAAGACACACAAGTTGTCTTGTCCCTGTGGTACAGACCTCGGAGTGTCCGTTCTCGACGGCGAGTCTGAGCGGCGTGCGGCCGAGGCTGTCGGTGCAGCCGACGTCGAGGCGAGGCTGCACCGCGAGCAGACAGCGCACGCGCGCCGCATCGCCCGCCTCGCACGCGCGCTGAAACTCGCTCTCCACCGCCGTCGTCTGCACAATGTGAATCGAACAAGGACATTCGTGTGACCAAGTTTACCTTTGCATTGGCAGAGGGTCACATTCTACGAACAAAAGATCAATGGCAACGACTATCAAATGGAGGATTGTCAAACCCGTGAAAAGTTGATTTCACAATTTTGGACTTGTTCTTTGTTCTTTGTTTCGTCCAAAATGAATAATGGGTTGATAACTGGCACAAATGTCCGGGCCGCACTCACCTGGGAACTTCTGCTGTCTGTTTCCCAGTCCCTGGGTTCCAGACGGAAACGAGTCGAGTGGGCCGCCGTCCGTTGCTTCTTGCCACCAGCCATGTTCAACAAGATCTTTCTTCTGACAGGGCTGGGACAAACTGTCTCCGACTCAAGGGTGTGTTGCTTTGCGAGGAGGATTCAGCACTAAAGGTCAGACCTTTGCGAACGCACATATGAAATGCTCCAATTTCGCACTTCACTTGTTTTGGAGGTGCAATTTTGCATGAATTGATGAATCGTTGTCTTGAAAAGACAGTCTGTCTGTGAACGATGCTGAATGATACGATGTTTTTCAATGTGAGTCTGTTCTTCCGTGCACGGATCGGGAATTCACCAAAATTGCGTACGACCTGTTCGCACATGTCCGTGCTTTGGTCACCGTAACTTGTCAACAACATGCAAGTGACAGACACCAACACAAAAATTGTTTCAGAGAAAGGGTCGGATATTTATTGCTTTTTGAAGCCCATCAAACCAAAACTACCTTTCTGTACAAACCACAATCAACGTGGAAACGCACACAACTTGAATACTGTTCTGTCGCTTGGAAAAAAGCGAAAGCAAAAAGTTAGTTATAAATTTCTGTCCAGTCCGGCAGCACGTAATCCTGGAGCGGAACGCCATTGAGCTCGGGCATCGAGGCCGGGAAGACGACCTGCCCGCCGGTCATCCAGGCTGACCACCAGCTCATGGACGACGAGGTGAGGACGGCGTGGTCGCACTGAGCCAGGATGTTGAGGTCGAGCTCCTGCGAACCGCCGATCGCGAAGTGCACGCCGGGCCCGTTGAGGTGGTCGATGCACCAGCGTAGGTCTTCACAGACGATGACAAACTGCACGAAATCTCCGCTGATGCTGTGTTCGTCACGGTAATACTGCATGGCGGCCGAATAGTAGCTGAGAACGGTTTTCTCTTCCTCACTCATCTTCTCCCTCGGTGTCTCCTCCGCCTTTTCGCTCGTCTCCTCGTGGTGCTCCTCTACCTCTCTGACATCTCCAGCAAGGATGGCCGGAACGTGAATCCCGACCAACGTGATCTTCTCGTAGGGGCTTCTGATTTTCTCAACCAGGCTACGCGGGGTCGTTTTCGTCTCAACAGAAACATCTTCAACCAGTTTTTCTGAAGCTTGGGTCTTGTGTTTGGTGCTGCTGGTGCCCCGCAGTTTGTCTTTTACATTTTCAAACGTTTGGGAGTTTTCCTCATCTTTGTCATTGTCTTTCGGTTTGTCGTTTTCATTGATATCCTTCTTCGGACCGTAAGGTATAAATCCCTTCGATTTATCAACTGCGCCGTCAAGTGCAACTCCGTTCGTTTTGTCGTCTTTCTTTTCTTTGTCATATTCGTCCACATAGCCTTTCAGTTCGTTCTTGAGCGCTCTCCTCATGACTTCTTCCAGATAGTCGTCAGCCGCAGAGATGTAGAAAGCTGACGGTTTGAACTCGTTCTGCAAACTGTTCATGATGACGTGAAAGTACTTGAAGGAGCGCGTCTGACCAACGACCTCCACGCTGGCGTGTTCCGGTATGTCCTGCTTGACCGAGTCGAACGATATGTCCGTTTTCGTCAGGGTTATGTTGACGAGCGGCTGAAGCCGAGCAATGTCGTCGTCCTCGATGATGACGATCGGCGCGTTCGGGAAGAGCGTGAGCATCGGTACGAAGTCGTCGGAGAAGATGGCCCTGCGCCTCGAGCTGCGCGCGATCGACGAGACGGTCGCGTACTGGAACATGAGGTCGCCCAGCTGTCCGCCGCCGCGAGCCAGAACCTTCTCCTCTTTCTCATCATCAGAGAGAGAACCTTCTTCATCCTCTTCTTGGTTGACATCTTCATTTTCTTCTTCTGTATCTTCGTCTCCTTCGTCATCTTCCTTTTGCTCTGTTTCTTTGTTTGTTGTGTCACTCACACTCTTGTCACTTTCATCAGTCTGAGTTGTTCCCTTCGCACTCTTACCACTTCCTTTGTGGTTCTGATCAGCAGCTGCAAGATATTGGAGATCATCGTCCACGCTTTCTTCAGTATCCGTTTCATGTTTTTTGACTGTCACGCCAAGGTTTCCCGTGTTTCCTTTCTCCTTTTTGTCGATGTTTTTGCCTTGCTTGGAAGGAGTGGTCAAGGATTCAGTCTTTTTTGCTGAGGAATCATTTTCCACGTCCGTTTGATCCTTTTTGGGGCTCGTAGGAACACTGTCCGCACCAACAAGTGTCACCAGTAGTACAACAATGCAACTGACAACCCAGCAGACTTTCATTGTTGAATTCTGAGGACATTTAAAAAGAAAGTATTTCAGCACACCACAACGTTGACCCAGGAGGTGGAAAGATTTGGACACCGCGATCAAATTTCAAACCAGTCCGAAATCCACCGCTTGGGTCAACACTGTTTTGTGTTTGAATTGCCCACAGAGCTGAGATATCTCCACACTGCTTGCTGCAAAACTCACAATTGAAACAACCTGTGTGTTGAAAATGCATTTCCTGCCTGGTGCAATATCATCTTGACTTGACTTTGTTGTAAGAAACAAGTATGCAGAGGACGAGACTGAATGGCCTCTGGGGCAAAACAGGTGAATCAGCCTGAAGCAATCGGAAACCTGCGGTGTGAATTTATTGTTCAGTGTAACCGAGTGTCCAACAAGTCGGGCTCGTAGGCTCTGCAATGGAGAATAGCCTGTGGCCAAAGGCAAGGTACTCCATGACAAATTGATGGACAATGTTGACAAGCACACAAGGCATAGTGTTGGAGACCGTTTTCGTGTTTACAAAAAAGGTTGCTGTTTTCATTTCAAAGTTGTTCATGAAGTTTACAGGGCCGTACATGGTTCAGCTTTTCCCCGTGTGGATCATCCGTGAAGCAAATCCAGTTTGGGGGAAAAACATTCTCTCTCCTGTATGTCTTGTTGAAAACCCCAGTGGTCTGATCGTAAGGTGGGTGGTAGTAAATGACCTCACCTCCGGCGAGAAATGAGCCCCACCAGCCAAACGTGCCCTGAGTCATGATGCTGTGGTTGCATCGCGACAGAAGAGCCAAGTCTGTTGCCGAATCCAGATTCGTGCTCAGGTGGACGTCCCGTGACATGGTGCCCAAGTTCTCTCGAGTCCACTTCAGGTTGTCCGTGCACAAAATGAACTGTACGTTTTCGTACTTGTTCTTGTAGTAATCCATAGCGGCCTTGATGTAAAACACTGGAGCGACTCTGAAACCACTATCTCGAAACTCACTGTTCAGGTAAATGTCTCCCATTCGAACGTGAACTCCGACGAAGGTGATATGTTGCGATTCACCAAGCCTCATTGCTTTGTGCCTCACAGTTCTCAAAATGTTGTCGGCTTTTCTCAAATGATTTCGGTTGAATGTGAAAAGCTGCCGGATTTTGTCTTGTATGCAAGAGAAATACTTCCATGACACCAAGTAACAACACACAACTGTGGGTGCGTGTTGCGGCAAATGCCGGACGAGTCGGCCTGGCTCCCAGGACCAGGGTCCAAACTCTTGGACCGAGACGTGTCCGATCAGCTCCGGCGACGAAGCTGGCAGGATGGCGAGTTCCTTCTGAAGACGCGGGAACGTGTGGATGAGTCGACTGAACTGTGGATTGAACGCTGTCGCCCTGTTCAACAAAAATCCAATTCCCTTCACACTTGCGAAGGCAAACATCAGGTTCCCCAGGCCTCCGTGGTTTCCCTTGTGGTAAAGAACTGCTAACGAGCCCTGTTTTCTCAACTTGCACCTGGTTTCTGAGAAATCTCTGTTCCGTCCCGTTCGCGTGGATTTCAGCAACAATGGTTTCTCATTCCACTTCCACGAACAAAGCATCCAGACGACAAAGCAAGACACAGGGAATAACATGTGTTTATTTACAGTGAAAGTCATGGTGCCTTGACGCAAAATTAACATTGTGCTTCAGGTAGAATCTTTGATACCGTCTTTATTTCCAATCTCTTACAATCTGATGACGAGTGCAGCGATTTCACAACAAACACGCAGTTTTATTCACAAACATTGGTTTGCATTTTTCTCTGGAGTCGCCTGCAGCTACATTAAATTCAGTGTCTCTTTGGCATTAATTTGAATATTTGAACAAAAATCTGACACAAACATAATTAACAACGTGCAAATTCATCGTGAGTTGTGTCCATCGCGAGCAAGTGGACGAAAACGTTTCTTGATTGTACCGTCACGTAATTCTTGAACATTTTGCTGTATCATTCCCCGATAACAATGGTCAGTTTTTCTGCTGCACTGTTGTTTTTCTGAACAGCTTATTCTTCGTCTGAATCCTCCTCTTCCTCGTCGCTCGTTTCCCTCTTTCCGAACATGTTCTGTCCGATTTTTTCCATCCCACCGGACTCACCTGTGGCGAGTCTCAGGGAGACGACGTCCGCTGAGTCCCCAAGGCCAAAGAGAATCAGTCTCCCGCCCAGGGCCGGTGTCACACACGACACCTTCATGTCGAGGCTGAACGCTGCCAGAAGAGCAGCTTTGTGGATGTCCCAGACTGAGATGTCGCCCGCGTGAACAATGGCCTGGTCTCCATTGTCGGCGATGTAAATGCGACTGTCCACACCGAAGTTGAGACAGGAATGGCCTTTTATCTTCTTGAGCGAGCTGGAGTTATTCGGTTGCCAAATGCAAAGTTCCTGGTTGGCTTTGCCGAAGACGATGTTCTCTGCGTGATCTGCAACGGCAATGGCGCAGACGTCTTTCTCGTTCCTCAATCTTCGCTTAATGACTCCTGATCCGCACTCCCACAGGGACACGTAGCTGCTCTTCTTGTCGTCGTCGTAGTTGAAGTGCACCAGGTGGGAGCCACTGGGCGTCACCGCCGCGACGTGCAGCAGCATCAGCGAACTGCTGCTCTCCAGGGTTTGAACGTGAGTTCCTGACTCCATGTCAAACACACACAGATGATGCGCGTAATACGAAGCCACGATCACCTTCAGGTCTTTGCTGATCAAGTATCGTTCGATGTTGTTTTCTTTCTCCTGCATCAGCCCCTGGGCCCTTTGCTTGTCCTCTTCAGTTTCAACTCTGTGTTTCTGATCGCGTGAAGTGAAGTCCTGCCATGTGATGGCAGATTTTCTCTGGCGCGCTTCGAGTGTGTCAAGGAAAGCAGCATCCGACTTCTTGAAGGCGGGTCTGATCCTGCGTGTGACGAGCCCCGTCTCCAGACTCCACACGACGAAGTGGCTGCGGTTCTCGGAGAGACCCAGGAGCTGTTTCTCATCCAACAGAACGTATTCATGGGCCGGCGAAGGTATGACGTAACAATCATTTATCTGGACCACAAATTTCTTCTGTGTCAGGTCGAAGATTCTTATGGTCCGGAACATGGGTTGCTCTTCCTTGCCCAGTCCAGAGAAGCCTCGGTCGGTGAGGATGATGACTCTGGAGTTGCTCAGCAGCGTCACGTCGCTCGGGTCGGCGAGGCCCCGCTGCACCACAACGGCGCTCCCGGCGCAGCGGCTCTGCAGCACGTTCCACACCGACACCACCCCGCCGGAGCTCCTGGCCACGACGTACCTGGGCTGCTCCACCATCGGGACGATCGCTTCAATGCGTTCCGTCGTTCCTTCTTTCTTCATCTGTTTGTTCACCTGATGGCGCAAACAAGGTGCGTTGGAGTACAATTGTCAGACAACAGCAAAACACCGTCAGAGCCTGCAGCGATTCAAAATTTCCACTCAGTGGACTCTGGTCAATTAGCAGAATGTGATACCAAACGAAGCACCTCAGAGGTGAGGTTCCAGACGCGGAGCATGCTCTCGTGCCTGGAGGCGGTGAGGCAGAACCGAAGGTCGACGCAGGCGCCGGCGTGCGAGACGCCGGCGTGCCGCCCCACGTGACTGTGGTCCTCCGTCTCCAGGTTCCACACAGCGATGTCGCTGGAGTTCGTCGCTTCCGAGCTGTTGGAACAGTTGCAGGGAAAACATTGCATCAGAAAACGTTTGACCACCACGCTCTTTGCATCGAACTTGTAAGTCCTCTTACCTGCACACTGTGAGACAGTGACTTCCCAGCTTGTTGACCAACAATTCTCTGACGTTACAGTTGACGCAACCACGAATGGTCCTCACTGGATCCCCATTTCTGCAGCACATGAAACGCATTTTCAGAACAACTTTGAACTGGGTTTTTTTTTGGAAAGCTGTTTGTTGTTCTCAACCAAGCAAGGGGATACATTTCCATTTACCTGACATCGAACAGCTCGAGCTGGAAGATCTCGTGCAGCTGCATGTACTTGACGCGCTTGGCGAGGATGTGATATTCCCGAGAGATCGCCAGCGCCGTAAGACAGCCGAACTGTCCCGTCAGATCATGAACCACTTTTCCGGACTTCACGTTCCGCACTGTAGCGAAGCTGGTGTTCCTAAAAGCGTGCAGCACCTACAAACAACAGGCAGACAAACATTCATCGCCAGGTGAATTTGCTGCGTGTGTTGGAAGTTTGGAGAGGTTCATGCCGCAATTGCCAGGTAGGTGGCACTGATCACCAAAGTTTGCACTGAGAGCCAATGACAACTGAACAAATGGTTTCTGCGTCACTGATACGGCAAATGGCGCGTATTGGAAAGGAGCGGACGAGATTGCTAAACCTTCTTATTTTTGTGTTTGTGTGGCCGTGCCACCAAACACTGGACTCACGTGGGTTCCGTGAGACGTTGGAGCGCACAGAATCGAGTTGTCCCTGTGGACTGGCTCTTCTTCATTCACTCGCAGCTCCTGCACCAGTGGAGCCTTGTCGTTGTCAATTTCTCTCAAGTTCCACACACGCATCACGCAGGAACCGTCAGAAAAGGCGACGAGCAGTGAGCCATCGAGCGCGGTCGTGATGCAGGCTGGGTCCTCCATGTCAATGGATGTCATCATCTCACCGGTTCTGAGGCTGAAGACTCTGATGTGTTTTTTGTCTGACGTAATGGCTGCTGAGTTCGACAGAGCGAGGCGCACGCTGCGCACATTGGTCCCAACTCCAGTGATAGTTCTCTTGACGCGTCCAGTCTTCAGCTCCCACAGTTTCAGGGTGTTGTCCTTGGACGTGGTCACCGCATGATGACCATCGCTCGTAGTGACAACGGCTGTGACGGGACCGGCGTGACCCGACATGATGTCGAAGAGGATTCCTCCGGGAGCGATCAGACAGGTTCTGGACGGGATCAGAGCCCGGGCGGAACTCTTCTGCGCGTCTCGGAGTAGCGACTTGAGGAAGGGATATTTGGGAGGGTCCCCTGGAGCCACCGGGACGTCAGCTGCGACCAAATCATGAAGTCTGCCAATCAGCTGGGAGGCCAGTTGTTCACTGTCCCTCTCCAAAACAGCGCAGGCCAGGTGCAGTGTGTCAGACACGTATCGAATGTCCTGATCAGTGGGTTCCGATGCCAAGGCCATCTGGATGTCTTCAAACAGTGCTCCCAGGGAGATAGCTGAGAGTTTTGTCAACAGGAATTCGAAATTGCACAAACAGCTGGACTTCAGTTCTTGAATTCGCTGAGATTTCAGAAGATGAAAAGGCAGCTCGTTGAGTCTTCTCAGGTTGAACCATCGTCTTGTGTCAGTGTCTTTCCCAGAAGCGGAAATTTCCGTGGAGAGTGGCTGAGGAGTGACGAATCTTGGTTTTCCTTCTGCGGCGCTTCCACAAGGTTTGGGAGCTGAAGACCAGAGGTCAAGGAAGTACTCGCCGAGAAGTCTGTGGAAGGATTGACCTTGATCCTGCGTCAGATATCGATCACGGGCCACCTACAAACAGCAGTCATCAGGCTGGAAAGACTGACAAGAACAAATTTTGACGTTTGCCCACACTGTTCAATACATGGATGCGCGGATTTCCCGGGTGGGTTTCCACGATGGAAAATCATCAAAGCCAAACTGGCAACAAAGATCAAAACTTACATCTGAAAATTGGGCGTGGGACCAACGAATAAGGATGGTCTTGTCAGCCTCAAATTCCTGCAGAAGACATTGAAGGTCGTGCCTGATGCGCCACCAACAGAGAGGAGGCAGTCTCCTGACGGCGGGACGGAGCTGCGCCTCCACGTGGTCCATGCACAGCTCATCCAGAGACATAACGTCCAGGAGCTCAAATCTTCACAAAAAGAGAACAACAAGATAGACAACATGCCAATCCCTTGCCGGGTCAGGCAAGTTCATCACTGAACTCCGGCCTACAAGGAGGAGGTTGTCGCGGACTGTACGGACTCTGCACCCTCTGAGCCATGAACGGTGCGGTGTGTTTGGCTCTTCACGATCTGAAGGTCAAAAGCCAACAAAGTTACTTTTTCTTCTTTCTTTGCCGACAGAAAAAATGACGAGGGGCTCTTTGGGAATCTGTTGTCCTCACGAGGCAATGCCGCTGCGCGCTGCGGTGATGTAACCGAGGGCTGCACGCACGATCGGTTGTCCGTGACTCCTCTCGAGCCGTGAGAACAGCGCGATGACGGCGCTCTGCACTGTGTACGTCAGGTTGGTCTCCGAGGCCGGGAGGCAGGACCTCCATTTCAAAGCTTCTTGTATCACCACCTGCCGTGTCGTGAAGATTGTTGTGCCTCTCATTTCACACACATAAAACGCAAAAATTCTTCCAGCACCCGCAATTTCGATGTGGTATTTTGAACAAAGTCAAGCTGCAACAAGGTGATGAAAATTGAACTTGTGCCGTGTCCCCTTGTTGCACCCAAACTCAGTGATTTTGGCATGAGCGATACCCCACAGGACTGTGGAAACTGCAGTTGACGTTCTTTGTTGAGTACCGGTAGCTTCACCTTGACAAAGAGAACGTGTGAACACTTTTCGAAGGCGTCCATCAAAGTGTTCGTTTGTTCCTGGGTCAAGGTTCGCGAGTTTCTGGACAACTCGTGCTTCAGAATCGTTGACGCATCCGTCAAGTTCAAACCTGACACCTGCAGAATGGAGTGAAGGTATAAGCCTGATTTTGTGTGCATGCAAGAAATATGTTTTTTGATCGAACAAGAAGATTGCAGGTTGTGGATCATGCACCGAAGAAAAACCAGTGCGACCGTCGAACGTAGAGGGCGGACGCACATCTGATCAGGCTGGCGCATCCCGACGGGCCTGTGAGCCCAATACCAGCCCGATTCACATGATGTTCAGGCTGTGTACCGATCGGTCACACACTGCTTTGGGCCAGCTTCAGGCTAGCATCGGGCTGGGATGTTCCACGTGCTTTTATTTTTGATTTTTTGACGTGGCACGTGTTCAACATGGAACATCTTCAGTGGTGGATTCATATTTCAAATTTCAAATTTTATGGCGTTGCGTCTTTTAACTCCATGGCAGCGCAAGAAATAGAACCGAGGAAGTTTTTTGGAAGATTTTTGCAGAACATCTCCAGAATAATGGCTGAAGTAAACAAAAATACTCTGAAAAAGACATGTCCTGGAGCTCCAAAGAAGAAGAAGCTGAAGGAGAAGAAGAAAAATGCAAATCTGAGTCTGACACAGATGAATGACTTGATCACATCTGTGCAATGTTTTCCAATTTTGTATGACAATACCAAAACAGGACATGCTCAAATTAGTAGAACTGATCCGTTGTGGGAGAACATTGTGCAAGAAGTAGGATGTTCTGGTAAGTAGATCGACCTCTTGACTACTTGTTTGGCATATCATTTTTTGCATTTAAATCTAGATCTAAATTGAAAAGATGTTTCAATAATTTATGTGATTGTGGCAAATCTATCTTAGTTTTTAGTTTGCATTGCAGCTGCAGAAGCCAAGAACTCTTGGAACAATGCACGCGGCACATTCAGGAAGAACGAACGTCTGCGTTTACAGCATGAGAAAAATGGAGCTGCTGGACCGTTCAAATGCACATGGGTGCATTGGGATGCCATTGCATTTGTGAGAGGA
>JAAUXT010123187.1_pt1 | contig 26107 bp, 26 predicted proteins | sample 7278171 | NCBI WGS metagenome assembly JAAUXT01 (sample SAMN14350112, study PRJNA611818) | marine sediment metagenome | isolation source: surface marine sediment (1.8m) | place: French Polynesia: Moorea | collected 2018-08
AACACCGTCTCGTTCTATTGAAGAGCTGATTGAACTGAAACAAGCAGAAAGTTTGTTGAGATTTTTCCTCAACCAGAAAAAGTGTTGTTTGTCTACCACAATACTTCGCTTCGAGCGCCTCGGTCAAAAAGGTGAAAAATTGCACTGTGAAATTTGGAAAAGTGAAGTGCTCAAACGAAAACTTTGGTGCACTCAACGCTGCGTTTGCCAGCAGAAAAATCCGCTGCACTGGTTGGTGAAAAGTTGGCAGTGTTCATCTTCCTCCGAAAGTGATGGGTTGAGGCGGTTCCTGGTTTCTCCGCTCGATGTCGTTAGCAGCTCCTTTGGTGGCGGCGGCGGCTCCGGCTCCGGATCGATCGGCTTCGCGTGAGCCGATTAGGTTTGATCATGACAAAGAGCAATGAAAGCTAATAGAGAAATAACTTGATTAACACAAAATACGAGCCTATGTGCGTGGATGAAGGAGTTTCAATTCCAATTTCACTGCACTTGTTTGTAATGCAGTTTCTTCGACGAAGACGAGAAATGTGCACACGACATGAACCCAGGGCGTGGTTGCCCCCTCCTTTCTTGGAAACGAAAATCTTTCGTCCAGCGCACATTCCAATCATGCATTTAATTTAGCTAATGGATTTTCAATCTGTTGATTAGACTTGAAATTGTGTTTAGCCATTCCCGCAGTTTCCGGAACAGGTGGTTGCTCAGTTGCTGAGGATTCTTGGCGATCCATTGCACAAATTAACTCCAGTCTCACCGTGCACTGTGAACTCAGTGCCTGCCTGCAGTCCCGAAGCACCGAACTGCCTTATACATTATTTAAGGCACATTTGACATGAATCAGAAATGAACAACCTGTGATTTGTTCCATTGAAACAGATGAGTACAATTCGTAAGGGACGTTTGCTAATTTTTGCACGTCAGATTGATTGCTCCAGTTTGTGGTGTTTGCCGCTTTTCTTGTGAAAAAGACACTGCAGGTTGGTGACAAAGGTTGAGAGTTGATAGATATTGGAAATAGATACAGTCCGAAGAACACGGCAGTGTCGTTGAAAAGCCTTCCTTTGCAATTGGCATGTTTTGTCAATGAGAGTGATCGTCTTCATGAAAGCATTTTAGTTTGCGCAACACCTTCGTGAGAAGCACAAAGACAAGAGATATTTTTTTCGCTTTCCTGGTTGTTTCTTTTCATGAGAAGATCGAAAAGCAACAAATGGACCAAAATTTTCTGACATTCCTGTCTGGTCATTCTGGAGAAAACCGTCACTGGCTTAGCTTGATCTGGAGCCCTGTCATCTGAAGGTGCAAACACAGGCCAAATCAGAGTCCATGGGGAAAATGAGACAAAAGAACAAATGATACAATTACCACGCAGGGAACCTCGTGCAGGGAAAACATAAGGGAAAGCAACACGGGGGACTCCGATCGATGCAAAGCTTTAAAAAGTAAAAACACAGGATGGGAAGATCGATGCCGAAGGTAGAGAAGTGCGCAAGGCAAGCTTAAGGAGCATTTACGGAGCCGTGTGAAACCGACATCCGTCCACCAATCGTTTTTCAACGCACTTGTGTGCTTGGTCCCCATAACGGGCGGAAATCTCTGCATTTCAAGGCAGGTCTGCGCTCGACAGCGCCGCCTGCGATCGATCACTTGATGATTTTTCCTGTGCCGCACAGGTGTTGCAGGGGAAAATTTTCAGACGGTAGCGCAGGGCGGTGTGTGCCTTCTGCAGCAGATCGCTGTTTGGTTAAACCTCGCTATGCAGTCCACTGCGTCAACACAAGCTTCATATTTGCAGTCACTGTTGGTTTACACCCACCCTCCCTCTTTTGTCGTATCGACATTCCACATGTGCAGTTTTCTCATTTTTTCTCACTTTTGAAACTTTTCCAATTGTTTCAACGAAGTGTTCTCCTTGGAAGTGGAATGAATTGACGGGTTGTCGTCACAACTCAGTTGTCGATCTGAGAACAAGTTCAAACTCTCAACAACAGACAAATCTTTCCATGCTATCACGGCTGAAGCCGTGTTGGATACTTCCAAGGCGACGTTGACAGTGGCGGAATTGTCTGTTTGTGGTGCGGCAGGGGCGAAGGGATTGTCACAAAACTCGAACTGTGAGCTGATAATTCTATTTGCCCTGTCACTTGCGTTTGCATTGATTTCGGGATCTATTTGCTTGCCTAGCCCTGCAGTTCTCTGACATGGCTTCTATTGTTACCAGAAATGGGATGAAACGTATCTGCACAGAAAATTACGGCCCATTTCAACTCATCAAAACAGTAAATCAATGCCCTTCCCCCGCGCGGCTGTTTCCTTTGTACCTTTGTGCGTCAATGGTTAATTCCTTGTCAGGATTTTGTCAGATTTTCTGGCATTACAGGAAAGCGTATGAAAGCTCAATGGGGCCAAAGTGACCAAAACATGTCCCAAACCTCATCTTTGTTCAATTAAAGTCAACACAAAGTTCACCTGTTCTCATTTTCTGGACTTGATCGTTGTGGCACAGTGGCTCTTCGGGAACCAACGAGTGAGATGTTCAAATTCCATCCAAATGCGCCACGCGCCCCCTGTACCCCCCACCTGAGTGTATGGGAGGTGGTGCAGTGGGATGCGATGCAAAAACTTGGCTGGGGGCAGATTGTGAGCAACATTTTCCACAAATATTTTCAAGAGGAAAAAAGTCTTCCAAGTCTGGTATGAATAAAATGTGTGAAATTGTTGCTATAGAGTCTCAAAACTGCGACAAAATTCGTACTCTATTTTCGGGAGAAATTTTGAAATTTGAGAGCAAAAATCAACAAAGTTTTCACAATTCACTCCGCAGCCAAATTTTTATTGGGGCAGGCCAGGCGAACAGGCAACACAGTCTTGGGGTTGGTCTGGCCACACCACACCCTCAGTGAAGGTGAGTTTGACCAACCATTCTGCCTTCGATGTCGTGGGTTTTCTGTTTCTTGCCGTCACCTCTGGTGGTGGCCGACTAACCCCTCGACTGCACGCGTTGTCTGTTCCGAAAACATGGGACATGCCATGCACCTTTGTACACCCCCTTCTCACAGCCCCTTCGAATGCCTTTTGTTTAGGGTATGATGCAATAGGACGCAAATGGTAGGACAGGACACGGACATCCTGGCCGAGATGAGTGTGTTTTTACGAAAAGAAATACTTGCTCGCACAACAACGTTCAGTTTTTTTCACCGTGTTCTTTCATCAAGGTCAGTGAAGGAAGGTGGAACGATTCTGCGATCAAGCGTGAGACACTTTTCACGCAGACGCGAGAAGACCCAACGATTCTTTCCGTGTTGTTCAGCTGGAAGTGAGCCTTGGCTGTGAACAAAGTTGAAATGTGTCGATCTGTGGACGACGAAGAGCACAAGACGTCTTATTCTTCAGTTCTGGTCTATTCGTTGTCAAACACGTTCAAAACCTGGAAAGCTTGGTTCACTCATGTGCATCAGCAGCAAGCCGGCAGAAACAGGTATCTATTAATTGATTGCTCACTTCTGCAAGACCCAGCTTACGGTACTTCATGCAAAGCGAGCATTCTAGCAGACAGCCTCCGTGTCACGCATGGAGAATCATTAATTTTGTCTGCAGTGGATCTGCAGTTCAGCAGTCTCAATGCTTTCATTGCGAAGTGCAGCTGAATCGCTCGAATCATGCTGGTGAACATGTCTGTGAGTATACACAGTGATACATATTTTATAATGTTTGGTTCATGCAGTCTAGCATGCATGCAGTGTCAACTGCTTGAGCAGCATGCCGCAGTCAAGTTCTCGCAAATCCATTTTACGGGCAAGAGATAAAGTGATCTGCGATTGTGTGATGCACGCACGTGCGATCATACTTGCGAAAAATAAAGCAAAGTGGTTGTTTGGTTGTTCAAAAACGTTTGCGTTTTATAGATTTCTGTCAGACTTTGTTGGGTTTGCGGCAGCAAACCTGATCGTGCACGGAAGGGTTCTGGGTGAACGCATCACGCCATTGTTTGAGCGTCAGATTTGACCAGACCAAACTTGCGTGGATAACCCTGCGACCAAAGACTCAACTGGCAGACTGCAGAACATGGACATTTGGCTCAGATGCAGATGAATTTTGTGCGGCGATCAAGAGAGGCGTCGGGAAAACATCTCCAGGAATTGGGCCAACTCTGGAGTTTCCTGACCAAAATAAACCCGAAGGACGCTCCAAGCGAGTGCTGTAAAAGTGAGTAATTGCTCTGCATTTGATGATTCATAAACAAGAAAGATTTTACAACAGTCAAGGGGTGAGAGGTTAGGTACCACCCAGAGTCCAATAAACGATGCTTTGGCCCATGTTTCCTGTGGAGGGTTATTCATTTTCTTGTCATTGAAGACTCCCTTTCAGCCATGTTGACTCGCCTGCCGCAGGTTAAAAGGGACGGGAGCTCGTCTGGACCTGTGGCTGTGTGTATCCTACAGAGGACGCGTGCATGATCGTTGGGAGGACTTTATGCTGAGGTTGTCCGCTTCTCCATGCTTTCAGTGGCCAGTGTCCATTTCCTTCGTCGTGGCTCGCCTTCCAATCGAGCGCAGACCGCACACTCGGGACCAATCTCAATTTGCTTCAATCAAGCCACTCCTCTGCACAACTAGCTGTGGATACAATGCATGCTTTGCCCCACTCAAGACCAAATTGAGAAGAAGTGGACATTAATGCGATCCGGGACAATCAGCACTCAAGTTGAGAGGCCATTTGAAACACAGCATTGCAATATTATGGCCATCAAAATGTAAATTTCACAATCGGTGAGAGTTGAGGAGGTTTGTGCACGGCTGGAGGAGTCGACACATTTTTGAACTGCAGCGTGATGTCTGCATGTGTTTGAAAATTCCGGATCGTCAGGGAAAGTTCGAAACCAGTTTGTTTCTTTTTGACCTTTCATCGAAACAGATTGACAGAATCACAACACCCAGATCCGTGGGCGGTGGGAACTGGGATCGTTTGTGAATTGAATTTTGATTTGGGGATACAGTGGCCTGAGTATGTGTGAGCAATCAGTGATTCATCAAATTAACTCGCGCCAGGTTCTCTGTGGGATCCAAGTCAAATTTACTTTGACATCTGTGGTTCGCACAATTAATAGGATTTGTCTTCGAATAATGTCCTCGGTGTCTGGTGAAACATTCGGACCCTCGTTGCCGCTCGCGGACGATTCCTTTGTTTCGCCCTTCTTGAACCAGCTCCCAGCTCGAGGTAACAGTTTCTTTCACCAGAAATGAACAAGACAGGGTTTTTTTATTCTGTTTCTGTGGTGCAGTGGAGACCTGAGGGCTGTGCTGTCACTGAATTGTTTTTCGGGTGCATGGTGGTTTTGTCTGCAGTTCAACCTCTTGCGGAAACTTCTTCCATCCTCGCAGCCACCAGGATCCCCCGGGCGAGGACACACGGATGCAGAAAGTTTCCTCTTGCATCTGCCAGGCTGAAGCCATGGCCGCGCCCGCGCTCATTCCTCATGATTTACTCCTGACAGATGCCTCCCTGCCGATCTTTCACCGCCACTTGCTTCGCAGTGGCTGGGCGCAATGTGCGCGACAGAGAGCAGCCAATATGGTCGCGGTGGCCCGAGGCGGTTCCCGCGCAGGGGCCGCGCAGCCCCCTATTACTGCGCGACAATGATGTTGGCAATTTATGACACGGGAGATGGGGAAAGATTATATCAGAAAACGTTTTAAATTCTTATTAGATCTTTCTGCTCAATAGTTCACAGAATTGAATGTTTTGTCGCGGCAGAGTGGTGTTGCGCATACAAATGCTGTTGTGTGCTCTTTCAATATTTTTGCCAATTCATTAGTTTGAACCATTTCCACATTTTAGCGTGATTCGTTTGCCTAAAATCAATGGTCTTTCAGGTGTACGTGTTGTCAATGAAACATGAAGTGGGTTTTGTCGTTTGACGAAGCAAGGCTACTGCTGTGTTGTTCGTGAAAATGCAGTCTTGTTCAAGTGAAATGTCATCTTCTTTGACACAAAAACAAACCCAATGATGTCCGGACAACAACAAGAAAGTCACGACAAAGACAAAACCTGTTCCCACTTGGTGATCAAAGTGGCAGCGTTGGTTGCAGCTGAAGAAAAAAGCTCTCATCGCAACTGCTGCTCCTTTCGGCCGGTGATGAATTGCCTGTCCACCGTAGATCATTCTTGCTTTGCTCAAGACATTGCAAGAGGAAAAAATAATTTTCCTGAAGAGCACAAAGTGTTGCTTCTTTTCCAGTGTTGTTTTGCTGAGTCCTGCTGCTCAACAGCCCGCACCCGCAGTAGCTTGCGAAATGGACAAGTCAGCTTCCTTTCTGCAGAATAAGCAAAGACAAATTCAACACTGGCTTTCCAATGAAGTTTTCCATTCATGGAGTTGACATTAACCGCAGAAGCACGGAATAAAAGCCATTAAAGGTGTTTGTGAAGCATCTGGGATAGGCTGCATTGCTTCCCACAAGTCCTCTTTCACCATTAAACGCAGCTCTGCCATATTGCACAGCCCAAATTAGGGAATCTCTTGTGGGCCTTGGTGGATGCTCGTCAAAATTAGCTTACTGCGTTTAATCAGGGTTCTGAGCACTAAGTGGTGAAACCCCTCGGTGCTTGGTGCAGATATTACCCAATAATCCACGTGCTTTCAGAAAAGCATTTGACTGCTGCTTCTGTATCATTCCACATCCCAGGACCTTGCTTGGGCATGCGTGCAGTGCCTCGTGTCACGTGGCTGCAGCGTAAAGCAAACAGGTGCATTTACATTCATGGCAATACAATACAAAGCATTATTCCTTTCTTGAAAGCATCTCAGTTTCCCACACAACACACAGACACACGTACGGAAGGAGGCTGTTGACAGGAGGAGGAGGCACAAAGTTAAAAGGAGGATAGCGCATTTTTGATGGTGATAAGAGAAGAGGGGCAGATAGCAAGGCAAGGGAGGCGCTCGCAGTGCCAGCACTGGACGCTCTCCCCATGTTGGCGATGAACGGCAAGCAGCATGTTGGGGGAATACCTTCGCCGTTGTCGACCGCGGGAGGCTGCCTGCCGCCGCCGGGCCGCTACTCCCCGACCTACCGGCCCGACGGCATGCGGCGTATGGGCAACGTATCGGTATGTACGACAGTCTTCAGTTGTTCGGCAGGTCTTCAGATTGTTGACTTTCCATTGACGGCGGCCAGTGCATGAATGAGTGGCTTAGATGTACGCACCGAACTCAATTTATTATTTGCCCTCTTTCATATTTTATGAACCCGGTTTTTTGTCTGAGAGTAGCATGCTTTTCAAGCAACGTTGCTGAGTGAACAGGATTAGGGACTGAATGGATCGGATTTGCTCAGAGTTGTTCCGGATTTGGCTGGTGCTGATGCTCAGACAGACGTGGAGGCATGAATTGTGAATGAGTACTCAGACTCCCCCATGGTTTCTTTCTCGGTCATGAATGAGCATGGTTTTAGGACTTTTTTGGCCTGCATGTACACGGCAAAGGAAGCAGTCCCTCGGTCACATGTTGGTTGGAAAAATGTTTCAACGTGGAGATATAATGCCACTTGTCTGGACCACGCAGTTTGGTTTGTTCCGTTGTCCTGGACTTGGTTCTGGGGTGACAAACAAGGAAGAGTGTCCGCAGTTTCAAGCATCGTCTGATGTCTCTCTACTTCACGTCATCCTAAAATTTTCGTCCGTTGTGTATTTGCAGGGGAATTTGTTTGGAGGGATAGATGACAGTCTGTTGGCGCGCGCGAGCGCCGAGGCGCTGGTAACTGCGGCGGACATCAACAAGAACTCGCCGCCGATCGTGAAGCCCGACGGGCTGTACGGGCCGCACGACATGGGGCCGCACAACCCGCACAACCACCCGGCGGCGGCGCGGCAGCACCCGGGCGCGCAGATGGGCCCGCTGCACGGCTTCGGCGCGCCCGGCGAGTCGATGCTCGACCAGATCACCTCCATGTCGATGCCGATGTCTATGCCGACAGGGATGGTCCCCGACCACACTGGAGTGAACACGCATGCACACGGTCACCAAATGTACTCGCCCGTGTACTCTCATACTCCCAACGGGATGAATCCTCACCACCCCGGGATCACGCCGCATCACCCGATGCATCCACACTCGGAAGCCGACTGCGATCCGCGCGAGCTCGAGGCCTTCGCCGAACACTTCAAGCAGCGCCGCATCAAACTCGGAGTTACGCAGAACGATGTCGGAAGTGCGCTGGGGAAATTAAAGTTGCCCGGTGTGGGTTCGTTGAGTCAGAGCACCATTTGTCGTTTCGAGTCGTTGACACTGAGTCACAACAATATGATCGCTCTCAAGCCCGTGCTGCAGGCGTGGCTCGAGGAGGCCGAGGCGGCCGCGAGGGAGGCCAAGAACAATGAGCTCCTCAACGGCGCCGACAAGAAGCGCAAGCGCACCTCCATCGCAGCCCCGGAGAAGCGCTCGCTCGAAGCGTACTTCGCAGTGCAGCCTCGCCCATCAGGCGAAAAAATCGCTCAAATTGCTGAAAAACTGGACCTCAAGAAAAATGTTGTCAGGGTTTGGTTCTGCAACCAGAGACAAAAACAGAAGAGAATGAAGTTCTCGGCCATGGCCGTGCAAGGTGGTCATACGCCGGTTCACACTCCTCACTAGCTGCCCATTCAAATGAAAATCGGGAATCAATCAGCCTTTATTCAAGTACCGGAACGATCTGCCCCCAATTATATTCAACAAGCTCGGAAAGGAAGAGTTCAAGAGTTTGGACCCCAACAAAGATGAATCACTTGGCGAAACAGCGAGCCCTGAAGCAGAGGCACTTGATGGATACTTGATGGTAAGGAAAGTCCCTCTCACAAACTTCCTGCTACCGACCTTCTCAGAAACAAGGTGATAGCACAGCTTTTCCATTTGCTGTATTCCTGGTGTGCATTGTGAATACTCTTCATGCAGACAAGAGAACGATGAACCACGGTGTTGTATCATATCTGTACATTACCAACAGTTGTTATTTATTTGCGCGTCAAGCGAACAAACTCAGACTTTTTGGTTGTAAATTTGTAAGAAAGGGATTGTATTTATTGAAGATATCTTGTAAATTTTTATTTTTACATCTGTGTACGATTTCCAAAAATGTAGGTGACAAGTTTTCCATGTTGAATGTTATCTTTATGACCCCAACTGGCAGACATTGAAAAAGTCCCATGTGAATATCATGCATGCTCAAAGGGGATAAAATGTTGCATTCGATGTCATGTTTCATCCCCCTCATTTTAAAGGCATTTAGTTTTTTGTGTTCGTTATACCAGAAGCATTTCAATCTAGTCGCTTTTAATTTTTTCAATAGATTTTGCACTACCTGCTCACGCATCGGCTCTGAAATTGGCCCGCGCTTCATATAAACACAGGTTGTCGCTTTGCATCTGCCGCTCTACCACACAAATTGATCGCAAGCGCGAAAATTGGACCAAGTCCCCTGAAAATGCGCTTGTGCGCGGAAATTAGATCTATCGTTAGCTGACTGTGTGGTTGAGGGAAAGACAATGAGCGCGCCTGCTGCATGGCCAACTTTGGTTCAGGCTGTAATTATGCCTGAAATGCCCAAAATGGTTTCAATGCGAACCTCACTTCTAGTCTTTTCACGGTGATATCGTTTGCTTATCATAAATACCAACTGCCATTGGGGTTGAAAAGAAATAATAATATCTGTGAGCATTAGCATTTGAAGCAACGTTCGTGGAGTGTTTTTATCGCTGTGCGCGTCCCGTTTGGTCAAGCTAATGCGATTTTATCAAAACCAAGAATCAACTGACGGCTAAATCACCAAAACATGAAACGTTTGGTCACATGTCTCGTTTGAGAATTGGGTTTGTTTGTATACTTTATTGTGGAGTTACTTTTTGCATGATGTGCTTGCATTTTTTGTGGTTTTCAAGTTGCCACTGTGTAGTGACAATCTGTACACAACTGAGTCTCCTGTTTCGTGTGTTTACATTTACCTTTACACCATATTTTTAGGAAGAAGAAGAGTTGTAGTGTTTTTGTATAAATTTACACATCAAACAACATTAGAAATATCATCTGTGTGCAGGACCTGTTCTGTATTAATTCAGCGCCAGTGTTTGTTCTGGTCCCATCGAGGCATTTGACAATCCTCGTCAACAAGTGCAACTGATCGGCAGATTGTTTGTTCCCTTCATCGCAGCGACAGGGCGGCAATAGGTGAATAGGCTTCGCGCTCTTTCCACAAACCATTTTCTCACATTTCGCACACACACAACAAAAATGGAAAGCGCGACCCCAACCCCAGATTTTGGGCAAAAAGACACACCATCTGTGGATTCCGCGCCTGAAGAGACACAAAACGGAGCGGATCAAATATTACAACTAATTTTGCTTGTTCTCCATCAAGAATTGATGCCGGCGGAAATCCGAGTCTATAAAAAGTAACACCCAGTTACACACTGGCTGAGATTAGTGATTCCCAGTGTTAAAATATTTATAGGTAAACATTGCCTCGTACAATGCTGGTATTTGGGCTGCCATGATCAGATCCAACATGGCGGCTGTGTGGGCAATCCACGGCGTTGCGCAGCTCTTCGGCCCTGGCCACTGCTGCATGCAGGTTGTTCACGGGAACTGACAAACAAAATGGATTCTGAAGTGATGCATGTTTCCATGCACACGCAAGTAAAGGCGGACACAGATCCAGGCAAACTGATATCGCACGTTGTGTGCGGTCCCGCATTCTCGTCTTGAGGTGATGAAGCTTTGCCAGCGACGGCAGCAAAAGCAAATGGAGAGAAAAATGGTCTTGAAAGTGTGAAACGGCGACAAAAAGAGGCAGAGGCACGAAGAAAGGCATTGCTGGAACAATATGCCTCTCAGTGTTGGGAAACAGGCAAAGTTGTAAAGTTGCTGTCAGATGTATGGCCGTCATTGCAGCGTTGCTGGCACCTAAACCACCTGCTCCCCAATCCCGCCTCCCGCCCTGCCAAAAGCCTATTAACTTATTGTCACTATTTCGTGAGCAAAGATTTCTTTCTTCCCTTTCACAATACAGAGATCACAAGTTTCAATTGATGTTACTTTGAAAGATGATGTGTTATTCTTCTGATTTCAGGTGATTACATTATATTCAAACAGCTTTTACAAATAAAAGCTTGAAACTCTTATGAAATGGAATTTTTGTCTTTTCGTGTTTTTGTGATCATCCGAAAAGTTAGTGGAATGGATTACAACTGGAAATGTTCTCTGGCTTCAAATAGGAAGATTCGAGATGCCATTGCCATTTGTGGGCTGAAGACAGTTCGTCGAGATTTTCACTTTGTACGCACGACTACGGAAAAGATCTGCTGTTTGAAAGGGAAGCTTTTGTGAAATCTGGGTTTCTTGCATGAGAATTGTTGTCGCCCGCACATGCGGTTCGAGAAACAGCAACAGCATCAAACGAACATTGTGAGCATCCCGCTTCGAAGAGCAATATGAAAAGTGCACCATTCATCCCCAAGGACAGCAATTTGCATCTGTCCTGGATTTTTAGTCCTTGCTCAATAAAAATAATTAATTAAAATGCATGCAAAGAGGCGGTATAATGGGTCACTTTCCAATAATGTTGGCCACTAATTTACTTTGTGTGCATGGTACTTTGGAATATGGATATTGCTTTCGGAATAGCGAGCTCCAGTTCTTGCAACTGTCCCTTTTCAATTACAGCTGAACTCCCTGAACACTATTTAACACCACCAAATTAAAGCTTACTACGAATTGTCGCATGACGAAATTGGCAAATAAGCCGACCTTACTTCTCCAAAAGGCAAAAGCCTTGCTGCACACCACGCAACCCAAATGTCACAGGTTAACCATTCGAATTCTATTCCTTTTCAACAAGCTGCAATGAAACTTCAAGTCAGGGACAATCCAAATTGTCACAAAAGACTGAGCTTCTTGCTCTTGTGATATCTGTCGCAACAAAGGGGTTGGTTTCGGTTTTCACTGATTGTAACGACACTTTTGTTGCAATGCCCGCTGGAGCAGCTGCAGAGAGTTCCTGGACCTGCGACCGAAACGTGTTCGCTCTCAAAGAGCGTGATGAGAAACCAAGTGGTACGTAGCTGTAGTCCGTGAAATTTCGGCGGGATGATAGGTGAACACCCATTCTGTTGTTGACGAGAAGGCCTTGTTTTGTGAGCCGAGTGTTTGAAACGTTCATTCTCATTCCTCGGAAGTTCCCGAGTCACCACGTTACCGAGAAGCACCTGGCCAACCATGCTCCTGGAGCTTCCCGTCCCATGTACAGCGTCGGCGGCGGCTCGGAGCATGCGTATCTCATCCATACTTGATGACTTTCATGTATTATTTGGACAAAAGAAGCATTGCAGACATTACATGCTGCCCGTGTTGATAGAGCCACAGGTTCATCAATTATTAGTCGGTCGGTGACATGTTAGCGATCAGACCCGTTTCCCGGCGATGACCTCACCAATTGACAGCGCACCGAGCTGTTTTCTATCCAAATAAAGGTCTAATTATTTGTCGTCATTTGTAACCCGAGTGACTAAATCCTAAATTTCCGTAGCAAAGCAGCTTGACATTAAGCTGGTTTTGTGAAGCCAGGCTCTTTGTGCGGAAAGGGAATTGGGGTAAAATCCAGATTGTAAATTGCAAAATCTTCAGCTATCTGCGTTCTGAGGTCCCAAAGAAACAAAAGCACGTTAGCTGGGGAAAGGGTCAAACAACCTGATGAAATTTTCATCAGTATTGACAATTACTTTTTGCCGCACTTGATCTGTGATGGGTTTTGACTGACCGTGTAACTGTACTCGCAGACGGGAGGAGAGACGCTTGCGAGGTGCCACAGAAAGTCAAAGTTGAGTGGTTCCAAAGGAAAACAGCACGATCATAAAATATTGGACCGTGCGTTATAATTCTCATTCAGCTGAGCGAAATGGATGCAGCACTGCTCATTTGGGCGGCAAGGGAGCTGGAAGGCAACAAGAAGGGAGAGATGAGGCGAAGCCTGCAGGCTTCCTGCAGCAGTGAGCCTTTTGTTACTGGTGAAAACGCAGCAATCAATTGGCTTGTTCGCTTTGTTCTGCTCGCAGAGGTGGTTTCAAAGCTCTGATGTCTGTCTACCTGGGCGAGGTGGTCAGATTCCCACGGACCCGAGACACGAGGTGCGTCCGTGACGCGCGGCGCGCGAGCCAATTACGCCTTGAAGGGTTCAACGGGGGATGCGAAGCAGAAACGTCGGCGCCCGTCTCGGTGCACCCGCCGCCCCGCCCGCCGCCGCCAGGTTCAGCTGCGGCCGCCAAGAAATTTGATGATGAGCTGCGTTCCTTTTCAATGCGGACCTTTTTTCGGAACAAAGGAGTCCAGTTCTTGCCAAGGGTGTGCTGTGGGAGGATTTTTTTTCGAGACTGTGTTCCAAGAAGAATTTCCCTGAGTTTACGTTCACGTGACAAGGGAATCTGGCAAAACAACCGTGTTTCTCCCGCCCACAAAGGAACAAAATGTTTGATCAATCGGAAGAAGTTGGACTGAATTGGATCAATTCTGAAAGCGCTAATCATGGTAATTGAAACAAACAGACAGTCTGCAGGTGAATCGTCATCAGGTTTTACTGGCGAGAAATCGAAGAGGATAGCAAACTTACAGCCATGCCTAGATCTCCCAACATCCGAAACCTTCACGGATTCGACTTGGTAACATTATCCCCTGTTGGCTGATCAAACAGAAACTCTGTAAAGGCAAAGACAACAACAACATGCGGATATGAGATTTGTAGCTACCTTCCTGGGATGTTTATTCACTTCCCCCTCTTCCCCTTCAATCGTTTGTTCTTCCTTTGCAGGCAGCAGGTTGAACCTTGCTGTGTTTTTCGAACATGACAAGGTGCGAAGCAGCCGCCGTTCCCCTTGGTGAATAGGATGATTCGATGGCAGTGCTCAGCGGCTCATTTGATTACGTTCTGCCCACGTATTCATGCGAAGGTACTCTGCTGTCGTTCACTTTCAAATTTCCGCCTGACCTCACCGTGCAAATGAGGTCTGTGCAATGCAACCAATGCAAGAACGACACTGCATGCGAATTTTTCAAAATAAGTTTTTGCTTCACAATGCAGCTTTGATGGCCCAGTTGCCATTGATACCTAAACAGCAAATGGATTCCACATTAATAGGGCGCGAGTGGGAAATAGGAAACATGGAGCGCTGTCCCTGTAGTCCAAACAATGGGAGAAAACACACTTAAACAGTGCGACTCGATTGAGGGCCCATATGTGGCTGCTGTCAATTGCCAATACCTGCTTGATCAGACTGCTATTGTTACATGTTTCACATGTAAATGGATACTTGCATGGTTGCAAACCAGCTGCTTTGATTCACTTGACTGCGCAGGCAGCGCAGACAAGGTTCATGCTTGCTCAGATATCAATGAATTCATCTGCCTCTGGACAAAAACAGTGGTTTTAGATGCACTCATTCTCCATTGACAATTTGCAGAACAAAGAGGCAACACTGAGCGCATAAAGTTCCGCGAGCTGAGGTATTTGTTCATCCGGGTGCGAATTTTAATCCGGACCAAGTCTTTGTAATCTCCAAATGAGGAGATAATGGGGCCACCTTCGTGCGTGCTGTCCAAAATCCGGCTTTTGTCAAGGAACAACTGCAACTCAAAGTCAAGTCGGGACTTTTGTTGCGGTACAGAAGCCTGCACTGAAGCTGAAACAGAATCCGGTGCACAAGTTACAGTTGTCATGGTCTCGGCTCACAGGGATGGAGCACACTTGCCGGTGCGCTGTGTCAACAGAGCAATATGGGGGCGCACGGGAAGGTGTGTTGTAAAAGTGTTTGACGAACAATGTCATCGAGGCGGCGCAACACCTGGTCCTTTCAGATCCACTTTGTCCGTCCTGAATTCCGTTTGATCATGGTCATCTCAACAGTTTGTTTTCGCCGGAATGCCCCCAGTGCTCTCTGCAGAATCCGTCCTCCCTCACGCCTCGTGCGTCAATATTTCTTCTGCAGGCTTCAATTGGAACAGCGAAATTGCAATTTCCACATTGGCACGATGCTCGCTCGAATTAAGAAGCGAATTCGTCAAGATTAGACACGCAATCGAATGCATGAACATTTGTGCAGGTGGAGTCACTTTGCGGCGACGGCCTCGCACAGAGCCACGGAACATAATGGGCGACGATCAAACCCAAAAATAATGTGATAACCGGCTACAAGTCCACATTAAACAATTTCTAGGCCATCGATTTCACGATTAGGCTGCGGATGCAGGGCAACATTAGAAGCTGGTTATAGGCCAAGCATTTATTTATCTTATTGAAATGCCGGCAACTTCAGCAGACGCTTTTCAATGATTTCCTCCCGCAATGACGCGAGGAGAGACGACGCAGGTGGAGCGCGGAGACACGAATGGCCAGCTGACCCCCACCACCACCACCACCACCACCAACCGCTTTGGAAAACCTTTGGCGACAAAAATCAGAACCTGACTAATTTTGTTCTTTGGTGACAACAGGCCACGTTGTGTTCCAATGGTTTAAAATTGAGCCATTCTGTGGCAGAAATTTTGACCCATTAAAATTGATTGCTGGAAAATATACTTCAATATCATTTCATTCTTAACCTGTACATATATATGATTATCAAAAGGAACTCTCTTCTCTGTGTCTCAAGCCCATTTATCTGGCACCATTTTTTCAAACGTTTTTCCATAAAACAATGATTTGCTGACAAATAAACAAAAAAAAACTGACACAGCTGGAAAAAAACATTCTGAAACTTTTCCTTTTTTGGGCTGTAACAACAACAGCTGGACATTGTACCCAATGGAACCAGCCTGAAGTGCAGTTTTGAGCATTGCAAACAAATCAGCATAACACTTTGCCTCCAGACCCAAACTCCTGTTCAGGGAGGGGTTCATAATGAGCTAGTCATGGGACCTCCCACCCCAAGGTATTTCTGACTTGACCAGCCTTTGTCCTTACCAGGAAGCAGTGGTTCCCACCATGAGGCTGCCATGGAAACCTGTGTTTTGGTGTTTTGCAAGAAGGCCCCAAATGTGTATATGAGGGTTGCTATGTGCACAATTGTCCCTGAAAGGGGCGAAGCAACAAAAGACTTTCAAGAATGATTGCATTTTGAATCGAACAAACAGACAACAATCACACAAAATACTGACTGCGCAAAAAAACAATACGTCTGAAAAGTTTCAGGCCTCAAACAACAACAACAACAACAACAACAACAACAACAACAACAACAACAACAACAACAATAGGAACAGCAGGAATGAGCACTCTGTCGGTTTCCGCTCGCACTTGCCGAGTCCATCCAAGCCAAAGTGAGTTGTGCTCAGCGCAAACCGAGCAAGCTGCCTATTTCCTAATCACGTCATTATCGAATAAAAGGCTTTCTTATTGCCTTATGAGAAGGAGTCATACTATCACCAGCATCTACCGATGGAGTAATGCTTCCAATTAGCCAATTCGAGGCTATTTTTTCAAAGGTTTCTTGGAACTGTGTCGCTGCTATTAAATCAGAAGCGAGTGTCACCTCAGTGGGATCAGAAACGTATGAAATAGAGACCCAATTAGAAGGATGAAACAGGGAAATCACAGGACAGTGCGCGCTGTCTTTCATCTGTTTTCGCAAAATTTCTCAAAATACTTGTCTTGGTTGAAAGTTGGCGCATTAAAATAGATGTATGCACCTTGTTCGTCTGCATGCGTTTCTCGGCATCCATTCCGGAACCAACGATTTCAGAAACCTTTCGCAAACATTGGTGAAGATGGTGTTTCACTTGAGTCTTGTTGACTCTTTGTTGGTGCTGCATACCTGGCGATGAACTGAGCATTGGGAATCTTGAGCTCTGCAGAGCAGTTGCAGGAAGATGGAGAGCAGTCGCCTGTTGCCTCGGATGAATAATATATGACTGACAATGTTTGAAGTAATTTTATCCACAAGACCCACTGCCAAACAATTGTTCCTTGCCTTTTCAGCAAAGAGGACTAAATTAACCCTATCATGTCTTTTCACGGCCAATTGCCCTAATAAGCCAAAAACGGTGAAGTCTGCAATGAGATTTTAAAGAAAAACATTAAAGACGCGCGGTAACGGGGTTGGCTTTGCAAGCCCATTCAAGTTTGCTGCCTGGCTGCTTCCCTGCTGCATAGATGGTAGGAGTTCAATGGCAACTATTGACTGCTGTAAATTACCTCATGTGTTCAATTTCACAGTGCTCAGTTCGCACATTCATGCAAAACCTGGACGTTCCCAGACTGAAAACATACAGAAACACCTCATTTTCTCAGAACCCCTTCTTTTCGAAATGCCATTCTCCTCAGTAGAAGACTTTGAAACGCAATTTTTTAAAAGGAGCCACAAAGAGAGTAATTTTCTTCGGTGGTGTGCTGTTGGCTGTCTCGCAAAGTGTTGAAAGGAAGGGCCAGTAAAAGTGGCCATCTGACACAGGCAGATGGAGGCATCTCTCTGCGGGGAACTTCTCATCTCTTCCTCTGGGCTTCTTCTCCATTCTCCGCCCAGATTGGATTATATCCATGCAAACAAAGTCAATTTGGCCAATATGAGCGCGATATTGCTTGCAGGCTTGCTCCATCAACTATCAGGAGGGCTACTGATATGAAGCAGCGGATCAAAAGATCACCGCAGTTGTTTTTATTTACATCCTGTTGTACATGGCGTCATCGTCCAACACTTTCTTCCGTGAAAGCGAACAGCCCAGACTGGCTTTTGTGAATCATGAGCATCACATTGAATCGAATAGCTTTTTGCCTTTGTCCAGATGAGGCCACGACCAAATAGTCAGAGCTGTTCCGCAAAGGTAAAGAAACTTTGTGCCAGTACAGTGCATACCTGACTTACAAAAAATGAAAACTTTTACCAGAGTGACACGTGTTCCCATTATTTCAGCTTGACTTGAAAGCCACTTTTGTTTGCACCTTCACAACACCTTCCACTGCATGGAAACTCACAGAGACGTTGCAAGATGAGACACCGGTGTTTCAGGAAAGAGGGGAATTGGCAAGATGGAAGCTTGGTCACACAATGTTGACTGATCCTTTTGCTTGAGGGACGAGAAGCGCTTTGACCAATCCCGCCATCCATCAAACGCGTCGCACAAAGGACGTCTGCCTGCAACAGCGCTGAAGTTAACGCTCCCTCATGTGTCAAGCACCGCCACTCATCAGCGGATGCCCTCCCGCTGCTTGGAAAGCCTCAGACAAATGATATTTTCTCCATTAAATAATTGCTTCGAATCTGATACAAGTGTAATGCTTTGGTTCCCCTTTCAGCAGTCACAATATGGGGCCAGCTTATTTCCCATTTTGCGGCAGGCTTGCAGGGAATCTCAAACAGAGACGCAGTGCTTAATCTTAATCACTCTTGTTGTCACTTGATTGCATTATCAGCAGTGGGGCGTCCTCAATTAGAACTTAAAATGTTCCAGGATCCTGCAATAATGAACATTCAGAATTGAAATTTATCTCTCAGATGCTAAAGATGAAATGGAAAGCCGCGAAAGAAGAGCAACAATCACAGGCTTTGTCCTGTTGACCCGACCGAGGATGAGCTCATCGTTCTGGACACAGCTCTTGGCGCTTTTGTCACCAATGGAAACGCCGCACTCGCACAATCGTGCGAACTCACTTCGAAACAAGATTCCTGTCTTGTTGAAGCATCGTCGCACACACTTTGAGTTGGTGAACCTGCGCTACGGAACTGGGGATTCCAATTCCAATTGTAACATAAGTTGAGGACTCGGCTGCCGTGACGGCGCGGCGCGGCTCGGCGCGTCTCCCCGGGGACTCCGCGTGCGCAGCGACAATGATAAGTGTTGCTGACAGCGCTGCCGATGGCCGCTTATCTGTTCAGTGTTCAACAATACTCTGTAAACGCCAAAGAATCTTGCCTCCGTAGTGCCAAAGCTCACCCGAAAGCATGCAAGAAACTCGTACGTACCTGTACTTGGCAAAAAAAAAATTCAGAATTGCACCGAAAAATGTTTGTCAAGGTTTTGACAAGCAAAACGATGTCCCCAGTGGTTTTGGTAGTTTCGGCATGGTGAGATAGACATTTCACAACACAGACACACTGCATGTTCATCAGGACATAGGCTGGTCGAGGCCAAAGACAAACACTGGAGCCTTCGTGAATTCGAAAGTTGTTTTTTTAGCTCCCTTCCCTCAAACAGGCGGCACTAAAAAGTGAGAAAACTCCGTGTGGTTAGTGAGTGTTTATTCACACTGCAGAAGGAGACATCTGCAGAGTTGGCGAGTGTCCACATGGAGACAAGGTGGGTGTTCCACTCCCCTGTGTCTCCTTTCAGCGCGACTGTAACGTAAGATCGCGCATCAATACACTTATCGCATGAAGACATTCACGACAGCGTACACATGCTGGAGAATTTTCCTTTTCATCGATTGCACACTGATATGGACACATTAAGTGATTGTCAGCGCAACTTTCAGCCCCTTTGTCACCCCACAAATGAGTGTACGGTTACAATATGCGTGCTTTGTGCGGGGAGGTAAATGATGGTGAATGTGCGGATAAAACCTTCGCAGGAAGCTTTGCTGAAAACAATAACAACTGATTACGAAAATTGCTCCATAGCTACAATTGTGAAATCAATGGGGCAGGCTGGCTGTTGGTTCCATCCCGCGGCGGACCCAGACGGCGGAGTGCCGAGGAACTCACAATCATCAGAATCTTGCTGAATGAAGAGTTGCCTCAGGTTTGCTCATTTGCCAACAAGTCACAAAAAGCTGTCTTGTAATTCCACGGAAGAAGCTCACAACACCCTTCTGAAGACTTTGAACCTTCTTTTCACGCCAAGCTGCTGGACCTTGCCAGACGCCCCCCCTCCCCAGCACGGCACGGTGTTGGTGTCTCGGGTGTCGCGCGCTGGGCCCGCGTCGCGTCGCACCTCGGCGGTAAGTTGAGGTCGACGCGGACGGCTGCGGAGCTGTTCTCATGGAGACGCACAAAGAGACGCAGATAATTGAGTCACGCTTCGCTTGAAATAGTTGCCTCGATTGCCGAACGCTTTGTTTCTCACCGCACCGATTTCAGCGCCGGCAGAGCCAGTTCTGGGAATCGTTCATTTTACCTGAAGAAACATACGGGCTTTTTTTGCGATTTGAGTCTTGAAATTTGTTGAGTTTGCTGCAGGTCTCAGAAGGCACCCGTGGAGGAATTTTATCTCTCGGTTTCCTTCACTGATGTGTCATCCACCAAGTTACACGACGTTCTCAAGGTTCCTGTTTCTGTTTGTCTACCTGTTAAACACCGCCTCCACTGTGATGGTAAATATTTAAGCACTCCACCCACAAAGTGAACCAGTTTCTCCAGTTCCTCACCATGCTCACATTGTCTCTCCTGCGATGTAGTCAGCTTCACAAGAGAAAGCTACAACCAGAAGAGCCCATCTTTTTCTGTAAGTCTCCCACAGACAAATTCTTCTTGAAACATGAAGCAGACATTAATTCCTGTCTCAATTTGGTCACTCTGTGCATGTCATTTCAACGAGAGAGAAATTGACACTGGACCAAGTCAAGAACACACAGGCTGATGCAAAAAGAAACAACAGATACTTCTATCTGGCAGATCCAGGGGCCCTGATGCCCCAGAGACCCCCGAACCCTTTCCCCGTTGATTCCTACCAAATTTTGCACCACAGGCACAGTTTTCCTGCAATTTGTCAGAATGTCCAATTCGAACACAGGGCTCTCAGAAACAAATCCCAAGCAAACTTTCTTCCTTAATAAGGAGACTACAAGGGTCAGTGTTGCTGGTTGAGTCTGCAGCCGCGGCCTCCGATCCGGCCCGGAGAAGCTTCCCGATGACCCAATACTGTCCATGTTCTGCCGTCGACATCTGCCCAAGATGCTTTGAGATGTCCAAGTGGGGTCCGCAAATCACAGAAATGCAAGCACACACCCACACCCACACAGGATGTGCCCCGATGACCCAAGGCTGGAAGTGACACGGGTGAATCTGGATGCAGTCGCCAAACCGCACCTGCACCCGAAGGTCCCAGGCGTCTGCGTCCAAGATACAGCTGCTTGTGCCACAGGGCCCCATCGCTGAAGATCGTAGACCTCCAAAATAATTCCAAATTGCAAAGTTGCAAGAAATTTCTTCCAATGACCAGAAAGAAACCCCATTCTTGTCCTTGTGAGAGGAGGAGGGTTCACACTGAAAATCAAGATGTGGGCCGCAGAAGGCGGGATCGTTTTGCTGGAAGGTGCTCTGCACTCACACGCAGTGTTGTACGGTACTTGCAGGTTTTCCAGCTTCCTGGCTGACCGCGATTGTTTCAAGAAATCCAAAAGTCAGAGAAAAATTCATGGGCAAATCTGGCACAAACGATTATGGCAAGAAAATAAATACTTGTTCAGTCTGGTTTTTGTTTTTGTGAAACGTCTTTCATTGTTTTCTCAGATCTTCATGAACAACGCTTCCACCCAGGTGACCGGATGAAGACTTGAGGAGCTTTGTTCTTCTGCAGCGACTGGACCGTTGGCATGCATCACTGACGTCGATCATGGTGTCATCTTGACACTTCACCCAATTTTATTGTGAATTAATCGAGTCCTTTCCTGTGGCAACAAGCACTAGTTGCTAGGAGACACAGAATAAATCGACTGCCTTTGCCGTTTCACATGTAATTGCTTTTCACCCTGCCTCAAATTTGCTGTCCACAACTCAGCTACTTGCGGAACAGCTTTGGTGTATTACAAAAAGCGGAATGGGCCTGTGGAGAAAGTCAAAGTCTCCCTGGAGATGCATTACAAACAGTTTGTGAATGGCAAAGCAGCTTTCTCCACACGACCACGTCCGAGTTTCAAACTGACGGCCCAGCTGCATCACCAAGTCACCACGTGTACCCAACCAAAGAAGCTCAGTGTTGGTGCACATCAAACCAGCGCGCCGTCAGTCGATTCCCTTCACAGAAATTCTGGTAGGAGCTTTTATCTGCTCACATGTCTGTTGTGGGTTCCTTCGAATCTGAAACCAGTTTTGCTCTGTCGACGGAGTGAAGGTTGAAGATTTCATCTGGAAGCCTTCAGCCGTGGTCCAAAAGAGCCTCACCCAAAACGCAATGGCACACTAATCCAGCCAGCCAGCAAACCTGTGTAGCACTCAAAAATAGTGAACTTATCTGTCCGAAAGTCTGACTTCCAGTTTTGTCCTTGCTCTCAGCTCAAGGCTCAAGGACAAAAAGAACTTGACTGAAAGTTATCTTTTCTCATCTTCTTCAAAAAACTCGAAAAAGTGCTTTGTTTAGTCAATGTTCGCTGCAGGTCTTGGCCAGGTTTCAAGCCTGATGGTCAGACGGACAGTCTAAATTGTGGCGGTCAGACGGATTTTCGGCTTGGGCAGCAATTTTGGCTACCAAATGCTTTTCTGGAAACACAAATTCTTCCCTTGTACGAAGTGAGTTGGTTTCTTCGGAACTCTTTTTCATCACAAAAGAGTGAACGAACATGTTGTACATGTTGATGATTTACAGCTGAGAAGGCATTAAAAATTTACAACACAACAAGAGCAGCTCCTGTCGCTTTATTAGTTCCTGTGATGTATTAAAACGACCCCATTACTCTATGCAGCGGCACCCAATTCCAGCCCGCTATTTCATGCCTTATTTGGGAAAGCTATATTGTACATATCAGGTTCAAATAGATTGCGCACACCCGGTCTGTGCACAGGATGCACGTTCACGCAGCTGGGAGCAACAGATTCAATTTTGAATGGAACAATCCTTTGCTCTCGCAAATTTTGTTTCCTTTCGAAACTTCCATTTTCAAAGGGTTTGTTTGTTTGTTCCTTCTCAGTGGTTTGAAAACAATGATTAAGACCAGACCGGGCAAGTCCGAACAACCTGCAAACATCCGTCGAACAACTGCGATTGTGTTCAGAACCACAGCTCGCGGAGGTTTCAGAAGCAAAATCACTGCAGATGGAAGTGGCGATGAAAGTTCACAGCGTTGCCGTTTTGTTATTTGCAACAAACAAAGCAGTGCGCCGCCATGAGTGTCTCAGTGGGACTGGGATCCCGATCATTCCGAGTCGAATCAGTGGAAGTCTCTCCTTTAGATCTGCGTACACACATACATGTAGATTCCATGTGGTCGTGAATAATTTATCCTAATAACAAAGCATGGCGTTAGGCAGACCGTAAATGGATCGTTGTGAATGTGGAACAAAATGGGGTTTTCAATGTTGGACACAATCAGCGCTGTGAAATTCTGTGTTGAATATTTAATGGTCGATCAGCTGTCTGCAGCCCGGCGAAATGGAACACGCTGGGCTCAGTGCATGTTTCCGTTGCCTGCACAGTGTAAGTCCTCGCCGGTGCAGCTCACACCGAAATAATGTATCGTTTCCCTGAAGGTGTCATTGACACAGCCGAGTGCAAGATTAATTGCCAGCCACAAAATTTTTCTTTCCGCAAGTAATCGTTGGGAGATGTGTGATCTTTCTTTGTTCAGTAGTTTGTTCCGTTTCCTGCGGAATCGACTGAAATTGAACTGCAACCGCTGCGGTGATGAGTTTTGTGTGCGTTGCAGCCTCGTCCGCGTCACCGAACAGCGATATTGCGCGAAAGACTAGATTGTTTCAATCCACCTGAAGCTGAGGGCACAAGAATTTTGTGAGGTCCAGAGAACATTTTTATCTTCCCAGCCAAAACAACCCCCATCCACCCGCATTTGTGTTGTCTCACAGTAATGGGCCAAAAGGGGAACGGAATCCAGCTGTCTTTCAAAGATCAAAGCTCGCTTGATACACACAACCAGCAGACAGCAGAAAGCTGAACTCTTCGCTGCACCTGCAGGAGCAACATGCAGAAAACTAATCAATCCAGTTTCTCGCAGGTTCGTGTCGACGAGCTTGGAATTGCCTGTGTGCCTCGCGACATCTTTTCTGTGGGCAACACACACACGCACAGGTGTCAACCGGTACATCAAAGGCAACGATGACTCCTGTCCCAGACATGATAACGTGCTGGTCACGTCCTGATGAAAAACACATCTGCAATTGTGACCCAATCAGAGTTTTGATTAACAATTGCAAACTTGTCTTTGAAGCTGCGAAGTTTGAACAGCCAGCTGGATGGTGAATTGGTGAATTGGGACAGAGAAATATTTCAGTCTCATGGAGTCAGAACTTGTGCCAAGTGCAATCGATCGCTGATGCACGGATCCTTTTTACTTCCTGCTCCAGCTTCCTGCTCTAAATGTAAAATCCTGAATTTTGTTAAGGTGCCAAAACCCTGCACAGATGATTGTTTCAAAGATAGCTTCAAAGAATCCATGTGAGCTGCCAAAGTTGGCATGTTGTTTTTGCTGACCTGATGTAACGCTTGCAGATCTGTGCAAAGAAACGACAATTCTGTTATTTACTCCTGGTCAAATTCGTTTTAATCTGGTGCAAGAGAATTAACTGATCATCTGGACATGCCAAACTTTCATGCCTTGCACATTCTGCGTTCAAGCGCCCGCCATCTGGAAGCTTGGATGTAGCCCTGACGGATTGCGATCCGCTCACTTACCATCGTGGCGGCTTCCGACAAATGGCTGCGGCCAAACTTTGTTCACCATCCAGGAAAATTTAATGAAAACTCAGCGAATGGAAATTGCTATCAAGAATAAGATCGATCACACAGGAGACCTGCAATTTGGACGCAGGTTACCTGGGCGGCCAGATTAACCTGGGCGATTGGCTCGGAAGTTGCGCTCCAATCGCTGTCGACATGCAAGCGGCGCGAGAGGAAGCGAGGCAGCCGCTCACGTGCGCCGCCGTTATTCCTTTCTAATTAAATCATTAACAAAAATCCAATTTAGATCGCTCAGAACATTTCAAAATTGGCTAATAGCGAGGATGGAAGCCACAGACAATGGGTGATGGTGTGGGATAAGAGGCGTTGTGGCAGTCTGCCTGTTACTGTTGATGTCGATTCAGCCGCAATGTCAACCTGATGTGGAAATGAAACTGCGGTGAAGACACACGATACGTGCGGAAACACGCAGGTTGGGACGATTGTTCTCAGTTTGGGAGTCTCATGGTGAATAAAGCGGCGACTTTCGAAAAGCAAATATGTGTGTGTGCGTGTGTGTGTGTGTGTGTGTGTGGAGTGGATAACGCGGGTAACGTGGGCGCAAAAACACAAAAATCCATTCGCTTCACTCGAAGAGGCTGATATTGTGCCGCACACGAAGGTACTGTAGTTTTGAACTCGTTCCTGCAGCACCAGAAAAGGCTCGACCAGAATAACGAGTCCTGGCTCCGTCTGTCTCTGCGTGACTCAGTTGAAATGGGATAATTGAACAACTTATTGGATTTCCTGGCAGGTTGACACAGATCAAGAAGTGTTTTCATTGTGTCTGCGTTGAGAGGCAGCTTGTGTTATTCAAGCTGCCTCCTTGTGGAAATTGCGCCGGGGCAGGTGGAGGAGGAGAGAAACATGCCTCGCCATCCCCTTCCATCCCCCCTGAACCGCCGTTGTGTCCCTTTGTTGAGGCAGCCCATCCCCAGGCTGGTTCCTGCGGTTACAAGTTCCATATCCTGTCCAGGAAGCTGTCCACCTTTTCCAGTTTCCACCACCTGTGTCCCACACTGTACACACCAACATCGAGATCCTTTCAAGGCAGCCCGTCTTTGCTACCAGCACCCAAACCACAAAACCACACGGCTGCGATGAATGAGATGGTGCTCAATTTATTCAGCAAAAGTGACAAGCAAGGAGGCTCTGATAAAATTGCCTGTGCAACGTGCGGTGAATCCTTCATTCAGACATTTCAGGAGCTTCTGGTGCCTAAATTAGACCAACATGTGAACAGCGTCCGGTGTGACCTGGCATAGCACCTTCAACCGTGGTGTGAACAACCAGGACCTTTTATCGGAACCTCTTGTTGTTGTTGTGCGCTTCGCCTTCCAAAGAGACAATTATTTCCTGCTCATACAGCATCAATATTTTATGACAAGAAGTTCCGAGTTCTACGGAACCCTGATGGTCGCTTCTTCGAACATCCTGCTTCCTGTGCGCCATATTGTACACGTTTTTCCTGAGTGTCTGTGGTGAATCAAAGGC
>JAAUXT010009638.1_pt1 | contig 26085 bp, 32 predicted proteins | sample 7278171 | NCBI WGS metagenome assembly JAAUXT01 (sample SAMN14350112, study PRJNA611818) | marine sediment metagenome | isolation source: surface marine sediment (1.8m) | place: French Polynesia: Moorea | collected 2018-08
CCCTCCCCCTCTACTTCTGTGACCATCAGGGTTCCCGCCTTGGAACTTCTTGTAAATTTAATATCCTTTCAAACAAGGATTTTGCAAAACAAAAAGAAGAAAGATCTATACAGTTCTGAAGAGTTTCCAAAAATCTACTTTTGATTGAAACATCCACTGTTATTGAACCTGAATGGTGTGTTGTTTGGAGTACCTCATATTGACCTTTGGACTCTGGTCTTGGGTAGTTTACACTTGGATGATCATCCGAGTCAAAAGTGCACTGTGCACTGTGCACTTTTGACACCCAGGGCATTCTGACACTCCGACAACGTGGCTGCCGCTGTGCAGAACACAGTGATGTGATCAGCAGAAGCCAATGGTCTTCTCAGTCAAAAGCTCCACGGCGGTCCGCACCCAAACCATCAGATTCCCCAAGGCAGCAACGGGGATCGAACCCGGGTCACCCGCTCCGCAGCCCCGCGCTCTGCCCTCTGAGCCACGTCCCCTGACCATGATTTCCGCTGCTCCTCGGCAGGTCCACGCCTGGTTCAACGGCTCCATGACGGGAGTCTCCACCTCGACCAACGACCCCATCTTCATCCTGCACCACACCTTCATCGACAAGCTCATCGAGATCTGGATCCGCACCCACCGACCCCACGTCACCCAGGTATGCGTGCACGCCGCAGGAGCCACATGCTGGCTCCCCGACCCCTGTGGGCCCAGGGTGCTGGGGTTCCTGACAGGGTTAAAACAGGAAACAGAAGCCGATTCTTATCCATGCACTGGTTCCTTATCTCTCTCCACAACAGTAAAAATGTCTTCAGCAAGGTGACAACGTAGTCTTCCCAATCCTGCACCCAGATATGCGTGTATGCAGGGAGGGGCCACAGGCCCGCACCCTGACCTGCACAGGGTCCACCCGCAGGTGGACTTTGAGTGTTTGGGTGCGCATTGTTTGTGAAGGATCACGGACAAACCTTGAACACACACATAGATCAGCCTGGAAAGGCGACTCTTGCACACAAACACACACGTACACATCACAGACAGACACACACACGCACACACACACCACTCACACACACGCACACACTGTCTTGCAGCTCCCAGGGAAGGGCGCCCCCATCGGGCACAACCGGGACTCTGCGATGGTGCCCTTCTTCCCGCGCCACTTCCACCACTGGTACTTCGTGGACAGCAGAACTCTCGGCTACACCTTCGACAACTTTGGCTTCGGCAAGAGCAACCGCAAGATGAGAGTGCAGCCCGAGAGCGGTAAGTCCAACTCGTGTCTGAGACACGCGAAAACCCTAGGTTCTCTCTCAATTTGTTCAACATGTATTCTTCGCATTGTACATTGGCCAGAGGCAAGCACTTAGCTCCGTTGATAGAAAGGTCGAAGTCCGGATACTGAGGTCAGTGGTTCAGATCAATGTGTTGTCAGGTCGCACGTGTGTGTGTGTGTGTGTTTGTGTGTGTGTGTATGTGTCTGTGTCTGTGTCTGTGTTTTGTGCCGGACAGGCTGCCACACAAGAAGCAAAGCTCAACGTTGAGCTTGTGCTGGCCAGTGGGACTTTGGGCTTTCGTCACATGTTGTTCGGACACCCCAACGGCCAAACCAAAAATGAAATGCAGGTTTTTCTCGCACATCTCTGGCGTTTCAGATGCGCGGGACTTGAGGTCGCAGTAGCGTGTGTGTGTGTGTGTGTGTGTGTGTGTGTGTGTGTGTGTTTGTGTGTGTGTGAGAGGGAGAGACAGAGAGAGAGCCAGACAGAGCTAGACAGAGACAGACAGAGAGCGCGTGTGCGCGTGTGTGCAAGTGTGTGTGTGCGCGTGCTGGACGTGTAGGAAACCCTTCGAAAAGTGTTCACAGCAATTGAAAACAATTTCCCACCCATGTCTGGGCTTTCAGACGCGCGGCATCGCGACGCCCTCGTGGAGGAGGACGACGCCTTCGGCTTCTCGAGCCTCACGGCGTCCGTCCTCGGCGCGCCGCTCGTCATCTCCGCCTTCCTCTTCGGGCTCATCCTGCACGACCGGCTCCAAAAGGCAACCGGCGCCGGCGGAGGCAGCCGGCGACGCGATGCGACCGGCGACTGCGACAGCGACGCCGGTTGTTGCTGCACTGGCAGCAGGAACACCAAACCCAACTACGCCAAGATCGCCCAGATGGTCAATGACAATGACAAGTTTCTGCCCAACGGTCAGAAGAAGTTTGTGGATGAGATCTGCAGTGAGACGGACGCTGACGAGGAGCTAGTGGTGTATGAGGCGGATCCGGGGAAGGAGGTGATCCAGCCCCTCCTCAACTCTCCCATGTAGAATCCTCTGGTGGATCCAGGGCAGCCGTGGCAGATGTGAGGGGAGGACACACATGGAAGCACAGGGGGATCGCGAGCAGTGGACCCTTCAGGGGAGCCGTGGCAGATCCAGCGTCACCATGGCAACTCCAGGGGGACCCACAGTAACGAGAGAGCCATGTGTCAAGTCGTCCATGACCCCTGGGACAATTAACGCCGGGTGAATTGGCTGGAAAATCAAATTCTTTTTTTCACCAAAGACAAGGCAGTGACACCAAAGATGGACAACGGTTTTGTTTGTATTTTGAAAAGATGTAGAATCACGCGCATTGTCGTGTGTGACATGTCACACGTCCAACTGCACATGCAGAAGATTTCAAGAGCAACAAACATATCTTTCACGGTTCAGTTTCCAATTGTATTCGATCTCCGCCGACCGATCGCTCTGCTTCCCACGCACAACGGCTCCGCAAACGTTTCACTGATGTGGAGATGGCAACACCTCCTGGTGTTGGTGAACCGTCCCGCGAAGTACGAATGAGAGACAACCACTTTTGGATCTGTTACTGACGTTGATCTAATTTCGACAAAAGAAGGTCTCTGTCTGTCTCTCTGTCTGTCTGTCTGTCTGTCTGTCTGTCTGTCTGTCCGCGCCCACGCTCGCTTTGTGTGTGTGTGTGTGTGTGTGTGTGCACGTGTGTGTGTGTGTGTCTGTGTCTGTGTCTGTGTCTGTGTCTGTGTCCGTGTGTGTGCATTCCAATTCCAGATCGGTTGTGCCCTCTGAACAAATTCCCCGCCAAGTAAAGTATTCTTTCACTGACACTCACATCAAACAACGGAAAGTAGAGGCAATTGTCTGAACGGATTCTCGTGCATGGTTCACGGTGGGAAAGTTCAGCAAGGTGATGCGTCGTTTTCCACTGAATTTGTGAGTCACTGTGGGGTGGAGTGTGGGTGACAGTTCGAGCACAATTGACCAAATCCTGTCAGTACAACCAGCAGCTATCCAGAAGTACAACGTACAGCAGACCGATCTGAACGTGCGCGCGCACCAAGCACATCGCTGCCCTTGTTGTCTGAAAATGTTTGAAACTTTCAACCGGACTTTGTGTTTCAATGTAAGGAATCTTGCCCGCTCAGATTCTAATGGGTACAAAGGGGATTTTTTGCGCAAAGATGAGTCAGCACTGCAACGCCCCACCCTGTCCTGCCCCGCCCCGCCCCATCCGGCTCCACCCCGCCCCGCCCCGCTCCACCCCAGGGTTGCCCCCACCCCAGAGCTGCTCCCAACCCCGGTTTCCCCGAAACCACACGGCTGTTCTCGAAGCTGTTTCACCACGAGATGAAGCTGAAGCGGTCAAGATTGTGCATTTTACTGGGTCTATTGTGACGCATGTTGTAGCAATAGTGCGTCTGTGTGAGCAGGTCATGCGTGGACGAGAGAATTTGTGTAATTTAATTGTCTACATTTATTAAAAATAAAAAGCAAAGATCTTTCTCTCGGTGCCTCTCCTCTCTCTCCCGAGGACTGCGGAACCTGCACAAAAACTGACAGTGAAACCTTTGAAACTTTCATCCATTCACACTTTTCCAACAAATTGCATATTTGATTGACTCATGCGAACCAGCGATCACCTGAATCACCGGTAAAAGCTTTTTGAATGGTAAATAACATTTTATTAAAGTTTCAAGTCAAGCTGGCACCGTTAGAGCTAAAATTTGCACTGAACCTCCAAATATCGAGTCCAACCCACAAAACCTTGTGTCAGTGGAGCGATGCCTGGCTCCGTGGCCGGTGAGGCTGTTCATTTTGATATCAAACCCCGCGATCAATGCCATATCACAACAATACGAGATTGGATGCCTCTGCAGAGACAGGCGGATCATGCTCATCTTCACACCTGAAAAAAGACTGGCGCAGTCTTCAAGCTGCTTAAACCAGAAGAATTGATGACTGTTTCATGCTTCAAACACTCGCAGCGATGAAAGACAATGGGCGGTGGGCACGCAGCAGAAAGACAATGGCAGGAAACGGAGCAGTTGTTTCCCTCTGTGACAGCTGAACAACACCCGACGGCCATCCTGGCGATTGATCACAGTACAACAGCGAATTGAGTGTATCAACCAGCTTCCAGTCTGTGTGTGTGGGAACAAAAAGTCACTCGCTCGTAAAAACCAAACCAGAGTGGGATGCAGAAGAGACGAATTGATGGGCTGCGTTCGTTTCGCACTTCCTCGATGAAAGCGGAGCTGAGTCGCAGATAGCGTTTCAGTTTAATTACTGACGGAGATTCGGAGATCGTGACGAGACCATCATCGCACCGCCACCGCACCGCCACCGTCTGACGAACAGGTTCGCTCCGCACAAAAACATTTCTGCACCGTTTTTGTCTTCATTCAGTTGTTTATTCTGTTGCAAAACTTGCACCCGACATGATTTTGGGCTCAAAAATTTTAGCGTGCATTTTTTGTTGGTTGTCGATTTTGTTCCAGAGAATTGGGGGGTTCAAACCACCCAGAGGGAGTCAGGGTTGCTTGCTTCAAACAGTTTTGTGCCTGATGCCGGAAAACAAGCGACGAACTCACGGATGCGGCCCTGTGTGGAGGTCATCTCCGGAGTCACCTGGGAAGGAGAAACTTCCGGTCCAAGCCACAGAACCTGTGCAGGGCCTCCGTTCGAGGGACTCCCTGATGTACCAGGTCACGTGTTGGATGGACACTTCCGGTGCAAAGCTGGATGGACCCATTCCCCGAAAACAACATTTGTTGAGTCTCCTGTGCGACTTTGATGCCATCCGAACACGAGGGCAGCGTCCGTGTGGTTAGAGGTTGAGGTTGGCCTAGTTATGTGTGAATCTGCATGCTTCACTCGTGATTGAACCTCCCCGCTTCCCCTGCTTGAAGCTGTGGAACAGCTTCACCTGCAAGAGTACCCATGAGTAGCTTGGGTGTAAGAAGCTGTCCTTGATGATTCAGCTTGGGGTTGTTGGTTGGATATTGTTAGTTGTTGAGGTTGATGCTCAGAGCTGGTGCAATAAGCAGCTTGAGTATTTTTCTTCATGACTTGTCTTGATTGTGTACATCAGGCATGTAGTACTAATGATTTGTAAAGAGGACTTAAACAGAGCATGGGAGTCGCCCAGTGCCATCAGGCACGCCCGAGGGCACAGGGTGTATACCCACAAAACACCAACAGGAGAATATGATGCACTTTGAATTGTCTGGATTGTTTGTTGACACCTTTTTTCCAAACAGGTAGATTGCTTTTCGTGTTCAATGAAACTCTTCTGCACACCAACAAAGTCACATGTGTGGCCACTTCTCTCAAATACAGTGGTCTTGCATCCAAAATTAAATGCCCCACAAAGAAGAAAACAATTCAACAAGAAAGCAGAGCTTCGAAATGAATACGGGCACATCCAGAGGATTTCGAATTTTTGAGGTTGGTGCTTTGGAAGGACCAACCCGGAAAACCAACAGGGGGTTGGGGCCATCTCTGTGGGAATGCGTGGGCATGACTTTCCTTGCTGGGGGGACCCCCCCAACTTTGGGTTGGCCAGTCTCTCTACCCCCCCCGTCCGGAACCTGGTCAAACGTTGAGTCAGCCCCACCACCCTGGGGCCCACCCAAAGTTCAATCCACAGGGGGCAATGAGACAAGCCTTGTGAAATGACACTCAACCTCACCTTCAAAAATATTTGTGTGTGTTAAAAATGCCGAAGATTTGGGCACGAAATGTGACGCAACATATGTCTTGCCTTGTCCAACGTGCGTGATTTTGACACGTGTGCGAAAAATGGTGTTGACAACGTTAAATCCATATTACCGATTCACTGCAGCTGCATTGGTGTAACCAACACAGAAAAACAGCGTTTGGCCAGTGCTCCTTGTCAGACTTCCGGTCCAATGGAACCAAAACACCGGTCACGCGTCAGCCGAGGCGAAAAACATCAGGAGCACAGCAAAATGCTGGTGTTCCAGCACAAGGTCACTGCACCTCAGCTCAAAAATTCTGATCTAAATTGTTTGTGTTTTTCGGAGACAAATGGTTCATTCACCAACTGAAAACACAAACATGCCTCGTTTTTCTCCGTCAAAGACCTCGGCATTTTGTCACTCGTGGGGAGAGGTTCCCGTCTCTGTAAAAGGAGCTCGTTTCATCGGGGGGAGGGGGAGGGGGTTGGGGGGGGGTCTCTCGCTCGTGCGGATTGGGACGTTCTCCACTGCGCCCATTGTTGTCAGCTGCAGGCAAAGAGCACTCGAGTTCTGTTTGTTTTTAATTAAATTCACGGTGAATTTTGAATGACGTGAAGGGGCTTCGTGTTTGCCTGTCACAGCTCCCAGCGACGCCACTGTTTGTTTTGCAAGCTTATATTTGCAGGGTTCTTTGGGAATTCACCTGCAGTTGATCCGTGCGTCAAATGAGCAATGTCTCTCCTGCATGTCCTCGTTGCTGACAGAGCAATTTGAATTGTTTTGAAACACGGAATATGCATCGTAGGGAATAACATGGGGGATGGAAGGCAAATTCATTGGCCAGCAGGCCACATTCCGCTGCACCCGGGACTTGGATTTCTGTACACTGGATACAGAGGACCGAGGATTGTACTCAGACCCCACCGGGAGTCCAGACATGTACCCATAGAGGTGTGCTGTTGATATTTTTTGTTTTTGGTTTTTGGCGCGCAAGCGTTGTTTGAGTGTGAACTCTTTCCTTTTGAGTCTTTTTGGAGAGAACTGAGCACTATCGTTGTGACTCACACCTGACCAGTCTGTAAATTTACAGCTTGAAAACTTTTCTTTGTTGACTTTGAGAACAATTTTGAAAAGGGAAACCACAAAACAGCAGAGAAAGATTGTTCGCACAATCTCATTGAGCAAAGTTGAGCTTCGCAAAAGCTTCAGGCTTTGAGACCCTGGTCCTGCAGCTGGCAGGTCGTCTTGTCTGTCGTACTGTCCTTAAAATGGCGTCCAGAAAGCGACACTTTGTAACGGGCAGTTTCCTGATTTGCTTTAGCATGGCTGCAGAATGACTGTGTGCAGTCAGAGAGAGCAAAGCGTTGTCTCTGAGGATAGAGATAGAGAACGTGAAGAAATATGGAATTAAAGAGATGAAGAATGACAGACTGAGGGAGAGAAGGGGTGGAGGGAGAGCAGAGAAAAGCAGACAGAAAGTAGATGAGAACTCTGACAATGTATCTGTTTGTTTTTCACAGGCTGAAGCTGGTGACGACAGCAGACATGACATTGGTGCACAAATCCAGACACGAAAAAGACAAGCTCCGTTACAAAGGCTGCAAACTTACGCGAGAAGGACGAAAAGACCCAGAAGGAACATCCAGGGAACCACCGCTGCTGACAGAGCGAGGGAAGCGAGAAAAGATTTGGACCAACTACTGAAGACCCTTGTTCCTGCGAGGTTCCCCCCTCTCCGCACCTCCACAAGAATGAACAGGTTCAAACGCCAGTCTGACCAGCATCTTCTGGTGGACACAGGCGAGGAGGCCATCCCTATGGAGGGACTAAGCTCAGGTCAGGAGAACCACGCGGCAGCCGAGCGTGAAGAGCCGACCACCCCTCGGATTGTGGTGGAGAGAGTAGACGACGATGACGACGACGACGATGACGTCATGCTGGACGACGCAACGTCGCGAGCGAACGGCGTCGCCGCAGTGCCGCACGACGACCACGCCGCGCGGAAGGAGTCGACGACGTCGTACCTGACGGAAGGGTCGCAACGCAGCTCCGTGTCGCGCAGACTCAGCACCTCCCTCCACATCGACATCGACGTCGACGATGACCCAGAGTTTCAGGTATTGCCATGCGCATGCGCCTGAGTCAGCAAATCTCGCTTCCGGTGTTCTCACGAGACCATCTTGATATCTAACATCGGTGCCGTGGATCTGTGCCCTAAATTGGTATGATTCTCATTGTCTCAGTTGAGTTGTGAGTCTCGACTCTTCGAATGCGACCCTTGGTTCTACGGTTGTGACTCTGGGATATGACCCTCGGCCGAAAGGGTTGTGATCTTGGGTATGGCCCTGAGCTCTTCAGGTGTGACCCCAGACACCCAAAGAGCCAAGTTCACACCACAAGGTCACGCAAGAAGACCAGGGTCGCACCTGAAAACCGCGTCGCACCACATTGAACTCAGACTGAAAATGGGAAACACGGCAACATCTGTTTCTTCCAAGTTTGCAGCCATGCAAATATCATCACATTGAAGAAACCACATTGTCTCTCAATGCTGTCAGACACCCGGTACATGTCTTGAGACGTGTTTGTTTTTTCAGGAGAGTCTGAGTGAAATGATTCGAAAGCGAAGGGGCAGCCGCAGAGGGTCGAGAACCAGGAACAAGCACCGGGGGGCGCGGGGGCGGCGGAAAAGCTTCTACCCGAGGGGGGACGACAGCTCCGACGTCGAGGACGACGAGTGAGTACAGCAAAAATAGTTCAATGGAGCTCACGGTGATTTGAGAAGCCATGCAAGCGACCGAAACACGGCGACCTAAACATAGTAACCTCAACACAGCCCCTCCAAATATGAACTTTTTGACCTGAAGAACCCAAAAATTCAAACTTCAGATTTTCCTTCCTCGTGCATTGTCCTTTGATCCTCATCTTGACCTTGAAACAGGTGTGCACATACTTTTGGTAGATGCTGCCTGTGGGTGATTTCTTTAGGTCGTGCTGTTCAGATCGCTCAAAATTGAGTTCCCTCAAACGGCGCAACCTCCTCAAATCACCAAAAAGCATTTCACCTGAAGTGGTGGATGCTCATGATGTCCCAAAGTCACAGGATCGCATGCCCGGATTGCAGGGCTGGCAATTCGGCCCAAACCAAAACTCGCACACGAGTGCTGCATGTGTCTTTCTTCACAATGGCGAGTTTTAGCAAATACGTCCGGTCCCTTTCCGACGTGCCCCAATTACCAGATTGGTGACACAGAGATGTACCATTGGTTCACTCGTCATTGGCTCTGCCGCCAAATTTGGTTGTTTGTGCTACCGATCTGGCGGGGCACCACACGCGACGGTAAAATTGTGGATGCCAAAAGTTCGTATTGAGAAGAATCCGAGCTAACTTCTCACTGCAGTGTTACATGGATTCAATTAGTCACAAACCCAGCGCGGTGTTACTCACCAATCAATACGCATTGCGTTCAGGTGCCCGAGTGTTTGCTCTTGAAAACAATCACATTTACTCAATACGAACACGCAGGGATTTGTAATCGCACGATTCAATATTTTACTGCAAATATACTTGAATGTACAGTTGAAAAACCGTAGGGCCACACCCAGTGTGGGAGGATGTGTCTGCCTTACGGAGACTTCTGAGAATCAACCGTGCTGGAGTGAAAAGGTTCAGTCCAGGCTCACTCCGTGCAGCTCCTCTGTTTGTTCCAACATGTCTCGTGATTCCACAAAACTGTGGCTTCAGTCTTCACTGTCTCTGGCTGTTCAAGTGAATTGCAACATTCAGTTGAGAGTCTCAAGATCGTAAAAATGCTTCCAACCACAGAACAGAAGTCTTGTTGGCACAGTTGTTGTCAAATGCGGCAACTGCAGGACGTTACACCAAGCTCCCAACTGGGAACGTTTGAACTCATTTTGTTTCACGCGTAGATACGAAGATGTGTCAGCAATTCGTGGGATTTTTCATGACCAGCGGGGAAGTCAATTGACCAGTCTACACTGAGGAGGACAACAGAATCGGCCAGTCTGGTCCTTTCAGGTTGACGGTGAACATGCAAAATCCCACGATTTGCTGACACATCCTCGCACGTCAACTCAGCCAGCATGTCCCTCTCTCCCTTTCACGAACCATGGATGGCAATTTGAATATTTCCGTGCTCCCATGTTCCCGTTCTCTTTCAGGGCTGACAAGGATTTCAATCAAATGTACATGGCTGAAAGCAACTCGAAGGCTCAATTGAAGGAGAACCTGCGGTTACAGAAGGAAATCATCGACAACATCCGTTTCGAGCCGTGGCACATCAAACGCAAGCTCAAAGCACTCAGGTGGGGATTGAACAAAAATCAATTCCGAATTTTATCATAAATTTGGACACGCCTCAAGATTCCACAGTGACGTTCACATGACGAGGGACTTTGGTGACCCAAATCAATTTGTCCTGTGAAGTTTTAAAAAGTACATGAAGAGACAAAACATGCAAGAAACCCTAATTTTGTCAAAAATTTTGCGTGTAAAGATGTGAAATTGTGAGGCATGCTGTGGTGTCAGAATTAAATTTTTATTGAGCTTTTATTGCTTTCCACCCAGGTTGGCAAAGGCGTACGTGGTCAAGTATGAAGGGCGTCTATCCAGAAGGCAGGGCTACCAGGAGGCGGGCACCAAGGTACGTGTCGTTGGTTCGCTATACCCAATCCAAGACACATTTCTGCAGCTCATGAGAAGAGGGGGGGGGCAGATCTAGGAAATGGCCGGAGTCAAAAACACTCCCTAGAGCCCATTTCAACAAAAAATTGCAACTCCACATTGAACGGACATTTCCTGCCTCAACCACAAAATTGAGGGGGTGGGATTTTTTTGAGGTTGGGGGAGGGGGGAGTCCGCCCCGGATGATGTGATTTTGATTTAAACGCATCAGCAGCATGAATGACGGTCGCTGCTCCCTGAGCCATCGCCGCTGCTGCTGCAATTTTGGCGAATGTCAAAAGCGCCACAAAGACAAACAGGTTGATGTTGTTTGATGATGTCAAACCGGTGATGTCTGTCAAATTTCACTTCGAACTCAATTGTGTCGACAGTAAACACTGCAGACCCGAGTGCAGTGGATCGTTAAAATGTTTCATGGCACTTGTTTGGAATGCAAAAAAAATGAGTTTTTTCCCCTGCATGATCAGTGTGGTGCAGACTCGGTGACTGTATAAATGGGAGTTTTCCGTGACTGGGCGATCCTGCACTCGAATACACAGCTCACACATGAAAATCTGGAGTTTGTGAGGCCACTTTGTCCCTGTTGCCTGTTTTCAACAAAAACAACCCGATCACCGAATCTGAGAGCTCGTCACACGCGAAAATTAATCAACAGAGAGCGGCGATCTGATGTGTGTGAACAAAATTTTCATGCTCAGGTTTGGCGTCACTTCAAGAGAATCATGATCAACTTCGCTGCCTCTTTCATTCCTTGGGAAATGAGGATCAAGAAAATTGAAAGTAAGTTTGGAGATATCGAATTTTGGCAATCTCTCCCCCCAAAACACCACTCAGTCCCATCACATCGTTATGATGCGCGTGAAGTTTGTGAACACGCTGCCAGTCTGTTGCCACGGAACTGTTCGTCACCGTGGTATGTTTGTTTGTTGCCATGGTGATCAGGTCACTTTGGGAGCGTGGTGTCGTCGTACTTCACCTTCCTGAGATGGGTGTTCTGGATCAACGTGCTCCTCACACTCATCCCCATCTGCTTCATCGTCGTGCCGCAGGTCCTCAACTTCTTCTCGTGTCTTAGAGCACAGAATTTCCTTGTAGCTTTGAACAGGGGTTATCACACAGGCAGATTTTTTGACGCTGGCGTCAAAAATTTTGACGCGCGGGCGTCAAATTTGATATGACGCCCAATGTAGAGCACCAAGAAAATGGTCCTGTCCATTCCTGACGTCGCATCAAAATTTTGACACCGCGTCGTCTGTGTGAAAACCCCAAATGGCTCGAAAGCCAGAGCGAAGTATGGACGTTGATTTTTGGAGAAATCCTGACGACACTTCTGCCAGTTTCCAAAACGTATTTCCACGAGTGGCAGAACGTAGGAAAAACCACCCTGAATTATTTCTTTGGTATTTTTCAGATTCTCTTTGGAATGGTCAGCAAGTCGCTTCCTGAGAAGGAAAAGCAAGAAGCACTCAACTTCGGTTCTGTTCTCAATTTTGGGGTATGAGCGGGTTCATACTTCATGATATCTGTGCGATACCAATTTTTGTTCGTACCTAAAGTTGTGCCCTGCAGAGCCAAGTCACACAATTGACAAGCCATGCTCTTTCTTCAACGAGTTTTCTGCATGTTCATCCCACAGGGCTACATTCAGTATTCAGTGTTCTTCTACGGGTACTACGGGTCGGAGATCAAGCCGGGGCAGTGGTACAGGGTTCCTCTGGCGTACTTCGTCGCGGGGATGGCGTCCTACGCGCTCAGCTTCCTCCTGATACTCAGAAAGTATGCTTCTGTTTTGTTTGCGTAGATATTTTTCAATTGAGACTTTCAGCACAACGCTCCGTGGCCACAAAACGTACACCTAGACGTAGCTCTTGACAAAACTCTCCCAATTTTGGAAGAGTCCAAATTGTCATCCCAAAACTTGCAAATGTAACACTCTTTTTGGAACTACGTAGCTTGTTCATTTAATTTTGCACAGATGTGTTTTTCTCTGCGAACACTTTTTTTGTGCATTTTGTTTTGATATGTGGGGGTGGAGGGCCTCTGTCTTGTCACTGAGCGTTTGTTTACTCTGTGGTGTGAAACCACACAAAATCAATATGTTTTGGTGTCAATCGAATGGTCGGCCATGCACTGTTTGACTGGTTGACAGTGCAAGAAGGGCAGCATGACGAATGCAAAGAAAGATCAGCGTGCAGAAATTAAGTTTTGCCAGCAGTTTGGTTTCACTCATGAGGAAACAGTCTGCTGGATACACCAGAAACATGGAGCCAATGCCCTCTCCATTTGGTTGATCAGATGCTGGTTCTCTGCCTTTGAGAATGGGAGGGCTGCTGTGGATGACTTGCCATGCCCAGGCCAGCCCCTGCAGTGCAATCCTGCCAAAGTTCAGCATGTCAGGCAAATTGTGCAGCAAGATCAATGACAGACTGTGAGGCAAATCACTGGATGAGCAAATCTCAGTGTTGGATGTGCTTTCAAGACTTTGAAAAGTGATTTGTCTCTGCTCAAGAAGTGCACACACTGGATACCCCACAGGCTCACAGATGCCCAAAAACAGACTCGTGTCATCTGCTGTCAAGCTGCGCTGTGCATGTTAGGGTGCAGAGGAAATGTCCAGCATGTCATCTGTGGTGATGAGTCCTGGTTCTATGTCTGGGACCCTGCATCCAGAAGGGAGAACAGGGAGTGGTTGGCCAGTGGCTCCCAGACACGTGCAGTGCCTTTGAGGGAGCAGTCTGTCCAGAAAGTGATGCTGGTTGTTTGTTTTTTTTGACAACCAAGGCTTGGTGTACCGCCAGTTTGTTCCTCAGGGTCAAGGAATTAATGGTCAGCTGTACCTGCAAATTCTTCAGGAGCTGTGTGATGCTGTTCACAGGCACTGCCCAAGAGTGTGGAGGGCAAGGAATTGGGCTGTCCTGCATGACGGAGCACCTCCCCACAGGTCTCTGCCAGTCCAAACCTGGTTCACACAAGTGCACCTGCCTCAAATGCCCCACCCTCCATATAGCCCTGACCTCAATCCACCGGATTACTGCCTGTTTGCCCTGCTGAAGAAGAAAGTCCATGGTGAACTTTACCCTGACTTGCAGCAGCTGATGAACACTGTTGACCAAGAAATGGGGCAAATTCCTGCACATGAGTGGATGGCCGCAATGGAGAGATATGTGCCATGCCTTCACCTCTGCATTGCTGCACATGGAGCTTATTTTGAACATGATGGATTTGTGTGAAACAAGCCTGACACTTGCAGAAGACTATCTGAAAAAAATTGCACAAATCAGTTCATTTGTTTGCTCAGTACGAAAAGTGCAACCTTCAAGGGTGTGGTCAAGTTTGCATGCATCAGAATAGTATCTTCTAATGGGATAAAAAACTTCATTTCTTGTCAAAACGTGAACATTTATCTTCTGTGCACATTGCTAAAAAAGCATCAAAATGTGTCCATTCAAACCTTTGCAAATCATGTTTGAGCAAAATTTAATAAACAAGCTACGTACACTGTGGGCTTTGTACATCTCACCAAGACTCAAATTTTTGCAGGTTTGTGCAGAAAGACCTCAAAATTTCATGTCTGCATTTTGTTGGTGTTGTGTTGATTTTTGTTTCCACAGTTTGGCCAGGGAAGCAGGCACATAGCTTCTCCAAAAGCTACGTAGAAACGTAACGTAGCCAAGGCTACGTGTACGTGTTGCGTTTCCTTGGTGCTGAAACTCTCTATTCAATACTTAGGTCAAGCCAATACGTCCTCTCAATTGCCAGACCAGTGACACAAATACCATTTGGTCACTTGTCATTGGCTCTCAGTGCAAATTCATGCAGGGCACGTTTGGTCACCTGTCTGTGCTGCCGATCTGGCAATTGGGGTACTGCACGTTTGGAACGAACGGCCGTGCTAAACCTCCCTAATCTGGCGGGGGGTTTGCATTGTGGCCTTTTCGCTTGTGTGTGTGTGTGTGTGTGTGTGTGTGTGTGTGTGTGTGTGAGAGAGAGAGTTTGTGTGTGTGTGTGAGAGTGTATGTGTGAGTTTGTGTGTGTGTGCGTGTGTGTGTGTGTTCATGTTGTTTCAATGGCCACTTCCAGAATGGCGGCAAATTCCAAGTTGTCGCGGCGGGCGGGAGAGGACGAGCAGTACACGTTCTGTTGGAAGCTCTTCACCTCCTGGGACTACATGATCGGTCTCTCCGAGACGGCCAAGAACAAACTCGCAGAAATCATCACAATATTCAAGGCAAGAGATCAATCGTCTTGGCAGTAAATTTTGCTCAATATTTTTGTCCAGAGTTTGAAGAAGCAGATTCAGTGGCGCCTTCTCTGAAGTGGCGGCTTTCTGAAGTTTGTCAGTACTCGTATTTTGTGCAACTCGGGTCCTTTCTTTTTCTTGCGCAGGAGTCCATCATTGAAGAGCAGGAGAAAAGAAAAACTGACAACAAGTAAGTCACCAGCAAATCAGAGTCAAGATACAGAAAACACACGAGTATTTGTGACTGTTTCAACATTATTTTCTGCTGGACGCTGTTTTGCAGTAAAACAATCATCTTCTACCGATTCGTGGCGAACATCCTGGTGATCGCTGTTCTTGCCTCGTCGACCTACGCCATCTACCAGGTGGTGGAAAGATCCAAGAACTTTGAAAAGATCAAGGAAGGAGGTGGTGAAGTGACCTGGTGGGACACAAACGAGGTGAGGCCACAGGTTCTGACATCCCGGGGAACAGACAAAGTAAACATGGCGGGAACTGCAGTCACATTTCAATCCTGTTGTTGTTTGCCATTGTGAGTTCTTGTCCCACACATTTTGGACACAATGCTGCACATTTTCTGCCTGTCAAAAGAACAAATGAGTGTTTTTTCCCTTCATGTCAGGAGCGAATCCAGCTTTGATCGGGATGGTGTCTGACCCACCCCTGAGTAAAAATGGTCCAGGCCATTTTTTGATGCCGCCAAAAAGTTGATGTGAGCATCAAAAACACTTGACGGCGTCACCAACATGAAAACCCCTTGAATTGATGGTGTTCTCCTTGCAGGTCACCATAGTGATGTCCCTCATCACAGCCTTGTTTCCCGCCATTTTTGAAATCATTGGTATCATAGAAAAATACCACCCAAGAACAACGTTGCGTGTTCAACTTGCCAGGTGAAGATTCTGCAGTGGTTTTCATTGAAATTCAACTTTTGTGTGATGAAAACCGAAAGCGAGGGTCTGTGGATGTTCTTCAGAACTGCTCTGACTTTGCTCGCAGGATCCTGGTGCTGTACCTTCTGAACCTGTACACACTGATGATCGCACTGTACTGGAAAATTGTAGAAAAGGTTGGAAATTTCATCCCAATAATCTGCACTTGAAATTCATTTGTTCATTTCGGACATCGTTCAGAGGTGACTTTTTCCGGCTTTTTCTCCGCGCAGATTGAGGACATAGACCAGTTGGTGGAGAGAGAATCGAACCGGACCCGGGAGTGCGAGTTGCTGAACAACACGGGCGTTGCCACGGAGACGCCTCTGGTTGCCACGAGCCCGAGCGTCATCGGCTTCAACTGCTCGGGCACCCCCGAGCCCCCGGTTCCCCCGTCAGAAATCTGTTGGGAGAACATGATTGGTCAGGTGAGGGGTGAGACAAGAAACGGTGTCTGCCCGAGAAAAGACGAGGCTTTGCTCCGACCTTGTGCATCCAAAGAACGGGTGCATTTCCATTACAAGTTTCAATGGACCTTGATGCATGCACACCACGTAAAGAAGGGGGGTGCAACAAAGGGTGAATATGGTACGCTGAGTACTGACTTTGGTAACGTGACAAAAAGAACCTGTTCAAGATGGTTCTGTTGTCATGGATAAGGAACTGGGTGTTTTTGACCTTCCTCCAGGAGATGGCAAAGTTGACGCTGTTCGACCTCTGGATCACGGCCGCCATCATCGTCTTCATCGACTTTATCCGGGGTCTCTTCGTGCGCTACGCCAACAAGTGCTGGTGCTGGGACCTGGAAACCAAATTCGTGAGTTGCCTTTTCCGTCCGTCACCTTGAGGGCAGCGCACCTGCGGCGCTCTGTGGTGTATGACTCAATTTGTTCTGGCAAACACTGCAGGATCCAGCAACTGCAGAGGCAGTTCACTACCCCTTGCTCGCGACCATGCTTTTATGCATCCTTTGTTTGAGGAATGACTTGTGTTTTCCAGCCTGAATATGGCGAGTTCAAGCTGGCGGAGAATCTTCTTCATCTCATTAATAACCAAGCCATGATTTGGTGAGTTCCGTCGTGCTGATCGGGAGATCACGCACCAGCGACACCGGCACAATGCGTAGCGTACCGTCTCGTGTGCAAGACACTCTCATGTACGAGTACAAGACACCCACCAACCAACATTTGGCCTTTTTTCTAGCGCTAAGACCAATGAAAACTTATACTCAAGTGTGAAATGCACCCATTCTTTTCATGCATGTTCAATATGTTGGGGAAAATAGTGCGTCTCACACACTTCCTGTGGTCTCTTGCAGGTTGGGCTCGTTCTTCGCTCCTCTGCTCCCGGCCCTGAACCTCATCAAGCTGCTGGTGCTGCTCTACATGCGCAGCTGGGCCGTCATCGTCTGCAACATCCCGCACGAGCGCATCTTCAAGGCCTCCCGCTCCAACAACTTCTTCTTCGCCATCCTGCTGCTCATGCTCTTCCTGGTGACGCTGCCCGTCGCCTTCCTGCTGGTGCAGGTCCGACCGTCACCTGACTGCGGCCCCTTCGTGTGAGTGCGCGTGCGTGGAGACGTGGATGGTTGTAATTGTCTTGCGTTTATGTGCTCCAAAATGAGCCAAGTACTTGGTAACTCGTACGTCCACGAATTCACCGGTTCTTTTTATTCAGGTAAGCAAAACAATTGGTGTGTTGAATCTGGCGCCACAAGAAGGTGTGGTGGAGCTGTCAAGTGTGCGAATACTGAGAAAACGGGAAATCCATTGAACGAACCACGCACACAACGCAAAAGACAGAGGAATCAATGTGTCTCACATCATCTTGGGTTTCAACGACTTTGATGCTGCAGTTTTGGGCTGAGAAGGACAAGAACGCGAATAGTTGGGCTGACCTGCCTGTGCTCGTCCCAGGGATGCCTGGGCCATGAAACAAAAGTGCACAAGGCCACACACGAAGACGACTAAATTTGTCCTGACATTTCCAAAGTAGATATTTGGCATTGTTGATCGCAGGAGCTACGCCAAGTCGTACTACATCATCACCAACACGATGGAGGAGGAGTTTCCGGCCTGGATGAACAAAGTGGTGGATTACATCGCCTCCCCTGGGGTCATCCTCCCGCTCTTCCTGCTCCTCCTGTGAGTCACCTTCATATTCTTTTCTTTGTACCATCAAACCAGTAGCCACTAGATGATTGTTTGTGCGCACCCTTTGAAACCTGCCACACACGACGTAAAACCAAGAAGGAATCTTTGTCAGGGTCTGTTGTCAGGACCTGTCACAATCTCTCCTTCATTCACACACACACACACACAGATTGTGTTTGCGAAGAACTCTGACGAAATAACGTTTGAGGGGTTTGCTCTGAACACAAAAGAAATCAGTCGTTGCGTATTCCTCAAGATCTTGTTTGACGGACTCTAGAAACATTGGATTGTCTCAGGCCTGTTTTCACCCGTTGCGAACCCACACAAGCCCGAAAGGTTGAGCCGCCAACAAGTCCTGATCGCTTGACAACATCCATGCAGTGTGGAGCACCAATGCTCAAAATTTGCAACTTTGTTTGTTCGGGTTTGGTTTTGTTTTCTTTTTGTGCGTTCATCCACAACAAACACTTGTCCTCTTGTGTGCTGCTTTTTCAGAATGGGGATCTACTATCTGGTGGCGTTGACCAGATCTTTACAAGACGCCAACAGCGAGCTGAAGGCGCAGCTCCTTTATGTAAGAGTTCTATGTGTGTGTGTGTGTGTGTGTGTGTGTGTGTGTGTGTGCGCGCGTGTGTCTGTGTGTAGTGTGTGTTTGTGTGTGTATGTGCGTCTGTGTGCGTGTGTGTGTCCATGTGTGTGTGTCCGCACTGCGAATGTCACATGACAAGCGAACAGATCAGATGTGCATGTATGTGCATGTGTGTTGTGTTGGTATGTGTGCATGTGTGTCTGTGCGTCTCTGTGTGTGCGTGTGTGTGCGTGTGCATGTGTGTGTGAACACTGCGAACGTCACACGACAAGCGAACAGGTCAGACGTGTATGTGTGTGTGTGTGTGTGTGTGTGTGCGCGCGCGCTTGTGTTTGCAGTGTTGTGTGTCTGCTTGTCGGGGTGTCCTCAGCAGGGCAGATGCAGTGGCTTCGGTACAAGGTCCCAATTTTGTGTCGTGTGTGCAAAACTTGTTTCCTTCGTGAAGGTTGTCTTTTTTTCGTGAAACCTCCCCACTCCTCGCGGGTCAGGCCAACTGGCCAACTCCTAAGGTCTGCCTCTGGTGTGTCTGTGTGTGCGTGTGTGTGCGTCCACAACACTTTCAGAATTTATGTTACACATTCACATGAATTTCTTGCAGGAAAGAACTGAAGAAAAGAAGAAGATCTACGCAATGGCTGATGGTAGGGTCTCTTTCGTCGCTTGAACATCAAAACAGATTTTGAGAACTCACAACCTTCTCTGACACAGTCCCCATTCATCCATTCTTTCATTGTATGTCATTTCAGCCAAACAGAAAGAAAAGGAGGAGAAAGAAAAGGAAGAAAAGGAAAAGGAAAAAGAAAAAGAAGAAATCAATAAGAAAGAAAAACAGGCCAACGGGGGCTTTGCGGGAAGCAAGGACAATACAGCAACAAAACAGAAACAGATCAGCACTGAAAAGACTGTTCCTGAGCTGAGGGTGGAGACTGCAGACCCTCCTGTGTACACATCTGTGTCCAACCCTACAGCCTCCGGACCTTCCGGGACCTCCGGACCAACCCCGACCACGGGCCAAATTCAGGATGTCAAGGTCATTCGAGTGCCTGGCATGACTTGGAATCAGGCGGGTAGGTTGATTGATGTGTTGCCTCCACCTGAGTCTCAGTCTCAGTTCAGTCCTGACACCTGAGTCTCAGTCTCAGTTCAGTCCTGACACCTGAGTCTCAGTCTCAGTTCAGTCCTGAGCCCTTGGCTCTTCGGGTACGCTACTGTTTTACCGAATGCGAACTCGCCGGCTCTCCCGTCACCCCCAATCCACACCAAGAGCATCCACGCATACACACACCAAGGTCACAGCGCACCGACAATGGGTATCTCACATGTGAAAGGCAAAGTAAATGGGCAATAAGGAAGTGAATTCAAATCAACAATTCTTTTGTCATTTGGATTGCAAATGAGTTTCAACCCTATTCACATGCGGAATGTCATAAAAGCAGGTGCATCGTGCACTGGCGCACGCGGTGTGGATTGGAGGTGAGGCGTAACCAGCTCTTCAAGTGTGCCACTGGGTCTTTGGGTGGGGTGCCCAACTCCAGGCCCCTCTCGTTGATTTTCTCGCTCTGCCAGCACAAAAAGCCACAGGCGCACGCAGCCTTGGCCCTGCTCTGCTGTTCTGGAGGACCAAAAATCAAACCAGCAAAATACCACTGTTTCTGCGATTGTGACTGCTTCCTGTGTTGTTTCGTGACCAGCCGCGCTCCAAGCGACGAACCCAGGACTGAGGCTCATGTCGGCAGACGAGGCGAGGAGGCGCAACATCCTCCCCGCCGCCGCCGCCGCGCCCGAGGACTCCGCGGCGAACCAGAACGCCCTCAACACGGCGCGGCTCGCGACCGCGCACCACCCTCCCGTCGCCGTGGTGCAGGGCAAGCCCGCCAACCTTCAGTCGCAAGAGAAGCACCCCAGGTGCGTGGACCAAACAACACACAAGTAGATATTGATGTTGGGGAGTTTCAGCAAATCCCAATTTGCCAGATTAGTGGCACAGAAAACCACATATCCAAGGAACAACCAGGGATGAACAGCTTGATGAGTTCACCAACAAAAATGTGGTTGCCCGTGCAGCTAATCTGGCATTTGGAGTAGGGCACGGCCCACAACCAGTCGGTGCTGAAACTCCCTGTATTGGCTCGGCGGACCATGTCTTATCCAGAGCGTAACAATCAAAGATCTGGCCGGAAAACTGTGCACTGACCACGGAGAAATACGACTCGACCACATTGGGTGATGGGCGTACACGTTGTTCTGAGTTTCGCACAGTTTGCGACACAAAACTTTTATCGTGGGGATCATAATATCTGGACAAGTTAAAATTGCATAAACCTACCAGAAACTTTAGCGAGCGCTCTTTGGGTTGGACAAAAATGCGTTTGATTTTTGTTTCAGAACCACAGACAAAGACAGTGAGACAGAAGACGGGGAAGAAGGAGAGGGGGAAGAAATCAACCGGTGAAAACCTTCTCCACTTCCAACAAGTTTGACTTGAAACCAGACGTTGTTCTCAAACGGAAGTGTCTTGGCGTTTCTTCCAGAGGAGAGACGCAATAATTGTTCCACACATGTACAAAGTGCAAGCCTTGAATAAGACAGAAATCACGCGTACTTTTGCCAGTTTCAACAACACATTTATCCTGCATTGCACTCGTCATGTTTTCATGCAATTCTTGAGAGCTTGGGGCTGTGGAGACTGCAACCTTGGCGCAGTTGCCATTGCGCTGCCTTGACAGACCTCAAACAGTGATGGGAACTTGTACAATCTCAATAAATCTGAACTCTACCAATACACGCTGAGTTTTGGGTTTTTGTCCCGTGAACCTCAAGGTCGAATTCAAAATTTCGTCCAGCTGTTCCTCAAGACTTCCTGAGAAAGGACAAGCTTCACTGCAATTGGGTTCATCCTTTACACACGACATCAGAAAACAAGAACAAGATTTGCTCTGCACACAAAATGGAGCAAGGACTTTCAGTGCAACGAACACTGGTTCCGCGGTTTCTGACTCTCACGAGAGAACAACATCAGCTGGTTGGTTCAGGTGCCTCTCACTGGATCTAATTAGATGAATCTGCGCTGGAAGGTGATTGCTTCTCCCAATCGGGGCACGGCTGTCCTTGGACTGATTCCACCTGCACGAAGAGGGGCCTGATCCTCCAACCAGCGAGGCCTTGGGCGTCGTCTCATCAACCAGACGATGTTCACACAAAGTCAGTTAATTTGGCGAGAACGTTCGTCACCCAAGTGTTGACGAAATACAGTCGAACCCAGATAATTCGTCCCCGGTTAGTTCGGTGCCCGCACTTATTCTGTTAAATTTCACCCGGTGAATCCAATTTTACCTTGTCGAATTTTACCCGGTTCAACAAAAGCCAAAAGAACATCGGCTATCTGGCACACCCACGCGGGAAGCGATCTACGGTCAAATCAGTTCCACACGTCTGCATGGGAATCTGCATGGGAGTGTTTTTGTTCGCATACACGTTTTTCTCGTAAAGTAGCAGAACACCATGCAGACATATCTTGCAGGCGCCTGTGGTGACAGAAATCTCCTGCTTCACTTGACCAAATAAGAAGCTCGAAACAACAGCTTCTTCATTTCTCAGACTTCTCAGGTCTCACAAGACCTCAGTGCTATTTCGCTCCCTCCAAACGTTGAAGGAAGACTCTTCTCCTTTGGAATACACAAGTATGCTGTGGGCTGTCTTCTCCGCGCGGTTCTGAAATCCGGATATATTTTCTGCTGAAACGCTGCTGTGTTGGTTCAGGATGATGTCAATGCACTTTGCTCATGAATGAAATGTCGCAATTCTTTCCTGCATGGTTGAATTTCACGTGTCCGAATCTTGTTCTTGTTATTTTCTGCCCAGGTGAACATTTTTTCCAGTAAAATGACGGCTCCCAGGAGGAGGTCGACCGTCTCTGAAGGAGTGAGGTCGGTGCAGGCTCCGAGATGCTGCAACACGAACCCCATCACAGACAAAGGACGCATGCTGCAGGTGGGAGTTTTCATTCAACTCGTTGCATGATTGCAAAAGAAATCGCAGCCCCGGCAAGGGGACTGTAGTCCTTGAGTTGATTCTGCCTGTTTTTCTTCTGGTGGGTCCACTTTTTGTTCTTGTGTGCACGGGGTCTGATCCTCGGAGGCACAGAACAGAAGGAAGAAATAAACTTCCTTCATTTTGAAAACAACACAACACGCACATGCACACACACACACACACACACACACACACACACACACACACACAGTTGTATATTTTGCACCTGGATAAATTTTGTTTTTGGGGGGACACAAAGGGGCTGGGCCCTTGGACCTCTGAACTCAAATCTGTTGAAATTTGCAAAAATTCTTGAGGTGGGAAAAATTCGCTAATTTTCCTCGTCCGACTTCAGTTCCTGCAGATCGTGAGTTTCCCGCTGCTGCCGGCGCTGGCGCTCGTCGTCTACAACGTGATCGAGCTGAACCTGGGCGTGCGCCGCCTGGTGGCGTCCGGCGCGCTCGACGCCGCGCTGCGCGACACGCGCGACAAGACGCTCGTCATCAGCGCGCTGCAGCGCGAGTACGACGTCGTCGCCGTCTACGTGGGTACGTGTTGACGTGAGTACGTGTTGACGTGGGTGCGTGTTGACGTGGGTACGTGTTGACGTGGGTACGTTTTGACGTGGGTACATGTTGACGTGGGTACGTGTTGACGTGGGTACATGTTGACGTGGGTACGTGTTGACGTGGGTGCGTGTTGACGTGGGTACATGTTGACGTGGGTACATGTTGACGTGGGTACGTGTTGACGTGGGTATGAGTTGATATGGGTGCGTGTTGACATGGGTTGTGAGGATGTGGGTACCTGTTGATGTGGGTGTGTACTGACGTGGGTAAGAGTTGTCGTGAGTACGCGTTGACGTGGGTACGTGTTGACGTGGGTACGTGTTGACGTGGGCACATGTTAACATGCACGACGTGCCCACTGGTCCTGAGTGCAAAGTGCGTTCCTGTGCCACTGATCATGTGCAGGGCAGACAGGCGGAAGACCGGCCGGATCTGCAAAATCTCCCAACTGCACATGTGTGTTGCTTGACACCAAGAAAGCTCCAGAATTCTCAACCTGAACACTTGCAATGTTGAGTTTAGAAGGGAGCATTCATATGCGTGGGCATGCTGGCACGCGTAAGATCAGCAAGCCGTGTCAAACTTCAGCAATTGGTGTGACTGAGCGGTTCATCTCAAAACAAACAAACAAACAAAAACTACAAAACTTGTGCAGGTACGAATGGCTCGGAGATCCTCGGGACCCTGGACGAGTCTTTTGAGCAGACGGACAACGCCCTGGACCGACTCTCCACGTGGCCGCGCGGTCTGACCTTCCAGAGAAAGGAGGACTTCGTGGCGCACCTCGTCAGGCACAGGCGAGACGTGCGGCTCGAGCCCAACGACGTCAAGATGATCCCGGAGATCGAGTTCTACTCGTGGATCCAGAGAATCTTCCTCGAGTGGATGATTGAGGTCAGTCTTGTCTGCAGGACGTCAGTTGGTGATGCGCGGTCGTATTTTTGACGTCGGTGTCCGTATTTCACATTGAACCCAATGGTGGAATTTTTGACGTCAGCCCTCAAAACGACCGTGCGTCACTCAACGTGAAACAGCTTCTCTTTGAAACCACGCAGCTTAAATTGTGTGAACGACTGAATCTCACGTTGTTATTATGCACACAACTTTATTTTGCAGTCCATCAGAAGCAAAATGGGAAACATCCATTGGCAGTCAATCGAATCGTATCAGATTTTAGTCCAAGCAGCCCAGGAATTCACGTTCGAGAGGGCGCTGGGGACGGTGTTCTTCGTCTCGGGGACCCTGTCGCGCGAAACGCACGACGTGTTCGCCAGACGGCACCACCAAGGGCAGCACCTCCTCAAGACGGCGCTGGGGTACGACGCGCATGCGCTGGCGCTGTTCGAGGAATGGACTGAAGAACATGAGGACTTCACTGAACTCATCGACAACATGAGGAACTACATCCTGGAGAACAGAGACACTGCGTCTGACCTCTTGGCCGGAATCACGTGGTACAGAAGGTCAAATTATTACGTCAACACCATAAATAGGATCAGTGAACGGGTTCGGGAGAAGGCGAGGAAGAGCATCAAGGTGGACATGCGTTCCCATAGCAACACGATTGGTATCAACACGGTCATCATCGTCGTGACAACGTTCATTCTCATCCCGATCATGCTGCAAATGGCGCGAAAAACGAGCAAAACGCTGTCTGGCTACACCCAGGTCATGGACAAGAAATCGCTTGAAGTCAAAAAGGAGAAAAAGAAGACAGAGAATATTCTGAACCAGATGCTGCCCAAAGCTGTGTCAGACAAGTACGTTTTGTACACCGTGGGAACAGGGGGAGGGCTGGGCTTGATGTGTTCCATCTCGAGTCTTTGATGTTCGCAGTGTTCCTGATGTTCCTGATGCTCAAGAAACCCTGACCACCAGACGCATGATTCTATTCAGTGAATTCCGAACATCAGATTTTCACGCCCTCCTTGTGAACCAGCTTCAATGAACTCCGAAACCCGTTCCTAAATTCGTTTTCATGCACATTGGGTGACGCGTGGTCGCATTTGGGGCTGATGTCAAAGATTCCACCATTGGCTTCAATGGTAAATTTTAACGCCGACGTCAAAAAGACGACCGCGCGTCACCCAATGTGAAACCCGTTCTTCACGTCCACTTTGCCCCTTAGACTGCGCGCGGGAGACAAGGTGGACGCCGAGAGTTTCGCCGCCGCCACCGTCATGTTCTCGGACGTGGCCGACTTCCAGGACATCTCCGCCTCGAGCGCGCCCATGCAGATCGTCGCGTTCCTCAACGAGCTCTACAACTACATGGACTCCCGCATCGAGCAGTTCGACGTCTACAAGGCAAGATAGCACTCAGCGGGTCCAGGGGCCAAGGGGCTTGGGTTCCCTGACAAAAACTGTGACTTGCTTCATCAAAATGCTTTGAGAGCCCAATTGAAAAACTTGGGACGGAGAGTATGAAAATGACAACCCTGACCTCGTTTGGTAAAAAACAAAACGTTTCGCCACACATGTAGGGCCCAAGGTCAAGAACAGGGAACTATCGCCCTTTTGAACAATGCGAATCAGATAATCTGCAAAATCAAACGCCAAAGGTTGTTTTCGCAATTTTCACTCTCAGACCCTTCCCTTCCAGGAGCTCAACACTTTCTCCACATATTATGCCCCACCCTAACGCCCTTTTGGGTATCTCTTGAACAAAGGCAGATAATCTGGAAAATCAAACGCCAAAGGTTGTTTTCGCAATGTTCGCAATTTTCGCTCTCAGACCCAGACCCATCCCTACGCTGTCTCACGAAGATGAGCTCGGATTTAAAGGAAGAACGATGTCATACGTTTGAACGTTTATTGTCCGAAGTCAAGAGAGTGCATTATGGAACATCCTCCTTTCACAGAAATTTTGAAAAGATCAAAAACTA
>JAAUXT010019797.1_pt1 | contig 26084 bp, 31 predicted proteins | sample 7278171 | NCBI WGS metagenome assembly JAAUXT01 (sample SAMN14350112, study PRJNA611818) | marine sediment metagenome | isolation source: surface marine sediment (1.8m) | place: French Polynesia: Moorea | collected 2018-08
CAGTCTGTGATCACTGGAACAGGGGTAAAACGGAGGTTTTGTCCGCCCAAGACGGACGGATGCGGATACAGGGGCAAACCAATATCAGACCGCTACCGCGGCTGATAATTACATTCCACGTAAAATGCACTGACGAAAAATCGCCTCAACGCATTCTGACAAGGAATTCTTTTTGCATTGTTCACTCGTACCCATCGGGTCCTTGATGACGTTGTAGTAGGTGGGCGCCTCGGCAGGATCGACCGGCTTCAGGAACGGCCACGCCGCCTGGTGACTCTGAAACAAAACACGTCACACGTTTCGTCGCGCCAATACACAAGACATTCGAGTTTCACGTTTCAGCCGACTTGCGGAAAGCACGTTCCGTCACAATTTAACAACAAACAATTTTGACACGCTTTCCACACACAGACGTGGAATAAAGGCGAACAGAAATCCAAATCATGCGTCAAGAATAACTTGTTGAGGGAAACCAGGAGTTTGTACTCAGGATGACTCCACAAAACAGAAGACACAACGCGCCCGCACTGCCTCTCACCTGCAGTATTTTCACGAGTTTGTGAAGCTCTGCGCGCCCCCTCTCGTTGATCAGTTTCGTGGTGAGCATGCTGTCGCGGCTTTTCTGGCAATTGGGGCAGATGTACGTGTCCAGTTTGTCCGCCTCCGATTTGGTGATTCCGACACACGAGCCGTGGAACCAGTCTTGACAACGATCACACCCGATGTAAAACCTGCAGCAAAAGAAAGTTTAGATCCAGCTGAAATCCGCCGGGAAGAGCGAGATGTGTGACAGCAGTTCCTACTCGAAAACACCAAACAACTTTCAAGGAAGACAAAAAGACACTTTTTTTCTTTTCACCAGATCTGCAAACTAAAACCAACGCGTCGGGCCGTTTGACTCGTGCATTGCAAAACTCACTGTGTCTCGTCATAGGGCGTCCGGCAGACACAGTAGAGTTCTCCTGTCGGCTCCTCCTGGTGCAGCTTGCAGTCGTCACACACGTAGCTCACCACGTACTTGGCGCGATCCTCCGTGATGCCAACACACGTGCCATGGAACCAGTTGGAGCACAGATCGCACCCGATGTAGAACCTGAACAACAAACCCAGGTGCAGGGAAACCCGCTCACACACGCAAACAAAGCAGACCAGTCGCAAACACGTGTCCTCAGCTGCTCTTTCGCAGACGCGCACCGTCACAGCTTTGACAAACTCACTTGGACTTGTCGTACGGCGTTTTGCAGATGCAGTAAAGTTTCTCCGCGGCAGCCCGGGACTGCGCTGTGCCCGTTGAGATCACTTTCTGTTTGCGGCGTTTGGCGCTGGCCCCGCCCCGCCCGGACGACGGTGGCGGCGGGCCCACCGGTGAGGACCCCGCCCCTTCCACATCCACCTCTGCGTCCGAGCCCGTCAGGTGGCCGCTCTCCCGACGTTTGCGTGGAGACGCACGTTGACGGACGGAAACTGGTGCATGCGTCTTGAGCACTTCCGCCACCTCAGCCTGAAAGTCGAAGAAAGAGGATTGTTCTCAAAAACTTCTTCCTTGTCGGAAAAAACCGTGATCACCCATGTGCGCACCTTTTTGTGCCAAAACATGGCACCAAAAGTTCGCGAGCGCATTGTATTGTACATGGTGTTCAATTTTCAAAACAGACGGTATGCGCATCATACATAAGTGTGCGTGTTGTTTTGTATTTTGACACTGGAATTTCTACGAAAACCACAAGGACACTTCGATGATGCTTTCTGCTTCGTTCCACGCATGAACAACGCTGTGCGATCGTTTTCTCATCCGGGACTCAACTTATGCCTCCTAATTCCCGTCACACTAGTTTCTAAACACCTTGCACCTCAAAATCCTAGTCGCTGCAAATCACCATGGATTGAACGCGGTTTGTGGAAGCTGCTTCTTTCAATCCCATCACAAAGGACCGAAACACCCAGGGGAAATGTTCTATTGCTTTTCCGAGGCCAGCTTACTGCTTACTTCTACATGTGAAGAGTACGCGTCCTCTGTACATCAGCGTACACCACATCAGCACGCCTCCAGCAACACCGACACCAGCAGCTAAGCGGTGCTCACCTGTACCTCGCTCTGAATGGTTTTGTCCAGATTAGCCCGTTTCCTGACAATGTCTCGCTTCAGCATGTCGCGCTGTTTGTTGAGCAGCGCGTTCAGCTTGGCGTTCTGAAGGCGCTGCTGTTTCTCCGCCGCCGTTTCGGTTCGCTTCCGCTTGGCTGTGCTCGGAGTGGCGGAGCTTCCAGCGCTCGGATCGTCCAGGATCGTCTTCACTGTTGCGTTCCTGAAAAGATTTTTTTGTTCGTGTTCCACATTTTAAACTTCAATCAATTGCCAAGACCAGAGATATTGAATTCTGTTCTGCTTTCTGCGAATGTGACAACGAAAGGCAAGAAGCTGCTGCAAATTTTCAAACTTCTGCCTTCGGTTCACACCCCAACTTCACAACCCACCCTGATTCACAGAACACTTGTCTGGATCACACAAACATGCATGAGCAATGATCGTGCATTTGTGAGAACTCACTCACCCCGCCGCCGTCGCTGCCGCGCGGACCTTGACTTTGGACGCCGTCGAGTCGGTGTTGGGCGTCGTTGACGCCGACGCCAAGATCTTACGCTGCTGCAGGTTGTGGAGCTGTGACGCCGTCAGGCGGCTCTGCAGCGCTGCCGCCGTCGAACCTGTGCTCGGAGCGGTGGAGGCAGGCGCACCCGACTTCTCCGCGATCTGACGCTGCATCGCCATCAGTTTCGCCTGGATCTCCGGGTCCTGGTTTTGTAGCATCGCCTGACGCACCACTGTTGACGAAGAATGTTTGTCAAGGGGTTTTCACATTGGCGCTGTCGGCGTCAGAAAAGTTGACGTCGACGTCAAAATTTTACTGTTGACGTCAATGTAACATGGGACCCCACGGAGGACACAAAATATATGACACAGTCCATTCCTGACGTCAACCCTCAAGACGTGACAACCGCTTTAGTTTGATTGTTAGTCAACGCGTGTATTCCACGCACCGAAGCGTCGTTTGAGAACAACTGAGAACCAGCAAATCTGTTACTGCGAGTGTGCTCCCAATGTGGCGTTAAGTACCTTGCTCGACGACTTGTGGGGTCACAGCATACTTGGTAGAACCTCCTGGCGACAAGGGCTGCGGCGAAGTCACTGGGCTCGTGATTGTGGGTGAAGCCACTGCTGGAAGGGGAAAGAGTCAATTTGTTCAAAATCACAATCGCGCACAGCCAACAAATGGGACAGTATGATATCCAAAGTGTTCCTCCATCCGCGAAAAGGCTGCACACAGCAACGGACCTGTAATACTGGCCGGTGTGTTGGGAGACGTGAGGAGAGGCTGGGCGCTGCCCGGTGAGGGAGACGTGATCGCCGCCACAGCCGTCCCCGTCACAGAGGCTGCAGAACCAGCTGACGTGGCTGTGCTTTGTGCGACGGTCGCACCCTGCGCACTCGCGGGAGCGCGCTGAACAATGACGTGCTGCCCACTGGATGTGCGCACCACCATTGCGGTGCCACCTGTCGACAGCTGAACCTGCAAAACGATGTCAACAGTGAGTCAACTGAACGAGTTCTCTCACAAATCATTTCCGTTCAATGCAAACAACTTTCTTTCAGTAAATTCAAGAAAAACAAGTTGTACCTGAGACGGGTTGAAGAGAACTCGTTGTGCTGAGGAGACAGTGGCAGCTGCGACAGGAGTGGAGACGGCGGCGGCGGGGGTGAGCAGCGCAGGCGCGGCCGGGGTCGAGGCGCCCAACGTGCGAGGCGAAGCGACCGCCGGCACTGTGGCAACACCGGTTACCACGGGAGACGTTGTGACCGTGGTCAAGACGGTGTTGGTCGCCGATGAAACGACAGTCTGAGCACCCTGAATCAAGACATCAAGTTTCTTTCGCTTACAAAGACACAAGCTAGACAAAATCTCACTGATCCAGTTAGAGAAGGCACGTGCCGGGTTTTGTGATTGGCCGAGTGTTTGATGTTACCTGAACAGCCAATATTTTCTGCTGCGGGGTCGCAGTGCTGAGTTGCGCCGCCACTCCCCCTGCAGTCACGACGCCACCTGGCGTCCCAACCGCAACACCCGGCGCCGCGCTGCCCGTCGGCGCCGCCTGGATCAATGACACCCTCTGTCCACCCACCTGCAAGACGCACAACAGGAACAGTTCAACCAGATCTCTCTCAGCCCAAATCTGCTCAACTTCAAATTCCGACAATGTCTCATTCCTCACCTGGATAGTTTGTAGAACGGGAGGTTTCGCGACAGTAGCTTGTTGCAAAGCTACAGCGGTTGCTGCCTGCTGCGACGTGCCTGTGACCACCATCTGCTGACCCTGCACCGCTGCCGGTTGACCCTGCGGCACCTGAACTGCAGCTGCTGGCTGACTCTGCACCTGGAGCGCTGCCGGCTGGGTCTGCACCTGCACTGTGGCGGGTTGTTGACCCTGTTGCACCTGAACAGCGGTCGGTTGCTGCACCTGTACTGCAGCCGGTTGACCTGCAACCGGCGCTTGTCGCAGAATGATCTGCTTCCCGCCGTGCTGCAGCACGATACCTACAATTGCAAAGGTTGCCTTTTCGTACCGAATGGGCTCTCATTTCCAGAAATGCTCGCACAAATTTATACCGCACCATTCTCAATCCAACCATCCATATTGTCCTCGAAATCGACATGCAAACTCCCAAAATCGTCAGGAAAATGAACAACCGGAGCTACCGAGCATTGAGGAACCTTTCCCTCCAGACATGTCACGCGAGACATCAGCCGTTTCGGTCTTCCCACCCAGGCCGTTCGTACCCTGTTGTTGCAGCAATGCCGCTGTCTGTTGTAGCGAGGCCGCCGGCTGTTGTTGAACCACTGGCGGTTGCTGCACAGGCTGCTGGACCACCGCAACCGTCGGCTGCTGTGTTGTTGTCGCTGCTGCTGCTGTCGCCACCGCCGGCTGCTGCTGCTGAACGACGACTTGTTGCGGCGTACTTGCTGCTGGCGTCGGGAGGGTGATGAGCTGCAGCCGCCCATCCGGCAACCGAACAATCTGCTGACCTGCAAACACAAGGTTCCACCTGCAGGACTTCAGCACTCAAAAGAAATGTTTTGAAGCTCGCACGAAGAGCAGCCCCATCAAATAGTCACGGTCCATTGTCTTTGAACGGAAACGTGTCTCTACACAGCGGTTTGCTCTCCGAGTTCACCGCAATGCATATCATTGGTCACGTTGTCAATTGTCCGTCGAGCGCAGATCACTTTCGAACATGGGGGCGACCATTCATTGTTGTAAACTAATTTTCCACGAAAATATGAACAGTGAAAGATGTTTTGTGGACCAGCGGCTTGACTCAATCAAGAGGGTCATTTTCGAGCTGCAAAGGGTGTGCGAACATGCTTCACACCCCTGAAAGGGTGTTGATCGCCAGTTCAGCTTCTTTTCCGCAGAAAGCAACAAAAGTCAATCGAAAAACAACGGAGCTGTTGCCATTCAGAACAGAAACAGAGCAGTTAGTTTCATCCTTGAGCTGCGTTCATCGTTTACGTGCTAAATGTGTCCACACGGGCCTCTCTCGACGAGGCACCTTCAACACGTAGCGTGGATCTGAAACACAAGTCGGGTGGTCGGACTGATGTGGCGGACGTATTGACCGCGACTGTGAATTTGCAATGAAGTTCCGAAAACACGAACAAGCTCCACATGCGTGATCTAACTCTCATGTTCGCTTTTGGCTCGCCTGAGAGTTTTGGAATCAAATAAACAAGAACACGCAGACAGCATGCGCCTCAAGCACCTGAAAGCATTTCTTTCACAGTCCTTGTACACTGATTGTTGAAAAGAAATGGGCATGATTTGATGAAACAAAGCACTTCAGACAAAGCGCATTTGTCAAACAAAGAAGCAGTTTTCATGGGAAAAAAACGGTTGTTCTCTCAGTCATACGAAAAGGTTGTGATTAAGTGGTCATCTTGATCAGCCTCTGGTAAGGCTCGCGTTGGTGTGAAGGAACCGCACCCACATTTGTGCAGGAATCTGATTATCACTCCCAGAGGGTGACGGTTTTCTCATCCACACACAGATACACACGCGCGCGCGTGCACTGAGCTCTTCTTTTTCATGAGAGCATGGACGCCCATTTTCAGCTGCACACAGGAAAAGCGACAGTACCTGGAAGCAACCCCTGCACCTGGATCTGTCCACTGGGTCCCTGGACAATCTTCAGATTCTGAACCTGGCCGGGCGTTCCTGAGGTCGGCTTGATCTGCACAGTCGTGCCTGGTATGGAAGAAAATGGGGTCATGTGAATGAGTGTCAAATCTCAAGTTTCTTTGCATGACTTCGTGGGCCTCGCCCATCCCGGAAGCGGTGGTGACGGTAAATTTTCTCGACGACAGGATGAAGTGAATCTCCATCTTTGTTGCCATCCCGCAATCCATTGAAAGGACGTTGACCACTTTCCTTTGGTCCTAGATCTACCTTTGGCGTCGTCGGGTTTCGGTGTGTTTGGTGCGATAGCTCGCACAGTGGGCGTCACCGCCGTCGGCGTTGTCACCACAGACACCTTGGGCTGCATTCGAATCGTCCCCGCCGGTAACTGAATGGTTGCGTTGTTGCCATAGCGACCGCCAGATCCTGACATGAGCGGGAAAAGCACGTTCGGTCGTGTTGGCTTCAAAGTTGGGCTCACGCGAGCACGGCCTTCGTTTCAACCGTTTTAGTCGCGGCGTTTTCGTCAATCAACTGAATTGTGCCAGTTCTCAACCCAAAATGATCATGATGCAAAGAACAGTTTGGGGCACTCAAACTTCCACGCAGGTGTCCTTGTCAAACACAACTCACCTGTGAGCAGGTTGCCCTTGGCTGCGATTTGGACCCGGTTGTTGCCCGCAGAAGGCGTCGTCACGACGCTCGCGGTGGGTGTTATCTTGGCGGCGGCGCCAGCGGGCGTCGCGAGGCCCTTGAGGACGGTAACGCTTCCCGAGGCGCCGCCCAGAGCCGGGCTGCTGATCACTCGGATCGGCTGCATCTGCCAAGTACAAGACTTCGAAACTGCAAAACTTGCCAAAAGAATTGAGTTGTGACATTGTCTTGTTGGGTGAGCCGAATAGTCCAACTGAATACATGTACACAAATTGCTTTTCTCCACTGATCCAGGTGTTGCTGCATATTTGTCACACGAGACATTGAGGAAGAGTCTGTCCTCACCGTGGTCTTGGCGCCCGAGGTGCCCGGTGTCTGCAGCTTCTGCAGGATGATTTTCTGCTGCAGCGGCGTCGCCGTCGGCGATTTCCCGATGAGCTGCTGCTTCTCCTGCTCGGCACGCTTCTGCTGCATCGCAATTCGCTGCGCCTGGAAAACACGAAACCAGTGATGTTTTCTGTCAACTTCCAGCACTACCCTCCAGTCATCTGCCCCTTTCCCACTGTTTGTCCCCCGACCTTGAGCTGGGCCTCCAGTTGCGCCTTGAGCTGCTCGTTCGGCACCTGCAGCACCGTCTTCGTCTCCGTGTCGCCCGCGTCGCTCACCACCTTCACCTTGGCCGCCGCCTGCTGCGCCGCCTTCTCCTGCACCAACTGACGCTGCCTCTCCACTCTGCACACAACGGAATGAAACAAGACAAGGTTGTGAGAAGGTGAACAGTGCTGGAGGATTGGAATTGCAAACCCGTCGAGGGAAGTGTTCCTGTTTCGAAACAGCAACCGCTGCAAAAATAGAGTTTATTTGTAACATGTGAGGCTTTTGCCCGAGACGAACTGCGCGACACTCACTTTTCGCTGAAGAGTTTAATTTCCCACAGGTCGAGCAGCTCTTCGGCGATCCAGGTCTCGGTCACGCTTGGCTGCTTCTGTTTGGGCGACTCCGGACGCTTCCGCGCGCGCAGCCCCATCCGGATCGACTTGTAGTTGTCCTCTGCAACGACCAGAGATCAAACTTCAGGCTCAGCAAGTCTCACGTGGTTTGAGGCTTCCCACTTGTGATGCAGCGTGTGTGATTATGAGGTTGCGATGAAAGACTCACGTTTGGGCTGGCTGGGCATGCCGATGGGCACGACGATTTTGCGCACCAGGTACTCGGAGCGGAGTCCGAACTGCCCGATATCTCGGCGCTTGAGCAGCTCCGTGGTCGTGATGTCCGTCTCTGTAGTCACCGTGTTGGTGCCGCCCGTTGGCGGCTTCGTGGCCAGGTCGTCCCACCGCATACATGCCCACAGAACCTGCACCATCAAACTGACGTGATCAATCAGTTCGTTCCCCTTGTGTGGCCAATGAAGCTCAGAAAGGTCAACCGTGTCATGCTCACACAGTTGTATGGCAACGCTCGAATGAACACTGCTCGTCCGAACCAATGTGCAGTATCCTGTTGCGATGGTACTCACCCTGAGCTGCACAGCCACGGCTCCCAGAGTGGGCACGTTCTGCGTGCGCCAGCGCCAGCACGTGCGGAACGTGGGGCGCGGACACGGGTACGGCCAGCTCACGTTGTTCATCTTGCAGTCGTACTTGAACCCAGGCGTCTCGCGCTTGCCCGAGCGTCGGGCGAGTTTCCGGGCCTCTGCGCGCTCCAACACCAACAGACTTCGCCTCCCGCCGTTTTTCACCATAAACTTCTGACAGCCCGGCAAAATTTTTCCTTTGGCTGACTTTGACTGTTTGCTCAACGCATTGCGAGCTCTGAAGCGAATCAGATTGCACTTTTGCCGAGTGTCCCCGATCAGTTTGAGTTTCTCCTCCAGGTCAGCCACGGAAGATGCTGTCAACTGGATTTTGCTGCCCTGGATCAAGTTGTGCACCGCCTGACCGACTGCTGAGTTCTGGATTGCTAACAAGTTGGCTGCAGTTGCAATAGCGTTGGACTTCGCCGCTGCTGCGGCCGGCGCTGCGGAAACACTTCCACCCACAATACTTTTCGCGGGTTGCGCAGACGCAACATTGGCGTTGTTCGTGGCTGGAATCACTTTGGGAATGAGTTTCGGCTTCCCTACTGCACCGGCTGCCAATGACGTGGTCGTTGCCATGGATACTGGCACCTGCTCCAGGACCACCACTTCCCCTGCATCTGTTTCCATCTTCTCGTCACCTGTCCCGTCAACCTATCAACAGAGATGATATCACAGCACACAATCAACAAACTCGCGCCACAACAAATGTTTGTATTTTTGTTCCTCGTTCAACTTTCACAATGGAGCGTACCTGTGGAATGTCCCCAGTCTGCTCCTCCTCACTTCCTGTGGTCGGTGCCAACGGCTCCGCGGATGCTTCGGACACAGGCGGCTCCGTCGTTGGAGATTCGGTGTCCTCTTCAACAAATGAGCCGAGCGAGTCTTGGAGCGACGGTTGGTCGGGACCCGCTGACTCCTCGACGCCTCCGGCGGGCACCTCACTCAGGCTGCTGCCACCGCCCAACTGTCCCATCAAACGCCCAAAGCCGCCGCTTCCCAAGCGAAACACTTGAGTTTTTGGCGCTGTCGACTCGCTGGACGCAAATTCCTGAGAGCCGCTGCCCGAGGCGTTTTCAGTGTCGACAGCCTCGGCGTCCTCGTCGTTGTCGAGACTGCTCTCTGCCTCGGTGGCGCCAGGCATGAAGCCCACGCTGTCGGCTGTGCTGTCCTCCTCCAAAGCGGCCGAATCGTCTTCCTCCACAGCAACAACTGAGCTGCTGACTTGGTCTTCTTCATCGTTCTCCTCGACACCTGAGTAGCAAAACAAGATATTTTTTTGCCTGATATTCACCAATTGCAGTTGCACCGCAACAACAAAACAGCCAATCGAAGCTGAGCACGTCGGAGCAGACGACGCACCTGTGATGACGTCAGGATTTGCAGCAGCATCTGGTTTTGCGACGGCGATCTGGGTGTCATCGTCCGAATCGCTGATGTCCTCCTCGTCCATCGATTCGTCCGTCTCTTCGTCTTGGTCGATGCTGTCCTGGTCCGAGTCCTCCATCGCCGCCAGGTCCCTCTTTCTCGGCTTCTTCACCGGTTCTGTCGCTCCCCCAGATATTGCAGCCACAGATGTGGCCGTGACAACTTTGATTGTTGGCTGCTGGCTGCTCGTCGCAACGACTGCAATCATAATTCGTTCGGTCGTGAATCAAACAATAGTCCCACAAAAATTGGCCCCAGTCTGAAATCACGCAAAAGCCCAAAGGACTCGTCCGTATTTGAAGCAAAATCTGAGACATGACCATGTTTTGCACAGAAGGATTCTGAAACGCAGGCACGCCAGCGCACATGCATCGAACTGTTACCTGATTGGCTGTGCACTTCACCGTTGACAGATGCGGTGGTGTCGCCATCTTTCACGCTCACAACGTCCACCTGGTCGTCCTCCTTTTCAGAGGCTACAACAAAGAGTACTCATGATGATTCACACACGACCACAAAACCGGAGTGTCAATTCAGCAAAACGCGTCCAAGAAGGTGATTTGCGTGGTTGCCAAGATACGTGGAATGGAAGCGCGTGGAAAAATACTTCGGCTTCTTGAGATGTTCCAAAATCACCAGGCAGCAAAACGCCCAAAACGCCAGGTGAGTAAGTTGTCACATTTGAAATCTCAGCGCAGTCGTACCCTTGCCCTGCAGTGGGGTCGTGGCTGCTGTCACTTTCTTCCGGTCTTCCTCTTGCTTCTTGTAGCGCGCGATGATCTGCTCCACGGCGAGCTTCTGCTTCAGCTCCACCTCGTACTGTTTCTCTCGCTTCTCCAGCAGACTGTCCAGTCGCGAATAGGGCTTCGTTGCTGCAGCGAAATGATTGAATGAAAACAGGCCAACCAGTGCTCGTTCTCCTCAGACGCGTCAAAACGAACGAAAAATAACCGCGAAAGCAAAACACTTACTTTTGGGGTAATACGTGTAAGATTTGATTGCTGCAGAAACATCAATGATTTCCGGAAGAGGAGGGGTATCTTTGTCATCTTCTGTCATTTCCTTGTCTTTGTTCTCCTCTTTTTCTTCTTGATTTTTAGGTACATCTTGCTTCTCCTCATCCGTTTCCATCTTTTTTTCACTCTCCTTTTCTTTGTTCTCTTTCGATTTGTCACTTTCAGCTGCCTCCGTCTTCTTTGCTGAAAATTGAAACAAAAGACACTCACACCCAACCCCAAATTGTTTCGTCCTTCTCTGAACTGGTGTGTCGGGTGTTCAATGCTCACTCACTTGCTCCGTGCTTTGGCATTCAATCCAAAAAAACAGCCGAGTCACACAGACAAACACACTTGTTTTCGCACCATTGCGGACACCCCCTCCCGAACACGTACCTGCGGCTTTCTCTCGGCGCGCACGCAGTTTGGCAGCGACACTGCGCAGCCCCACGGTGTCCTGCGGCACGAACTGATAGTTGCGGGTGGCGCTCAGCCACTGCCAGCCCCCACCCGACACGACGCGATACTCTTCACCTTTCTGCTTCCACACCTGAAGTCAAAACGTTTCGTCTCTCAAAACTGAACCGATGTACCCGTGTTCAATGTCCACTCATCGTCCAGCTCAATGTGTATCACTGAATTTCATCTCCCATGAGTCAAACCTCCGTCACTTGAGCCTCAATTTGGGCTCACCTTGAACGACCCCACCACAACGCTCAGACCCCGCCCAACCAATTAACGACAGCGCTGCTCACCTGGTGCTTGAGTCCCAGTGTGTACTTGGCCCATCCGGAGCGGTCGGGCTCCTCCTCGCTCGCTGCCTTCGCATTCAACCTGCCCAGCTCCTTGTCTCGCTTCCTTTGCTCCTCGCGCTCTGCCGCCGTCACACGGTGCAACCGCAAGTGCCCTGCGACCGAGGAGAAACAGAACAATTCTGAATAACTCTTGTCGCTTGCGCAAGACAACAACTTCACAACAAGAACCACCCTCCAACCCACTCTGATTTTCACTCACCAAGATTGTCATTCCAGGCGTTAGTGAAGAGCACAGGCTTGATGCACGACTCGAGGATAGCGAGCGCGAGCGCGAAGTCGCGTGCCTTGTTGCACATGTTGACAGCACGGAGCCAGTTGGAGCGCTGAGGCGCCCAGTTCTGGTGCAGGAACGCCGTCGGGATGTTGTTCTCGAGCTGCTGCAGCGTCAGACGCAGCGTCGCTTCGCACAGGGACCTGCAAACAAACAGTTGAGGATGATAGGCAGAGAGAAACCAAGTCCAGGCGAACACACAAAACAGAGCCCAACAAACAAAACCCGTTCGCTAAAACGGTAATCCATTCAAGTAATTTCCTCAGGTTTCTGTTCAGGACACAAGTCTCAACTCTTTTATTGTTTTCTCGTTCAAGTTACCTCTTCGGTTCGTATGTTTCGTTCCTCTCGCTAAACGTACCTATTTCCGTGCATAGAACCGTTCCACTTGAACTCGGAGATCGGAGTCAAACTGAACTTGTACGCCAGATAACGTTTCCTGTCTCGCTCCTCCTGGTGCTGCGCTTTGCTCAGCGCCAGCGTGTTCGTCGAGTACTGGTTCACGTAGTTCCGGTAGTTGTTTTCGTAGCCTGAAATTCAACCGAAGGAGTCACTTTCGCGTCGCTTCTTTGAACAAAATCTGGCCAAGAATCAGTGACAGGGAGCTTCTCTCCAGAACGAACTTCTGAATATGCGCGCACATGTGAAAGAAAAGTAAAAGGTCCTTGATTTTGTCAGTGTGGGGACAAAGAACCGACTGACCCAATCTCACCTAGTTTGAAGAATTGCGAGCGCTGACTGAGCACGGCCTGCGACACCTTGCTGCGGGTGAAGTGCGTCACGTCGCCGTCCTTGTTGAGCGACACGGTGACGGTGTTCTCCTCGAGCGAGCGCGACAGCGCCGTCTTGAGGCTGCCCGACGTCACCGTCACCGAGTCCGTGAACTGCTTCGGCGTCAGAGACCCCGTCTTGGACCTGAAGACACATTCAATATGCGTGAATTCTGGGATATTGCCACTGTCGTTGAGATCGCAAGTAAGTCAACATACGAGGGGTTTTGAGGCAGGACGCGGCTCACCTGGTGACGATCTTGCGCTCGGCGAGCGCCTGCGCCACGGCGGAGACGGTGCTGCTCTGAGACACGAGCGTCGCGCCGCCGCTGGAGGGCGCTGCTGGCTTGTTCACCACCTGTAACCACAAAGCCCATATTTTCACCGTTGCACACACCCGACACAATCCACAATGAACTGCACAATGAAAAGTGAACCGTGGATGTTGATGAAAAAAAACCGATTCGCATTGTGCTCTCTTGAGTTTGAATGTTCAACAGGGTGCGTGACGACCAGCACATAATGGAAGCACGACCGGCGTCACGAACCTGAAGAGTGACGCGCGATCCGTCCTTGTTGATCATCACCATCGTGCGAGCCGGCGGCTGCTGCTGCTGGGCCTGTTGTTCAGTGGACTCCTGCAAACACGACACCATAACTGACTTTATCAGCACAAGAGACCTGGCCGTTTGAGCACGCAATGTGTCTGCAACGCAGGAGGAGAATCCAGACCCTTATGTGCCCCCCTACCCCGCATTCGAGCCTCACGCACCTCCTCGCCGCCAGTGTTGAGCACCGTCGCCTTCACGTTGGGAATCACCGACTGCACGCTCATGACCGTCGGCTTCTTCTCTTCTGCGTCTTCCACCTGCTCCGTCTCCTTGCCTGTGGCTTCTTGTTGCTGTTCCGCAATTTCCATCGGTTCTTCTTGAGACTTGGGCTCCTCTTTCATTTCTGCCAAAACCAGAAATATTCTTCAGAGAAAAGCAGGCGAGTTTTGTTCTTCAACGCATATCATTGCCTCCATTTTCTTAGATGATGGTCTGCCTCGACCTCGCAACGAAGCTTCACTGCTTCCTGACGAATGAAACATTCTGATAATCAAACAGACGATACCTGAGTCTTGGAGTTGTGCACTTTCCGGCGTAATGGTTTCTACGGAACTCGTGGTTGTGGTGGTGGTGGTGGTCACTGTGGTGACGGTTTCCGTCACTTCTTGTTTGATCTGTGATTGGTTCCCGTCACCGGACTCCGTCACCATGGTACTTGATTCCGTTGTGACTGTCGTTGCCACGGTTTCAGAGGAACTCTCCGTAATTTCCTGGATGCAAATTATGACAATTTTCGCACGTAAAGTGGCATCCTCGCCACAATTCTTGATCGCTATAAATTTGTTGCCAGTTGTGACAGAAATTGCATGTCCATGAAATGTCGCGTGTTTGGAACAGCGCGGCCTACCTGCTGAACGGCTCCTCCTCCCTCTGCCATGGCCTTCAGTTCGTCCTGCCTCAGCCTCTCCTCCTCCCATCGCCTCTGCCGATCCTACACACAAAATACATCGTTCAAGCCATGAAGAGAACCCTGTCAAGTGGACTCAACTGAATCGGTCGGAATTTCTGGTTTCTGCTCCTCTGTGGACACCTGTCGTTTGCTGAGGGTTCAGGTTGAAAACTCAGCTCATAGCCCACCTGTTCCTCCTTCTTCCTCTGTTCTTCTTCTCGTGTCTTCCTTTCTTCTTCCTCTTTAATTCTTCGCTCTGCTCTTTCTTTTTGAATGCCCAGCAACCTCTCTGCGTGACCAAAATATTGTTGTAAAATTATGAAAACCGTCGAAACACCGGTAAAAATCAAAACGGCATGTGAGACACAAAATCACGAAGGCGGTCAACCACTTATCTGCACCGAGGCATACCACAAATACCTTTGTGACAAACCCTCGCTGGAGTCCGCTCAAAGTGCACTGCACATTTTTCGGACCTTCCAGTGTCACAAGCAAGACGTACAAAGTCGTGAATCGGCGTCTCTTATCAGGTCACCATCAATCTCTTGTGAACATCATGTTCTAGTTTCGTTGAAAGTTTCGCACACGCACCGTTCTCAATGTCGAGCATGGACCTCCTTCCGCTTTTGTTCTCGGCGGTCAGTTGCTCGGTGACCGTCATCTGCCGCAGTATCTCCTCTTTCATGTCTTCGATGTTCTTCACCAACTCCTCCTCCCAACGTTCTTTGTCCAGGGTCTGCAGCAACTCTTCCAACTGAGCCTCCGTGCTGTAGTACCAAACGCCCTCGTCGCCCTCCCTGCAGCAAACGAACACATTGTCACCATCGCACAACAAAAGAGAACTCACAAACCAACACCACAATGCACGTCAGATACTTGTGCGCTTCGGCAGCACTCACACGAAGATGCGGCGCGCCAGGAACCAGTAGCGACGCCAGAAGCGGTCGTAGCCGAGCGGCTCCTGCCGACTGTAGGCGACAGCGCGATTCGTCTCCGCCACACAGTCCGATACACCGCGCACCTGCAGCGAAAGCCACCGTTCAGACGTCTCGCTATATTTGTCAGATCTTCTCTCAGCCTTCCAAAGGGCTGGTCGTAGGGAAGAAACCCCAAGCCCTTTGTCCAATTTCTCGACCAGCTCCTCATGGACACGCCGTTGGAACGAAACGCTACGCAGCAAACAAGAGGTGGGAGCGTCGAGGGAACTGGCATCGGATTACACGTGTATGACACACAAACACACACACACACAAACACACACACACGAAACAGTTGACTTTTCACGCAAGTGCACTCACTTCGTGGGCGACGCAGATGGAGCAGTGCCAGTCATCCTCGGGCACCACCTGCAGCGGCGGGTCGACACAGGCGAGATGGTACACCGCAGAGCACGTCTCGCAACACAGCAGGTCCCCCAACCTGCAAAAAAAAAACAACAATGAAACCACGTCGTTCAACCTGACAGCACAACCGTCGATCAGTCACCAAGTCAAAAGGCCAAGGAAACCAATGGCTATCAACGTCTGCAAAAGATAATCCCAAATCGGCTTCTGGTCTCGGGATGTTCACATCGTCAACGGGCATGTTCTGTTTGAGTTGAATGCTCGCTCCAGCAAGAGCCAAAGGGGGAAACATTGTGACCTTCTGCTGACCTGAAAAGCTAACAAAAGTGCACACTTTCGAAGAACATCGAACCCTCACCTGTGACAAACTCGACAGTTGTCATCGTAAGCAATGTTGCCTTCGTTGAGGATGTTCTCTCGCACGGCGTTCGTGGACAGGAACAGGTCGACGAGAGTCTGCAGCACGAGCAACCGCTCAGAGACGCTCATATCACAGAAATCCTTGTTGACGAGAGGAGGGATGCCCTTCTGGTAGTCTCGGCTTTTGTCGCTGTCCAGATAGACTCTGACTAGCTCCGGCCATGTCATGGCGTCCAGGAACAGCATGCAAATGTTGATGCTGTCCTTGATGTCTTGAGGACCGAACGTCGTGTTGTTTCCATCTTCCTCGCGTTGCAAAGCTCGCAGCAAAGACATCTGCACTTCGCTCAACAAACATGTCTGCTCATCCACATACAAAGCGATGCAGAAATCCTCAAAGCGGAATGGAGAGATGCGCAGAATGACTCGGTAGTGCCTGAGGACTTCGTAAATCCCCGCGGCCTGCATGAGGTGCTCAGTATCAATGGGGAGATCTTTGGAACTGTCTGGTAATGAGAGTTCTGGTATGTCTTTGGGATCGACATAAGGAGGAGTTTCTGGTCGCCTGATCAATAGCGATGGGAAACGAGATTTCCCAGGGGTTGCCCCGCTGTAAGAACTGTCCTCACTGTACTCTGACAACGAGTCTTCGGCGGTGAAGTCAGATTCGGCATCATCTGACCTTTTTTCACTTGCAGCTCGGCTGTCTGACGTGGACTGCGACAGATGAGCTCCAGCTGCAACGGCCAGGGCCCGAGGCTTTGGAGGCCAGTCCTCCACGGCCATTCCCTCCAGTTCAGGTTCAAATTCATCACTTAAATCCGAATTGTCATCCACATCCAACACTCGAGAGATAAAGTTTCGGCCCTTGAGTGCTGATTCACGCAAGTGAGACCGCCCGCCACCCCTGCCCCGGGGTACTGGGGTGGAGGTTCCACTGCGCGATGGAGTGCTTGAGCGAGATGTGTCTGAGTCGTTCTGGCCTCTCGGCTTCTTCAAATACATGGACCGTCCAGGCCCAGAAGTCTTTGTTCTCCCACGCCCGCGCCTCGACCTCCCAGACATAATTGCTCGTTTTCAAGATACCTCAGGTCCTTAACTCTCTCCCTACCATGCTTTGGAAAATCAGTCTCCAGTAATGAATCAAAACAAACCCGATAAAGAAACATGTTCCACAGCCGCCATTTTGGTGTTGGTGGTCACGTGACCCGGCATTGACCCGCTTTTCCAACAAATCGCATGTGCTCGTGTTTTGGGTTTCTCAGTGACAGAAATACTACAACAGCCGTATCGTGGTTTCTGATTCTGCATGAAATGTTCGCCAAATGTCCAAGAAAAGAACAAAGAAGGCTTTAAAATGCAGAATACTGATGAACTCCTTGTCTGCACGTGCGTATGACACTTGAGCTCTCATTGGACGGAGCAACGGGCACCTGCACTGCGCCACACAAAAAAATCCACAACTTATCCCAAAATTATTTCATAATAAAACAAAAATTTTACAAAAGAAACACTTGTAAAACTGGGTCGGGGCAGCCTAGATCCATAAATTAACATTTTGGTGGCAATACAGCCTGCGATGATTGGTGATGATGATTATGGTTTCTCCAATAGAATGTCCCGTATCAAAGCGACTCGGCTCCACTTCTGAACCACGTGGACAGCAGAAAAGCATGGCTTCCGTACAGAACGGACCGGTGAGCATGTACCAAATAAAGCCTTACCACGAAGCTCAGAGTGATCTAGAGCTGCCCACTTGTATGTACAGCGTTAAATCGTACCATAAGGGAAATGAGCACAGCCCTCAAAGTGTAAGTTTCATTTGATTTCTGGCAAAACTTCGGAATGGGAAAGAGGATGTTTGGACAGCTGGGGTGTTCGGACGTTTCATCAGCCTTTCGCTGAGTGTGATAAGTTTGTATCGCCATTCCGAGTGGCCCTCGGTGATCTAAACTATCTGCCATACAAGTGTATCAACAAAGAAACTTGTTCACTCCATAGATACACGTCTACTTGGTGAGGAATGGTGCAGTGGAACCAAGCTGAGCCCTGCCCAAATCAGCGGTGTGTGACTAATGTTTTGACCCAAAAACACATTTGTACGTGGTCTGTTTTTCGTAGGTTTCGGCGAAGAAGTCGGGCGGCGCAGTGGACGGCGCCCTGGCGGAGCTGGAGCAGCGACAGGAGGCGATCCTGGCTCGGCTCGGGCGACTCCGCGCTGAGGTGGAGCGACTGGGAGGCGGAGCAGCCCCGGGCGGCGTGGCCAGCGCCGTGGCAGCGACACTACAATCTGCCGGGCCGATCGGGGACGCAGAAACACTGGTAACTGGAGCAAAACAGCGAAATCGAGTGTTGTTTTGATTCACTTTCTTTGGAGAGACTGCGTGGTCTTCTTCAATTGTCCGAAAACTGGGTGTTTCAGAGTGGTTTACGGGACGTGGTCATCAACGTGAACCCGACGAGTCGCCCACTCTCGCTGTTCGTCCTCTACCACCTGTTGAAGCAGCAATACAAAGTGCTTCCAGCTTGCTACGTGCATTCGTCAGTCTCTGGTGAGCGTTGCTTTATTGTCTTTATTGACTCTCACGTTCGATCTGATTGGGCCTTTCCACCGTCAAAGTGGGAAAGGCCACCATGCAGTGTCAGGGTACTGCGTCTGCCTTTGTTCTTGGCGAAAGAACAACAACATTCGATGTGCTGGTCAATAATGAAGCAACCTTCACTTGCTGGGATCGTCAGAATGTGGCAAGACCAGATGAGTGTCCTTTGTGTGTAGAGCTCGAACAAAGGCGCGTTTCGCGGTGAAGCGCTGCTGGGAGCAAGGTGAAGTGTGGTTGCGGGAAAGTCCAGGATTTGCTCAGATGTGGAGATACAGCTTCGAAATATGGAAGGGAAAATCAACCTTTTGAGGGACGGGATCAGGCCTCGAGACTCTCCCGTTCGAAGTCTGCTGGGTTTCACACGGGAGACAGAGAGAAAGAGAGAGAGTGTTTCTCTCTCTCTCTCTCTCTCTCTCTCTCTCTGACCCCGTCCCTCAATATGGTGCTGTTTACTCAGGAAACTGTCTTGGAATGTCGTGTTTTCACGTCTCTTGTGGTGCAGTTTACGAGTACAAGAGAGACTCGCAGACATCCAGCAAATCTTTCTTCCCGTACGCTCTTCATTCGTGCACTTGACTGAGGGACCTGCCCAAATATTTCCAGGTTGTGTTCCGGACAGATCCCGTGAAGTGTTTGGATCAATCGACAGAGATCGACGCGAGTACCAGTTGGGCTTCAGCATTGTGTGGAAAGACGGTGAGGTCGAGTTTGGTTCTGAAATTGATCAGCAAGTGCATACTATGTGGCCATGTGGCCGGCTGGACGAACAGTCCGTCTACCATCGCAAATGTGTTTTCGTCAATTTGAGAAAACTCTAGAATATTTTGTTCTCACGAATTCTCACCAAGAATGAAGGTTTGCTCCTCCCAACTTGTGTGCGTGTCCCTTGTCAACTGCGCAAATGAGCACAGGACCTCAAACCAAAAATTGGATCGGTAGACTTGCCAGTGAGAGCTTGATGCGCCGCAACAGACTGTGAACGAAATGGAACAATGCGATTTACACCAACACCCCAGCTGATCCTTGTTTACTCTTTCCAGAAAAGCGAGGTGCAAGTCTGATGGTGAATCCGGGATCTCAACTCGCCATCCACGGAGAGGCGAACGTCGCGCGGTATCTCGCGAGACTACTCACGCCAGCGTACGACGCCAGCCGTGCCGACATCGCTGTTGCAACGGAGATCGATGCCTTGGTTGACATGGCAACACAACTCGCGCGTGGCAAGGATAAAGAAAAGGCGTCGGTGATCAAAACTCTGAACGCGAAGCTTGGCAAAGCGAACACGTGGTTGTTAGGGGAGAAGATGAGTCTCGCTGATATCGTCTTGTGGTCGGCCATGCACCAAGGCAACCAAGTTGTCACAGCGTCAGGCAATGTGAAGAGGTGGCTGGATGCCTGTCATCAAATCGAAGCCTTCCAGAGAGCAATGCACATTTTGTAATGCAGTTTGATGTTACTCGCGCGACTCATGCAATTCTTTTTTTCAACACGACATAAAATGAAGTCCGTTGAAATCGTCAACTGTTCTGTTTTTCGCTTGAGGTCCCGCAACTGCTCGTAAACGTTCATGATTTCAGTGGCAGTCGCACAGTGAAGAAATTGAGTGGCACTTCAACCACCCAATGTCGTGTGTTCAAAAGTACAAGACACCGCTGGTGGGTGTGTCTGATTTTTAGCTCCGCCTTTTTCGACTGTGTGAGCAACGAACGCAACAGAAGTCAAAGGTTTCTTTTGTGAACCTTGCTTGTTGTCCTTTGCTCGGATGATTTGTTATCGTTTGCGAAGTGTTTGTTCCACAATCCGAAGTGAAATGTTCTTCCGTGTCCCACGTTTGAGAGATGTATGGCTTTTGGCGTTTTTGCATAAACTAAACGAGTATGTTTTCACGACAACTTCCTCGTGTTGTCTTCAGATTTCGCGCGCTACGGGACTTGCCCCGCTGATTCTTGCCCCTCTCTCACGACAGGCGGTGGAGTCTCTCTCTCACGAAAATAGTGCTGCTTGTTGTGCGCAAATCATTTACAATGTTCAGTCGACAATTCTAACAATGAAAGCAAGTTGTGTCTTTTGAATTTTAAGCGCGCAATTCGCCGCTTGCCATCGCCTGTGACAAGGCATGTATGTACATGTGTCTGCACGACTGCCACGGTGGGCGAGTGTGGGTATTTGGGCAGCTCCCCCCCCCCCCGCGTCCTTCAGTGGACAGTTTGAATCCCAGGCAGGACCTGTGCTCTCCGCTGGGGTGGGCAGTCAATGCCAACCGCAAGGAACAGCGCGCTATATTGGCGTACGTCGACCTGTTTGGCCAAAAGCACTTCAATGGTGTGTTCCTTCGGAAGGAACAAGAAATTGAAACCTAATTTGTAAAATCGTTCAAGCTTCAATTGAAAAGAACCGTGTGTCAACGCACGGTTGGTTATCAGCCTCTTGCGCTGATATGGTTTACCCGTGTATCTGGGTCTGCGTATCCGAGTGCCAACTCGCTTGCCTCCACCCTATCCCCCTCCTACCCACAGCAAAAATTGAATTGTCTGAACTTGGACAATGTCCAGATTGTCTGAATCCTGACATTGTCTGTGTAACCCCTCTCCCCGCCTGTACAGTAAATGTCTAGATTGTCTGATCTCAGACATTGTGTTACCCCACCCCCTGCCCACAGTAAAATTGAGTTGTCCAAACTGAGATATATCTGGATTTTCCAAGGTTGGATTTGTCCTTACAACCCCCCCCCCGCCATTGAAAACAAACTTCAATTGTCCAAAACAATGTACCCCTCACGCCCCCACCTGAGAAAATATTTGATGGAGCCTCTGTTGGGAGACCTCTTCGGTTGCTAGTTGTCCATAGACTTTCTCAGTGTGTTGGGTGCAGGCTGCAGGTTGTCTACGCGGCGAGCGGCTGATATTCTACTTAAAAGTAAAGTTTTGATCTGATGTCCGCAGCCTTGTCGTTTTTCTTGCAGTGTTGTGGAAAAAATAGCTTTGTTTTTGCGGCGGGGCGACAGTTAAGAAAGTGCACGCCGATGGGGTGTTTAGATCCACTTGTGTCACAGTGTGTTGAGGTTTTTTGCTTCTAATGTGCGTATCAAGGTACAACTTTGGGAAAATATTGGCTGCTTGGTGGTCTCGTGGTTGTCAGCCGCGCTGATACGTGTGTTGGTTTTGCCTTGTGTTTGGTCGGCTGAGGTCATATGTGGATCCCCCCCCCCTTGCAAAACGCAGACGCACCTGAGTTTTCTTATCCAAATGTTTTCATGTGGATTTTGGTCGTGTGGATAACTAACCACCACCCACCCACCCCACCTCCGCTTGCAAAATGCAGAAGCATCTGGGTGTTCTTTCTGAATTTCTTCATCAAAATTTGTTCACGCAGATTTGAGTTATGTAGATTACTCCACTCCCCACCCTGGTGAACAAAATCACAGAAGGACCGTTGCCTCGAAACGTTATTTGCTTGCAAACAGGTCTGTGTTTCTGTGCGAAATCAGTGATGTGTTCGTTAATTCCCACGCGCGACTGTTGTGGGTCTTCAACACAAAGTGTTCTCATGCCAGAAACAACAACACGAAAACGAAAATGTTTCACATTTTTTTTTTTTTTTTTATCTCCTTGTAGTTTTCCTTGTTGATTGTGCTTTTGTCATGTCGCGCTGGATAACTTTTTGCGGGCTGGCCAGAACCTTGAAATGGACTTTGTATCGGAGATATGAGCCAACAAAATATTAAATGGGTTCGTCTGCCGGGAATAGTTTAATTGATGAAAGCATTGGGAAAGAAGCGTTCACATGGTCTCCTCTTAGCTGCAGGTGTGCAAGGCGCGCCTGTTTGTTTGCGCTTCCTACCCGCCGAAACGAACCCGTGCAGACCATGCACACGTATAGATACTACTCAACCGGACCAATATTTTGTGAGACCAGGAAGACGTTGAAGTCCTGAACACAAAGAACGACCTTGCTACCCAACATCAATTAATCTTGTGAAACATTGCCAGAAGAAGAAAAAACTCCTGGGTGCAATTTGTTTTCATTCGTTGCGGATGACGTTTGTCGAATTCATCTTCCTGTTGGCCCACAGACGATGTATTTCATCAATGACATGAAAACGAAACGACCGTCACCCAGATCTGCCACTTGAACACGATGAGTCTTTGGCCAAGATGAAAACTCCAACGAACCCCGCCGCCATTTGCGCACGACCAACCCAGTCATTCTACTGCCAACTTGTTTCACTGTACCAGATGTTTTCAGACCAAGAAAAGAGGGACCACTTCATGACGCTCCACAAGGTTCCGTGCACTTTCGGGACGCTTGGCGGCCTGGCCTGCTGTACAAGCTCGTTCACTGCAGGTGGCTGTACAATGTGCATGTGGGCAGGTTTTCAAAACACTTCATCGTGAGCACATGTGCAAGACGGGTGCAGCGTTTGGATGTTTCAGAACCAGCCGCCTGTCCCTGCCATCACGTTCTCCCAGGGGTGTGTGGGTGTGTCCCCATGCATGCAGAAGGTGATCGAAGAACAACATGCATGCTCACTTGGTTCTGCACAAACGTTCATGCACTTGTTTGAGGTTTTGTGCGCAGCAGAAAGGTGGAAAATCGTAAATTTAGTGTCATCACTTGGATGGGCGTGTCCAAGTGTGACAAGTCTCCGCTCCACCTCCCTTGCATCACACAAAAACCGAGCGCAACCAGCGGCAGTGAGAAGAAGACCTTCGGACCAGGCGGCAGCGACACAAAAACTGCACCAGCGGCCCGGAAACGCAGGCGAAGATGGGTGTTCTCTGCGGAATGATTATCGTTGTGCTTCTCGCGATGTCGGCGGAAGCTTTGAGTAAGATTTCTTGTGTCAAGCAGTCTAGGAACAGGGAGAAATAAGAACCAAACGGCCGCGTCTAACACTCACCGATTTTCTTTTCCCTGTGTGAAAGACCACGGGAAAAGCGAATCTGAAACTGTGGTTTTCAATGGACAACCGGACAATTTTGAAATTGAAATGTCCTTTCATAAAAGTACATTTTGTTTTGTTTACGATCAAGAGACAGTACCAAGGAAACAATCTTGGTCACAGAAACGAGGACTGTTGTGACTTTGCTGTCTCGCTGCTCACTTCCGCACAATTCTTCTTTCAGTTTATGGAAACACCTCAAGCCCTGTTGGGCAGTGCGACGACTGCGAAGCTGTCAACTGCTACGGTCCCGTCATCCACAATGACTGCTGCTTCTACTTCGCCGAGAAATCCAGGTTGGTTGGAAATGGAGCAAATAGTTTCACTCAATAACTCCTCCCAAGCAAAATTGTGCGACTCCTATTTCAAGGGTTATTTCACGAACCGGTGCAAAACATCTGAAACTTACCGTCAGGGTTCCAGGCCTCAGATCCTTCGTTTACAAACGTGTATATGGCAGATTTTGTTCAAAAATTGAAATCGCCACTCAGCACAAATCTGCATTGCGAAATGTGTTCTAAATTGCGGGACAAGGAGAGGAGAGCACACGGTAAATGGGACAAGACGCTGAATCGGTTTGGGTGCGACGGGACAAACGACTGCTTGCTCCTGCAGCACGGGGGAAACGAGTGCCACTTAACATTCCACAATTTTGTGTTGCAGAGCAATGGCAAACTCATTTTGTCCAGAGCACTCAACTTTGCTCTGGAACAAAAACTATATCTTTGCGTGGTTTTGCTCATAGATGTGAGGGGTGCTGTACCCAAAACATGGAGCTGGACCCTTCCGAATTCACGGTCAAGAGTTCCAACCAGAGTTGCTGCGTGCCGGTGTACAAAAGAGACAGAAAGACGGTACTTTGGTGTTGTGAGTGTTTCCTTTGATTCCTAGCTTGAGCAGTCTGTTCTTCTGTTTGGACCAACACATGTTGATTCTCAGTGGTGAACTCAGGATTTGGTTCAGGGCGGGACGATTCTTCCTGTGGACGGAAAAAGACGACTCACTTTCTGTCGGGGTCAGGGGAGGCATGCATGGTGAGCACAAGTGATGTTGTGTTTCAGATGGAGAACCCAAAACATCCAGGCACATTGTGGACTCCAGGTTCGACGGCTGGTACTACACTCAAAACTTCCGGTACTCTGTGGTTACCGAGTGCATGTGCCTGAGTGTGTTGGACTGGCAGGTGAGACCACAGCAAAGATCAGCCCACAAACCAAGAGTGCTGTTTTCTTTTCCTTTTCTTGCCTTGGCACATCTTTTTTACTTTACACAGAGCAGGATTGACTACGCGCCCGGATACGGCCCGGACCTTGTACAGGACACGTTCCAGCCGCCAGAGAAGGTTATCCGTGCAGTCATGGACGATTTCAGTGAGTACAATGTACAGAGAACCGGCCAAAAGACCATGTCAGCGGTGGAACAATAGCTTACAAGTTGTGGATGAGAATCCGCACTATAGTGACTTATGCTCAAGTTTCGCACTCACTGTCAAAAACATGTCCTGCAGACTGCTTTGAGGGTGCGACAGTGCCAAACATTTGCCCCTGGTGGGGTCAATACGTCCGTGGAGATCTCGCCCACTGCTTCAGCGAGTGCAGGTGAGAACCTTAGCAGCAAAAGAACTCAAAGCACAACAAAAGAAACCTTTTGAAGCTCTTTCCTATGCTTTGACGGAATGAAGCCAAAACCAGAACATACCAGACACACGAAAACAAGACAGACTGATATGGCATACTCATAAGGCTCGGTCGCAAGAAAATTCATCCATTTTTGGAAAGACAGAGTTTGGAAATTCTTGATGTTGAACTGTTGGTTCAATCAGATGTCGAACCTGCGAATTTTGTGTCAAAAAAGAGGACATCGACTCACTGCAATGTGAGTGCAGAACAATATGCCTGACGTCACGAACGGCATCGTTTTTTGTCACCAAGAAGCGCTCTGTCTGCCTGCAGAAAGAGGACTCCGGAAGAGTGCTCGGCCGTTTTCCACCTGGGTCGATACAATTACTGTTATCTGCTTGGAACGAACACGTACACACGCTATTGCTACTGGAGCCCCTTTTACATCCAGTACTACCAGTGGACGTACTACACCAGGAACTCGAACTGCTTCTCTCAGCTGTGAGTCAAAACCAACATGAAAAAAACTGTGCACGGCATTTCACTTCGAATTGAGGCTCCACTCCCCGCGATTTCGACGAAGCTGACACAAAGATCTATCTCAAAAATGTGTTTTGATATTGCTTTCCTTTGTTCCAGCACAATCTGAAACGGGGTCAAACCAGCCTCTTGATCAAAGAACAACGGATGTTTCTTGTCCCATGGGGGATATGGAGAATATCTTCGCTCTTGCTCGGTTGGGAAATAAACTGTTCACACGTGGTGTACCTTCCGTGTTTCCTTGTTTGCGTGTTTCGCTCTCCAAGGGGTCCAGGGCGCGGAGAACCGACGCACTCGTGGACTGACTCTCTCTCTCTCTCTCTCTCTCTCTCTCTCTCTCTCTCTCTCTCTCTCTCTCTCTCTCTCTAAGCCCAACTCTTTAGAGCACACGAGCGCTAGAGATAGACACAGATCGAAAAAAAAGAACACACAAATCACAAACACCA
>JAAUXT010104389.1_pt1 | contig 26078 bp, 20 predicted proteins | sample 7278171 | NCBI WGS metagenome assembly JAAUXT01 (sample SAMN14350112, study PRJNA611818) | marine sediment metagenome | isolation source: surface marine sediment (1.8m) | place: French Polynesia: Moorea | collected 2018-08
CGTGCCTAGTCGCGCAAATCTTGCTCAGATTGCATTTCGAAACAGTGAGGGATTTCTGCGTGTTGTGGCAAATGAGGAGATATCTGGATGACATGCTACCCATTGGCAACCTGGTCTGTCTCAACCCACATTGAGTAGGTACGTACTGGTGACAAATATATTCACTGACTGCAAGTATGATGAAGAGCAATCACCTAACCGTGCTGTCAATCAAACCCAAGCGCGCGTAATCAGTTCCAATGAAAGTGATGCTCCCATAGGATCTTGCACACTCGAGTTCCAAGTGTACAGAGCATCTCTGAGTGGGGTGCCACTAAATGACCGCAACTAATTAATCAGCGGTGCCGCTCCCATTACAAGTGCGGCTGAGCTCCTATCGGAGCTATGGGCGCCGCTAGTGTTAAAGGGGGTGGAAGTTGACTGAACTATCAGGCCACAAAAGGGCGTTCCGACTCAGGAAAGATGCTCCTGCCCTTGCTCCCGCTCCTGATCCTCATTTCACAGGACGCAGGTGCCAGGTGCGTCCAGCGTTACCGATCTCACGCACTTCCTGGATCCAGGAAGTCAGTCGGGTCGCTCACCCCAAAGACACAGCGCAGCCTCTGTGTGTGTGGTGCGCATTGGGTGCAGAACACACAGTTCCACCTCTGTGGTGCAGAACTGTCTCAGCCATCTAGCGGCACAGCTTATCAGCCAAAAAGCCCCATACGTTTCCAGACCCCGACAGCCACCCTTCTCAGATGGTTTGTGATTTTGCGCAATCCTTGGTGAAGAACACAAAGAGATTGTGCCGTATCTAAACCAACAGTGCTGCCGGGTGAAAGGGTTTGACGCGTCTTCAAATGTTTCCCCCGTGTTGCTCAAGTATTGCACACGACAGCGACCACATAATCCCCGAAAGAATGAAATTGAAAACGAAGCTGTGTGTGTGTGTGTGTGTGTGTGTGTGTGTGTGTGTCTGTGTGTGTGTCTGTGTGTGTCTGTGTGTGTATGTGTGTGTCTGTGTGTGTCTGTGTCTGTATCTGTGTTCCATGTTGTTCTTTTCTGTTGTTGGGAACAGTTTTCGGCTGGATTTTGTGATTGAAACGCCGCGAGTAACGTCGTCGTGAGTGAGGTGCGCACGGAGCGACTTCTTTGAACTCGACCTGCGCAGCCATCTTGGCTCCTGCTTCTCTCACCTGCAGGAGATCCAGTCTACTGCAGGTCTGCTGCGTACAGCGCCGCAGCTCTTCAGGTGTCGCTGCACTTTTCCTCTCCTGGTTTGATCGTTGACTGCTGCTCGATCCTCTTTGATCAGTCAGTCAGATCTTCAGTCAGATCTTCAATCAGATCTTCAATCAGATCCGCGATCAGATCCTCAATCAGGTCAAACTCACACCACCGCACATCCGGCAGAAAACGCACCTTTTTGCCGAAATGTGGCATCAAAAGAAGGGGTACTTCGACAGGGCCTCAGAGCCTGTCACAGAGGAAAATTGTGGGACGCAGAGAGTTTTGTGCTTGAGTGCGACTTGCACAGGGAAGAATGCGGCAGAACCATTTCTTGCAGACCTCAATTTATCGTGTAAACAAAGGACAGATGCTGAGATTCTTTCAATTCAAACCGGTAAATATGAAATGCCACTAAAACGCGGAGATGAAAGGACACGCACTCGCTATCCTTTCCCCAACGGAAGAATAGACGACCACAACAATGCCATTGTATTCTCCTGTCCTCCATTCGTCCCAGGATTGAGTACAATCGCAGCAAAGACAACTTGGCGACACGAATTATTGCCAGGTCATTTCACCGCTCGTTCGCTGTTGCTTTACGACGCGGGGACGGACGTTTTCCCGCGGCGCGGCCCTGGCGCCCGGTTCTTTTTTATGGTCACGTGGAGCAGGGAATCAAAGTGGCTCCGTGCGGCGCTACCAGCATCGCAATCCCGCCACAGCCGCCGACATGACACAGGCGAGAAATTAATTTAATTTGTCACTGGGTGAGCTGAGTTGACTTCACACATCGGTTACGTCACGGAAAGGGCCGAGTTGGCTTCACACACCGGGTGCGTGGTGCGTAGACTCGGCTTTGACACCGGACGTGTGGTGCCCCCAAAAAGGCAATCGGTTCTGCGTCGTCGCTTTGAGCCTGTTGTGAGGACGTGAACATAGAGCGTGACGTACACGGCGTGAACGTGGTTTGACGTACCCGGCGTGACGCATCCGGTGTTGACGTGACGTGTCTGGAACGTGACGCTCCCGACGTGGGCGTGTTCTGTACCTTCGCGTGCGTGGCGTGTGACGCATCCGGCGTGAAACCTTGACGTGACGCACCCGACGTGCACGCAGCGCGTCAGATCGCGTGACGCCTCCACGCCTGCAGCTGCGAACTAATCACCTCCGAACAAATACATGTGACACACGGGCGCGGCGGATAGATCTACAGACCCCGCACCACCGCCGCCGCCACCGCCGCCGTCGCTTTATGGACGCGGATCACGGTAAACACGGGTCTGGATGAGGGATTGCGCCGCAGTGACACGCATACCGCCGGCTCGCATGCTAAGCCCAGCGGAGGAGGGGACGAGACACGGGCGCCGGGGAAAAGGCCTGCGAAGTGCAGGGGGTGGATCCAGAATTGGGTCAAGGGGGCGACGCCCCTGGAGGAGTGACGTCAAATTTTGAACTTCAACCAGAAATTTCAATGTGTGTTGCAAAGCACTCTGCGCTTGGAGCAAGGGACCAGAACTGTGAATTCAACGTGGAAAAAGTTTGCGTCCTCTGGCATGAAATTGGTGGGGTGAATTATTTTCGGTTGGGTGGGCGGGGAGAAGTCCATTGGATTGTCCTATAATTTGCACTATGTCACGTTGACAAGCAGGGAAAGGCGTGCAACTGAAAACGTGGATTTGGGTTCGGGCCTCTTGGAAACATTGTCGTCTTTGCACAGATGACTCACTGGACAACGACCCCAAAATCAAGTTTGGCCTTTTCTTTGGCGTCTCCGTCTGAACAATTTCTGAAAACGAGACACATTCATCCACGGCCCTGCAGCACAGAAACTATCGACAGCGTGGTCGGAGGACCGAGACACGGAGACAGCCCCCGTCTCCAATTGGACGGCTCTCAGCATAAAGGATCACAATTTGAAGGTCTTGTGTCGGTCCCTGTGGAGGGGCCTGGGCTGAATATGCAGTCGGATGAAGGCCGGAGGATTTATGTCTGTCCCCCAGGACTGTCGCCCGCCCGACTACTTGGTCCTGGGGTCACAGCACCTCCGTCCGTCCGTCCGTTGGACCGGCGGCCTCCGCAAGGGTCAAGCCACTGCAGAGGAGACTCCGCACTGACCCGCGGAGAAGGATGGGGGGAGGGGGAGGGGTGAGTGCGAAGCTGTGTCCGAAGCGTGATTTTTCTTCGCAATTTCAAGTGGAAGAATCAGAGCAGAGGCTCAGAACACAAAATGCATCACTGCAGTTGTGACACCAATGACAACGGCCTTGTTTCTTGGTGCTTTGCTGTGAGAACAGCTGTTTGAAATATATACTTCGGTTCTTCAGTGGTTGGTCCTGTGTGGTGCCCTGTCACATTGACATCCTGTGCGTCGAGCCAAACCCAGAATTGCCTTTGTTTTCGTGTTTTGATTGTGAGAATTAAAGTCGGTTTGAACGTCCTGCACTTCGCTTCTGTGATTCTGTGATTGCTCTTGTCGGCGCCCTGTCGCACTGACGCCCTGTGTCCCCGTCTCGTGGTCCTCACCCTTCCCGGGCCCGAAGTATTGACCCGCCCCGAGCCGTGCACCGGACCCCGGTCCTGTCCTCCTCCTCCCGCAGAAATGACTTTTCTTCACTTAAAATATCCACTCACTAGAGGAGCCTGGCCTGGGCCGGGCGGGCGGGAGGGTGGCAGCGGCGCCTCGCCTCGTGTGACAAACACCACACAATCAGGGCCCCGGGCCTGCAGGGGGGAGCGGCCGGAGGAGGGGTCAGCGTCTGGTCAACTGGTCAATAGTGGACGCGACTCCAGTGCGCCACCGTGTCCTGTGTCAACCACTCAGCCTGTGTGTGTATACCAGCCATGTCAAAGCAATCTGTGTCAAGGCATTGATCAATCTGGAGTGGAGTGCTGTCAGATTTTCTCACATCTGCACCGTAAAGCTACAGATAGATTGGTTCTTGGTTCTGATGCGACTGTTCTCTTCAAACTTCCTTTGTCAACAAAGGGTACCAGTGGTGAAAAATTTCGTCTCATGATCTGCCTGCCAACCATGCAATTGTTTCCTTCTATTGGTGTCGCACGCGCTCGCAGAAAAACTGCCTTCTTCAAAATTTTATTTGACAACAAAGGGGACTGTTGCGCGCATTTTTCATCCCACAAAATCTGGTACCAATTATCGCCCTGCAGGGAGCTTCCCCTGCGAGCCGGCAATGTGCGGCGCTTTTTCCCTTTGAATTTGAGTCCTGCAGGCCTGGCTGCCCCGGCCATTGACACACAGAGGCGGCCGTGTGGTGCTGGTGGCGTCATGTCGTTGGGGCCCCGATGTGACTTGCATGGATCAATTTGTCCGGGGATTGGACTGGGTAATTTGATCTGTTGACGAAGGTCCTTTGGGTGATGGAATTGTGGCCCCCGCCCGTCCCGGTTTCAAGTCGCCCGCCGCCACCACCGCCGCCGCCCGCCAAATGGCTACAAGAGTTTCAAGAAAGTGCTTCACCCTCGCTGGCCCCTCGTTTGTGGGGCTTGTAGTCGACAGTGTCAATCTGGTTGGAAAAATCCCCTCCATCTGGGTCCTGCGGGTGCGGATCCCGGGGGAGGGGGTTCTGGGGATCGAGCCCCCTCACCCCCAAACAAAATTGACATGTTCCCCTGATTTTGCACTGCAGGCGAAGACAGTTTGCCGTTTTCGTCAGACCCAAATGTCAAAGTTGAGTCAGCCCCTTCCCCGAGCCCCGCCCCCTGAGGGTCACGCCCCCCAAGGCCAAATCCTGGATTCGCCCCTGGTCCATTCAAGTTGAGATGATCCTTATTTCGAGGGACACGAGCACTGCGGTTGGTGCTGTTTGATGAGGCACAGCTGCCCAGATGCTGAGACCACATCAAAGACTCGGGACTCCGCGCTAAGCGATTCGTGCGACTTCGACCCTTGTTCTCCTCATCCCATCAATGGACAGTTGCGTCACAATGTAAGTCAATGGCACCTTGATGTGGTCCAAACTGTAGCCAGGGACCGTCGCTTGGGACATTGGTGCCCAACAATGGTGTCCAGCGGATCGTCTTCTGAAGGTGTTGGAGTGGAACTGTGTGCGTTTAGGACTTTGTTGACAGAACGAAGCTGTGTTTTAAAGTGCGGGGTTGGGACAAGATCAGTTTCAAGTCCAACACCTGAAGATCCCACACGATCCTCGCGTGCGACACCAGTGGAGCAGCCCACCAGGTTGACTACACATGTGTTTTGCACCGAAGGGAAGTGAGGGGGAAATTTGAATGTGTCACTGGGAGCCCGGGGTGAGAGAGATAACGGCGGAGCTGGTTTCAATATGCGCGATAATACGCCACCTGGAGCGCGGGGTCTGAAGGGAGATAAGCCGGGCCCGGGTCGCCCTGTCCCCTGCCGCAGGGGAGGGAGACGGGGCCGCAGCGCCGTCCTCGCAGCGCCAGAGCCCTCGTCTCGGGGGAGGCGGGGGGATACAGGACTGCAGCGCCGTCCTCGCAGCTTCAAACAAGGGCGGGCCTTCATGATTGACCAAACGTGACCAAAAGTGACCGGTTGGTGTTGCAGTTGATTTTGCTGTGCTGAATGACAGAAAATTGAATCTCACTGGTGCTGCACTGGAAAGGCCGGCTCATTGCTGTGGGAGCAGGGACGGCGCTGCAGGGTGCGAGTGGCTGCGGTCCCCTGAGAACTGTGTCCCTCGACCCCTGCTCTGATTCATTACCTGCGCTGAGATTAACCCTTCCGTGGGTTCAGCACCGGAGGTGACACCTCAACCGGCGGGCTGGAGGCACGTCTGGCAACTTCTGTCCCTCCTGTGGACCTTTTGACACAACCATCAAGTGCAGGTTCGGAGCCTCTTGACTGCAGAAAATGGAGGCAAACTTTTCGTGGTGTCACTACCCAACCCGGAATCTGCCTCTGATATGCACAGCTGTTTGCTTTCAATCTCGGAACACACTGTGTGACACTTGAAATTCCTGAGGTTGAAATCTGGATGACACTTATTCAGTCTCACACGGTCGCCACGCACCAATCACAATTCTTGCACAGAGCTGTGTGTTCTGCCCATGCCGCAGCTGACACTGCACTGTCCCAGCGCGCTGCAGCGAGGCCCACCACGCGGCGCGGTCGCATCGCGGTACTGAACAGGTTAAGATAAGCTGTTGACACAAAGCGACCACGCGGCCCGGGACACAGAGCTCCTGTCAAACCGGTGTCATGTGCCAGAAATTGGAAACCTGCGTTGAATTTCCTGCCGGCGCAGTTGTTTTAATTAACACGTGGTGTATCCGTTACATAAGCGGGGGACTGAGCCGAGCGCGCAGTGAGTCGTAGAGTGCAGGAATTTGAGGCTGTGACTGTCGTTTTGTGCAGTGAGGACTGCACGAGGGAGGACCACGTGTGTGTGAACTGCAATCTTTAGGAAGTGGAGGGTGAAGGACTCTGTGTGGATATCGACGACACGTGTACATGTCTCTCACAATGGAGACCAAATCCACCCCGTCACAGGACCGGATTCTTGACTTTCAAAAGAAGGTGAGAAGGTCAATATTGACATTGCCAAGTTGACTTTGCGGGGTTTTGGTGCAGAAGTGTGTGGACAGCCATTCGTGTGCACATATGACAAATCGTGTGCACATATGACACACGGTATTGAGCTGTTGCGAAGTTTTTTTTTTCCATTGTGGAATCTTTTTTGCATCGACATTCCGTTGCAGCTGTGACAGCCTCATAAAACGAGCGACAGGCGGAAACGTGCTGGTCGTGGTGCTGGCACACATACTTATTTCCCACGTTGAGTTATGTGTGGTGTCGTCACGCGTTGAAATGCACGTGTTTGCTGTGGCCTGCCGTTTGGGCTGACTGGCAGGTGAAGAAATGGTGTGTTGACAAGGATGGATCTGGCGAATCCATGGGGACCCCGCCCCAAATAAGCGTGACTTCAACTTTGTGGCCTTTGATGTGACTTTGACACATTTTTGTCTTTGAGGACTTGGCAACTTTGTCGGAGGCGGGGGTACGGGCTCTGAACCCCCTCCTACTTTGGATTCGAACCAAAAGATCTCGGAGCTCTGGCCGGTGCCCCATGTCTGCCCCCTGGATCGTCTCCAAACTTAAATTTTGTCAGATGTGCAAGACTCCTGAAACAAGAAACTTTTGCACCTGTGTCAGCTTCAGGGGTGGGGGGGGGCAAAATTTTTTCGGAGCTCCAGTGCAGGCCCCGCCCGCTGGATCCCCCACCCTGATTGGAGCGCCCCCCTCCCCCGGTAGCGGCGCACTGAGGCGGGGTCCCCCGCACCTGCGCCTCCCGCCGCCCGAGAAGACACGACGCAGGCACAATCCCGATCAATCCCGCCGCGTGTCACGTCACGTCACGACAACTCCGCAATTTGTCCGACATCAAACGCAACGCCTGAGCGGGTGCCGGGGGGACGCGGCGCTGCACGGGTCCCCGCGTCGGGAGGACGCGGAGCGCGACTGCGCGTGCGTGTCGCGTCCACATCAGTCAGAAGCTGCTCTGTCCTTGGAGACAAATCTGGAACAAGAAAAACACAGGCGCCCGCAGTTTTGAGGACTTTTCACAAAACTTTCAATCGATATTCGATTAGATTGATTGATGTTGGAGGCGGTGGTGGCACATACCGCTGCCGCGGCAATTTCACTTTGATGTATGACAATTTGTCATTGGAAAAAAATCCTGTCCCGTATTTCATCCACTGTGTCGTTTTCATCTGCATGATTGGACTCCTGATTGTTACCTGTGCCCGATTGCGCATTTTTGGGCCGAGTGCGCATGTGCACTGGGTGCGTCGTCGTCGTGTCCTTGTGTGGGTCAGGAGACGCTGCGTCGTGTCGTCACGTGCGACGTAGCGTTGTTGCGTCAAACACGTACAGCGTAGTGTTGTTGTCGTGACATGTGACGTAGCGTTGTTGCTTCGTGACGTGCGACGCAGCGTCTATTGACCTGCGTAGGAACGCGACGCTACGCGTGACGCCGCCGACGTGCCGCGCCGTCTTAACGACCAGACGCCGGCGGGATCAGCGGACGGCGATAAAAGGGACATGAATTTACAAAGCTGTCACACCGAGATCGATACAGAAACGGTTTGTGTCGCGCGCGAATAACTATCATCATGACGACTTCTCCGACAAATGACTACATTGGCGCGTGCGCAGATCTGCTGCAACGTGCAATTGAATTTTGAGGACGTGGCCTCCAGTCTCTGACGTTGTCAACCCACGAAGCACAGGACTCTGCACTTCGACTTTGGAAAGTTTGTCGTCCCGGTGGGGCGGGGGGGGGTTGATAGGATCTCGGGAGCAGAGGGCTCGGAACGGAAGGGGCAGGACGCGCGGCCCGGAGACGCCACTTCCGGCTCCACGGGGAGCAATTAGGATTCAGATGCTGATCAAACTCCTCTTGGACCCGATGCATCGGCTGATGTCCCGAAGTTTCCGTCTGAATTGTTGTTGAAAATCTGGATTTTGTGTTTGGCTTGGGTGCGTGGGTGCGCATAAGGTTTGAATTGAACCCAACCGATATTTGTGCAAAAGTTTCACCAGGGGTCAAGCCAACAACAAAGTTTGTTGTGACTTGGACGTTGGCGCCTCTTGGCAGGGGTCCCTCGGTTGCCATGGCAACACAGGACCTGCAAGGTGCGGAAGAACAAGTGCGTGTTCCATCTGCACAACACAAATACACGCGGCGGTGCGCCGTCAAAATGAAATGACGAGAGGTTTCCAGATACGGGTACCTCGCCACTTTAGGTGGGGACCTGAAATAGCGAGGTACTCATCAAGGCTCTGCTTGTGCCAAGTGAGGGTGTGAGTTGAAATGAGTATGAGGCAAGAGGGTCAAGGAGCCTGCTGCCAGGCTTGCCTGAACTTCAGGTCTCATGGTTTCGGGTGTCTGATCATTTCGTCACACCGGATCGCGTCGTGTCATGCGCAGTTCAGACGCATCAGCGACTCAACGTGTGTCTGTCCATTTCATCACACCGGGTGTGTCTGTTTACCTCATTACACCGGTAGGTGACAGCATTCCAGCACCACCACCATCATCTGTCGTCCTGCGGCACACGGCGCAGAACCTCGCACCGTGTACTATGTCGCGGGTTGGGACGTCAATACCGCTGCACCTGTCACAGTCCAATATAATAATTGAGTGAAAAATTGTCAGCCCAGGCCGTCGCACATTTTAACATGCTGCGCACAAACCAACCATCGGCGGATAAAACTTTGGACACAGGGCCCTGTGAAAAAATTCACAAAACGTGACACACGTCAAAGCTGTTGAGGCGTCCATTGCGTCCGACAGAGTTCAAACGCCTTCAGGGTCTGACACAAGAAAAGATGTTGTGGCCTGAAGATGACTGGGTTGGGTTTGAGGAGAGGTGCACGGCGGATCGATGCCGACAGCACCGCAGTGACACCGTCACCACACGCGACACACTCTGAGAGGGCAGATGGAAAAAATCAATAGTCAATAATACAAATTGAAGCTGGAATTTCGAGATGAATAATTCGAGGTCCCAGTGACGTGACAGTATGTCGTCTGGCGGCGGCGGTGGTGCGGTCCGAATGTCGGGCGAGTGGTTTTAGTCGTCGCGTCACGCCACACGCAGGCGCAGTGAGGGGTTTAAAACTGGGACCCGCGCACTTCGCTCGTTTTCACCGCAGCTCGAGATGACGGACCCGAAGATGACAAGTTTGGACCACAAAAGACTCTTCTCTGTGAGTACAGCCATGCTCTTTGTTTGTTCTGCTGAGTTCGGTCGGAGAAGAAATTTTCAATGCGACGTTGTGGTGAGTCAGGCAGGATGCGCTGTGTGTTTGTCGTCAGTGAGATCGGGCCACCGGGCAAGGTGCAGATGCGTCACGTGCAGATGCGTCACGTGCAGATGCGTCACGTGCCTACGTGCGTCGGACGTAAATTATTGCGCGAAAGCTCACTAACTCTGGCCCAACGGACACAGCCAATTGTTCCACAGCAGTGTCAATCGGATCCTGCACGTTTCTGTTCTGAGATGAACTTGCGTGAAGTTGCACGTTTTGCTGAGACGCGCCACGTGACACACAAAGCTGCTCCAAACCTCGCTAATGCGCGAGGCTTCCCTGATTATCCCCTATACACGGGCCGCAAACACAGCTCCACCGCCACTACAAGTTGTCCCGCAAGAGCATCACACAAGGACAAGCCAATTTGGAGCCTAATTTGGTCTGGGCTCGGGCTGGCAAAGACAACTGTGCGTAATCCCGGGAATGAGGCTCTCCCCGGGGACTTATTGCGGTGATTACGCCGCTGCGGCGGTGGAGGGGGACGCGGCCAGACGGTGCGCCGCGCCAGCCTCACTCTCAAAACGTGCGCGCGCACACTGCGTCCCCACGTGCGTCGCTGCGCGTGCGCGTGCGTGTCATGACGTCAGCGTGAGGTCACTGAGATGGGACGCGCAAGGGGAGCTGTGGACAGGACACTACAAGTGGATACGGAGCGCAAATCAGTTTGATGTTGGTGCCGAGGCTTGACGCACAACTCCAGCGCTTGGCAACTGATTGGAAGTCGCAATTCCGTGGTTGTCCCTCGAGACAGACGGAGGACATTGTCCGGTCATTGCAATAAAAACACGAAGTAAATTGCCTTCCGCAGTGTGACTGCAGTCCACACCCACCTGCAGCTGCACTTTGACAGCGCAGTCATTATTCTGAGAAAGAAGCTCAGGAGACAGAACCGCAGAAACGGGACCAGGGAACCAGGGACAAAAGATTGCTCGTCGTTGTCACCGCCCTGTCTGCGGAGCTGCCGAATCGATCCAGAGATGCATGTCTTTGTGCGGGACTCGGTGTCAATATTGTGTTTGGGGGACTGTGACTGTGACCAATTGAAACACGCGCCTGATCCATCTTGTGACGACAAGATTTATTTTGGGTGAAAATGACTGAGAATTGATGCGTTTGAGATTTGGGGATTTTTGCATCTCAATGACACAGCTTCGTGTGTTTGTGTCGCTGTGCGATGGAGTCAAGGAAGGTGTGTGTGTGTGTGTGTGTGTGTGCGTGCGTGTGTGTGTGTGTGTGTGTGTGTGCGTCAGTGTGTTTCTCTGTCCCCAGTGCAGAGTTGATTGGACTTGAGTGCGTGTCGTGTCCACACTGCAGCAGCAGTGGAAGTGATTCTCCGGGTTGCGGCGGGGGGGGGGGGCGGGACGCGGGTCGCTTTGTTCGCGACGTCACGACACGAGTCAAAGGGAGCGCGTCGCGTCGCGTGACGAGACGCTTCGTCTCCCGTGCTGAAGCCGCGTTCACGTGGGGTGCGTCACGCGCTGCGTCCCTGTGGGTACCAGTACGAATCAAATCAGGTTGACACACGCAGGATGATTTCCGCTGGACGCGCCATGTATATCTGGTTCACACTGGTGCAAATCGCACTGAGTCCCTGTGCAAGTCATCGGGGCGGGGTCACGCAGAATGCGCCATGCGCTGCGTCGCTGTGCAAATTGATGGGTGCTGCGTTGCAAAAGAAGCGTCATGCACAACGACAAGCCAATGGGGTATCGCATGTGTGCACTGGATGCGTCCATGATATGTCACCCGGCCGGGTTCACACTGGATGCGCCGCGCGTTGTGTTCCTGTGTAAGAGAACAAATGTTGCCTTCCTGCGTGCAACGACAGCGCAAGGATTTCTGGTGCAGTGACGCGATGCGCGACCCTGTGACGTGACGCATTCAACGTGACCTTGTCACGTGACGCAGCCAGCGTGCCCCGCCCCGCAGTGAAAGCGTCCACTGCTCGTTTGCGCCGCGGTGCCGTGCCACGCTACAGCAGTGTCAATCGGTCCCCGAAGGGATAATGGATTGCTTTTGTCCCGCAGTGTGGTGGCATGTTACAAATCCAGATTCCTATTCTGGATGGCACGCGGCATGTCGGGTGCGCCGGGGAGGCGGCGGGGGAGGGGCGGGGGCAAGGACAAGGGGAGGGGCGGCGGGAGGGAATGGGGCGTGACGGCTGCAGGGGTGGGGGAGAGGGGTGGGGAGGGGGATATCAGTGCGGTGGGGGAGATCACTGCGGCAGCGGTGGTGGCAGAGGGTGGGCGGCAGCAAGGGAAGGGGTTGGCACAGTTAGACGAGGGAGAGGGGTGGTCGAGTTGGGAGCATAGCCCTTGCTTAGGGGCAGTAGCACAATGGCCTTGGGGTGGGGCAGCCGAGGCAGCGTGACGGCGGCGGAGGCAGGGGAGGCTGCGGGCGGGCGGCGCGGCGGCTCAGCCGGGGCGGGCGGCGCTCGCTCGGGGCGGCACTGATCCAGAAGACTGCGTCGCCCTGGCCGAGTGACAATCCAGTTCAATAATCAATAATCCTCCGTCGCCGTCGCCCGTCGTCGATGTCGGGTCAATACGCATTTACAGCGGAACCTGATTTATCGCCCAGACGACGTGTCTTGTGTTTGAGAAGGGATCAGCGGCATTCCGCTGCGACACACCAAATAAGGACGCAGTCCCGCTAATCTTACTTAATCCGTATCTAAGCGGCTTATCAGGGACAGATAAGCGCTATCAGTGCAACTTGAAAGACACGACAGGAAAATTGCACTTTTCAATTGACTTGTCTAGGGGTTTCAGGTTTTACCTGCCAATGTTTTTGCTTGTCCTTTGAGAACTTGACGCACCACCTCTGAAGTGTCAGTCCAATGCACCTTGAAAGGCGAGACAGAAAAACAAATTTTGACCATGTGTGTGTGTGTGTGTGTGTGTGTTTGTGTGTGCAGGGTTACAAAGATTCTGCTTGTCCTGTGAGCACTCACAGCGCCGTTGACCCGTGTAACGACGTTGTCTTTGCAGGCTATTCGCTGCACTCTGCCGAACTGCCCGTGTGACTGCTTCTCGCCCGGTAAACTCCAGCTGCGCACCTGCGATACGTGTAAACATGGCTGGGTAACCCACGGTGAGTCCAAACTGCCTTCTTCACCTTTGTGTAGTAGCACACACGGGACTCAAGGTTGACGGAACAAGCACCATTTCGCTTCACACATGTGCGTGACGCACGCACGCACACACACGCGCGCGCACACACACACACACCATTGCACACGGACACACACGGGTGTGCGTGCACACACAGACACGCACTCGTGCGTGCGCACACACACACTCACACTCGCATTCACATTCACATTCTGCACACACACTCATGCGCACACACACACTCATGCGTGCACACACACTCGTGTGGGGCAAACACTCATTCGTGACACACGTGACCTTTTCCATCAGGCTCTGGATGATCTCGTCCTTGACAGAATGTTCCTTTCAGCATTGAATGTGAGACTTTGGAACACAGATCCTGAGTCAGTCCCCACAGTGGACCCCTTCACACTTCACAGCCGCAGCGTCAGGCCCACTCTGGGATAATTCGCTGCTTCCCTTCCAAGATTATTGCCAACAAGACGGGGACATCCAGGCCAGGGCCCACGACGCTACTTTTTTTCGCGGCCTCACACCACCACTGACCCACCCACCCACCCACCACCACCGGCGCTTGGTCCTCGCTCACACAAGGACCTGCCGGGGACTGTGTTGGATAATATTGCAGCGGAGTTCAATAATATTGATCTGGCATAAAGGCGACGACCGACCACGGCTGGAGAGATGGATGGGGGAGGGTGGCGCCGGGACAGGGGACAGGACACCCGAATCTGGACGGGGCTCCGCGGGCGCGTGGCGGTGCTGCACGGCGCAGGCGCACTCTCCACCTGACACCACGTCCAATCACCGTTAAAAGACGCGGTTTCTGGTCGCACAGGGTCCAGGATGGATCAAAGGCAGGGACTGTGGATCGTGGGGTCGGGTTCACACGTGGCACGTGACAGTGACAGCACAAGTCAATTGACGCTGTGTCGCGAGTGAATGTACTCGTACAGGGCCAACGCAGCACTGACGTGTCACTTGACGTGGTGTGGCACAATGCTTGACGCATTGCAACACTTCACGCAATGCTTGACGCAGTGTCACAACGCTTGACGCTTGGACCCAACGCTTGACGCGTGAGCCGTGCATCATGCATCACGTGACACAAGTCCATTGACCCTGTATCGCAAACGACCATACCGGCCGGCCCGACGTTGGAACGCTTGCCGCGTGAACGCGGCGTTGCGCGGGGAGGGTGGCCGCGGCTGTGGGGGACAGGCTGGCGGCGGCTGAGAGTGGATCTGCGCCCGGTGCGGCCCGGCTCAGCGGAGGTGGCGTGTCACGCATGTGGACACACAGCTGGGCCGGGGTCCTGTAGGACGCGCTCACAGAGTCGTGAAATGCGCAGGCGCGGACACTTCTGCTTCTCCACAGCACTGCGTGTGGTGCGGGGCGGTGGTGGTGGACAAAACTGCAGTGGGATGAGGTAGCTTCATCCAGATTTATCCCAAAAGATTTTGAGAAAATGTTTGCGTGTACGTGTGTGCGTGCAGATATGTGTGCGGATGTTCCGTTGAGCGTGTGTGTGTAAAAAATGTTCATTTTGCACTTTGAGGGGGTGTTTGAGAGAAGATGAATCTCAAGAGTTGAACTGTTGATTCTTGCGCGACACCAGAATTCAGATCAAGTGTCACACGCCCCCCGCTCCAACCGTGTCAAATCCTCAAATCTCACCGTCGCGTCAAATGACACACGCACAGCTTTTTGCTGGTCACGATTGTCGCGGGGATCCACCGCGCGTATCGCCGGTTCACAGCCTCAAATTGGTCAGATCTGCCCCTGAATGGGACGGACTCCACAGTAAAGAAGTCCAGCATCACGCAGGACCTTCCCCGCGGACGCTATAAATTTAAGTTTGGTATCAATCGATTTGGGATAGCAAAGATGCAAACCATATTCTGCGGGGGCCGGGCACCGATTGATCAAGCTGACAAAAACCAAGGGGAAAGGCGCGGGGTCTGCGGTGCTGCGGGTCTTTGTGCAGGAAGCTCGGAGACACTTGTGCCGCCGCCGGGCGCCTGCGGGCGACCGGGGACCCGGCCAGGGGCGGAGCGAGGGGACCAGGCGAGGCGGGGACCGGGCGGGAGGGGACCAGGCGAGGCGGGGACCGGGCGAGGCGGGGACCGGGTGAGGCGGGGACCGGGCGGGAGGGGACCGGGCGAGCGGCGGAGCGAGGGGTCCAGGTGAGACGAGGGGCGGAGCGAGGGGTTTGGAGGTGGGTGACCAGGTCAGGGGTGGACCGAAGGGTCAAGTGCCTGCCGACCCCTGACCTCCGAACACAACTCACATTTTCCCCACTCAAGGCACCTGATGTTTTCGGGGTGGTGCAGGACGTTTTCCCACCGGTTCCCACCAAGTGAGGTACTGGATCCACCGCATCGGGCCCTGGAGCTCCCCTCAGCACTCCTGCACTGTCCTGGATCTGTCCCCAGAGTCAATCAGCGGGAGAGGTCCGGGGGAGTCGGTCGAGTGTTTGTGCGACGCGGAGGAGGCAGAGACGCAGAGACTGTCGCTGCGGCTTCTGGAATCTGTACAGGCCGCACTCAAGTGTCAAAACAGGGTGAGAAATCTCCCCGTCTTCCCTGTGGCACTCAGTACAGAGAAGATCTGCGGACACCACTCTTCACTTGGTGGTCAAGCTTGAGTTTGCGCCGCAGTCTTCTGATACCCCCGCCCCCAAAGAAAAAAATTTGCACTGAGATGTCAACTTTGCTTCCAGTGAAACATCACTTGCGTGAACTCTTGACCGATTTGTTATTTTGGAGTGAAAAGCAAAGTCATTGCAGCTGTGATTTGATGGAGGTCAGATGTCCTCTGCACAGTGCGAGGCGCACCGGTGCACAACTGTCCCTGGATACACGAAGGCCTGAAGAGCCAGAGGTCAGGGTTACACGCACTGTGTGCGTCCCTGTGCAGGTCAACGCGCGTTGACTGGCTTCAGGACCGCGGTGCGTGACGCGTTCAGTCTGACCCCTAGGACCCCCCCCCCCGCCAAGTCAGGACCCTGGATCAGGCCCGAAAGTCCCCGTCCTCCAGTGGCGCTTGACACTCTGCTGCCCTGGGTCGGCAGCCTCCGTCTGACACCGCCCCTCCCGGTCCCGCCCCCCCCCCCCGCGCTGCCGCCCCCGGCGTCCCCGGTGCCACTCCTCCGCCCCAGGGTCGTCACCAGGGCCGCAGAAAAAGCAGTGACCAGAAACCCAATTGGTCTCCACCCTCCCCCTCCCCTCCCTCCCCCCCACCACCACACGGTCAATACCGTGGATGGGCTCTTCTCCTCACCACCCACCGCCCGCCATCGTGGTCTTATGGAAATGGGTCCTCCTCGCTCCATGTCCCTGATTTACCGCGCGTCCCCACTGAAGAGGTGACACCCTTTACTTCTGCAGGAGGGCTTTCAATAAAATCCCTGCAGCTGCAGCCGCGCGCAGTTTTTGCGGGGCGGTGGGTGAGTGACTGCAGTGCGCATTGATTTGGGATCAGATGTGAGGATTACTTTTCCTACCTTCAGATGGTCATTGGGACAAAGCCCTTGCCCGGCCCGCGGCGACACGCTGGAATAAACAAACAGAATCACAAGAAAATTTATATCCAGGGGTCGTGAAAGGGAGAGATTCTGAGAAATTGACCACAAGGACAGAGGTGACCGACCAGTGGTGTCTGCTGCGTAAAGCCTTGTGTGTGATTCTCAGAAATTGACAGCCTGGGCAGAAGTGACCAGTGACCAGTGATCTCTGCCACCATAAGCCAGTGGCTCTGTGGCTCCATTCGCTGCTGGTAAAGCCAAGTGAAGATTCCTCAACAAGCGCGCAAAGTGACCCGATTTGATTTGCTCGCTGCCTCGCGCTGGACCCCACGCTGTCGCTGCAGCCGCCGCCCCGGCCCCTGGTCCACCACCGGGAGAGAAGATCACTCCGACCAAGATGCGCGTGTCTTGACTCCCAATCTGGCTGAAAAGTCCTGATGTGTCCAGGGGACAAACAAGGCTCAGTCTTCGACTCGCTGGATCTCGGGCGTGTCTCAACTAAACGAACAAAAGACACAAAAGTGAGGATGAAAAGTGTGGGGAAAATTTGGGACTTTTGCTAAACACGTCCACTCCTTTCCTGACCTGCCCCAGTTGCCAGATTGGACACAGAAACCATTTGATCATTTGTCGTTGACTCTGAGTGCAAATCCAGTGCAAATTTGGTTTTCTGTGCCACCAATCCGGAAATTGGGCCACCGCGCGGAATGAAAATTGTTGGTTGCTAAAACTCGCCATTGTGTGTTTGAAACACGGTATCGCATTGGCAACAGCTGAAGCTGGTGTTCTTGTGGTCAGATCAAGGGAGAATATTTTTGAGAGTGAAGGAGGACACAGCGCGCGGTCGGTCCTCGGTGTGACTCGGTGTAGATGACGGGAGCTGGAGTGGATGAGCCGCCGGAGCGGGGCCGGAGCGCCGCAGAGATCCGGGGAATCCGCCGCAGAGCCGCGCAGCGCCACGCAGATCCAGATGCTCATCCAGATTCTCCCAACACAGAACCGCTCATCCAGATTCTCCCAACACAGAACCGCTCAGCCAAATTCTCCCAACACAGAGCGCTCATGCAGATTCTCCCAACACAGAACCGCTCATCCAGATTCTCCCAACACAGAGCGCTCATCCAGATTCTCCCAACACAGAGCGCTCATCCAGATTCTCCCAACACAGAGCGCTCATCCAGATTCTCCCAACACAGCAGAATGGGCCCGGATTCTCCACACCCAGCAGCGGGCGGGAGCGGATCCAGAATTTGGTCGTGGGCGGCCCCTCCTGCAGACGTGGAGCGACTCCAACTTTGTTTCTGTGGTCAGATAGCGGAAGGAAGAATGTTGATTGACCCTGAGTCCTCTTGTTAAGTACTGGAGGTGGACATGGAACCAGAATCTCCAAACACACAGCGGGGCCGAGACACAAGGTTTGATCAACGGGTCCGCCACCCATAGAAGGGCAACTTCAACTCTGAACGTTTCAATGCGTGAAAAAGAAGAAACAAACATTTTGCCCAAGCGACACCAGATTTGGGTCATGAGGTCCAGGTTCCTTGCTCCACTGGATCCGCCCCTGGATCCAGATTCTCCAAACAAACACAGGAAGCGGTGGGAGTTGTCCCTGTGGAGTGGTCTGGTATTGACACTGAATCTCCAGCGTTGTCCTTGCAATGGAGACTGCGTTGGATGTTTGCAGCCTCAGTCTCCAAAGGTACGATGACAGCTTCCAAGACGAGTTTGCCTCGGACTGCGAGGACAGCGTTGTGACAGCGAGAATCTCATGCTGAAAGGACGGTGCTGTGGGGAGGTCTCAGACTGCGGAGAGGGCGTTGTGAGGAGAATTTCAGACTTCAAGGACGGTGTTGTGGCTTCGCGCTCCAAGTGCAGTAAACAGGGCCACGTGTCTCCTTGAGACGAGGCACCCCGCCCGCGGACATGCCACTTCCTTCCTCCACCACCCGATCTCACCGAACAATAACACTGCTATGTTGAGGTGGGGAGAGTCTGATCTCACCGAGGGTGGGGCAAAACCCAATTTTTCAACGTGCAAAAGCAGTATCTGTTGTGAGGGGGTGGGGGTGAGAGAGAAGGACACATTTGCCTTGGATCACGAGAGGGTTTGGGTTTTGCACCACAAAAGATGGTGACATGATCAGTGAAGTTCCAATGGCTTTTGGACAGAAGGGAACGTGAACGCACAGGCGCAAGAGTGGACGTCCTGCACGCCCAGGCATCCACCAATGACCCGCATTTGTCACATTGTCAGTGAACTGTCATCCAGGGGATCCGCTTGGTACATTGACGTTTGATTCAAAGGTCAGAATCTGATATCTTGAGATGCAGAAAATATGACATCCAGATCCACCTGGAATGCCGAGATGTGTAAGCAGAGTCTGTACATCCGGTGTGATCAAAGACCCCGTGCAACAGAAATGTCTGCTGTATGGTGTGATGGTGTCTGCAGGGATCGCGTCTGCTGTGATCTTTTCTGCAGCAGTTGGATCCCGAGGAGTCAGGACGTCACCGTTTTTGACCGGTGTATCACGGGGCGCTGCTCTGTCCCGTCGCTCTACCTGCTGTAGTCACTACACCAGCGCCTGTGGGGCAGATGCGTTCCCTTCGCTTCCCGTCTCGCTGCGTGCCTGCACAACCCTGTGCACAGCCCTGTTCCCTGCAGCAGGTCGCGTTCAGCGGGCAGGTGGGAGCGCCGTCCTTGGCAGCTGATGCGAAGAGCAGTTTTGATGTTGGGGGAATGGAACAGCAGGAAAAATTTCGCTTGATTTGTTGTTGAACAGCTTGGCTTGAAGTTCCATCGATATCCTCAAAGAAATCGTTTCAAGCCTGTTTGACAAGAGATCTCTGATGAACACCACGTTTGTCATGACTGGAACAGGGATGCAGGGACGGTACAGCAAGGATAGTAGTCTACTGCATTGACAGCTGTGTTAGGGCGGTGCTGCAGGGATGGCGCTGCGGCCCCCGTCTCCCTGCTCGCTCGCAGTGATCCTCTTCTATCCTCTCCAAACAACTGCTGCGACTCATCACACAGACACGAGCCGCGGCGCGAGGGGGTTTGAAGTCCTTGCTCCCCCCCCCGCCACCCCACCCCCCTCCAGCCACCCCACCTGGCTGATGTGATGCGCTGCTCCGCCTGACGCTAAAAATAGGGACCCGAGTGCACAGACAGACAGACACACATCTTGAAGCAGGTCATCTTGGCTTGGATCCTTCCTGCCCTGCGCTGCGCTGTGCTGGTTGATGAGGATCAGACGTGTCTGTCTACCCCTCGTGACTGACCTGGGATCGAGCCGGCCGTGTGCACCTGGGTGTCATCTGACGGACGCCACGTGCGGCAGGCACGCGCGCGCGCGTGCGCAGCGGCCGAGAACAAAGGAACGCAGGATCCAGGTCCAGAAGTTCCGTATCATGCGAAATAGGACACGTTCGAGTCTGCAGTCTGTCTGTGAGATGGTCTCAGAGATATGAAAACTCACCTCAAATCTCTACCTGGGCAAGGAGACAAGCAGGGAGACAGGCCAACAGAGACAGGCAGATTGGGATTTATGAACCTCACCCAAGTGTACTCAGACATTTTTTTTTGGCTCGGGGAAAAAAATTGCAGCAGGCTGATGTCAATCAGACTGCACTTCACCTGTGGAGTGTGAAAGATTCATCTCTGCGTACCACCTCAGCCGCTCCGCTGTCATCAGTTTTTGTGACTGCTGCGGGAGAAAAAGCGAGATTTGGCCGCCCTCCGTCGCCAAGGTGATGTCTGGTTGTGATGGTGATGGACGACGCTTTGTGTTGCGGGGGTCGCACGGGGAGATTGGGAGAGGATCCAGGATTTGGTCAAGGGGACCCTGACCCTCTTACATCACAGGTGCAAAATCTCGTAGGAGGGTGTGGCCGTGGACCAAGGGGACAGAACCTCAAGCCCCTCTCGATCCGCCCAAAAGATGCACGTTCTACCTTTGGATTGGAAAAAGGTCTTGACTTACCAAGCGCACAACCATAAAAACTTGAATGACAAAAAGGTTCCAGGGAACTGAGGTCTGAGGCTCTTGGGTTCTGGATCCACCTCGGGCTGTTCCTGTCACGATGTGGTACCCAATCATGTGTACCCTTCCAACGTATCATATCATACCCTTCTGACGTCTCATATACCCTTCAGTTGTGACGTCTCACACCCTTCAGACATGCCGTGCCTTGTGACGTGTCATACCCTTTTTAACGTCTCGTACCCTTCTGACGTCTCATACCCTCGTGGCGTGTCGCACCTCTTGGCGTGAGATATGACCTGTACCCTGCAGGCTCGCTGTAACCAGGTGACTGGCTACACTGGAGAGACATGACATGTGTACCCACTCGGGGTGAGTGCGCCAGGGGCGTTTTCTACATTGCTCACAGGATAACAACCGGATGTGCAGTTTGGTCCCAGTTGTGGCCCAATACGCAGGACAAAGAGACTGGGAAAACTGCTTCTGATCAACTGCAGCTGCAGCCAGGTGTTGATGCCCAGTTTTGCTCAGGTTCGTCTTGAGTCAAAATCCTGATCACCTGACGAGGACAGAGAGACAGAGAGAGAGAGAGAGAGAGAGAGAGAGATCAACAACAAAGGACTTCCTGTGTTTGTTTGCGCAAGTCAATGGACGCTGCGTCGCATGTGGATTCACCCACGGAAACGTATTGTGCGCGTCCGGTACGTCCAGTCTGGAGGAACCGAATCCCAGAGAACATGTTCTCGGGGTGCCCAGTGTGAATGGAAGAAGTCATGGAGCATCTTCTCCTCACTTCTTGGTTGCATTGAGTGTTGCCAGGGGCATCTCCAGGGAGCGTAGGGACCCGGGACCCCCTGATGCCCAGAGAAAAAGAAGCAAAATTTGCATCTACAATGTTGCTCTGCAAGGGTACAAATGTTTTGTGTGAACCTGCAAACTCGTGCTTGTGCAAAGTTGAGACTGCACCCCCCCCCGCGGCTCCCTCTTCTTGGGGGACCCCCAGCCCTCGTGACCGAGCCCTGTGTCCGCCCCTGATGCTGGGTGGGGGGCGGTGAGTACGCCACCCATTTTTGCACTGCAAGCGCAGAAATTCTTCCACTTCTTTCAAGATTGAAATTCTTGCCTCTTCTTTGGGTCAGACCCCCCCCCCGCCGCGCCCCTGTCCTTGCCCTTGCTGCTCCTCCAGGGGGGGGGGTGAGACTGCACAGCCGGACCAGACACCGAAGTCCCTCTCCGTCCCGTGATGAGAATTAATGGCGCCGAGTCCTGATGGCCTCGTGATGATCACTCTGGTCATTTTAACAGGTCATTTTTATAAATGACCGCATTTGACCTGACAGACACAGCTGCTCGGGGTGCGAGGGTGGGGTGACCTTCGGGTGACCTTGTGTTTGACCTCACTTTCAACAATTAAAAATGGCGTCAAAAAAACTTTGGCCCCATGATGCAGCAGGACCTGAAGCGACACTTGGCTCTCAGAGGCCAATACCTCCACAGCTCGGGAGTGTGGACATTTTGTGTATTTTCTTCACCTTTTCTCCCCGGGTGGCAATTTGCGGGGCAGGTGGCCCTCTGCCAATTTACTCTGCTTAGTCCTGCGCGCGTAATTCGCTTACATGGGACAAGTCGAAGTCAATTGAATTCCCGTCCCCGGCCGCTGTCCACCCCAGGCCGTTAAATATGAAATGAGTAATGCATTATGGAATGCTTTGTCAGCTTTCTATGAAATTAGCTATCCCAAAAGGTGTCATTCCTTTGATGTATTACCTGGGCGCACGAGTTTTGTCTTCTGGAGCTGGTGTGCGCATGCGCTGGAGCTGGGTGAGCAGCGTTTGTCTTTGGTGCCGTGTCCTGTGCCACGCAAACTTTCCCTCCTTTTGCGTTCTGAAAATTTCAACGACAAATGCCGCACGTTTTGTGGCGTACAACACACCACAGAATCACGGAATTTGACCTGAAACGAGGACCTGAAGCGGCAGACGAAAATTTGCGAGACGCTGGCCCTCAAGGGCACACGTCCAACCCGTCCTCGGTGATCTGTTTCCCCAAAACAGGCGAAGAAAACCAACGAACCCCTCATACAACAGACACGTTTCTTTGACTCTGCTGAAGCCACTGCTCATGTCTCCCACCGTCCACCGCCCCTGGGCAGCTGCGGCAGCGTCAGTAGTAGCCAGTGGTCATCGTGGCCGCCCCACCGCCGCCCGCTCCGGACACCTAATGTCATTGTCTCGGGTCAATCGAATTTCGCCCGGCTCGACTCAGCAAGTGTGAGAAAATTATACAAATCATTCTGAGGCCATATTTCTATTAGATTTGTGCTCCCTGGCCTTTGGTGATGAGCAGCGGTGTAACTGGTGGACGGAGGCGCGGTGAGTGGGGGATCAATCATCTTTCCGCGGGACTCTGGGGGACGCCGCGTCGAAAGCGTCTTCACTGCGCGTGCGCGTGCGCACTGTCCCCGCGGAGGGAGCAGCGGCGTCGCGGCGTCCCATTGGACGCAGGGTGGAAAGTGCGTAAAAACGCAAGATTTGCGCCGAAAACCAGAACTGTTGTGGTGATGATCACCGAGTTGGACGGTCAGAGTCAAGTTGTGTTTGGATGAAGATGTTTGTTGAGATACTCGAGACCCTTCAAAAAGTCATCTGTCAAAAAGCTCAGGGCGGAGTCACGTTGTGTGTGGGTGAGAGATCTTGAGATGTTTTGGAGTTGGAGGCAGCCAGCTTTGAAAGTGACAAAAGTGCTTCTTGCAGCACGGGACACATTTTGAATTGACCCATCTGTCAAGAAGTTGAGGACACTATATATGGGAAACTTGTGTCAAAGTTTGGTGCAGGACCCTGGACCCCGCGCCATCAGACTGAGGGCCTCCCTGCCGCCCCAAACACGGTTAGGGTCGCGCCAATCACTCTCCCCGTCACGTGTCTCCAAGCTGAGACCAAGAATAAACAAAATTTTCCGTGGCGCATGTATTTTTGATAAGCTTTTGCTTTTACGTGTAACTAGTGTTTTGGAGCCGTTACGATGTTAGGTCTTTGTGTTATCGAGTAATGGACAGACAGTGTCATGGTGAATTTTTCATGGGTGACCATTTTGACGACGTCTCGCCGGGCGGGCCCGGGTGAGGGTCGGGCTGATGTGGAGTTATGAAGCTTTCTCCTCGGTGCCGCCACCACTGTGGCGTCCTGGCCCTGATCACAGACTCGCTCAATAGAAAGGTGCTTGAGCGCGACTGATGTGTGTGTGTGTGTGTGTTCGTGAAGTTCTTTCAAGCCTGCATCACGTGACACAATAGAAAGTGGGACCAGGACCCCCCCCCCAGAAAGGAACCGGGTGTCTTGAGTCCCCCAAAGGGAACCAGGGGATAGGATCTACAAGAAGGAACTTGGGTACTGGACTCAGCTTGGGAACGGAACCAGAGAAACTCACCAGTGGTGGTGGGTCATATCCGGATGAACAACTTGCCTGTTTCTTCCTTTCATGAGGCACGCGCCTTCAGAGTTTTAAAGTGCGTGTGACTCTGGTGCTGCAGCGTTACATCACCCGTCCCGTCCCATCCCGTCTCGCGCTGCGGCTCAGGCGACCCCGGCCCCCGGGCAGCTTATGCACCGCGCAATGTTGATCCCATTCTCAAGTCACCAAAGGGACACCAACTCTGGGCTCTTTCCACACGGTGTGAAATGGGGAGAAAATGGAGTGGGGGCTGCGCGCAGTGCCAAATGGGGTCACGCCGGGGCTTGTAGCGAGGTGACACGTGGTTATGGATCCCGCGTTTCGACGGGTCCCTGGGGCCCGCGCCCGCCCTCCGCCTGGTGCCCTCCGGGCCTCGCCCGCCCTCTGCCCTGGTCCCCGGTGGCCCCGCCTGTCCTCACTTCTCCAGATCCCGCGTAAGCCACCGCCCTTACCGAGGCTCTGTTTCTATCCTAATGCCTTGATTTCACTCGGTACACTGGGCTAAGGACAGGGATAGCAGTGCTTTTATTAAGATAGATGACTTTTGTGTCTTAATTCTCTCAAGGAAGGGAAAAAGCGAGTGGACTGTGGTTTCTCTTGTGGACGGGCAGCATTTGGTGGACCTGGACCGAGGTAATGGCTTTGGGCTCGAGGTGTGTCGTGGGATCGAGTGTCGTCATCTCGCCTCCACCAACAGATCCTCAGGGCTCATTCACACAGACCACGTGCTGCGTTGCGTGGTGCAACGCCTGTGTGGATGACGCAAGCAAATACTGGGTGTCAACCCCATTCCTGCATTGCACGTTGCAATATGACATTGCAACAACACAATTCGAAAGTCAGTCTGTATGAATAGACCCATGACAGACAGCCTGATGTCCTGTGCCAATGCCTTGCACAAGACCCCACGCAACGCACCCAGCAAAGCAAGGCGCAACCTGGGTATCAACCCCACACTGCGTGTTGCGTATGGCAGTGCAACACGCAACACAACACAACAAACAGCCCACGTGAAGACTTGTTCCACTGCAGCCTGGTGTGCTGTGTGCAAGCCCCTGCACATCGCAACACGCCACGCAAGTCGCACCCGGTGTGAACTCTGCCTCAAACTTCATTTTCTGTCAAAGCCTTGAGAGGCGACGTTCTATCAGACAGACGAATCCTCCCCCCCCCTCCCCGCGAGTAGATGAGAAATGCAGATAGATTCGTTTCAAATGGAACCAGTTGTTGGACTGTGCGTGGGGACATCAGAAGTGAGCTGGACTGTCCCGCTCTTGTTTTATTCTGTCGCGAATGCTGGATTGTATTGAATGATAAAACGGTCCACGTGGACTTCCATCCGGGTCAAAGTGGACACTTCTCTGAAATGGCAATTTGGCGCCTCTGTCCACTTCACCCATTGAAGGGTGCAGCACTTTGCTTTTTACTATTCACCATTGTGCGAACATTTAATTCAGTTAAACGCTTCTATTTCTATTAATTATTCATCGGGGGAGCAGCTGGCGGGAGCTGCGGGCCGCCGGTCCCTGGGTCCCGCGGCGCCCGCGAGGTGCGCTCCCGCAGAAACGCTGCCGCGCCGCGCCGGGGCGGAGGAGACGCCGCCCGCTGCATCGCAATCAACCCTCCCCACCCGGCCCCGGCCCGCGGATCCACCGGGTGGGGAGGGGGCGACCAGCCTCACCCTGCACCACCCCCTCCCCACACCAGCCAGCCCCACCCATTCCACCCTTCCTTGTCCCACCCGCCTCTCCGCCCTGACCCGCCCCACCCCACCATTCCAGTTGCACGTTTTGTGATCTTCAACATCGACCCGATTGAAAGCTGCGGTGGTGGATTTGGGTCACAATTTTGACCCACGAATTCATCAGGACCAGGACTAACTTTGCCACTTTGTTGCACCTTGCGTGCCGCCCCCCCCCCCCCCCCCCGCCGCCCCCCCCCCCCCCCCCCCCCCCGCCACCCGCCCCCGC
>JAAUXT010052165.1_pt1 | contig 26074 bp, 25 predicted proteins | sample 7278171 | NCBI WGS metagenome assembly JAAUXT01 (sample SAMN14350112, study PRJNA611818) | marine sediment metagenome | isolation source: surface marine sediment (1.8m) | place: French Polynesia: Moorea | collected 2018-08
CCCCCCCCCCCCCCCCACCCCCGAGGTAGGGAATCAGCAAATTCAGTCATATTTCAGAAAATCAACCTTAAATTGTGATTTCCTGTATACAAATGATTCTTGTAAAATTATGCTGAAATACTAAAAATGGCCACTGAGGCCAGTGCCCCCCTGGTGGGGGAGGAGTGCCTCAGAAGTCAGTCTCTTCTGAGATACCAACCTGATCGTTTGTGATATCTCTACAGAAGACCCCCTCCCGCTCACCATTCCCTCTCCATTACCAACTCTCCTTTACCTCCCTTTCCTATCAGGGCCATTTCCCCACCCGCTACCACCAGTGAGGCCATTCATTGTCCCTTGTAAGGCCATAAACCCCCACCCCCCCCCAGACATTACCCCCCCCCCCCCCCACACTTGACACTCAGCTCCCCAAGCCATTATCTCTCCCGCCTCCAACCTACCACCAAACAATATGTAGTACAGTATGGACAAGACGGCGCGCAACCGTCCGGTCCCCGCGACCGGGAATTCTTGTTTGTTTCTCGTTTGCAATTGCCAAACCATCGGCTCTTGCGGGGACATCTCTCCACCCAACTCCCATTCCCCGAGCACGTAGAACAGGATCACCATTTTCTCACGTTCTTAATTGCAGCAGCGGAGTTGTGCGGACCTTCTGGACGACGACCTCGTGGCGGAAGATCTGCTGGATGCGGCGACAGACGGAAACCTGGCCAGGCTCAGGGCCGCTGTCAGGTGACAAAGATCATTTTCTGCTACCGATTCTTTTGACACTTCTGTTGAAATGTGAAGTGGCCCAGCACTCCGAGTTCCTTTGTCAGAGGTGAAATTCTGAAAATTTCATGCTGTCGTCCGGGCTTCATTTCACTACAGAAGCGGCGCGAACTTGGACGCCCGCGATGGCTTCAGGAGGACGGCGCTGTTGCTGGCGGCGCAGAATTTTCACGAGTCGTGCGTCCAGAAACTCATTCGAGTCGGGGCGGACGTGAACGCACAGGACGGGGCGGGCAACACGTGCCTCATGCTGTGCGTGAAAAACAAACTGAACAGGTGTGTCCAGCAGCTTGTGTCCGCAGGAGCGAAGGTCAACTGTACGGACGGACTGGACAGAACCGCGCTCCTGTTTGCAGTGGAAACTGGCAACGACGTTTTGGTAGCGCAGCTGATCAAGGCCGGTGCTCTTGTGAACGTGGAGAGTCGCAAGGGGCAAACACCTTTTCTTTTGGCTGCGGAGAAAAAATATTCCGCGTGTGTCAGGGAGTTAGTAAAAGCAGGAGTCGATCTCAACATGAAATCGTCGTTGGGAGTGACGCCGATATTCGTTGTCCTGGAAGGTGTGACGTATCAAAACTGTGACACGACGCTTGAGATGCTCAACCTGATGCTGTCTCTTGGCGCTGACCCAAACGCAACGGATTGGACGGGAAACAACGCCCTGTTGTATCTCCTCAAAAGCCGCAGCGTTTGGGGGCCCTTTCGCATGCTGTCTCCTTCGGCCTACATTGACGCATTCATCCGCGCGGGCGTAAACTTGAACCAGTTGGATGTGCCCGACGGTTTGTCAGCCCTCATGTACGCATGTCACAACGGCGAAGTCCGTTGTGCGAAGGCGTTGATAGATGCTGGTGCAGATGTCAATCTCCGATCCAAATTCAACAAGACGGCGCTGTCTTTGGCCATGGCGTCAGACGACCTGGTCTTGGAGCGGTTGCGTTGTGTGGAACTGCTGTGTGAATCTGGCGCAAACGTAAACGCGGTGTTCGCTGACGGAGACACACCACTGATAGTTGCAGCGAAAGCTGGAAAGTCGCGTTCTCTTCGTACGCTCCTTGATTCCGGAGCGGACGCGAACAAACGAGGTCGTCGGGGTTCCACGGCTTTGATCTGGGCTGCAAAGAACAACTACATGGCCTGCGTTGAAATGCTGATCAGACAAGCCGACATTGACGTGAGCGCGACTGACGATGACGGATACACGGCTCTCATCGCCCTCGCCAAGCTTCAGAAACAGACAACTCCATCGGGCAACAATTACTACTGGAGCAGATCGCGCATGGAAGAGCAGAACAAGAACGTGAGCATCGTCAGTTGCATCAGGGAATTGTTGCGACTTGGAGTTCGTGTAAACAGTGTGTACAGCGGGAGAAATGCTCTGCAGTGGCACCTGACAAGAAGCGACCGTGTTTGCGCGGGAAGACTACTTCAAGCCGCTGGCGAGTGGCCCGAGGGCCCACCAAGCGCTGCAGCACCAAAAGTGCTCTCCGTCCGACTGAACCTCAAAGAAATATGCAGAGAAGCCATACGAGGTCACATGCTCGCTGTCAGTTCTGTGAATTTGTTTGTCAGAGTTCCAAAACTTGGACTTCCCAATATGTTGAAAGACTACGTGTTGCTTGATGCATCAATTGAAGAGAAGGAAAACAGTGAATCAAGTTGTGCAAGCGATGGCAGCACTGCCATATGCTCCGACATAATTGCCACAAGCAGTGACAGCGACGAGAGTGTCAACAGTCTGAGCAACAGCAGCAGCAGCGGCAGCAGCAGCAGCAGTGACAGCTCCAGTGATACGGACAGTGATCCTGACGTTGAGCCAATCAACACGGACAGCGAAAGTGCCAAAGCTTCGAGTGACAGTGAAACAAACGTAACTTCCGTGAAGTTGGGCGCAAAGAAGCGCGCTAGCCCCGACACAAGTCTGAACCCCGAAGGAACCCTGTCAAAGAGACGCTTTGATGCGAGGGATGCGTCCGAACCTGAAACCGCTGCAAATTCTGATGGGAGAGTCGACTTGGATCCGTTGAACAGACGTGTGGTGAGATTCAAACGCCCCGAATCAAAGAGGGAAATGTCTGATTCTTCAGACGAGCCAGATGCCCAGTTCAGCACTGATGAAACGGTTGAGAGCGACACTGCTTCAACAGTCAGAGAAAATACGACGCCTGTGGAGACTGCGATTGCCAAAGTCAGTCGTTCTGATGAGCGAGACACAGAAAAAAAGTTCGTGAAGCAAACGAAAGCCTTTACAAAATCAGCTGGCGATGGTGAAATGAACTCTTCAACTGCGAAGGCAGATGGTGCATCGAGTGGATTCAGTCCTGTAGCGTTTGACGTCGAATCAAAGTTCAGCTCGGACGAAGAAGAATGGAGTGCACGATGAGGTAAAGGCAAAGGAACACGTTGTCGTCTGGTATTCAACCATAACCAAGCGAATTTCAACTGTATCCAAGAGAAAATAAGACGTTCGGAAAAATATGTAGACTGACAGAAATTTGTTTTGTTCCTGATGAGTTCAACTTTTTGTTTTGAAACGCTTTTGGTCGTCCGGAAAATTCAACAGGAACGAAGTACCCACGCACGAGTAATTGATGACAACCACCACCAAACTGGAAACAGAATGATTGTCAGTTTCAAGTTTTTTGATTGAAAATAAACCGATTGTTGATACCTGGCATGAAAACAATGTTGATTGCTGACCGCAGTTGGCACAGCCCCTCGGAACGGAACGCGTCGAGTACAAGGGACTGGAACAGACAAAAGCATTGTTGTTCTGATCGGTCTGTGCCTTTCACCAGAGACTCAGCGAAAGCAACATCCAGTCTCTCGAGTCGTTGGTCCTGAAAAAGAACCCAAGGGAAAAAAGTCAAGTCACAAAAATTTATTGTCTGGATGATTTCTGGATTAAATCAATTGGGGGCCACCACGCACACAAAAGCATGGAAAATCCTTGATCCAGGGGCCCGGCTAACACATGTTGAAACAAGTTTTGGCCCCCTGACCGTCAAAAAGAGATTGACACGTCCAGTCCTGCACAGACTCACAATTTTGAAAACCGGCACGCCGCATGCTTTCCTTTCGCAGGCGCGCGGTGGTTTTGTTTGTGGTTCACAAGGCGGTGGCGCTGCAGTTGAGAAATACAGAAACCAGTGACGTAGAGGCACTTCCGCCGTTCAGGGCTGATTCATCTCTCGCTGTTCATAACAAGTTAATCCAGTTCGTAGGTCAAAGAAAATGAATTGGCTGTTTGGAAAGACAAAGAGCAACCTTCCGGAGCCGACTGCTCTCCAGACACAGAAATCGAAGCAAATTGAACAGTTGAAAACCTTCAATCAAAAGTGAGTTGTTTTCGGTCCTCACACGGATTTTCTAAATGCTGTTGTACTGTGTCGTTTGAAGATGATGACGTGGTGTTTGTCATTTTGTTGTGGAAGCAGAGTCCTTTCCTTTTTGATGACAACTGATGCAACGGCGAGGAGGCACCAATTGAGGGTTGAAACCGTTCCCCCGTAACGCCTCCACTACAACGAGTGACGTCTTGACATCGCACAGGCACCGGTGTGATGTCCGGACCCTGAGTTCGGCAGTTCAGTTTCAGCAACAACGGTTTTGGTGGAAAGTAGGCTCTAGAATCTACCCAAGAACATGACACATCCAGATGGGGAAGCCCTCCTCACACCTGTATAAAGGCTGACTGTTGTGGGTGTAGGAGGACACTAACCTGCACATGTCACAGAAACAAACGAGAGACGCCGCAGCGTATCTGTCATGGATTACCGATCACGAAACATTGTTCAAAGAAATCGCTTGAAATGCCTCACGTCAACCTCATCCTGGCGTATCGAGGGATTCCACCCTGGAGTCAGTTGAAAGCTTCATCTTCAGATTTTTCAAGAAGCGAGAAGAAAGAAACGGAAGTTTCTCAATTTCAGGGATCAGAGGGGCGCCCCTCTAGATTCGCTTCTGACAAATGCAGACCACAGCACAAAAGAAAACACCCAAGGTGTTTGATTCCGGAAGTTGTGGACCCAGTGACGTGGGAGGCAAGGTCACCACAAATGTCCAAATGTCAAATGTTGTCTGAATAGAGTTGAAGGTTTCATTTTGTTTCAGTGTGACAGAAATTCACCGAGATGTTGAGTATCGAGTCAACTTTGTGGTCAATGGATGTCCAACTTCTTTGTACATGTGAGTCTATTTCAATGTTCGCGAAGATAAACGCTTTTGTTCCCATAGTTGACTTGCCCGTACATTGGGTCAAAAGCGAAAGAAGATCGAAGATGGCCAACGGGCCAGATCCCAACAGGAAGCACAGCGATGCGACATACTTGTGTGGTGGTAGCAACCTTGAGCCTCGTGTCGGGATCTACGGTGGCTGCCTTCACGAGGTTGAACTTCGGCCGCGTTCGCTACAATTCCTGTCGGTGTCAACTCGTGTTGAACGCGGCAGGAGTTCAATGCGATGGCGTCTTGAAATGAGTCTCACACCGCTGAACTGGTTGCAGCACGTTGCCGCCTCAGTTCCCGCAGGACAAGCCGCTGGTGAAGGTGGCGCCTCCGCTGCGCCATCCCTGGGTCAACGACCAGATGCTCGTGACTGGCTCCTCCGAGCTCAGCAACGTGAGTGCGGCGCGCTCAGTGAACTGAAGTGTTTTGATGTTCTGTTGTAGCTGACCCACCTCTGGCAGCTCTAAAATGCAGTTTGACTTGCTCTTTCTCTTGCAGTTTATGATGCACTCCGACTTGGGCAAAGTTATCAGACACATTGTCGAGGAATTTCAGAAAACACCGCCTGTCTTTTTGCCGGCCAACCAACAAGCTCAATTGTAAGATTCTGTTGCCTGAATCATCTGAATTTTGCTCTTGCCAGTTCTTGTGCAACCATCTGAGAACGTATTTCTATTCCTTAGTGGAGGTGGAATGGCGGCCCCACCGCCATACCCACTGCACCCACCGGGCGGGTTGCCGGGTCAGCCGCCGCAGCTTCCGAGCTACACGCCGTACAGCCAGCCGCCCACGAGCTTCATGCCCAGCATACCGCACCCGACACTTCCTCCTTCTTCGTTTCAGCAGCAACAGCAGCAGCAGGTAAAAAGCCACCACGTCGTCCCTGCAGAACAGAAAATAGGTCTGACTCACATGTCACAGCCATGAAATGCCAAACTGCCTGACAAAGTGCAATACTCGTCGGCGTCAGAAATGTTTCCCCAACCTCCAGATCGACCCACCCCGACCCTCAAAATTTGTTCAGCTGTGTGTCTCAATTTTCGTGTGCGTAATTGACAAAAGGGCTTTCAACATCTGACCGCATCAGCACTTAGATCTCTTGTTCAGGTTGCACCGGTTTCGGCAGTTCCCAGTGCCGCCGCACCAGCAACAACCGGCGGCGGCGTGCTGCCGACGCCTGCGACATGTATGGTGGCGCCGGCGGTCGTGCCACCCGCGTCGGTGAGCGCGACTCCCGCCTTCCAGCCGCCCGCCACGTCCGCACTCCATCAGGACCTGAATGCGCAGGTAAAAAAAAACATGTTCAGCTGAGAGGACAACGAAAATTTTATCCTCATAAAATTTTGAGCCTCACTTTATGTGAGGTTCTGGATCTACCACGTTGGACAAAGCCGTGCAACTCGTTGTTGTGATTCAACTTGCCTGCACTTTTCAACTGACAGATGTTGCACTCGAGTCACACAACAGGAGGAAATTACCAGACGCCGGAAATGCCACTCTCCTTTCCTCAGCTTCTTGACTTGAGGTTCGCATCGAGTGATGTTTTTCTATTCATTTTGAAACGTTGCAGAAAAATAATCAGCAGTCAAAGCAAAGTTTGACTCGAGTTTGCTATTGCTCGCTCGAATCGCTGTGTGGCACTTTGTGGCACATTTTTGGAGATTGTTTCGTTCACGTTTGCAGCTTCTTGGACTGAACTGCACAAGTTCTGTGTTTCCAGCACCAGTGACCTGCGAAGTTTGTCAGACGACGAAGACCGATTGCTACAGCTCGTGATGGAACTGCCGCAGCTCTCCAAGATTGCTGGCGATCGGCAACATATTTGCGAGAAGAATGAACAACTTGCAAGTATGTGTTCGCGAGCACATGTTCTGTTCGAATGCAACGGTGATCAATTTCTCATGCTGGAGACTTTACCAGGCCATGTCCCAAGATAATTCTTCGTTCGCCACACAAATTGAGTTGGTTGTTGCTGGTTTGTTTTTCAGAAAACAACATGCTCATAAAACCTATGCTTGAAGAGAAGAAAAGAATTTTGTTGGAAAAGGTGAGGTCAAAAGAGCAGAAGCACAGCGAGTTGAGACTTCGTGCGCGGGAAGATACCGGTTGTGCTGATCCGTGTGTAGCCTGAGGCAACACGAAGAGAGTTGTGGTTTTACTGGCAAATTGCACGTGTCTCTGCCAAAGTACGTCTCCGTTTGTTGGTGAAAATGAAATCTCTATTCCGCCTCTTCTTGCTTCCAAACGCCCCTTCGTCCCCAGTACGATGAGTTGAACGACGTGCGGCGCACGTTTGACGAGCGCGCTGAGCGGCAGGACGCGCTGCGCGGCGCCTACGACCCGGCGGCGCTGCAACTCAAGCTGCGCGACGCGGCGCAGGAGGCGGATGTGGAGGCGGAGGCGGTCGCCGAGAGCTTCATGGACGGTGAGTTCTGTTGCCGGTCTTCGCTGCCAGTATCTGCGTTTGTCGCTTTTTATTTTTGTCGTCAGCATTGTTCTGTGAGGGAAACTAAATGAGTGTTTGTTGGATCTCATTGACAGCTGAACACACCGTGTTCAGTTTTTGTGTGTTTGTGTGTGTGTGTGGGGGGGGGGAGTGTTCTCATCCTTCTCAGCACTAGAGTCTGGGCCTGCTCAAACCGAGAAGTGTGAGGCTTTTTCACTGCTGAGAACTGCAACAAGACCAACGTGATTCTTATGGCTTTTTTCAGGCAAGCTCAACGTCCAGGAATTTAGCAAGACGTTTCTACAAAAGAAAGCATTGGCTCACTTGAGGAAATCCAAAGAAGAGAAACTGTCACAGTATATTTTCCAAAGCAGACCTTTCTAGCGGAGCGAATTTTCTTTTTTTCCAATCGTTCCCAGGAACGTTCTGTGCTAGTCGCTTTTCGCCAAAATCAGATGTCAGTCGTCTGTTTGGTCCGTTCGCGACAACGAATGTTCAAAAGTGGCATTTGCGGCTGGACGCAAGCTGTGAATTCGTTGTTTGACGGAGAATCGTGAGAATTACACCAATCACCTGAGCGTTCTTCCTCCTGGTTCTGTTTGAATTTCGCATATCTCACAATTTCGGGCCGTCAAGAGAAACTCAAATGTACGTCCGGCTTTTCGTGCGTTCGCCATGGTGCAAACATCAGTTGTACTCGTACTTTGGTGGGCGGTGGAGCGAGTGACGCTGAGAACTTGAGCTGATTGGGCACACGTGTTATTGAAGCAAATCACCGCATTCTTCCAAAATTACCGGTACTTTCGTTTCCACTGTGTCACGTTTGGCAATGCCAAGTTTGTTGATCTTTTGTGAACGGTCGTCAAAATATCAGGCCAGTCACACTGTTCTGATTTTGTATGTTTATTGCTGTCGTTGTAAAAGTACACGAAATACTTGCAATCCTTGGTTGTTTATGTCTTTGTAAAGAGATTTACAAAAATGTTTTCGGAACGCGAATGGAATGCTTTTTTTGCAACTGTGACAGAACCTGTCAACGTGCGACTGCAGCATTGCGAGCAACCTTTTTTTACACCCTGCCCCGGCGCCTGGTTCAATCTGCAGATTCTCGTTCAGCAATTTCTTTGGAGTAGCGTTGTCGGCGCAACAACTTAGGTGTAGGCTTGATGCACGCACTTTTCAAGTTTGTGTGCAGGGGCTTTGATGAAACATCGGTGTCACATCACAGGTGCAGAGGTGCAGCACATGTCCAAAGGACCAGGCTTGTTCAATTGTCCTGTTCCAAAGTCTTGTGTCTGCTCCTCTTCCAGACAATTTTTGGCTCGACCAAACCGAATGCCTGTCCTTTGGTGTGGCACATCGGGACGTTTTTCGTTGTTGCAACACAACGGTGAAATGGCAGCATTTCGGCATGTACAGCAGAGTCGACGTGTCATCTTTGCTCTCAGTCGCAACGCTCACAGACCTCGCGCTTTCGACGCGTGGAGGGAAGAAGAATCGAGGCACAAAATTCAAGGAAAAGTTGTTGGTGTCACGCACGACAGGTGTTGCTGCACTCCGACGTGTACTTGGCAGGAATCGGGTCGTACTTCTTATGTTGTCGCTGGTTCAGCAGGAAGAACACAAACCCGAGGAGACAGAAGCACGAGACGACGATCACGATCCCCGTGATCAAGACGCTCCTCCCGCCTCCTGCAGAAAATGTCGCTTGTGTGAGTTCAAGCAAAACGTCGGACCCCCATTTCGGTTCGAGGTGCTCGTGTAGAACGAACGAACAAATTGAACGCTCAACACAAAATTTCACGTTTCGTAGCTTGCTGCGCGACACAACTGGGACTCACGCGAGGCGTCGCTCAGCATCTGGACGGTGTACGCTTGAGAATTCTGGTCGGCGAAATCTCGAAGCCATTTGGAGATGAGTAATTTCTCTTGGTGTCTCGCCTTCAACACGGACAGCGGGTCGGCCGGGTTGGAGCTACGAAGGTCCAGGTGGTGCGCGCCCTCTGCGATCACTATGGCAACGATTATGTCCGAAACGCTCTCTAAAAATCCACCTCCAGACCACGGGTCCAATTTGCCGTTGCTACAATGACGTAGAAAGCAGATTTGTGGGTTCTGACAAAACTAAAAAGGAAGATCTGGGGTCACTTCAATCATCCGAAAGAGCACTCTCTGGCAAACAGCCGCACCCAGGCTCAGTTCATTTTGCTTTGGTGCAACACCAGCAGTTGCTTTTGTCTGCTGCCTTTCACTGAGCACCTGAATATGATGTTGCTGGCTGCTGAGATGTTCCTTCCCCCGTACTCGGTGAGCACCCAGTTGGGCCTCGGGTTGACGCCCCACTGCTTCATGCAGGAGCGCGCGAACTGCGTCAGGTTCCACGGGGACGGCTCGAACATGTCCGACTTGCCGTCAGCGCACATCGGCATCACCATCTCTGTACATGCCTGCCAAATTCACAGAAAAGCTGTCAACTCAAAAAGTCAACACACAAGGAGATTCACGAGTGCGTGAGTGTTTCTGCAAGAAAACGGGATGCTTGAGGGAGGGTCTGTCGGTAACCAATTGATGAGATATTTCACATGTTGGCTCAAACAAAACGTACTTGAAAAGACCATCCAACATCTCCCAGCCCCTTCGATGCTTGTTGGCTTGTGTTCAGGCATCTGGCCTGGCCTGTATAGTTGAAGTATACGTCCAGTCCTTTTCCTATTCCCGAAATCAAGTCAATATCTGTTGCATCTTTGGTGTCAAGGTGTTTGCAAACTTCCTGCAAAACAGACGCACATCGTGCCATTTTGAATCATGTTGCGTTGGTGCACATGTTATTTCGGACATAAAAGCGTGCTTTTAGCAACGAGCAAACAAGGAAAATAGTACATCCTGATTTCTTGTAGGGGAGGGGGGAGAGGCCGAATCGTGCACACGACCAGAACCATTCTTGCCCAAAAATATGAAGGTTTCGAAAGGCAGACCGTAGACCGCAAATGTACCGGTGACCTCGCTACAAAACACTGACCTTGATGGGCCAGCCGGGCAAAGGTTCGAGAAAAGAGGCTGCGTACGGATAATCCACCATAGCCAGGTTCCCCCAGACTTCAGCTATCCATTCTTTCACCGCAACTGCATCAGCTGAGGTGTTTACTGCGGCGCATAATCTCAGCTTTTGTGACAATTGCTTCCGACCTGATTCTGAAAGGACCACCAGGAGACTATAGTCAAACAGCACACGACTAGAATCAGACAAATTGACCCTGTAGCAGACACACAAAAACACACCTGTTTGGGCCATTTTGTCGATGACACCCCAGGAACGTTTGATGTTGGTGACGCACTGTTTCGACTCGCGCGCAAAGTCCTGCGTCACAACACGCCAGAAAGCGTTGCATGGCGTCAGGTCTCCGAACCACAGCACCGGAGCCGACGCGGCTAGAGCCCTGCAAATTGCACGAGTTCAAAAGCAACTGAGACAGAACCACTGACGTCGTCTTCCACTTCAAATCACAGAGGCTCGAATCGTCGGTTTGGCGAAGACTTGTCACCTCAACGACCCCAACAATACTTTGATGAAAACATAGATCTGCTTTCTCTTTGTACTTGCCCAATGACGACGTGCGGATATTTGATTCTGAACCAGGCGGCAAGCATTCCTCCGTACGAACCGCCGAACGCAACCACAGGGCTGTGCGCCGCACCTGCTGTTGACCTCTTCACGTGCAAAACAGTCTCGGCAAAGTCAGCCAGTGCCTGTTCCGACGTCAGGTACCCCAGGTGCTCCAAATCCTGACAGGAATGTGAAGAAAACAACAAAAACATCATTGGGGAAAACCAACCATCAACTTTGCTGGTTCGCATTCTCTGTCTGCTCTGTCTCTCTCTGTCTCGCAGACACAGACACACACCCACTGTCACTTGAACACACACACCTGAGAAAGCAAATCCAATTTTTACCAGAGCGCAGTGCCTTCAAACACAGGTCAGTCTTTGATCTCACAAGAACCACCTGACACTCGTGTAAAAACCACGGTTTCGGCAAGACCAGAGCTGAGTCCTCGAATAGTTTACCTTGAAAGAGTCCTTTCCATACGGCAGAGACTTTCCATAGTAACGATGTTCAATGAAGACGAGCATCGCTTTGTATTCTGGTGCAATGTCCCACATAAATCCCTGCAAAAAGGACATTGACCGACTGACAACCTTCCAGACGCACCTGTCTTTGGTTGAGATGACGCGTTCCACTCAATCAACTCACCGTGTTGTTGCAAAACCACTCAATATCGCCTTCATTTCCAGTGTACATAAAAATGGGACCCGAGTTTCTATCCCAGTATTCATTGTTGACAAGGTACCTCAGTTGAAAGCGATCTTGATTTCTGTATCCGAAGTGATCCACCTGCAGAAGAGAAAAATATGACTGGTCTCTATCTGTACTGGACGAATGTGTCATGACAAGCAGTCCCTGACAACAACTCGCTTTCTGTTCTGAAGTGATAGACAGAGGCGTGCACAAAATTTGTAAACCAAATACAAGCCACACAGCAAAGAACTTACCGGAACAGACAAGTAATGTGTTGTGTAGTTGACGTGTGCATTATGTACTTGTCTGATGAAAACTTCACTCTGGCGAAGGATCACGCAATTGCCAATGTACACAAAAGTGGACAACAGCGAGATAGAAAACAGCAAAATTTGTACAACGTTCATGATTCATCACATGACTTGATCATGTGACTTTATTCCTTACCCGTTCATGCTAAACTGAAGGGATGAAACTGCGTCATTTATGACACAGTAGTTGTTTTTATACATGTTGATTGATTTGTGGTGCAGTCATTTATCATTTGAAAGCAAACCGTGGGTGTGACTAGGGTTGTATTGTTGTTTGAGAATGCGAAACTGTATATTCTTGACACAGTTTCGTCATTTTTAGCAGCACTTCCGGTTTGTCGGCTTGTGTTGTCGTGTCTTTGGGGAACAGCAAAATGAACACATTTTTGTCCAGAGCGAACACAATATTCGCCTTCACCCTGAGTGTGATGGCTGCATTAACATTTGGATGCTTCTTAACGACGGCGTTCACTGAACACAAAGCTCCGGTGTCCATCACGACCGCCAAAGCCATTGTGTAAGTGTACGAGTAGAAGCTGTTTCGGTCTACGGCAAAATTGACGTCACTGTGTGGCGAGTTGTGTAGTGATATCACAAATGATCAGGTTGGTATCTCAGAAGAGACTGCCTTCTTGAGGTGGGAATCTCCCTGTTTGTTGAGACATCTTGTGCCATCCAGCAGTGTTTGTGATAAATTCAGGTCAGGTGACATCGCACCACACTCCTCCCCCACTAGGGGGTGCTGGCCCTGGTGGCCATTTTAACATTTCAATATAATTTCACAAAAACCATCCATATACAGAGATTAGCCAGTTGAAGTTGATTTGCATGAAATCTGGCTGATGCCCTCCCCTCTGGGGATGCTACAGTACAACTCACTATCACAAATTTACAAATGTGTGTGCATATGAAATTACCAGGACCACTTTTCTGTGAGACACCAAGAGTTGTCTCAGATCTCTTCATAAGTCGGGTGTTTCAATGTCACAATTCAGCCTGCCAGGGGCTCATGTCATCATGAGCTACTTTTGGTTACAAACAAGTTTGTTGTACATGTACATGGTGTCAGAAGCACAAGAATCCAGTAGTTTTGGAAGCTTATGCCATGGTGGGATTGGCTTGGTGCGGAATGGTCGTGCTGTTGTCCTGGTCGTGCTGTTGTCCTGGTCGTGCACTGGTCCTGTTACACCGGGATGGGCGACGTCAAGGGGCTGTGCAAGTGTGCAGCATCGTGTAACAACGCATGTTTTGTTCTGCAGCAAGAATGTGCCTGACTACAGTGCCTCGAGGGAGAAAAATGATCTGGGATTCATCACCTTTGATTTGGTCGCTGACATGACGCCTCTGTTCAACTGGAACGTCAAACAGTTGTTTCTATATCTCACTGCTGAGTACATGACATCCAAAAATGTGAGTCAGCTCTCACTTGAACAGTACGATGGAAGAAAAGAAATGATGAACCACGAAGTTACAGATTGTACACATCTGTGCATTTTACTTGCAGGAAATAAACCAGGTTGTTTTGTGGGACAAAATTATCCAGCGGGGAGAAAACGCCAAACTGGATTACCGGAGCATGAACACCAAATATTACTTCTGGGATGACGGCAATGGCCTGAAGTAAGTCGTGCAATATTTCTGATTAAGAAGACACGTCAATACTCAAGAGTGACAGCAAATTGTTGAGTACAACCGCCACACTCGCATCCTCTGAGAATACCTCATTTGGGAAGCTTCGAGTGGCGCTGTCTGGCAAGAAAAAAAATCAGCAACAAGAACACAAAACAGTGTCGACACTCGCCTCGGCAGTCGTCTTGGTCTGTCTGCGGAAGGGTGGGAGAAGAACATCATCAATCCGATATTCTGTGCACCACAGACCCTCCTTCACCCGTTAGGCTCTCTCGACAGATGTCCAAACGCCCCAAGTGTACGCACGACCGTTCGGTCTGCAACCACAGTTTGTGTGTGCAATAGAATTTCACACTTCTTTTCATTTGCCTCATTTTCAGAAACAACAAGAACATCACGTTGACGTTGTCGTGGAATGTGATACCCAACGCGGGAACACTGCCCAAGGTCGTCGGTACCGGAAGTCATCAGTTCGAATTCCCAGACGAGTACACGACGACGCGGATGTAAACCAATTGTGACAGCTGTGAGAGATTTTAGGTGACTGTGCAGAATTGATGAATGTGTCGCCAGGTGTGTGTGATTTGAGACAGGATGTGTGAGAATGTCCAGGATGACTGTCAATTGCTCAGGTATTGAGAATTTGTTGGGTGTTTTTCCCCGTTTCGTCGAGTGGTTTTCGTGATTGATCTGAAATAACACCTGCTTTGAAATTGTGTGACACACCGAACATGTGTTCAAGGCTTCAGACATTACTTTCTTGGACCGGAATTGACCAGCCAAGGAATCGCGCAATTGGTTTTGGGCAGTGGAAAATTTTCATCACTTAGTTCTGTGACACAGATGTGATGTCTGTCCCTCATTGGTGTGTTTGAAATGTTGCACTCACGACATCTTGCAACGTCAACTGCGCTTGCAACGCTCGTGGAGACCACGCGTCTTCAACACGACAGTGTTCTTTCTTCAACTTGTTCAAGGATTTTCCAGTGTCGCAATGTTCACTTTCCCAAGCAAGATGTTTCTGCGAGAAAGCTGTAAGTCAAAGAAAGTGCTTTCCAAATCGTATTGTGTATCTCGGGAAGAACAAGCACTGGAAGCTTTAGTTTTGAACTTTCCGTTGTTTTGTGTGTCGTGGCAAACGAACTTTTTCTGCACTGAAGTGTCTCTGGGCACGACCGGAAAACTTCCGTCTTTTCTGGTGGTCTGCTCATTTTTCTGTTCAGATGTGTGACCGATGTTGCCGACGCAGGCACAAAGTCCGTGGTCACTTGAAAATAAAATGTTTTTTGTCGAAAACACACCACTGCTCTCCCATTGACATCGCGATCTCCTCAACTTCCAGAACCTTCGCACAGAAGACGGACGGTTAGGCGGATGCCGGGGTGGGGGTGGGGGTGGGGGGGGGCTTCACCTCGAAAATATACAAGCGATCAATGAGCCCACCGCACCGTCCACCATTATGCTCACAACACACATTGTTCCAGCAAGCAGGCCATGCCTATGTGCCTGCCAGGAACCTTTTCCCAAACAAACCATTTGGTGAATAGGGGAGCAACACTTGACCAGAGCGAAAAATGAGTTCACATCAGCCCCCCACCCAAACAAACAAATGATCTCCACACACACACAGAACACAACGTGATTGCGCTCAGCCCGCGGCTCGACGAAATACCGTGGACCGAAAAAAACTTGCAAGAAATTTCTGCGTTGAAATTGCACTACTAACCGAGGTGTCTCGTCCTCCATCTGGATGCAGCTGGACGGTACAACGAAAACTTCAGACAAGACAAAAAGAGCACCAACCCACGTTGATCGACAGATCGAAACCAAATCTTCGACATCAATGCGAGACTTGCGTTCGCTTGACTTTCACCCAACCAGTACTTACATTTTTATTTACAAAATAAATTACAGTGAACATTCAATATTTTCAAACATCACATGTTTAGACCCTTATTTTCCATCAATTAATTAAAAATTATTGCAACCAAGTTCAACTGCAAGTAGCATAAAATTTCACTTCTTGCCAAACTGACAAAACATGAGAACTAAACAAACACTGAGTGTCGGTGAACACGTTTTCACAAGTGGTGTTTGTGTTTACCGGTGCACTCAAATCGGATCATGGAAGTTCAAATGCCAACATTCTTTGAAAATTGTCGTCGGATGAACACGCCTCACTTTGGTGATGGAACAAAAATGCCAAACAAAAACACAAAAAAGGACGTGTTTCCGGAATGTCCGAGAACACAGACGAAAGAAAAAAAGAACACGAACAATTCATAAATTCAGCTCAATACCAAACAAAAATTGTTCAAAGATTTCACAGAAAAGATCGCAGATCGCTTCACAAAAGAACTGAAATTGGAACAGATGTTCGGATGCATCGTAGCACGGTGAACGCGTGGCGTGCTGCCTGCGTGCAAATTGCGAGAGAACAATGAAGGTTGGGAACCAATACAGAATCGGGGGCAAAACAAAGAAGACATTATTTACAAAATACAGAAGAACGCAATCAGAACTGAAGAAAAGGGCAACAAAATAATGGCAGTCAAGTTCGTGCACTCTCGCCTGATCTAAAACTGAGTTGTACTGAAATATTTCTACATCAACTGGAGTCTCAAGTGAGCGACCTTGCGCACCGGGGTGAAAGAGGTAACGAACATTTTGACCGTGGTTCAAATAAGAGGAAGTGGATCTGATGAATGAATGATGCCTAATTTGGGAATTTGCCTCAAATATGCCGCTGTATTTGTTTCACACTTGCTGAATGCGATCTGTTTCCAACAGAAAAGTCCAAACCCGTGGACAGAGACCCCAGCCAGATGCTACACGGTTCAGACATTTGCGTTTGATGGGTTGACAGCGGCTTGTTGCCGTGTCGTGAACAACACTGAAGCTGATACTCTGAGCCGGGCACGCACATTGGCACTGATTGTCTGAATTGGTCACAGTCGCGAGACCCCAGTGAGCACTGACTTCCAGCGTCGCCTCGCTATCACAGAAGTGAAAGTTCATTCTCTGGACTGATAGAAGAGTATGTAACCCGACTCGGAGTTTTTCTGCACGTCCGACGTCAGCCCGTAGAACTCCTCGATGCTGGACGCCTCGATTTTCTGTGAAACGAATCAAACACACTTCAAACATCTCGATACACACGCTGGGGTCAACCTGGCCAATGGAAACACAGCGCGCACGTTTTCGCTCTCAAAAGAACGGAGACGTTGGGAATATTCTTGATGCGCAATTGTGCTCAAGAGACTTACATCGACGATGTCGTCATCGAAGAGAAGCCAGAATCCGTGGCTCTTGACGATGCTGATGTAGTGGCCGCGGTTCGGCCCCGAGCCGCAATGGATGACGACAGCGATCAAGTCGTACAATCGCTCTGGGTTCATCGCGTCGTCAGACTGTGCAAGGGAAACAAGAGAAATGTTTTTGACGCCACTGTGTCAACTTGAGACTTTGGTGTTCAATTGATTGCAAGAAAATATTTGTGAAACTGTTGTGACCATCAGATTTTTCGACGCACGCTCAACAACTTCGGTCGTGATGGGCAAGCAAATTGTCGTGGCCGACGACTGCACCACTCACCGTGTTGAAAAGGCGCAGTTCTAACGGAAACACCACTCTGTAGGATAACTTCGTGTATCTGTTCACTTGTTCCATGTACTTGAACCGCTTGAGATGAAGGGCCAATATGTGAGGCAACTTCTTCACTCGCATCCTGCAGAAGAGTGACCGAAACAGGCCAACACAGAGCAAAGCATTTCACAAGATGAGCCAACTGGAACAAAACATTCACACGAACAGGTTCACGGCCAGATTCAGCACGCCAGTAAAAAACGCGACAAAACTTGGAGTGGGGGCAGGTCCAAGAGCTTGGCGAAACGATCGCTCTGAACACCCCAGGACCAAAAGGCAACACCCCCCAGACGTCAAAATTCAGGCCCAGTCTCACCGTTTTTGAGCCTCTTGCTTGCTGCAGCAGACCTCACAGTAGTACTTGTATTCCATACACAGCGTTTCGGTGCTGCTAAACCCGCGCAGGCAGTGAGTGATGGACGTGTTCTGTTCCACGTCGACCGACAGGTCCAAGAAATCTTCGTCTTTACTGCTTACCTGAGAAGCGGACAGTCAAATTGCAAGTTTTCTGCTCCGTACACAAATGTACTGAAAGGTACTGAAGCACAAACTCACACTGAAACCCACCGGCAACTGGTGTGTTAGCAGACAACTTGACCAATAGAAAATACTCACTGTTTCACAGTTGAGGCACCTGGTCTCATTGGTAAGAGTTCCCTGGAATATTTCGTGGACCCATGTTGATTCGGTAGGCTTGCTGCCCTGGCCGCTATGCCCAGTGCCCGGGCCGTTCTGCAGAGCTGTCGGGTTGCTACTACTACTGCTCTTCTGCTTTCCGCTACTCACAGGCTTCTCTGAAACACCAACAGAACATCCCAATAAAATTTCTGAATCCTATTACTTGCGCTGACAAAATTGTTTGTGCTCTCACATGCGTTTCCATTTGATGCAATACCTTGTAACAAGTCGGCCACCGTATTGAGCAAATAGTTGAGGAATTCGTGTGCATCTTGTTGCATGTAGTTGTCGAACAACTCTACAAAGAAAATTGACTTCGTGCACACGGTTTCAAGAACAAGAACACCGTCCGGTGTAGATGTAGATCAACGCCAACTTCACGCCGAGCAGTCACCGTTGCTGGCGGAGGGGCCTCAAAGCACATACAATCTCTCACTTGGGGAGGGTGTGTGTCCCAAACCATTCAACACTCTTGGGGATTGCAAGGCACGACAACTTTTTCCCGTGAGGTGATCCCAAGGCACGAAGACTTTTCACCTGGGGAAGGGGATTTAAAGTCACTGGAGATTTTCCCGTGGGGTCCAAGGCACCTGTTGGAACCTTTGGGGTGGGTCCCAACACATTCCGATGACAAGGGACAACGTGGGGGGCGTGGGCGGGCACTGGGGTCTAAAAGAGGATCGTGACACCGAAAACTGACACCGACACAAACGTGAACGCTTCAGCATCTGGGCGTGGGCAACAGCAACTTTCTTTCTGCCCGTGTAAAGTTGACAAATCATGGTTCGTAAAATGCGAATATCTGTACCATTTTCTTTCCTGAGTCTCTGAATAAACTTCTTGGGTGCTATCGTCCCAACCTTCTTCTTTTGAGTTGCTATACTGTAGAACAGATCTGAAGGAAGCAAATAAAATTGACATGAATGAAGTATTTTTATTGAATTGCCTGCTTCAAATCAATCTCTTCCCACAAAACAACCACACTTGACTCGCTCCTTTTGACGAGCGAACACCCCAAGTGACGCAGTGTTCTGACAGGATTTCAAAGATTTGTGAATATTCAGAAACTCCGACATGCTCGGCTGGGAGCAATAGATTTCAAAGGGACTCGCACGCACAATGCCACCCGCAGCATCCAACCAGATAGCTGACCTCGTTGTATTTTCTTACCTGCTAAACATGTCAACAGCGTTTCCTTCTTTTGGTTTTTCTGCTGCTGCTTGTACTGCAGGACCTTTTCTCTGAACGGCCGACAGAAGTAAAGGGCCTGCAGTACTGAGTTGCAGTAACAAGTGTTGCCAAACTGAAACAACGAACAAGTGTTCAGCAAAATACAGGTGGGACACACACACACACACACACACACACACACACACACACACACACACACAGATTCACAATGGTAAAGTTTTCAAACCGCAAGGAAGACACCTCGCGGCGCACAAATTTTCTTGTTGACCGACGCAAACTTTTTCACTTGAATCCAACGCCCTTTGACACCAAAAATGCTCACAATGGATGTGTCCTTGAGTCAACTCACACACGAGCGGAGTGTTTTTACTCACATTAACCAGCCCGAAGTAGTGCTCGTTCGCTGGAAACTGGTCCGAGCCTATCTCCTTCTCCAGCTGGGAGGCATTGGCACCCTACAAAATGAGGACTGAGCTTTGTTTGAATTGCGCCACGCTATCAAAGAGAACTAAACTTTCTCTGGCACTTTTGGGTGGACCATCAGTCATTGCAGCGTTTGAAACGGACACCCTTTCGAGAGATCATGTCAAGGGGAAGACGAGCCATAACTTCCTGTGTCTTAGTTTTTGCCTGATGCATTGGTAACACTCATCACATTCTAGTGAAAGCAACAATTCTATTTCACAACACAGCTGAGCCGGTTTGAGGCGCTGAGAAAACCTTCCTGTCAAAAGATAATGAACCGACAGGCAATGTCCAACGGGCGAAAAGGCAGGTTTTCCAGCAGTGAAAATACTGGAGCGGACTCGTTAAGAACGTCATGTCCTCATCCACAACCATTTTGGAATATTCTCCTTGTTATTCCTCATCTTAGACATTACAGCTGCTCAAGTTTCGACCCCAAATGATTTCTCGAATGAGAATGGAACGCATTTTCCTCGTCTGCACACACTTTGTGACGAAGAAGTTAACACAACCGGGCACACCCCACAATTCTCACACGCAGTCTGTCCGAGGATGAGAAAGACTGCCCAAGTGACCAATGTCAAACGATGCCTAACTACACACCAAAATCCCGGGATTCATAAGATAAACACAAATTTGCTCAGGCTGCATTATATTACCATTTTCTTCAGAAGAAACATTTAGCCCTCCTAGTTGTCCGCCATCTTCATGTAAACACCGTCAATTATTTTTTCCAGAAAGCTCGTAATTTTGCATCGTGAGTTTTAAAACAGCATCTTTTCCAGTGTAATGAATTTCTTTGTTGGTCTAGAGTTACTTCTTGTTCCTAAAAGTTTGGAGATATGTCTGTTGTTCTCGTGCAAACGAGACTTCGACCTTTTCCGTCGCCATCTTTGATGTAAGTTGTGTGGAAAAACGTGTTTACGAAAAACTTTCGCAATTTAGGGAGAACTGGATATTCTAAAAACGCAGCATTGAGGTCACTCGTCACTTACCTGCTAAAGATGTTTTAAGTGTGGCAGAATTTACATTCATCGCAGCAAAAATGCCAAAACATCCACTGAATGTCAGCCGGTCCTCCTAGATCTAGATCCAAGAAACAGATCAAAACGCGAATGCGACTCTGGAATGCACACGTTTGCTCAATTCAAAGTCCTCTGAGTAGATTTGTCTTCTGTCTGCAGCCAACAAGATGACGAACACAAAAGGATACAGGCGCGGCACTCGTTACATGTTCAGTCGGCAGTTCAGGAAGAGAGGAGTGATCCCACTGTCGACATACTTGAAGGTCTACAAGAGGGGCGATATTGTGGACATCAAGGTTTGCAGAGCGATTATTCTGTTCATATTTCTGTGTCGCGCCTTGTAGTTCAATTTCAGATGTTGAAAAGTGTCTGCTGTGATGATTGATGCAAGATAGGGACAGATGATACATCATGATTTGAATCTTGCAACTGACGCAAACCAAACGGCTCACAATTGTCGACTGAAATAGGCCGAACTGGAATTCAAGGCATCAATTCTTCACTGCAGGGCAATGGAGCTGTGCAGAAGGGAATGCCGTTCAAGGCTTACCACGGAAGAACCGGGCGCGTGTTCAACGTGACACAGCACGCGGTCGGCGTCATCGTCAACAAGAGGGTCAGGTGAGACACTTCCATGATTGTCAATATTCCTCAATCGAGGATCCAGTCAGGAAATGTGGGAAGTACCCATTATATCCATACGAGTCTCAAGTACATGGGTTTGCAAGAGTTTCTGAACTCTTGCATTTCTGAACTCTTGCAAACTTCACGTGGGACAAATTTCCATTCAAGCACGCTTTGCGTAGACATCAAAAAGTCGATGGGTCTGTCTGAGAAACACGTCATACCTACCCCACACAATCAGCAGCAACGGAAAAACCCATCATTTGAGACCGTTTTGGTACATTGTCTTTGCAGAGGGTGCATCATCCCGAAGCGAATCAACGTGCGAGTTGAACACGTGAAGCACTCCAACTGCCGGCTCGACTTCTTGGAACGAGTGAAGAAGAATGAAGAGCTGAAGAAAGAGGCCAAGGAGAAGGGACAGAAGGTCTTCTGTAAGCGCCAGGTATGCAGCAAGTGCCTGTCATGTTCCCTCGTGTGTCCCACCTGGGGAAGGTAAAACAATCTGATTGGGTTGCTCACCCAACTCCGATCTGGTCAAGAGGTGTGGGGGTGGGGGGGGCTTTGAAAAGTACCGTACTGTCTCGTGCACAGGACGCCCCGCAAGACGTGGCCTTTTTCAACTTTTCACCCGACTTTCAATATGCAGCAACACATTTGTTATGATGACTGATTGCAAGATAGGGACAAATGATCGAAATGATTTGAATCTTGCATCTGATCGCAAATGGTACTCTCAACGCAGACTGGAAAAACTTCGCGCAACCAATTGCCAATTTGTCAACGCAGCTTTCATATTCCCCCTTGCAGCCTACTCAGCCCCGGCCGGGACACTTCGTGAAGACCAAGCACAACAAGCCTGAAGCACTCGAGGTCATCCCTTACGAATTTATTGCATAAGTTGGCAGGTGGTGAAATAAAAACAAGAAATGAGAGCGAGTATTTAGTTCTTTGTGACATACGAAAGGTTGGACGTTTCAGTACCGTCCTTCTGTGAAAATTTTTTGTCGAAAACGCAGCAAAAAACTCCCAACCGAGATTCAAACCAGTTGGGTCCTTTTGTCCACGTTCCAGAGAACAGAGCGAGGTCTCTGCGACTTCAGGCAGCAAGTATTACCTTGCTGTGTCTCACTGAGGCGAACAATTGACCAAGAAAACCAAATCATCAAAACGTTAAATGCGGGGGGATTTGGACCCTCAACCCGTAGAAATATTGCCACAGACCTGAGTGTTGAAGACGTAACGGACGAATTACCTGTTGGAAGGCATTTTGTGGGAACAATACGGGACCAAATCAGCACATTTGCAGTGGTTTCAAATTTATGGCAATCTGTTGCCTTCTGAAACGAGCACCCTGTAAAAGTAGTGCTCGAAAGACAGCAACGACATCACCCACAAACGTGCGCGCTGTTCACACCCGGAAAAAAAGAAAAACCAACAAAGCATGGTGGAGTCCAAGTGGCAGCTCATGGAACATCACTTGCCGAAGAAACGTACGGACACTTTTCTGTGTAAAATGTTCTACTTGTGTTGGTACTTCTTATGAATGAGCTGCGGATCGATCGGTTTGGTTTGATAGGGATTGAGGAAAGGCCAGTCAGTCGCGATGTTGGTTCGCTCCTTCCACAGCGGCCGGTCGAGCAGCTCTTTGGGGTCACATGTTCGCTCCGGGCCACGTGACGTCACCTGCAAAACGCGGGGAAGAATCATGCCACAGGTCGAACCTGACGACTTGTTTCCTGGTGACAACGCCATATGTGCGCACAGTACCTCATCCGCTCTCCGCACATTTTGCAGGAAATTACTGAACTTCTTTCTTCACACTTTCACAAAGTACAGTTGTAAGAAGAATTTGGGGCTGAAATGGTCGACTGAATGCCTCAGACTGGCTCTGCGTGAGTGCTCTGGCCAGAGTGCGTGGACGTAGGACTCACTGCAGCTCGCAGTCTCTGAGACTCCTCTCCAGCCTGAGTGATGCTCGAAACGCTCAGCATGTCCTCAATTGTTGTCGTCGGCTCCTCGTCGCCTGCCAAGAGAAGCAGGTGTCAACGTCCCGCAAAATTCGTTTTGCAGAAATTTCCCCCACGACAAAAATCTATTCGTTTTCCTGAAGTTCCAAGAAGTACATTTGTGCGCAGGAACAGCACTCACCCACACAAACGTTGGCAAAATGTCTGACGGTGTCGACAAAGTTCTCTTTGTCGCTGCTGGTAAGCGGGAGGCGCTCGATCGTCTGAGACTCGTGTGCCTTCACGGCCGGAGTGTAGCTCTCAACACTGATCAGACCTTCCGTTCCGCACACCTGCGAACATTCACTGTGTTATTGTTTCCCACGACTCATTGGCTGTGCACTCATGCACGCGAATGTACTCGTTTCATGCAAAGAGGAAGGACAAAACATTCTGACCTCTATTCTGTTGAGAGATGTGGTCTCGGTGCGTCTGATGTCGATGACGGCGATTGCGCCGCTCGGATACGTCAAGGAAACGGCGACCGAGTCCAGGTCGGCAGCGTCGCGCACCACGTCGAAGTTGGCGCTGCCCGTGGCGTACACCGTGTGCGGTGACTCGTCCAACAACCACGACGCCAGGTCAACCTCGCTCCACACCTTGTCTCGGAACACGCCTGCTAAGTTAGAATTTGGGCAGTTTCTCGGTGGCGACAGTCCTTGAAGCAAAGCAAACTTCGGGCGAATGCTGAGACAATCTCTCGCCCACGAAGATGATTCTCAAAACACAGCAGCAAACAATACCTGTGTAGCGCAAGTAGTCCGGGGGCGGCAGTGGGCTGTATGACGCAGAGATGCGCACACTCTGCACGACGCCCACCTGGCCGAGTGCAATCCTATCCTTCACGCTCTGCAGCGAACGGTCAAACCTCCTGAAACAGATACCATCGCACAAATGACTCGGCGGTGCAAGAAAATTATCGAAGTTGTGTTGAAATGGTGTACTGATCAATCAATCACTGGAAGAATTCAGTGAGTCACACAAATTATAAAGACAGATTTGCACTTCTGAACAACTAAAGATGAGCACAAGTGACGCACCTGGTGAAAGCGAACATGAGAATGGAGTCTGTGTTCTGCGCTTCTTCGTGGCACGCCATGACCGCCGTCGGCACCAGCGACACGGGCCGGTCCACCAGCACGTCCTTGCCGTGGCGCAACGCGCGACGCACCATGTTCACGTTGACGTGCGGCGCGCCACAGATCAAAACTGCGTCCACGCTGTACAAAGCAAGAAACCTAAACACCAGTGAAGTTGCGAGCACTGAGTAACGTCCACTTTCTTCTGCATTCGTGGACATGTCGCTATGTCAAACATTGTACATAAATGGTTTGTTCACCAAGGGCGAAAGTCTCTTCTCCCCACCTGGCGTCTTCACATACGGCGTCCCACTGGGTTGGCTTGCCTACCACGGACAGCGGGACCCTCAGCTTCTCTGCTAGGTGCTGCGCAGCGCTCACATCCTGATCCAAAATGTACTTCACCTGAAGAACAGTTCGGACAGTGACGTTTCTGGAAGGCAACATAACCATTCTCACAGAATTCCTTTTGGTGATCGCGATGTGATGGATACAGAACCGCCTGACAAAACTTTTACTGGACATTTTCTTCAATTAAATCTTGAGCTTGATGCTGATGAGCTGTTTCACAGACCCGAAGAAACTCTGTCAGCGACTGCAGCTGCAATTTCCTCGCGATGGCTGATTTGCCGAGTCCAAGAATCGCGACCCCGAGCGAACGACCCGCAGATGCCATTTCTTGTAATCAATCCACCTGAAAAGAAACCACGCACACAAACTTGTGGTGCAGTGTTGCGCCGCCGACAGAAGGCCCCACCCCACGTCCTGTCCACACGGGTTGGCATCTGGTCAGCGTGGGGGGGGGGGGATGACCCCTGTCCCTTCGGCCGTCAAATGCAAAAGGAAACAAACAAATGTGAGCCTTGAGCCTGAAACTGTCACCGAACTGTGAACAGAAAGATCTTCACTTGAAAAAAAACTTTGGACCATGCAGAACTGGTCTCTTGTGTTTGGATGCGTGCAAAAATTGCATTCATCAGCATCTGTGAAACTTTGGTCAATCAGACAGTGGAACAAAACATGCAAACTTCAAATGGTAGATCTATGCCACCAGGCACAGAATCAAACCTGCATGGAGAAACACAAACTGACACCCGACACAACCAAGAATGTGCAATAAGTTTCCAGAATTCAAGGCCAACCAGAAAGCACACCAGTTCACTCTAATTATGGGACATAGAAAGCGTAACTTGGGCATGTGCGTCACTTTTGATCGCAATTTGCGGATATTAATCCACTTTTTCCCGTTATCTTGCTCTTCGTGTCGGAAACACTGACCTTTTTTTGCGTGTTTTGGTCAGATGTAATTGATGATGCAACCGACAGCACAGTGGCCAGGGTCAGTGTCCCATAACCAGAGGCAGTTTCCGTCGCAACAGTTTGTCACAGATTTGTGAACTTTTGAACCCGCGAAAAACGAAATTAGAAATGGGTGCAGTGGGGTCAGAAATGTGACGTTCAAATTAATGGACAAGTGTGAACCAAATTAGAGTGATACTTCCTTTTGGTTTGTGTATACGTTCTGCCGGTCAACAACGTCCGAATATCTTGTGACGCTGATGTCATGCCTTACACTCCTCCCCATTTTATTTGTTTGGTTTTGGTACTGCAGCAGCTTGTTTCCAATCTAACCACAGCTTGGCCAAAATAGGATAACTTTAAACTTTATAAAATTTA